>VTLG01010572.1_pt1 | contig 21480 bp, 37 predicted proteins | sample 4694571 | NCBI WGS metagenome assembly VTLG01 (sample SAMN12604809, study PRJNA352737) | marine metagenome | biome: ENVO:00000447; feature: ENVO:00000209|ENVO:00000569|ENVO:01000036; material: ENVO:00002151; isolation source: viral sequences binned using virsorter ... | reverse complement strand
TTTAATTGATTTTAATTATTTAATGGATACAGAGGGAGAGTCTAAAGTTTCTATAGATGAAATAACTAATAGGGCTAATATCCAAGAGGCATTAGCAGATAAAACTCGTAATAAATGGATTAGTGTTGAGAATGTTCAAGATGTTAAGGCATATAAAGTTTTTACAACAGATATCTTGCAGACTTTAAGAAAACAAGGTTTAAATATACCTGACCCAGAGACAGATGAATCTCCATTAGAATATCTTAATGCATTCCAAACATTCTTTTTGCCGAATCAAAATCAAGCAAAAAATGAATTCCTTATCAAAAGAGATGGTAAATCATATATTTTAAAAGTTAATGATGACTTATTGGTAGAGTCACTAGACTCTATGTATGCGACAAGAATAGATAACAGGGTTTTAAATTTTATGTTTCACGGTGCTAGAAATCTAGCTAGATTGAAACGAGGTTCTATTGTTATGGAGCCAGTATTCCTAGCAAGAAACTTTATTAGGGATACAATGTCAGCGTATTTTTATAGTGATGCTACAGGAGAAGATGCTTTTGGTAAAAAGATGTATCTCCCTTTGGCATCTTCAGTACAAGGGTATAAGATAGCTAGAGGTAAGAATGAAGCTGACAAGGCTTTTCAAAACATACAAGCGTGGAGTGGTGCTGGATTTGGTTCTAAGGTGAAAGCTAATATGATTGACCATGAAGATCGTATGAACGAATTGGCAGATATACATGGTCGTAAAGGAAATATAAGTTTTGCTAAAGGCATGGAGATTGCTGAGTCTTTGAGTACCATGACAGAGTCGGCAGCTAGGATGAAGGAATTTCATTTAATTCTAGAGAAAGAATTATCTGAAAGAATTAATGCGATTAATGAAAGGTATATAAAGTTAGATACCACAAGACGTAAGGCTTATCAAGAGAGTGTGTTAAAGGGTAAAGAACTAGTGACGGAGGATGAATCTTTACGTTTTATGGCCTTAAATAAAAACTATGAATTTAAAGGTCAGCAATGGAAAGATTTAAAGACTGGTAAGATAATTCCTGCTAACAAGGTTGCCGAAAAAGCTAGAGAGATAGAACGTCTAGAAGTTAAGAAGCGTGAGCATGAAGTACAACAGGCTAAAGCAGAAGCTATTATGATGGCATCTTTAGCATATAGAGAAGTCTCTACGGACTTTGGGAAGATAGGTTCTAGCCATACCTTTAGACGGTATGCACAGATAACAACATTTTTAAATCCACATATACAGGGGACATTTAAGTTTGGTGAGTCATTATTGAATCATAAGAAACGCACATTGTTACGAGCTATGCCAGTAGTAGGGGCAACTCTTGCTCTGCATTTAATGCATAAGTCTCTTGATGATGAGGAGGATTATACTGATAGACCTAATTGGGATACCCTCACATATTTAAATGTATGGAAATTTAGTAAAGATGATCCAATAGGAGCGACACTTGGGGCTTTAGGATTTAAGCATGAGGGTATGTTGCGTATACCAAAAGCATGGGAGCCTGGGTATTTCTTTCAGACGCTACCGCAGTTATGGACAGATTATTTTATTGAGATGAATGGTGAAAATAATCCTTTAAAGAAAAAAGCTATTCGTGAAGTTGCTTTAGCTGGAGCCTATTCTTTAATAGGTGATTTTCCTTTACCTACTGTTATTCAGCCAGCATTAGAATTAGCATGGAATCGTAACATATGGTTAGACAGACCAATAGAGCCAGAATATATGGCAGGTACTGCCCCAGAAAAATTCGGCCCAAGTACACCAGAATTGTTTAGAGATATCTCTAGAAATTTTGAAGGTTTAGGTTTCAATATTTCTCCAGTACAATTAGAGCATTTATCTCATGGGTATTTTGGAGGTTTATCTCTTCTTTTAACCGCTGGTATTGACGATTTATTTTATAAGCGTGAAACACACACAGAAGATAGTTTTACTGAAAGAATGTTTAGTTTTATGATAGGTAAAGGAGTTATGAGTACCAGTGAAGTTGGCGATTTTTATGATGCATATAGAGATTTAAGAGATCTCAATGCTTCATTGAAATCAATACAGGAAGAATACCCAAGAGATCCTGAAAACGCTAAAGAAAGAATGAAAGAGTTCCAAGGTAGGCATCCTATGTGGGCAGAGGCTGGAATTCTAAGTAAAGACTTTAGGAAGTTGGCTAGCGAAATGACGCAGTTGCGTCAAAAGAAACGTGACCTAATGAGAGATGCAGGGCGTTCAGATGCTGCGATTGATAATATGTCAGCCGATGAGATTCATAGCATAAGAAGAAAATTCAGAGATGAGGTTAACAAAATAGATAGAATGATGAATTTTAAGTACAAAGAAATTATGCGAGACTATAGGCGTATTGAAAAGGAGGCGAGGAATAAATGATAACACCCAAGTTTCTAAAATTAATAGAAAACCCTAAAGCGGTTGCTAGGAGTTATAGGAGATTTCTTATGTCAGTTGCGGAGTCACATAAAACTCCAGACGAACAGATTTTGGTTATGGATAATTCATTTACATATAGACAAAGTAGAGAATTTGCTTCTATTATTCATGAGGAATTAAAGCCAGAGTGGAACTAATCAAGGGTATAACCGATGTAACTACTAAAGAAGGAATCCGTGTTTGGAAGATACATTATACGGCTGATGAAGAAAAAGATCCTTCTACAAAGGAAGGTTCTAAGTGGTTACAGAATGAGCTTATGGGTTATCCTGGTGGTTTAGATTCCCCTAAGTGGCGTAAAGAAATGGAAGTTGATTTTGAATCTGTTAGTGGAACATTGGTGTTCCCTAATATGGAAGAACACAGGGGGAAACTTTACATACCAGAGTTTGATATCCCAGAGACTTGGTCTTTGTATGGTGGTTTTGACTATGCTACTAGAGGTGTAACGGCATTTATTGTATATGCTAAAGCAAAGGGTGTTGATGATTATTATGCCGTTTGGGAATTTTATATGGCTAATTCTGGTTATCTTTCAACCTGCCATGCAATAAAAACCTGTCCATATTATGAGAGGTTGGAGTGGATAGTTGCTGATCCACAGATTTGGGCAGCTAATCAGCAACGACAAGGAAGTAATGAGATGGTATCAGTTGCTCAATTATTTGGTGAGCAGGGGGTACATTTTGTAAAGGGAAGTAAGGGTGGTGACGGTGCAGTAGCTGAACGCATCACTCAAGAGTTATGGAATATTAGAGATTCGGATACCCCGCGGTTAAGAATATTCCAAGGATGCCAAAAACTTTGGTGGGAAATGACTCGTCTTAGATATGCTGATTGGAGAAATGCTACAGCCCAGTTCAGAAATCCAAAAGAAACTTTAGTTGATCGTGATAACCATGCGTGGGATACATTAAAATATTTTTTAAGAAAGGTTAGTTCTAGTTGGATCAGTTCTAATATTGATTCATTTGACGCATCTAAGCATATTTCATGAGGTATTTTATGAATGGAGGTGGAGAGTTTTTCAGCAATCATTTCAGAATTAGGGGTTCCAGTTACAGTAGCTTTAATGGCTGGTGCAGGTTTGTGGATAACAGTACGTTGGTTACAATCTCTTTTAATGAAAAGGTTAGATGAGTTAGAAGAAATCAGTAGAAACACGGCTGATAAAATGTTAAGAGCTACACAAAAAGAGGAATCAGATTCAAGGGATATACTCATTAAACTAATAGATAGAATAAGAGCATTACAAACAGATGTAATCCGATTAGATACCATGTTTAGAATTAAGCATAAACTCCCTGTTGATGAACGCAGAATATCTAGGAATCAGAAAGAGGACTAGTGCGGAGTGGAGCATTGGTAGCTCGTTGGGTTCATTTCCCAAAGGCAGGGGGTTCGATTCCCTCCTCCGCATCAATTTTTTTTATAGGATACTATGAAAATTATAAGCAAGTCTGACTCCAACGAAACAATGTTATCTGTAATAGAACACCGTATTTGTCAGAAACTCATAGGTTGTATTTATCTAGGTAACGATGAATTCCCTAGATCTTACCTAGTTGCTATGACTGAAATACCAAACTACAAGATTGGCGTTTTAAAAGGCAACGAAGTTCAAATGATTAACTCTGAATATGTTATCTTTGGGGAATTAATTGGTAGAATATCTCCTTCCTTTTTAAATGATATAAAACATTTTTTGAGTGAGAACTATATAGACAAAGTTTTATGTATAAGTTCTAACGATGAATTAAGAAATCGTGTTAGAAAGGCTTGTCAGTTTAAAGCCGTCTGGATAGATAATAAGAAAAGAGATGACTCTTCTGTAATACTTCAAGATTGGTTTAAAAGAACTACAAGAGAAGGGAAACCAGTATTAACTATTAGAGATAATTGTATAGAAGCAAAGAGTTTTAATTATATGCCCACTAGATTAGCTATTACTTATTTGCTAGAATACTTTGACAGGAAACACGGGGCTAAGTTATTCAAACCAAAAGCCAATAAGACTAGATCAGGTTATTCATAGGAGATTTTATGAGAGATATAGAGTTTACATTAGCTAAAGTTAAAGATACTCAAAAGAAATTAACTTGGTTTGAACGTAAGAATTTTTATGATTGGACGATGTATATGGAAAGAACCTCTGAGGTCTTCAAAGATATACTTAATATTATGGAAGATCATATTGAGGTACTCAGAGCTTGTTCCTGTCATATATGTGGACAAACTATGCAAGGGGATCACGCACTTAAAAGACATATAACAATGAAACATAAGGGTAAACAACATGAAAGAAGTGAAATCTTTAACAAAGAGACAGGAAAAGTTTGTTGAGGAATTTTTAAAAACTCCTAATGATGCTGTAGGGGCTACGAAGAGGGCAGGGTTTAAGAATGCTTCAGAGTATTCAGCCAGACTTCAAAGGAGTCCAAAGGTTTCAGAAGCCATTGAAAGAAGACGAGGTGAGATTGCTGAAGCAGAGGGTATAGATGCCGAATGGTTGGCTAAACATTACAAGGCTATTATTGAAACTCCTATTACAGACCTATGTCGTTGGGATCAAATTGATGGTGTTGTTACTAAGGCTTCTAAAGAGATTAATAAGTTTTGTGCATTATCAATTAAAGAAGTTATAGAAAATAAAAGCAAAGAAGATGCCCCTAAAAAGATTATTATAAAACAAGAGAGTAAACTAGAGGCGATGCGTGATTTACGAGCCATGCTTGGAATGGACGCTCCCAAGAGGCAAGAAGTTAAAGCCACTACTGAGAACTATAATATGGACATTCATGGTGACAATGATAAAATCGCAAACAACCTCATCGGAACGCTTGAGAAAATTATTGAAAGACCCGAAGCTGAAGAAGAAATTAGAAGCTCTTCCACCAGAGGAACTTCTAAAATTAACTAGGCAAACGGAGTTATTTCATTACGGACAAAACCCAGCTAATTTTATTTTTAGTGGAGTTTTGCGTACTAGGGATGAGCGTGATCCAGATAATCCAGTTAAACCTTTTTCTAATAAGGCTTACCTAAAAGCTACACTTCAAGCTATTCACGAGTCTAAAATAATATTCATACCTAAGTCAAGACAAGTACAATGTACTTGGTTGGTATGTGCATACTGCCTATGGCTTGGTATGTTTAGAGAACATCAGATGATCTTCATTCAATCCAAGAAAGAAGAGGATTCAGCTAACTTAGTTTTTAACCAGAAGTGGACTAAAGGCAGAATATCATTTATGTACCACCATTTACCAGTATGGTTGCAGAACGTGGCCCCCGCTGAAGGAGCTTACGCTAAACTCAACTTTACTAATGGAAGTATTATTTGGGGTATCCCAGAGGGCGGAGATATTATAAGGCAGTATACGGCTTCTCTACTCTTTGCTGATGAAGCTGGATTTCAGCCAGAGTTTGAAGCATCATATACCGCCTGTAAACCAATGGCTCATAAGATCGTAGCCGTCAGCAGTGCAAACCCAGGATACTTTGCAGACATAGTTAAGGCAGGGTTAGGTTTGGTATAATATTATTTTCTACAAAAGATGATACATAGTGTACCTCACTAGGACTCATAGGAAATGGTTTAGTAGAGGTATATCCCCACTCAGTTTCAACATGGTCAGCTATTGTTTTATAATTTAAACTATTGTCCATCTTCCTATTCTTATTACCATCTTGTCCATGACATTCGGCACAAGCCATACGCCAAGTCATCTCACCTTTTTGTAAATGTCCATTATTTGTAGTATATCTATTAAGCATATCACCGCTTAATGTAAGCGATTGAGGTGTATGAATACCAGTTTTCTGTAATTTCTTTTGAATCTGAAGTTCCATTTCCTCATGTAATTCTTCTGCTCTTTCCCTAATTTCATCTTTCAATTTATTAGACATTTCTTTAAAACTCCCAAGGCTTCTCTTAACCTGATCAAGATCTAATCTAGCCAGAGAAAAGAGTTCATTCCTTTTAGGATGTTCCCAATGGTCAATCACCATAACACCATGTAAACTAGCATTGGTTAATGTTTGTAATGCTTGTTCTGACAATTGTTCTTCTTGAGTAGTTTTAAAATCTCCAGATGTGGTACTACCCATATAATCCTTAAGTAAAGATTTAGTATAATAGTCTATAACTTTAGCTATATCATTCCTTGATCTGTCATCTGCTGTAACCCTCTGTAATGAGAAGTTTCTTATTCCTGATGCCGAACCTACCCCATAGAATATTTTACCACCCTTAGAATCTGAGAAAGCTCCAGATCCTTTTATTACCCAATCAGGCGGTTCTACATCTTTAATCAATGGCCTGTTATCTATAACATAATTGTTGGGAGTGCTAGTACAAGCTGAAAAAATAAATGTAAGTACTATTAATACTCTCTTCATAATGTCTCCTTTTTAAGTTTAAACTTAAATTATTTTATAAGAGCTTTGTAAGGCTCTACCACATAATACCATTCTGGTATTTCTTCTTGAAGATATTCATATTGACAATCATTTCTTACATATCCGTCTTCTTTATTTTCTATACACTTTTTATAAAAACATTGGGATTTAGCCCAACAATTACAAGATTTAATTTGTTCATATATGTTAATAAGTTTTATATTATAGTTATTATTTTTTATATTGATGTTCACGATACCATCCTATTTCTATTATCATATCTCTTATAGTTAAAAGTTCTTGTTTACTCCATCCCAACTTATCAGCTTCTTTAAGAATTTTCATCATAGTAGTATGGTCTTGTTCTCTCCAGATAGTATTGTTAATTTCTTTGTTTTTTTCTTCCATTCATTTATTGTCTCCTGTTATTTTTGTTTATATAAATTACAAAACGTATCTATATCCATCAGCACCTTCCATTCATCATTGTTCTTTCTATAGAATAATAATGGGGTTAAGCTAACTTCTTCGGCTTGTTCTTTAGTTTGACTCCACCATTTTTCTATATTAATTTTTTCACAACGCTTAACCTCTATTGCATAGTTTGGTATCCCAATAAGATCAAAGCCACCTTCTTGATATTGTGCAAGATTACGCTTAGATTTTAATCCTAGATTTTTATTTAAAATAGAAGCAACTTCACGCTCACCACGTTGTCCCTTGCTCCTGCTTTTTCTACCACCCATCAGTTAATCTGGTTGTCGTTGTCGGGTTCTGAATCACATTCATGGTGAAGAAAATCTATATATTCGTAGCATAAACTTCTAAAGGTATCCACCATCCCATCAGTTATAGATTCTCTATCAACCCCCTCAAAATGAGGATTAGCTTCAACCATAGAATCTACAAAATTGCTGACCGCCTGTTTGGTAAGCATTGGGACGGTAACATCTATCTTTGTAAAATTATGACCAACATTCCAATATTTATTTTTACTCATATTTAACCCCTTTATAATATTGTGAGTAATTTCATAAAGTATATAATCAATATCATCCCGCCTATACCCCATATAATATCTATGGCTTTTCTTGTGTTTCTATAATAATATATTTTTTTTAATATTGTAGTAATTTTTAGAATCATATCATGTTTCGCTATTTGTTTTGAAAGTTTCATAATCTCTAATTTTCTTTTCTCTCCAATATTTTTTAAATTCAACGGCAATTGAAACAGATTTTTCTATCATTTCATTTTTTGTCATTTCTTTATAGTCACCACTTGATATAAATGCACATAATATTTTACTGGCTAATTCTTCATGCATAGTTTAATCTCCACTATTTATTATATTAATCATATATGTAAATACTTTAGGAATTTTATTAAGATTTTTTTTAATTAAAATTAATGCTTCCCTATATGAACGTAAAAGGGTATCGTTCTCTTCTATAGCTTCTTTAAGTTCTTTATATTTATTATTAATATTAACAATAGATGTATTAATTTGTTTTGAACATTGAGTCAATTCAATCTTAGTCATATCAAATGAGTCTGGTATTTCCTGTATACTATTTAACATATGATCTATACCAGATGACATTTCTCTCATCGAATTACTAATCTCAGCTAAAGAGTTTTGTCTTGTGCTGATATCATTAAAAGATCTCCATTTACTACTAATATGAATTTTACTCTTTTCTCTAATCACCTTTAATTTTTTTTTATTCATCTTTCGCTTTCATAGAATTATTTAAATTATTAATTAATCCTTGGACTGATACTTCTAAAGTTTCAACTCTATCTATAAGCCAATCTATTTCTTCACTTCCTAATAGTTCCCCTCTCCTGTTACTATTGATTGAAAAATTATGTTTGATTTCTTTTAAAGTAAAATCATTATTAGATAAAACTTTTATTAATTTTTTTTTATTGATTTTGGTTTGTTGTTTTTTCATTATCATACCTTTTATTATTAGGGTTAGCCTGTTCCCCATCACAACATTCGACTAAGTATATTCCGCACATAGTACACGCTACATGACCATGTACGGATATACTCCCTGTACCACTACAACGAGGACAAATCTGTTTTAGTTTTATGGAACTTTTGTTCGAGTTCATTGTACACATTGTTATGAGGGTTTGGTTCAATTTCATCATCATGCCCCTCATAGTAAGGAGCCACTCCACCTATTTTTTCTTTTGTGTTAGTAATATTTTTTACAGTAGATTGTAAATCAAAATGATGATCTTCTAATATACAGGCTATATATAATAATCCAGCCGAAACTATTGCAAAGAAAATGAGATGAGAAATTTTAATTTTTTCTTTTACATTTTTAATTGTTTCTAATAATGATTCCTTATTCATGGTTTGGGTTCTCCTCTATTTTATTATCAACACCCTCATAGTATGGGGGAATTCCACCAATTTGCTTTACTTCGTTTTCATTACCAATTGTTAATGGATTCCCACAAGATACAAAAAAAGCTATACAAAATACAAGCACCACGGCAAACATAATAAATCTCCTAAATTTATAAATAATTAATAATACTATAAATAAATTTTAAAGTTCCCTATCCTGTATTGCGGACACAAATTATTGTTAATCAAAATAAAAAATTTAAAATTTAAACTCTGATTAAAATTAGGAAGGGATCACTAGATCCTTTTCGGGAACCTTAATATTTTATGATGTGTATCTGATTTAAATGTTATTAAAAATCTGGTTCATCGTTAGAATCTTTAGACGTAGATCCATTGCTCCCACAAGACATGATCTTACTTGCCTTAACAATTAACTTCTTCCTTTTTTGTCCATCTTGTTCCCATTCATTTTCATCAAACTCGCCAGTAACAAATACCTCTTGCCCTTTGTTAAAGCGATCTGCTACATCCTTTGCATATTTACCCCAAAGGTCTACATCATTCATGTAGATTGTTTTATTACCCCAAGAGCCATCCTTATTCTTAAAGGATTTATTAACAGCTACTGAGAATTTAGCTAAACCCGTGCCGATCTCTTTGTATTCAGGGTTTTTTACTAATCTACCTGCAAACTGAATCTGATTGAACTGCATGATTACTCCTTTACAATAAATTTATAAATTTTATCAACAACAGCCACAGGCCAGTCGTTAACTAGCTTGGCATTTAAACGATCAATATGTTCTTTAGCTTCATCAGTTGAAGCTGAATTAGGTATATCACTTTGCTCATCAAAGATCTTGGTTACTAGTCGATTCTTTTCTTCCATTAATTTTTCTCTTGGAGTAAATCCCTGTAAATATTCCTTGATTACTTCAAGTTTATTATTCTTAGGAACACTATCCTTAGATTGTTTAGGTGTAGATTGTTTAGAAGTGGTATCCCTTATAACGCTTTGGTCATGGTCTGGATCATCTCCAGTTTCTAACATGAAAGCTTTAAGTAAATTATATTTAATAGCATAGCTCATAGCTTTACCTGCACCCTTATCACCACGATCAATACCATAGCCAACGCTAGTAACTGATGTATGATCTTCAGGGTTGTCAGAATTAACAAACTTAGTTGTAACAGTACAAACAGTCATAGTATTTTGAATCTCATGGCTATCCATTGTACTGATAACAACAATACCATTCTCCGCACAAGGCTTATGAAGTCTACCTGTTACTTGATCGTGACTAACATAGGTATACTGATTGTTAACTTTCTTGTCACCCTTCTGGATATATTCAACTTCTTTCATAACAGCAATCATACGTTGAAAAATATTAGACGTATCACTATTAGTATTACCGCCAACCAGTAATAGCTTCTTAGCAATGGTATCCTCTAGATTAAATACCGTTTCCATGAGTTCATTATGTGAATGTTCTAGTATATTGAATCGGTTGGTTGCTTTTTCTATAGATTCAATAGCTTCCCCCATAGATTGATTTATGAGTACTTCATCTTCTAGTTTTTTAGACACTTCTTCTTTCTTTTTTCTTGGCATAATGTCTCCTATATAATCCTTCCATTAAAAATTTTTACTGCTTCATTAATAATTGGTTCATTAGAATCCATAACTTCCTTATAGTTATATAGATGGCATACCTTACCATTATCTAGGTGAGGTAAGTGATAGACGGGTTCAACATCAAGTTCATCTTTAACCAAGCTATCTCCTTTCTTTATTAATCTTTGTGTGCCAGTATGTTCTCTTGATCCCATCCATCTAAGGTTATCTGGGTTACGACTACCACTACCCAGTTCAAAAACTCTAACCATCTGGTCAGAGTATCTAAAAGCAATTGCTATCTTAATGCCGAAAAAGCTGATATCCATATATGCCTGTCTCATCTTATGCATAGACATATAGGTTGTATTAAAAGCATCATGAGGTTTACATCTTTGTCTGCACTCAACAAAGCCTAATATAGATTCATTAGGGGTTCCTTTGTCAGGCGATTGTAAGAGACAAAAATCTAATCTATAAAGATAAGAATTTGCAAATTTTTTAACAGATTCATTAAGGGTTTTACCAAGTTTTATTTCTCTTCCTAAATAATTTCTCTGGTATATCAACCAAGAGTTAGCTATTTCTCTTTCATTATCTAGGTCTATTGTGCGTTCTCTATTATTTTTATTTACATCCATGTTAGCCACCACTAGCTACACCTTTTTAATTAGTTTCCCTTCTAGATTAAATATATCAATTCCATACATACTTTCTTTTTTTAAAGCATAGTCCCACTTTGCATCTTTATTTTTATAAAGCAGTTTCGTTTCTGTTATAGCTTCTTCTGGAGAATCAGCTTCTATAAAAAGTTCATATGTTTTAATGGTAGTAACTTCTACTTTATATTTCATGTTCTCTCTCGTGAAACGATACCTAATCCCGCTAGAGTAAATTTACATTGGGAGGAGGCTTTACCCCAACAGGATTAGACTAGGGGTGTACATCTAAAGAGGTTAGAGCAAACCAAAGATGTGTATCCCTATATATCGAAAAATTGCTGACTGATGGAAAGAACGCCAGCGATCCTTGGAGACAGGGGAGTGATGGTCTCCCCTAGAATGATCCATCTTCACTTTTTACTTTATTTACCAAGAGTCTTTTATACCCCTTGGACTTAGTATATCTCTTTAAAACTATATCGTTGTAACCACTCTCATCAGCCACAGATTTCCAGTCAACCGTAGGCTTCTGATTTGTAGTAATCCAACTCACAAGAGTTTCGTCTGCACTAGAAACAATCTTGTTAGATTTATTCTCAACTAAATAATTTTGTATGAATGCTTTGTGTTCTTGTTTTTTCATCTTTAATTTTGCCTCACTTGTTACCACTTTTTTATATTCGCATATATGCTCCAATATGTCCAGAGTTTTTTTATCTTTTTTTTCTCCACAATCTATAATTATTTCTACAGGTTTTTCTATTTTACTTGACATTGCGGATAAGATATCTAGGTTTACCTTATGTCCTGTAGGATCAGGAGAGGAATTCATTAGTATCCTTTCCCAAAATTCTAATTCCTTAGAAAGTAAATTACTAACCTCTTCCTCTGTAACATGAATTCTATAGGTACGCAATTTCCAACCATAGAATCGTGCCACAACACACCACTCCATAATACCAGTAACCATAGCATAGTGTATTACTTGATACCTATAATATATTGGAACACCTAATTGCCAATCATCTTCCCTTGCTGAAGTTTTTATTTCAACCCCAAACTCAGCCCCTTTAATTAATTCCCAAGCTGTTTCAATGCTCCCACTCAATTCATGGTTACGCTCTAACGCTTTATTGTATGTAACCAGTCCATCAATGTGAGCATATAAAAATTTATACTTAGGGTGATGTAAAGTATTTTCTATGATAGACACATGGTCACCGCTTGGTTTAGTTTCCCATCGTTCCCTTATTTCTTTTTCGGCAACTGTCCCAAACCACATACGATCTTCCTCATCCGAAGTCCGATGTAGGTCTGGGAGTGTACCTTTTTTTTCGTGGTAAACTTTATAAGGAGTTGACCAAGGATTAACTCCATATATAGCTGAAGCATCAGATCCCCCTATACCCGTCATTCTAAATTTCTTTTGTTCCTCTGTTAGTTCTGGCATATATTCTCCTAAGTTATTGTTCCACTTTCTTCATCATATTTTAACACAACCAACCCCATTTTTCCCGCCCATCTAAACCTAACCTTTTGGATATGGATTTCTGGATGGTTACTGTTTAATATTTCTCCTTCTCTACCACGCAATTCTGGAAGGTAAGAACATAAAATAAAATCTCCTTTATCTCTCCATGTATGTGAACCACTAATCTGGTATGCCGAAGGTACTTCATACATACCAGTCCTTTCATTCCTAGCCATCTTAGTAGGGTGAGCCACAACCCATACATGAACTTGCTTACGTCTTGCCAATTTTTTAATCTTCATAATACTTGTTCTTATGTGTTCCTTCTCATCTATATGGGAAGGACGATGTATATCATTCCATGGGTCAATGAGTACTCCATTAACTTTATACCTATCAATATATCTTTCGGCTACTGCTAGAATAGAATCTATATTCCACCCACTAATCTCATCTGAATCTGGATCAAGAAAAAAGAAATGTTCATTCAACCATTGAATTAAAGTTTCAACTTCTTTCTTCTTATCTTTTAATTCTGTAATATCTTTATTAAAATGACGTTGGATAAATTCTATTACCTGATCGTATATAGGATTCTCTGCAAAGAGACAACAAAATTTCCACCCATCATTTCTAGCTAGATTAAATAGTATTTGTGTTAATACTGTAGTTTTACCAGCCCCAGGCATTCCTGTCCATAGAGTCCATTGTTCTGGGTAGACCTTATACTTTTCATCTAGCTTTTTAATACCAGTAGAGAATCCTTCTGGCCTACCATTCTCTAGAATATCAAATATTCTATCAGCAACATCAAGAGATGTTTTAACCCCATGACTTTTAACTTCTCTTGAATTGTTAAGAACATGATGTTTTAAATTTTTTTTACCATACTCATTTAAATAGTCTGACGCATCTTTAATATTATTAGATGGTTCCCAAGCAACAACGCTACAATTATCTGCACCTAAATATTCAATGAGTGAATTCTTTAAAATATGTCCCTGCTTGTCATCATCTACGGCAATGATATGCTCTGGTATTTGATCTAACATATCTTTAATAGAGTCAAGATAGGATAGGTTAGGGTTGGCTCCATTAGGGGGAGAGGTTACATTGTTAAAACCAACTTCAATCAGAGAACATACATCCATTTCTCCTTCAGCCCAGATCAACATCTCTTTATGTTTTGATGCTTTCTCTATAGCTATATAATTATATGGAACCCTATCACCACCACCCTGCATAGTAAAACATCTATAGTCTGGTGATACTGATCTGTACTTTGCGTTTACTTCTTTATCTAAAACATTGAACGGATATTTAATTCTTTCCCCATCAGATTCAATGCCTAATTTTTTAACTGTTATCATGCTAATTCCACGAGAGATAAACCATTCTTTATGGTCATGGTTTAACATTATGTTTTGGGGTTCCATTGACATAACAACCCCATCTTCATCAATAAAAGATTTACCCCCGCTTTTTTTACAATGGTGACAATGCCAAGCTATCCCTTCCTTTCGATCTGGAAAAATTTTATTAAGGTTAACTCTCATACAAGGATGGTTTGCTAATTTTTTTGTGCTTCTCTCATGTTTACAAAACGGGCAGGGTATGCTTACCTCGCTACCATTTATATTATTTGGGAGTGACATACCTAGAGTTCTTAAGTAATCTATTTTTTCATTGGTCATATATTGTCTCCAAGTTTCATTAAGATTATATTACTCTTTCTTAAAAAATCTAAACCACTATTATCTCTATAGTCATTCTTATATATAACTGATTCAATCCCCGTTTGATGAATTAACTTTGCACATTCCATACATGGTGCATGGGTAGTATATAGATGGGCTTCAAAACCTGACTCATTAGATCGAGCTAACTTTGTAATAGCATTTGCTTCAGAGTGTAATACCTCTGGCTTGGTTTTCCCATTGGTCTCACAAACATTACTCCAACCAGAGGGCATACCGTTATACCCAATAGATATAATCCTATTGTCCTTAACTATAATACAACCCACTTTTAATCTTGTTGCCGAACTAAGTACCCCATAAGTTTCGGCAACTTTCATATGTGCGTATATCATTTTTCTTTTTTCTTTCAATATCATTTTCTTGACAAGTCTTTCAATCCTCTCCTCTCTCATCCTTTCCCCTTTCTTTTTAAAAATTTTTGATATTTATTCCATGCAATAGTCCTAGCTTCTTTTGTATTAATTCCAACAATATCTTTATATACGTCTTCAAAAGCATCCACATATTCAGAGCTAATTATTTTACCGTCTTTATATTTTATGACCTTACATAGTTTTAGACTCATAATATTTCCTTTCAGTTTAAACTTAAAAAGTAAATCGATCTTTCTTTGCTGATATTTTTTGATTGAGATATGAATCAAACTTAGACTTCTGATATAGGGTAGCAGGTCTTAGATATTGTTCCCACTCTGTATTTAACCACTCATCTGACTTAACCCGATGGATATGGTAGAAGTCATCAACCTTGTAGTTCTCTTTTAAACGTCCAGAGATTAGCTTTCTTGTCTCTTTATTGTTTGGTCTATAGTTTTTACCAGTCTTCTCATTTAAGTCCAACACAATGCTTCTCACTAGCTCATCAAGTTCTTCGATCTGACCTTCTTCCTCTATCTCTTTCTCTGTATTATTTATATTATTATTATATATATATATGTCCTTTTCCCCAATATTAATAAACCCTTTAGATTCAAGGGTTTTATAATCTATAGGTGTTTTAGCATGAATCTCATTTTGTATATAGACTGAATCGAATGGGATCTGGTTCATATGTTTACCTGCCAGAACTAAGAGCAAGAGGAAATGTCCTTTTAAAATGTCATCCATTTTAGAAAATTCATAGTCATTAATAATACAGGTATGCAATTTAATCCAAGGCGGATTAGCTTTTGTTACTGTCTGATACTTACGCCAGTTAGATATTGATAAAAATAAAGATGACATTTGTTTAATTATCTCCGATAATAAATTGTTCTCTTGTATTGTCTCCTCAGAAGAGGGTGCAGGAACTACCACGCCTGTACCCTCTCCTTCCTTCTGTACTGTTTATTCTTCTAAGGGGTTACTTCATCTTGAAATTCACCATCATCTATATATTCCTCTGGCTGTGTAGGTAGTGCATCTCTCCACCTATCCAGATCATCAGCGGTATATCGAGGATGTGTAGCAGACCCAACGTCCATATATCTAGCAATTGGGGGGTTTTTTGATTGCCGAATTTTGTTGAATGTACTTTTAGAAATACCTAAATAATCAGCACTCTCTTTTATTGTTAATAATTTATTTCTATCCACGTTTATTTCTCTCCTTAATTTAAATGGTTCTGGAAATTCAGCTTCAATTTTATCTGCAATCAACTGCCCCGCCATACCTGATGCAGTACCAAGGGCAAGCTCTGCAATACAACCGTTTAAAAACAAAAGCGGTAGTATGATTAAAAATTTACTCATTGTATAAACTCCCTGTTTGTGGTTCAAATCCAGCATCTGAAGTAGACCAGTTAGCACTACATCCGTTAATAATTATTATCAAGATAGCCATCGGGACAATAATTCTTATAAATTTCAATAGCATTGTTAACACCTCTCTTTTTTAAATCATCAATATAATTACTTATACGCTGTGATTCCGCTTTGCCAGCCAACCAAGCGTCATGGTCATCGCTGTACATATAGTACCAATCATGTCGTTGTAATATTTTTTTAAGAGCATTGATATCATTATCAATATCATTAGTTTTCATTTCTCCTATCCTCATTTCTGCATAAAAGTCATCCATTATTTTGCTCCATTTTTAAAGTAGTCATTCCAAAAATTAGAAAATATTTCCCTATACTTTGTTTGAAATTTCGTTTTGTTTTTGTTTAGTTTGTATTCAAAAATTCTAGTGCCACTTCTGTATCTACCTTCTACGTCCATGCCACCGAATCTTTCTTTTCTTAAATTTCTAAGTTGGGCTGAAATGGATGCTTGTGGGTAGTTTGTTATATCTGCTATTTCTTGCACAGTTTGCCAACTGCCAGAACGTATACAATTATATACTCCTTGTAGTTGTTTTGTTAATCGTACCTTATCATTCTTCTCGTTATAGTAATTGCCATCGAATAAACCTTTTTTATTAAACATACTTATCTCCATTAATAGGGTATAGATTTCTTATTGAATTGATAATTGTGAATAGCTCTTCAATTTCATAAGCGATTTCTTCAGAAAATTCAATCTCCATAAGCTGGTGTTTTAATTTTAATAGAGAAGCCTTCCCATAATTTTTTTTATGTACACGTTTAAAAATTTTACAAGCTGATAATAGTTGTAATTGGTCAATTATATTATTGGCTTCGATTGCTTTATTGCGTGACCAATTATTATGATTTGTCCCCATGAGTATCTCCTTTATTTTTAAAAGTTGTTTACCCCTAGTCATCGTGTCTATCTCCTAAAAAATTCTTCATCCTTTTTTCACAAGTTCTTCGGCACTCGAATACATTGTACCCTGATCCCGCAATGCCACTTAAACATTCTCTCCAAAGTTCCATTGCATAATCATGTGCGTGCTTGTAACTTTGAAATTCCGCAACGATTGTCTTGCCATCAGGTTGTACTCCACAAATATCGTTATCAGATTGTTTCAGTACTATTTCTCCGCCAAATGTAATAACGTAATCTCTAAACATTGTCTGTCTCCTTTAGGTTTAAACTTAAAGTTTGTTGAACAAAAGAGCATCCAAGTTTGTTTCGTTGTTGCTCTCATCACGCTACCTTCTTTAATAAGATTTCATTTATAGTATTTAATTGGATGTAGCTAATCCTAATCATGGTATAACGGTTCTTTTTTGCCCATTGATTTTTAATACAATCACGTTTTTGGATTAAGCGTAGTTTGTCTTTTGTGTTTGCATAAAGACCAATTTTACTGTGTTGTTCCCCATCAAATTCGATAGCAATTTTTAGTTTAGGTAGCCAAAAATCTAAAGGTAAAGGCTGTTTGTTTCTCAAATCAGGAAATCTTCGTTCTCTCTCATAATCTATTTTGTTTTGTTTTAAAAATAATTCTATTGCCTGTACTCCCTTAGAGTTAGAAAAATCTACACATTTTTTACAGCCTTCTTTACCGCTAAGATGATTACCAGCTCTTTGGTCAAAAAAACCATGATCCTTTATTTTACACTTAATTTTTAATGGAATTTTGTCACCTAAATACTCTGCCTTATCGTACCCATTCTTTTTTCCCCATACTTTTTTTGCATCTTTAATAAATTGTTCCCTACTCTTTCTGTGTTTCATACCTCTGGATTTCATTGCACATTTGTCACAACCTCTACCATTAAGATGATTTGATGGTGTTTGGTCAAAAATACCATGTGTTTTACACTCAATTTTGACCTTAGTATGACTATTTTTATAATCTACCTCATCGTAACCATAAGTTTTTTCATGTACTTGTCTAGCATCTTTAATAAATTGTTCCATACTCTTTGTTTTTCTTATATGTCTTGATTCGTTTGCACATTCGGCACAACCTCCCATAAGATTCATTCTAAGATGATTTGAGGGTGTTTGATTAAAAACCCCGTGTACCTTACACTTAATTTTTACATGAGTCTTATACTTTACATAATCCACATGACTATAATCATATTTATTTCCATGTATTTCTTTAGCTCGTCGTATAAATTCTTTTGTGTCTATCTTTCTTCTTTCAATACCACAAGTGTGGCAACCGTGACCTAAACTCGTATGGTTAAATGCTACTTGGTTAAAAAAACCATGTGTTTTACATTTAATTTTTACTTCAGTCCTAGTGTTCACATAGTTTACATGACTATAATCATATTTATTCCCATGCTTTGCTTTAGCTTTCCTTATAAATTCTTTTGTGTCTATCTTTCCCATGATTAGTCTCCATTTTTTTTAGGTTTAAACTTAAATTAATTGAGTGGTGTTGATACGCATTACAGTCACCTGATCCTGCTCATCTTGCCAATTCCCTGATCGTATACGATCATTTATAATTTGTTCATATTCAAGTTTAGTAATCGTTGCTTCAAGAATGTTGAGCCATTTTTTTGTAGTAAATTTTACTTTTAAAATTCTGTTTAAAAATTTGGTGGGACAATGCTTTCCCATATCTAACCCTTTTAATTTCAGTTTTAATTTCAAGCCATTCAATGCCGTTACAATCTGCACCCAATAGATATCTATTGAGTGAGTGTTGCCTGAACTTGGATGCACTATTGACAACTCAACTAAGTCATACATACCTTTTTTAATGTGGTCGTGATGATCTATTGTATTCATTTTTTTAGTCTCCATTTTTAAAATTGTAAGTGTTCACTCAGTTTCTAAATTATCACAATGATTATTATTGGTCAAGAAAAATCTTTATTATTTTTTAATGTTCTTTATTTATGTTTAAACTTAAAATATATTTTAGGTTTAAACTTAAAAAATCTTTTTGCCAATATTCTTTTTAATATCTGTTATACAAATTGATTTCCCCTTTAATTGTGATCCGTTACAAAGTTTGCAATCCCTGCATTGTATTCTCTTAGTAATGTTAGGACATAAAATCTCTCTCTCTGTTACTTCACTTAGATTATCAATTACCCTGTAGCTTTTCCAACCATTGTCCCAAGCGTGTCTAGCTTCCTCGATACCTTCAACACTAGCCATAGCATAGGGTTTGAGGTGTTCTGACGTTTGCCAATTGTGGGTATAGTCAAGAATGTCCCTATCATTTACCCTGTATTTTTCTTTTACTTGTTGCCGAACTTTAAAATAAATCTCTTTGGATACTGAAGCAGAATCCCCCCAAGCTCCAAGCCTAACACTCCAAGCTCTCATTTTTTTTGCTTTGTTTATATCTTTAACTTTTCCTTTTTGTTCTGATTTATGTATTGCATTTTGAGCGAAACCCTTGTTGACATAACATGGGCTGACATTGTTTTGTTTAGCTACGCTTGGTCGCCTAATACACGTACCGCAAACCGTAGAATCATTATTATTTTTGATTGAATCGGTAGGTTTATCGTCTGGTAAATAATTAACTTGTGGCATATCCCCAGTTTTTCGGTTTACACTTTTATCCGTTACAAAAACTTTTACTTTTTCGCTCGTAAATTCTGATACTGTTTCTAAAATTTTAAAGGACGCCATTTTTTTAGTCTCCACTAAAGATTATTGATACCTATTTTTTTAGGTTTAAACTTAAAAAAAGCCCCTAGCTTTTCAACTATGGGCTTTCTTTTTAATTTTGTAATTCAAATTGAGAATCGCATTCATTACATTTTGCGTCCAATTCTCTAGAGCAATAAACATTCATGCCACAATCACATGACCATTTTTTAAGCTTGGTTTTTGCTTTTTTTGTAGCTCCTTGAATTCTCGCCAATTCAAAATCACCTTTTTTTAAGTTTAAATTTAAAACAAATTTATCTAGGTTTGATTTTGGAATGATGGAAGTATGAGCGTACCCGTGTCGCTTTGAATGTTCTACCTTAAATCCTATCTGTTCCGCCTTATTGCCAAATTTTTTATTATGTCGACCATTTGTCGCGGTATCCTCAATATTTCTCTCAGCATTATAGGCGTGTACCATTTCATGAATTAAAGTCGATACAACTTGTTTTGGTTCGTCTAAATGTTCTGAACAAATATTAATTTCCCTAAATTCCTCTTTTTTCTTTCCATTAACTTTCCATACCTTTTCTTTTGTCAACCAGCCGTAACATTTTTTTCTCCCTTTTGACTGGACATTAAAAATAATTTTGTCGTGTATCTCATTGTGGAATAATTCCTGATTAACTGTTTTTGCTATTAATTCTAGCCTCGTTGTTACGTTTGATAGTGTTGATGTTTTTTTCATTTTTTAATATCCCCCCCCTAATAAAGCTCCATTAAATAATTAATAATAATAATCATTAAAATATATTATTAATCTTAATTAGTCAAGAAAAATCATTAAAAAAAAGTAAAGTTTTTATATTGCGATTAAACGCAATGAAAGGACATTTGAATGGATTTTATTTTATTGATATTAAGACACCTAAAATTAAAAAAAGCTTAAAAACGGTATTTTTTAAATAGAAATCTATTCATATATATATAGACGTATATATGTTTTTATATATTTTCGGCTATTTTTGGGGTTAATCCAGTTTTTTTTTGATCGTTTGTCAATCCAAGAAAATGTTGATTTTTGTTTTAGTTTGAATGCTTTAGATTGTTTTATTTTTTTATGGGGATTTTTTGGGAGTTATTTTTTTTTGTGAGAGAAAAGGGTACATTTTAAAATGAATAAAAAATAATAATGTACCTTTAAAGTTTAAACGTAAAAAAGTTAATGAAGTTTAAATTAAAATAAAATGTAAAAAGTTTGAAATTTAAAAAAAATATAATTGAATATATCCTCATCCGACTAAGGATAGATCCGCACACACATATATATATATATCGAT
>VTLG01007946.1_pt1 | contig 21483 bp, 15 predicted proteins | sample 4694571 | NCBI WGS metagenome assembly VTLG01 (sample SAMN12604809, study PRJNA352737) | marine metagenome | biome: ENVO:00000447; feature: ENVO:00000209|ENVO:00000569|ENVO:01000036; material: ENVO:00002151; isolation source: viral sequences binned using virsorter ... | reverse complement strand
TAGGAGATGTTCTCATCAATATAAGGACGAGGTTCGGTTGGATACATGTTCTGTCTTCCACCTGATTCAGTTACTGTAGTCATGTTAATCTTAACAATTTGTTACATTACGTATTATATATGTAACATATCTTAAAAGTCAAGTCTTTTCTTGTATCATTTAATACATTCTATCATAATAATTTCTTAACATTTAGATAATTGAAATTAATATTGAACCTACCCTTAGTGTTTGTAGTGGTTGTGGAGTTATGGGGTATTGATCCATCAAATATGTAAAATCTGTTTGCGACGCTCTCTATCTTGATGTCCTCACTTATCCTAGTGTATCCATCACACGTATTCAAACAAAAGATCGCTGCTTTATGAGAAAAATTGTAATCATAGTGTTGTTTGTGCTCATATATCTGTGCAGTATGTGGATAGAAGTTGATCTTGATACGTAACCATGCACCAAAGTCTTCAATTTTGTCTTTAAATATACTATTCACATCTTCATAAAATTCTATGACTGGTTTTGAGTCGTAATAAATCAAAGAAGTTCCATACCAATTATCTAAATGATCTCCATCACCATCTGTAGCGACATCATTATGAAGATCAAAAGGAAAATTACAGTTCCACATCACTCTCTCCTGCAGGAATTTAAGCTTTTCTTCAGGTAAAAAGTTATCAATAATCATAAGGGATATAAATAAATAAGAAGATCTTCATATCTATACTAGCATGAAAAAATATTTAATGCTCGTTTCTCTCTTTGTTATTGGTAGTGCGGCACATGCTGGTGGGTTAAGCACTAGGCATCAGTCTAGTTTACAACACACAGTGGACGCACAATCAGCAACGTATTCGAGAATGGGCAACTCATACTCCATCTCTGGTACTAATGTTACCACTACCCATGGAACTGGTAATGACGCAGTGACTGGTGGACTAGGCGTCAACACTTATAATGCAACAACTGGTGTTGGAACAGTCGGTACAATCACAGCAGGTCAAGGAACAACTAACGGAACTGGATCATTCTCCTTTGCTCAGTCATGGACACAAGGTGATATAGCAGGTACAGGTTCTGAATACTCAGACTTTGGTACTGTATCCATTACAAGTGCAGGTACACAGAATGATTCAACTAACGCACCAGGAACTATAACTGCTGCACACGCAATCACTCTAACAGGTACAGGTAACGTAGGTACATCTACAACAGGTCAGTTCGTAAGTGAAGTAACTATCTTTGATTAAGATCATGAGGAATATATCTAAACTATTCCTCATGTTTTTTGCTATGGGCGTAACCCCAGTCATAGCAGTGCCTGTGGTCCCAAATTTCCAACAGGGCTCGATGACTACCCACACGGAAACGACTTCTACTGTGACAGAAATTATAAATTCGATGGATTATAATACAGGCTATCAGTGGTCTGTCACAGGGAATGGGATAACAACAACTGATAATTTATCACCAACCACAACAACTAATAATGTAACGATTGAAGGAGTGAATACAACATGGACAGGAGTAGGGTCAACACCAACCTTCACACAGACAACACCAGGAGCAGCGTTTCAATACACGGAAACGATGCAAGGACCAGGGTTGTCAAATCACACAGTAATAAATCGCACAACAAACGTAACAAGCGTAACAGATACAACAAGTATCTTCAGTCAATAGCAATATCCCTTGCTATGACTGGGTTTATGCCTTCTGCTATAGCAGAAACAGTTGGTGGAGTTAGTGCGACTGCATCGCCGATCGCGAATTCCAGTGGCAGTGTCACCAATCAAGCTATACAGGTGTTACAGGGACCGTATATTACTAACACTTATGGTGGTGGTATACAATGTCAAGGTGCAACACTCAACGTTACACCATATGCAACAGGAACAGCGTCAGCACAAAAACCATATGAAGATTATTGGGATTCGCCAGTGTACGACATGTCTGACCTAGATGATAACGGTGTGTTAGACAATCCTGGGAACATACTCTACTACGTTCCTACAAGAACAGCACAGAAAGATAACTATAACATTTCACTAGGTGTTAGTGCTACATGGTCTAAACCATTAGATAAAGAAGCACAAGAGCAATGTAAAGAAGCAGTTGCTACACAGATAGCTCTACAAAAACAAGTGACTGCTAATAAAAGATTAGATTTTGAGGTCGCGAGACTAAAAAATTGTGGTGAATTAATGAAGGCTGGAATATCATTCCATCCAAAGTCACCATACTATAGTATATGTGCAGACGTTGTGGTAAAAGGTGTGAATGGAGTTACTCCACATAAACATATCATACCTAGTAGTAATGCAAGCATCTTAAAAGAAATATCTATTGGTAATAACTAATACTTTCCATACTGGAGATAATTAATACCTTCCATATGATCGTATTCATGTAAAAATATTCTCGCAGATAATCCATCTAACTTTAACTTATGGATTTTTTTATCTACATCTTCATACTTAACAATAATTTTTTTAGGTCTTGTTATCTTTAAAAATATTCCTGGATAAGATAAACATCCTTCTTCCATTTCAACCTTTTCACTATACGTTTTAATAATTCTAGGATTAAAACAAACTATAACCTCATTATATTCAATATCTCTTACCATCACAAACGCTCTTTCTGATATACCTATTTGATTAGCAGACAATCCTATACCGTCATGATAAATCATACTCTCAGTCAGTGTTCTTGATAAAAACTGTCTGTCTAAATTATAACTACACGAATCAATTCTATTATGCAACAAAGGATCTTCTGATTTAATTAAATCTTTTATCATTTTTTCTTTTTAAAATATCTCAAAATACCAAAAGAATGAGTGGTAGTTCTCTTAGGACGTTTGAAGGGACCTAGACCTTTCTTCTCGCGATACCTATTAGTTTTTATTTCGTTAGCAGATAACTTAGGAGGTTCTTTACCTAGTAACTTCTGAACTTTTTTTGTTAATTGTTTGACGATAGGTTTTATAACTCTCAATAATAATGGTGTTGCAGCAGCTGCCGCTGTTGCTACCACTGCTATTGCTGCTGTAGTGCTGACCTGATTTGTAGAGGGAAGATATTTCTCAGCAGCAGTAGTGTCCTCATACAATACCACACAGGTAGTGCCTTGTAGTTCATGACCTACAACTTTCTCACTACCATCCTGTGTTAGGTCACCTACTCTAGGTTGATTAGGTGCAGGACACTCAGTCTCAGGTGGATCTATTGGTGGAACTTCAGGTGGATCTACATCTGGTGCAGGTGGTGGTTCAACAACAGGTGGAGGTGTTGCCTCCATCTGCATCTGTAACTGATCTGGTTCATAGTCCATCGCATCATATGATGGATATTCTGCATCACAAAATACCAAGGCATTATCTTCATCGTCCTTGATAATTTCATTATTCCTATCGCTAAACTCATGTGTTTCAACGCACCCAGGCATATCAATAATAGGGTTACCTATAATGACTGTAGCAGGTGGTGCGTATGGAATAACTTGAGTTGGATTCGTAAGTAAAAAATCTGGTATATCAGCATTGAATATACTTACATCTTTTATATAAGAATCACGAATGTAGGAATCATTGATGTGAATCTTTGGGATAGACATTAACAGTTCTTATTCAAGTCCTCAGCCATACCTCCACCTATTTCTGCCCCCTGATTACCGCCAAACATAGCGACCCAACCAGCAGCAACCCAACCAATAAAGGGGATACCACTAAGAGCAGGAGCAGCACTAGCACCAATACTTGTCCCCACAAGTCTTCCTGTACCTTTTGCGGATCCGATTGCTTCGATACAGGCTTCGCTTTTTCGGGCATCAGTTATTGCTTGTGCCTGAGCACCTGTTAAACCAGGTGGATTTTCTATCCAAGACCTAGCATTAGAGACTGCACCACCTTGGTTGGTCTGACCATCCATGAAGTATTCTTCTGCAATCTTAGTAGTGTTGTTTGCTAGTCCTAAGAAACCACCTTTCTCTTTAATATCTTTCGTGATATATGCAGTCTTAGGATCGTTTGCTTTATATGAAATAGCATATCCCTCGTCTGATACACTCACTTTATATGATGTATAAGGACCTACAGGTAAATCCACTGATGGTAGTGGTGCTTCTTTTTCTCTTGTAGCAATGTACCCTATCATACCAAGATGTGAGACAGCGAATAAACTGCCTACCACACCGAATGATATCCACTTCCACTTATTAGTAAGCATGATAACCTCTTAAAACTTAGGGATAGTAGGAGAAGGAAGTGCTGGACCAGTTGCATTTGGAAGCATGTCTGGTAGAGAACCAGTGACTGATCCTAGTGCTGCCTCTGTAATTTTTGATTTAACGTCTTCAATGATTGCATCCTTTCTAATGAATACATATCCACCAAGACCAACTATTCCTAGTGCTACTGCACCTGAGAAAATAGCGATTCCATTAATAATTTTTTGCATGATATTTATTTTGTATCGGGAACGATTTTTACAGGACCTGATTCAATCCTGATGGTTTGTGCAGGAGCAGTCTCAGATGCTTTAGCAATAAGAAACTCCATATCCTTTTTAGATATGTTAGCACTGCTATCAGGATCACCTGGCTTCTTCTTCTTACCTCCCGTTTGGACGCCAAAAGTAGCTAAAGTTCCTGTGAAGACCGAAGCTATGAAAGTTGGATCAATCTTTTCTCCTGCGTCATATCCAGGTATTTTAACGTAGTTTAAAGTTAAAATTCCAGCAGACCACACGAGAACTATCACCCTTATAAGAGTTGCTAAGTATGCTAGTTGTTCCTCTTTATCATCTGCAGCCTCTTTGATTTTGCCGAAGATACCTTTCGGTTTCTCCTCGACTTTCTTTGTGTCTGCCATATTAATATATTATTTGCTGTATTATTTATACTAGTTTTGATCAGGTCTATATGTATTACCTCTAGGATATAGTAATCCAGTCCTAGGTCTCTTGTCTTTTACAAATTCTCTACTTGTTTGGAGATAAACTGAGTCTGTTATCGCAGTGCTATTTAAAAAATCATAGTGATCTATTTCTGCAAGACCTGTTCCTGATGCTGTTTGTGCTGGTACTGTTTCTTCATCAACCTCATCAAAAAATCTAGGAAATATTTGACCGTTATCAAGTAAAGCAAATGGTCTACCAGGAGAAATATAAACAACTGGATCAAGATTTGTCTGTGTATAGTTCATAGATCCTGGACGAGATCCCATAGTCCATATAGGATATGGAGACAGTATTGGGAAGAACTTTTTGTTGACTGCTTGATCACGCATTTGAGCACTAGTCATAGCAATAGTGTAATTGAGTGTAGGAGGTGGTGTTTGGTCTGTCCACTGTGATGGTACTTGGTTTTGAGAAGTATAAACAAAACGTTTGCTTGTATCATCATGTTGTGCTGAAGCAGGACTAAAGGTATAAGCAAAATTACCATAACGTTGAGTTCCATTGATCATAGTAGCATCACTGGTATGCTGACTAGTGAACTGGAAAGCAAGAGTCCAGTTAGCATCAATAGCAGGAGTCATTTTCCAGTACTTGTCCAGTTCACTAGCACATTGATTAGTAAACCTAAAGTTTCCTGGAATTGCTGGAGAACCACCTGTAAATGATCTTATGTTATTAACACCACTAGCCGTAAGAGTAAAACTATATGTTTGTGCATTACCTGTAGACGTGTCTGTTACTGTTACATTGAAAGATGTATCTTGAAAGTAACTATTACTAGCAGATGATTCAAGATATCCTGTGGATGTATTAAATACTAAATTAGTAGAAATTAAACTATCGCCACTAATTGTCCATGGTCCTGTATCAACTGTCTCTCCACCAGATGTAACAGCACTTGAGTATCCTAGATTAATGTTTACAACAGATCCATTTGCAATCGGACTTTGACTAAGAGTTCCTTGTGCTTGTGCCCATGTAAATGTTTTCTCAACAAATGGGAAGATAGCACCCCTAAGATTAGGAGGAGTAAAAGTTTTAGCTGTAGGGTCATAGTATCCAGCATCAACAGGAAGACCAGTAGAAACACTTGTACCAGTATTAGAAGCTTCTTGTGCATCAGTTCTAGTCTCTAGAGATACACTTCCAAAATGAGGACCATCAGTTTCTTGATGTGTACCAGTGATGATACCCATAGAGAATGGTCCATTACCACCAACATCAACGTTGGTAGATGTGAATATATTATTACTACCAAGGTCAACTGTTACACTATTGTTGAGAGAATCTTCACCAACGATTCCATACCACTGCATAAGTGCTGAAGTTAAATTAATATTACCTACAAGTGTTGCTGGTTCTGGAGCAAGTGGTGTTCTAATCTGTACTTTACTACCTACATTACCTAAGAAAATTGAACTATCTGCAGGGTTAAATTTAACCACAAGTTGAGAAGATCCACTAGTAGATGAAAATGGATTAGAAATTAATTCTCTCTCATCCATTCCATTGATAGGATAATCAATACTTCCACCACTTGTTCTGTGTCCTGGGTTAGCAGCACGAATCCAGTCCTTTGCTTTTTGTGGTAGATCACTAGTGGTAGCATCGTAACCATTATATTCAAGCCATGTCGCTATGATACCAGCAACAATAGGTGTAGAGAAAGAAGTTCCTGAAATGTTATCATAGGTTGTACTACCACTTGTATAAGAAGTATTAGCACTCCATTCATAATCAGGACATACGATTCTATGTCCTGGAGCATGGACGTCTACAGAGTTTCCATAGTTAGAAAAGTCTGCATATCTATCATTGTATTGAGTAGCACCAACAACAATTTTAGGTTGATCATAGTCAACGTTATTAAATCTTAAATCTCTTGGTCCTCCAGTCCTACCTCCAGTTTTAAATTTTGCTTGTAGAGGACCTAAGAAGGTATCACTTGCTGATATAAATCCATTACCAGCAGAGCGACAAATAATAATATTATGTGACCTAGAAACAGTGCTTTCAATCTCATCCAAAATTTCTATATCATTGTATGGATAGTCTGTACCTAAATCATTTAATTCAATTATAGGATTACTTCCACTGGGAGAGGTAGCACCAAAAGAAGCGTTAATAATTGCTGGTCTATTATTACCTTTGTAGTTAGCACTACTAGGATTATTATGATCTATAACTGCTTGATATGCTGCAGCAATATCATAAAAGGTAGCACCCAGATTACTATTGAATGCTGCGAGTGAATAGATTCTTACATCTTTAGCAACTCCATATCTATATCCAGAAGCTAGAATTGCACAAGCAGTTCCATGTCCGTTAGTATCTTCATTAATAATTGGAGTAAAGGCGGAAGCACCATAATGAGTCAAAGAATATACTCTATAGTCTCCTTGTTCTGATGTACCAGTTAAACTACTTCTATTATTTGGATCATATAATTCTGGATGAAGTGCTGCTGTTGAACCAGTGGGTCTACTCGCACCTCTAACTCCACTATCAATAATATAAAGATCAACACCAGCACCTGTGTGAGTGTAAGTAAATTGATTATTAAGTGCTGATCTATTTTTCTTTGAAATAATATCTAAATGCCACGCGTTTAATCTATAGCTAAAACTACCATATCTTACTGGAGATGATTGAGTTCTGTACATCCCAGGTTGATTAGGACAATAAGGATATAAAATAGGTGGAGTGTAATTAGTATGAGTAGGTGGACCTTGAAAACTATAATTTGATTGATGACTATTACTACCAGGTGCATAGTTACCAGAATTCCAATTACTTCCTGTGTATTCTACACCACCATTCCATATACCATCAGGAGTTGTAGATAATCTGAGTGGATAACCAGTATTTGATGAGTCGTTTTGTCTAAAGTAAAATGTGTATCCTGCTCCACCAGCAACAGCAATTGATGGTTTGTACCAAGTGACCTGATCAAATGAGTATTCAAATACAGGTTGTCCGTCCCACTGAACAACACGGAACCATCTATACTGACCACCAGAAGATGTAGCCCACGTTGTATCTTGATTTGCTTCTGAACTAACTTCTGTTTCTATATCTTCTACAATAACTTCTTCTTTTATAGGATCTAATTCAATAGTTGTATCCCAAAAACATCTATGTCCACAATCATTAATATTACCTTTTACTTGGTCAATATTTTCATCAGGAATATCAAAACTTAATATGCGAAAACTTTCAAGACTCTTATAAAACTGAGCATAAGGAACTCTCGCTTCAATAGAAGCACGAATATCCTCGAGAGGAGAATTACCACACGCTTTTACTATTAACCTTTTCATCGTACCCCCGATCAGGTTGTTCTAGCACAGAATAGAATTCCTCTAGTTCTACCAGTCTGATTATATGATCCTGTAATTATAGTATAAACTTCTGTTCCACTAACAGTAATAGTATCACCTTGTTGGATGTTTGCTTGTGGAGTAGAAACATCAAAGTCAATCATCGCAAAATCATTAGGTAGATAGTATGGTACTGGAGCTATCTTTACACTTAAAGGAAGACCTTTGATAACTGCGTTAAAGTTAGTACTATTCGGTAACTGTTGTGCTGCATATGCTGTTCCAACATTGGTATTCGAGGTAGATTTTATTGTATTATCACCACCAATACCTCTGTTAGTATGACTTAAATTAGTTCTGTAGTAGAGACTAACATAATCATTGTTTCCTTGTTTAGTAGTCAATGATGAAGTTCCATATAAGGTATCAAAATATGGACTACCCTCTGCATCACCATTAAGAGATAGGGATTTATAAGGTATAAATCCACACTCAGCAGATCTCTTGCTTAAATTAGAGTCATTATATCCTACATGCTGACCAGCCATAAAACTTCTAAACCTGATGTAGGGGTAATCAAGGTCAGTAGTACTATCACTTTGTCCTGCAATAAGAGTAACACCACCCAAGAACAAATCATTATAATCAAATAATCCAGGACTTGTATAATCATGAACAAACCAAGTCATGAAACTATTATCTCTCAACTGAGTTGATGATAAGTTAGGTTGCTTGAAAGAGTAAACAACAAAGTTTGGATCTATTCCAGACTGATAAGTAATTAAATCAAGTGAGTAAGAATTATATGCATTGTAATCTGCAATCCTCATTCCATGATCATCATAACGCATTGAACCGTAGCTAATAACTGGACTATTTGAAGATGTAGAATCGTTTAAATTTATATCACCATTAGGAGTATAAGGTATATCCCAATGAGGGGTTCCTTTAAAACGACGATCGTACATATCATATGCTAAATCATCAGATGTAGTTGATAAATCATTAGCATAATCATAACCTCTACCATGTGGAGTACGTGAATTACTATTGATAGTATAGCTATCAGGAAGCGTTGAAGTTTTTGGACGATAAGAACTTCCCGTAGCAATACTCAGTTCCGTTCTACCATTAGTATCATCTTCAAATTGATATGCTTGATATGTAATTCCATATTTTTTATTTGTCTCAACTTCTCTCCTACATACACCCCAAGGTGATAATCCACTTTGTCTATTTTGTTTATCAAAAAATGCATTTGTTGCACCGTAAGTTTTAACAACAGAATTAGAAGTAGCAGCAGCAACTACAGTAATTGTGTGTACAATACCAACTCCAGTTGATTTTATATAATATGTACCTGCTTGCCCAGGACAAGGTTTCCATTTGAGATAGTTATCATCGTTAACACTATTCCAGTACCTTGCACCTTGGTTAACAACATTCTCAGGTCTGAAATTAAAATATTCAAAATCATTTGGAAGAGCTGAAGTAGTACTATAAGAAGAGTTTCCTAAAGTAGTAGTGGAATGATCATTCCAAAGGATGTATGTGTAACTTGAAAAACCGTGCGCCCCATGTAATATAAGAGTATCACCCTCGGCGATAGTAATGTTTGCTGCGACGGCAATATTTGTAGGGTTAATTGCCCCATTAGCATCAACACCACTCAAGTCATTAGAAGAGTCATACCCCAACTCGTAAGTAGTACCACCAGTAGCATATCCTTCAACGTAAACAGTTACATTAATATCTTGTACACCATTAGAACCATTACCACCAAAATCTAAATCATTTAAAGTTAAAACATCTCCACTTGCATATCCATAACCCTGACGATTAACTTTAACATAACGTACTTTTCCTTGATAAACACCTACTTCAAAACTAGCACCAGTTCCTGATCCTGTCCAACTAGTTGGTTCAACATCATAATAGTAATCCCATTCGCTATAAGATGAACGCTGAGTATTTACTCCGCCATAAGTCCAAGATTTAACACCACCAACTAACCCAGTAACAGGACCCATGTGTGCTCCGACTGTAGTATGTGCTTCTTCTAGTTGGTCTATAACATCACTTCTTGACCATCCAATTGGTTTACTATGTGTGTTTACGGTTACAGCCATGTTCTATTACGCCTCCAGTTGCAATATGGTAAGAGTTGCAGTGATTGTTGTGTTCTGCGAAGAAAGATTTGTTACAGCGACATAAATGTTGGTGCTAACTGGTGATTCAGTATTACCACCAAGAGTAAATGGTGTTATAACTTGCTCTTGATTTTGACCTGTGGTAATTACTTCAGCAATTACACCAGAACCAGGAGCAGGGTCTTCACCTACGTTCCTATTTAAGTCGTTAGTTCTTGCTTGGCTACTACTATATATGCGACACCATGCCGCATCAGATAAGTTAATTTGGATCAATGCATATGTTTTAAACCCACCACTTATATCAAAAGTATCATAAGTTCCAGGTGCTATAAGGATTGTAGTTCCACTTACAGTTGTTCTGCTAGAAAGAGGAGTACCTCCTCCACCTCCTCCTCCACCACCAGTCGCAGAAAGAACACCAGTAGCAGTAATAGCAAGACCAGATCCTATAATTACACCACCTATCTGAGACGATGTAGCAGGAACAATATTAGTGACTCCTGTAGTCTGATCTACATTGATTGAAGTACCATTTTTAATACCACCAAGAGTAGTTGGTGATGCAATAGAAATAGCAGATGATGAAGTGCTAAGAATTCCAGATGAATCAATACTTAATCCAGATCCAACTTTGACTCCTCCAAGAACAGTAGCAGATGCAGTTGGTAAATCTACACTAGCAATCCCAGTGCTACTATCAATCGCTAATCCAGAACCAATTTTAATACCACCTAATATAGTAGCAGAAGCAACAGGAATAGATTGAACAGTGGTACTAAGAACACCACTAGTAGTGATGGAAAGACCAGCTCCAATCATTACACCACCTAAAGTTCCATTGGTTGCAACAGGTAACGTAAATCCACTAGGAGCAGCACTAATCTGTCCATTAGACGCCATAGTAATACTAGTTCCGTCTATTCTGACTCCTCCTAAGACTGTTGTAGATGCTTGAGGTAGTGTATAGAAACTAGCAGGTTTATTAAGAATTTGTGATAGACCACTTTGTGCAGTCCAGTCAGCATTGACTGGTTGAACACTATTAAAAGTAATTCTATTGTTAGCAGGTTCATGTGTTAATGTTGTACCACCTAGAGCAAGAATCTGATAACTAGATGTTGTCCCATCTGTAGCGGTAAGAGTAACTGTAGCTTCGTTACTTGCTAAGGTAGTTCCTACAGAAAGAGTATAATTATTTAAGTTATAGTAAGTAGTTCCATCGTTTGTCCACTCCCACTTATCAGTAGCTTCATTCCAACGTAATGTTGTATCAGCTGACGTACCTCTATCAATTCTGATTGATCCATTTTGTGATGGTGCTCCTGTAGTACCATCATTGATAACAATTTCAGTTGTAGATACGTTGAGAGTGTTGACGTTAGTGTTAGTTGTCGTTCCTTGAACTGTTAAATTACCTGTAATTGTGAGGTCACCAATAGTTAAATTATTAGATGTGGTATTACCTCGACCTGTAATAGTATCAAGAGTATCAGATTCAGCAGTTAGATATGCTGGAGTAAAATTTTCCCACTGTGATGTAGATGCGTTGTACTTAATCAGATCACCTGTAACTAGACTCGCTATAGTTACGTCAGTTAGATCAGGTAATGCAACTGAAGTTAAATATCCAGCAGCACCATGATCACCCCATCCATATGCACCATCCCATTCTGTTAATTTTGATAGTGTAATACTACCAGCAGGGGAAGCAGTAAATACAGGATCAACTTCTGATGCAGCTGCAGCATTTCCTGGCTCCCATTTACCAGCAGTAGAATCCCATATAAGTGCTTGTCCGTTTGTTGGTGCTGCTGTTTGTGTATCAACATCACTAAAACTATTGATACCAATATTACTTAGAGAACCAGCAACCAAATATCCTTGAGTACTATGGTCTCCCCAGTTGTATGCTGCATTCCATTGAGTAGATCCAGATGATCCATTACCTGTAGTGATGCCTCCAGTAAATGTTGCATCAGTTGAATTAGTAAAGTTAGCAATACCACCTACGGTTAAATTGTTTACTGATATATTTGGATTACCAGATATTCCAGTAGAAGTACCAGCAACATTTGCACCAGCAATGGTTGCTGTAGATGGATTATATGTAAGAGTGTCGTCTGCAAATGTTTCTACGTTACCAGTAGCAGCAGATCCAAGAATTAAAGGAAGTTGAAGATTATCACTTGCTTTTGTTGTTACATTAATAACATTATTTAATTCGTTCAACCATTCAGATGTACCATCATATCTTATAACTTGATCTGTTGTTAAAGAAGATAGTGTTACGTCTGTTAGACCACCAAGAGTAGTTGATCCACCTCCACCACCACCAGAAGGAGCAAGAGATACCCAAGAGGTTCCGTCCCACTCCCAGGTGATACCTGCTGCGGTGTGTGTAGTTCCTGGTGAAGGACTCGATGGGAATGTAATAGCCATAAGGGTATTTATTTAAGTCTTAATAATGAAAACCAAAGCATAATATGGTGGTATGTTGTTGTGTGGTTGACCTCCACCAACAGAACTTGTATTTTGTGTGGATGCCACAACGTCATTGTTACTTGCTGGCCATGGACGATAACCTGCGTTAACTGAAGCATCTTGACGAGTCCAAGTATGAGAGTGAGAAGGCATTTCATTAACTGTTAAAGTATGTTCTGCTTCACCACCAGTAGTACCAACAGCATAAGTGGTACCAGCAGCCATAATAAATCTATCTCTTAAATCAGGAGTGTATTGTCCAACTATTGCTGCTAGAGCACCATAAGAAGCTGTTGATGTACCATCACATAACAACCAACCTGGAGGTGCTGTAGATCCACCATACATTATGATTGAACCAACAGGAGCAACTTCATTAAGACGTTGATCTGGGACGAACGAAGCAGTAGACGCCTGCCATCTCATACTATCTCCTTCAGCAAGACCAGTAGTGTCTACGGTTGCAACTTCTTTTCCTTCAAAGGTAAGTTTACCATTAGGAGCACCAAGGGAGAATGATACTGGAGGATTCTGATCGTTAGTAAACTTGATACTGTTATCACTTAAGAATAGATGTCTTACTTTTTTCTCTGCACTACCTATATCAAAATTAGCATTTGTTGCAGGCAATAGATGGAAATCATATTGACCCATCAAACTCTCAACATCACTATCACCATATCCAGCACCAAGATCAGAATAAGTAGTACCATCATTAGTGAACTCCCACTTATCTGAAGTTTCATTCCAACGAATTTCTACATTAGTGGATGTACCTCTTTCAATTGTGAGTCCACCATTTTGTGATGGTGTACCTGTCTCATCACTGTTAAGAGTAAGATTAGAATCTCCAATATTTACATTGTTACTGTTGACTGTAGTTGTCGTTCCATTGACTGTTAAATTACTACATGTAAAGTCTCCGACTGTTGCTGCTAGAGCACTTGTATTACCTGCGGTTAATACTTCATTTAATGTTGGTGCAGTACCAGTTAAATCAGGAGCTACTTCCCATGTAGCACCATTATATTTTAAGATATATCCATTCTGAGCATTAGAAACTGCATCTACATCAGTAAGATCATTAAGAGCAATTGACTGCTGGGCATTTAGAATATTAATTGTTCCAAACATCGCAGTATGTGATGTACATTGATAGTACAATGTATCAGGTGCATTCATTGGAACAACAAATATTAACTCTGTATTATTAGCTGCATCGTTATTTGTTACACCAACGTTGTATTGTGTACCACCACCAGGTGTTGCAGTTGTAGATTGAATTCTAAAGGGATGTCCACCTGTTCTATTTTTAAAGACGTATGTCTGACCTCTTATGAGATATAAAGTTGGATCTTCAGCAGTTGCAGGGAATCCTTCGCCAGCAAATATGTAATGAGTCGCTGCTGTTTGTGTAAGAGTCCATGTGATTACTGGGTGTCCAGGAATATCATCAAGATTATTTGCTACCCATGCACTTGATGTACCATCGTACTGTAATACATCTCCAGTAGATATAGTTCCAGTATTTACATCACTAAGACCATTAAGAGATGTTGCTCCACCACCGCCTCCTCCAGATACGGTAGTCCATGTGACGCCACCCGATCCATTACTAGTCAAGACCTGTCCATTAGTCCCGTTGGAAGTTGGATAAGTTAAACCACCAGCAACTAATCCATCAGTGTATACAAATCTCCATTTCTTATTTGTGCTACCAAGATCAAATGTTCCGTCAGTAAATGGTAGTGCAGTTCCATTTAAACTCATTCCTGCAAACGTAGGAGAACTAGTTGAATCTAAACTAAACTGTGTTCCTACTAGACTGATACCAGTTCCAGCGGTGTATGTTGTATCAGTATCAACCTGTGCTATCCAAGTATAGTCAGTGCCGTTCCAACTTAAAATTTGATTTGATGTAGCACCACTAGTGTTAAGGTGAGAATCTACATCACCATTTGTATAGGATGTACCACTACCGCCACCACCTCCAACGGGATTAGCGTCAACCCATACAGTAGAGTAAAGAATTTTTAATCTTCCTTTATCTGATTCCCACCATAGATCACCTGAAGTAGGGTTAGCAGGAGGGTTATCAGATATGGTTACATTAGCACCACCTCCACCAGAAGGAGCAGCAACAAACTCAAGTGCTGTTCCACCAGAGTTAACTGCAATAAATTGTCCAGCAGTTCCCATCGAAGATGGAGTATCAGTTAGTCCTACAAAAGTTGATGATCCAGAACTACCAGTTTGATCTGCTACCCAAACAAAATCAGTACCATTCCAACTAAGAATTTGACCTGCTGAAGCACTAGAAGTATTGAGGTGTGTACTTACATCAGAATCACCATAAGATGAGGTAACACCATTAGTCCAAGTAGTTCCATTGTAGTAAAGAACCTGACCTGAGGTTGGAGATGAAATAGTAACATCAGTAAGATCATCTATATCAGATACAGTTGATCCACCACCAGAACCACCTGCTGCCCATACAATATTTCCTGTGCCATCACTGGTCAAAACTTGACCTGATGTCCCGTTGGTGTTTGGATAAGTCAAACCACCAGCAGTTAGTTGTCCGACTGAGATATTGTTGATAGTGGTATTACCTCTACCAGTTACACTATCAAGAGTATCTGTTTCCGCTGTTAGGTAACCTGCAGAAGCATGATTACCCCAACTGTATGCTAAATTCCAATTTGCTTTATCTGTATTTGTTGCTTGTAAATATCCAACAGAAGAGTGATCACCCCAATTATATGCTGAGTTCCAGTTAGAAATATTTGCACTAGTAATATTTGCTGAAGGTGATGCAGAAAATATTGGATCTGTTTCACTTGAAATAAACGAACTGATATCGGGTGGAGTAAATGTAAGTAAGTTTTGTGCAGAGTTAAATGTTAAACTACCAGAACCAGAGGGAATAGAGTTGTTGTTAACAACCATCGCACTGTTCTGTTGTATACCACCACCAGCTGTAACAGTAGTAGGAACCCATCTATTACCATTAGAACTAAAACTTAGAACTTGTCCATCACCAGGGTGTCCTGCTTGAACATCTAATAGATCTCCAAGTTGTGTGATACCACCTATAGGAATCCACTCACCGTCTTGATACATTTCAAGTCGGTTAGAAACATTATTATAAATTACAGATCCGTTTAGAACATTTAGATAATCACGTTCACTAATAGTTTTACTTGGGAACTTGATGTAGTCTAGTGCTTGTAGTTCTGTAATTGTTGCACCAGTAGATACAATATTATCTGATACAAGATATCCTTTAAGTGTTAACTCACCTTGAATAGGTTCAAATTTAATTTTATCTGATCCAGCAAGTCCTCCATTATTATTGTATTGTAATGAGTAGTCACTACCACCAGCAACAATACCACCAGAACCTGCTGCACCTGTGTTTGGTGCTGTAGAAATATTTGTAATTCTACCAGTAGGATCAACAGATATAACAGGAATGACTCCAGAACTACCATAAACTCCGTTAGGAACTCCAGTTAGATTTGATAGTTGTGCTCCAGAACCAGTGTATGTTGTAGCATTAACAGTACCAGTGATATCAATACCAGTAAAGGTAGGTATTGCACTTGCACTAAGGTCTTGATCTACAGAAAACTCTAGTCTTGATCCAGTTCTTGTTAGAGTAACACCAGTACCAGCAGATAGAACTACCTCTTCAGCATATCCAGTGCTATCTGTTAAACGGATACTCTTTCTATTAGGTTGTTGTTGGTTCTCAACAGATAGATTATATGTTGTGTTGTCTGCATTGATAGTTAATCTTTTATTAACATTATCCAATGTGACTAAAGCACTACCAGTACCAATAAATCTAACAATATCATTAGAGTCTACAGATGTGGTAACACTATTATCTCCAACACTCCATCCGTTATATGTTGGAGGTATAGCAGCCCAAGATGTATTCTGTCCATCAGTTGTTAGATACTTACTAGCATTTGCTGCTTGTGATGGTAAGAATACATTTAAAGCATCATTAGCATTAGTTTGACCTGTACCACCATATGCAATATCAATAGTTTGTGCTTCCCATCTACCAGCAGATAGAACACCAACAGATTCTAAAGTGGATGCTCTGATAATATTTCCAAGTCCTGTGCTGGTAATGACTTCATCGCCATCTATCTTATAAGTTCTTCCACTAGCAATATTAAAATGCTCAGAAGAAGTCCATGAGTCATCAGTATTACTCCAAAGAATAGTATGTGGAGAGTCACCTTTAAGTCTAATTCCACCACCATCTGCTACAGCATCTGTAGGAATTACAACATCATTTAAGTTAATAAATTTGTCTAGAGTGGTTACAGTAACTGTATTACTTGTAGTAGTTGTACCTTGTACAATTAAATTTCCACTAACAGTTACTTGCTGGAATGTAACAGGATCATTTGGACCTACAGGTTGTCCGATTTTAATCTTGTTATCACCAGTGATTGTAACACCACTCTCTCCAGTGTATGTTGTGTTGTCGTCGTTAACATTGATAGTGAATGTTCTACCAGACTGGGTAATTGTCGCTGCACCAGTTCCAATAAAGTTAAGATCACCATCGGTATAATTCTGTCCGTTAACACCTAATCGTGTAACAGTATTTGTATCAGTAAATGAAGAATCTATAGTAATTCTTCCACCACTTCTTGTAAGAGAAACATTGTTGCCTGCTACAAGAACAACATCGGTGTATCCAGTTCCAGATCCACCAGCAGACAATCGAATTACTTTGTCAGTGGAAGGGTTAGCACCATCAATAGTGCTGAGTGTGTAAGTAGTATTGTTATCTGTGAGGGGTACATTGCTCCAACCCACTCCAGTAGTAGTCCTAGAAAGAACTTGTCCAGTCAATCCAGTGTCACCGTTTAAAGAGATGATGCCTTCAACTACCAAAGATTTAGTAGAAGGAACTCGAAGACCTTCTACTGCTAAAGTAGGTCCACTATTGCTTTGATTGATGAGTTCATCTACTCTAATTTTAGACATTAGACACTACTTCCCCTGTAATAAAAGTATTTATCAGTTAGGGATAATAATGATCGTAAAGTTTCTTGCTAGTTTCACAGTTGCGTTTAAATTTAGTGAAAATATCAACAACCATATCATTAGCATTCGTTGGTGGTTCAGTCCATGAATCAATATTCATGGGAGCATCATGTTGTTGTGGAAGATCCCTAACCCATTGTCTCCACGCTTCCCAACCAGTATCATCTAAGTTACTCAATAGAATATAAGGATCAGATGATGCTAACATCTCATCTCTAGATTTCTTAGCCCTTACAGTCCAAGTAATGTAATTACGCATATACTCTTCATCATCTTGTCTCTGTTGTTCTGCCTCACTTGCATCGGCAGCAGTTTTTGCCTCATTAAAAAGTCTTTCTGCTAAGACACTGAAAGTATTTAGTTCATCCTGATCGAGAGATTTATGTGTTCCATCGCTTAGTTCTATATCAGAGATAGCAGGAACAACTTCATCATCGTAACGAACACACCAGACGTCCTCACTAATCTCTGTTGAATAGTCTTCATTGCAGTATGTTATATCAGAATTAAATGAGACAGTACCATCAGGGTCACCGTTACCTCTCATAAGAAAAAACTTCATTTGCTTCCTTCTATGACTCCGTTATTATTTAGAGCAGCAGAGACGATAGCGGGAACTATCTTCTGTGCTTCTAATAAATTTTCTTGCAACTGTTGATTTTGTTCAGTAGCAATATTTCTAAAACTCTCTACCGCAGCACCAGCTTGTCTTGCCTGCTGTGATGCTTCAATAATTAACATGGGTAGAAATGCTACTGTGCAATCCCACTCCTCAATTTCTTGTCCACTTTGAGGATGATTACCTTTGACTTGAATCCACCATTTACATTCAAATTTTTTACATGGTCCATTTACTAATGGACAAAAATCACCAGTTTCTAATTTCATTAGTCTCCATCATTAATGTTACATTGATTAGGTGCAGATGTTACTCTTTCAGCTATTATAACATCCACATATTTTACTGCCATGTTTATACTACCAGCAGAAAGAGTAGGTTGTCCTGTAATATTTAGTTGAGATGCACCACTGCTACTAATATCACCTTCAACTTGTGGATTACCATTGATAGCGAGATTTCCTCTACCAGAAGTAAGGTTTCCACTAATACTAGTACCTAAGTTTCCTCTTCCTGGATTACCAGTCATGTTATGTTGATGTCCTTGACCACCACCTCTTCCTCCTGTATTAACAGTTTGATGACCTCTAGAACATGAACCATCATCCCAGTCTGCTCTACCATTAAAAGTAGCTCTTTGATAACTGTGTGTATGACTAGGCATTTGGTTTTGTGAAACAGCATGGTTTGCTGCTTTTAAATTTCCTGGAGAAGGATTACCAGTAATGTTAATTGAAAATCCAGATCCAAGAACTGCGGTTGGATTACCAGTTAAACCTAGGTTTCCTCTGTTAACAGCAAAGTTAGATCCAAAAACTACATCAACTCCACCTCCAACATCTAAATTACCTCTAGCAACACTAGCACCATCACTTCTAGTTGCAGTGAATATATTAGTGAATGATGTATTACCACCAGTTCCAGCACCAGTTCCAGTTACAACTCTCAATGCTGAGTTGTTAAGGACGCTAGTTGTAACTTTTACATATCCACAGGGAGCAGAAGAATTATAAAAAAGTAATTTTGCTCCATTAGGAACATCAATTCTTTGTGGATTAAGATTAATTACTTTATTATTTCCACCAGTTCTATTAAATGTAAATGTAGTTCCACTTAAACTAACATCATCAAAATATCTACCATCTAAACTCTCTGTTACAGTATTAGTACCATCATTTCTGTTAGCAAATAGTTGACCGTTAGCTGGGTTAAAATTTAGTGTATTGATAGCAACATCTAGTGCTGTGTCGAGTTTATATCTACCATCCAAATCTACAGTAACAGCAGAAGGTGGATTTGGATTACCAAACGGAGAGTTCATACCCTGCGTGATAGTCAAAACACCATTTGTAACATCAAAAGTAGAACCAGAAACAAATGTATCTTGTGTAACATACCTAGCATCTAGATCAAAACTATAAGCATCACCGTTACTAACAGTCATAGCAAGAGTTCCACTACTAAATGTAAAGGAACTTACAGCAGTATCAACAGTGGTGATAGGAGCATATAGTGTATCAAGATAATCGTATAGAGGTTCAGTCTCAATGGAAACAGTTGTATCACTCGCTCCATCATCTCTAACAAGATTCAAAAGCAATCTGTTTGTATGGAATCCACCTGGATTATTACCTGCTACTGCAAAAGATCCTTGTTTAACATACCAGTTAGGACCAGTGTCTGTAGTATATCTACCATCAAGATTGACGACAAGAGGAGAACTACCATCGTTAGCAGTTAAAGTTAAATTACCGTTTCCAGTATTCCAATTTGCTGATGTAATCTTTGCATCATTCGCACCAGCAATTGTAATATACCTATTGTCTAAGTATGTTTGAAGATCAGTGATAGGTAAAACAACATCTGTTAAACCACCAGTTCTTTCAAGAGTTAGAGCACCAGTAATTTGATTGTAAGATGCATCATTTACATAAGAATTTGTATCACTTGCACTAATAGCAATGACCTGTCCTGCCTGAACCATGTTGATAGATCCAGATGCTTGGAAAGAAATACTTCCTGAAGCATACGAACCTCCTGAAGTGTTGGGTCCAGTAACTTGTAGTTGTGTAACAGTATCAGTGTTTGTATCAGTAGCAGCAATAGTAATGTTTCCAGTACCACTATCTTTTAAAACTGAGACATTATTACCACCGATAATATTAACCTGATCAGTAGCACTACCCTGTCCTGTGCCTCCAGGAACTAACTGAAGACCGATACCACCTGTGATCTGAGCACTCGTTAAATCATATGTTGTATCAGCATCTGTAACTGCTGTAGAACTAACAGCATATTCCATGTTACCAGTCACATCATTATATGATACTGTGATACCAGTGTTAGCACTATTGTCTACCATTCCACCAACGATATCTTCCACCTGTTCTGAGGTTAGTACAGTATCGTTTGCATTTGTAGATCCAATAGTAATAGTATTACCAGATCTACTTAAAGTAATATCATCACTGGTTGTAAAGACAACTTCCGAGTAGTTACCACCGTTATCAGTGATTCTAGTCTTAACATTATTAGTAGTTGCACCGTCCAGTGCAGTCATCTGATATGTGACTGGTGTAAATCCACTAGTAGATGGTAAATTATCCCAGTAAATACTACTTCCATCTGTAGTCAAAAACTTAGCAGATGCTGAAGCAACATTAGGTGCAAGTGCTAAGAATGCAGCAGACGCAGTGGTTGATCCTGTACCACCTCTATCAACTCCGATTACGCTACCATTCCATGTACCACTTATGTTACCACTAGATGAAATAGATCCTGCTGTGATTCCATTGGTAACAGCAAGGGTATCAAACGTAGGAGAATCTGATGTGTTTAATGGTTGAGGAAGACTAAATTCTGTTCCTACTAGATTGATA
>VTLG01006154.1_pt1 | contig 21484 bp, 34 predicted proteins | sample 4694571 | NCBI WGS metagenome assembly VTLG01 (sample SAMN12604809, study PRJNA352737) | marine metagenome | biome: ENVO:00000447; feature: ENVO:00000209|ENVO:00000569|ENVO:01000036; material: ENVO:00002151; isolation source: viral sequences binned using virsorter ... | reverse complement strand
TCGTGAGCAACGTATCAAGGTCTGAGGTGACTGACCTAGTTTCTAGTCAGGACAAACGACTTACAATATCTGCTGGTGATATAACTTTTACTCCAACAACATTTGATCGGGTGGTTATAAGCGGAACAGAATATAAGGTGGTTCAGATCAATACAAATGAACAGAATAATACAGCCATCAGTTTTGATATTTTCTTGAGGTAATTATGGCTAGACGTATTGAGATTACTCAAATGGACGATTTCTTTCAAGAAAAAATAATAGATCTTGTTCAAGCGACAACTCTTGAGTGGACAAAAAGGGTTAAGAAAGCAACACCAGTTGATACTGGTAGATTAAGGGCTGCATGGCAAACAAAAATACCATTGCAAAGTGCATCAAGAAATAGGGATAGTTTTGTTGGATTGATTACAAATAATGTTGTCTATGCAGAGGCTGTTTGCTTTGGCGTAAACAAACCACCATCATGGGGTGGTGTGTATAGAACTAGACAGAATACAGTTGAGGGATTTCCAGAACTTATTGGAAAAGAACTTGAATCATACATTTTGCGACAGTTTGGGAGGTAAGTTATGGCTGCTACAGATTTAAACACAGTCAGAGCAACTATTGAAAAACGTCTTAATGATGAATTTAGAATAGGGCCATCAATACCTTTGGTTTTTAATAATGTACCTTTTGATGCCTCAAGTGTCGATCAATATATACAATGTATTACTAGCTTTGGAGCAAGTGAATACCTTACACAGCAAGCACCTAATTCAGCTACCACCGCCACAAATCTTGTTGTGGGTCTTACTTTTAATATTTATACAGAACAAGGATTAGGGGCAGGGGCTAATTTTGATATTGCTAAAAGATTGAGAAATTTATTTAATAGAATTACAGTTTCTGATGTACGATTTGATCCACCTGTAGGGCCTGAGATATTACAATCAACGCCAGAGGGTAAGTTTCAGACACAGATTAGAATAACATTTGAATTATATGAGACACTTACGCCATGATTGAAATTACAGAAGAAATGCTAGACGCTATTGAGGCAGTTAAAGGTAGGAGAGAAGCACAATACTGGGATCATCAATGCAGACGATATATGGAAAAACAAAAAAATCTGCAAAATTTATCAAAAGATGAGCTTGAAAAAAAAGGTAGAGAGCTTGGAATTGAACTTGATAAAAGAAAATCTAAAGATAAACTAATTCAAGAAATAGAAAAACTACAGAAAAAAGGTTAATATAATTATAAATATTTCTTTTTATTGTTATGGCTGCTGTAAAAGGTGATGTCGGGCAAGTCAAATTTGATGATGGCGGCTCTTCAGTTAACCCAGTTTTAGGCACTAGAGAATGGTCTATGTCTATCACCAAAGATACCCAAGAAACAACTGTTCAAGGCGACACTTTCAAATCTTTTGTTGGTGGACTTATTGAAGGTGAGGGATCTGCTGTTCTTCAATATGACAACGCTGCCTCTGGAGAGACTGCAACTTTTATGGACGGCATCTTGACTACTGGCGATACTGCAACAGCAGCTTTTGAGCTTTTTCCTGATAGTGCAAGCGGAACTAAAAAAATCAGTTTTGTTGGTTTAATAACTAATTTTGAGCAAGGTTCAGCTATCGGTGATGTCAGCACAATCAACATCACATTCAAGCCATCTGGCACAATTACATCAGCAATCTAAAAAGTAAAATTCTTCGCATTTATTTATGGCAAAACAAAGAACCGCAGACATACTGCTTGGAGCGTTTCAAGATGAAATGGTCACAAGAAGAAAATTTGATGTAAAAAACTCTAAAGATGAAGTCATCATGAGTTTATATTTCAAACCAATTACAAGATATGCAAGAGTTAAGGCAACACAATTAGCTGGCCCAAATGCTGATGCTTTAGTTGTATCAACTCAACTTCTTTGTCAAATGGCAGAAAAAGAAGATGGAACTCTTGCTTTTGATATGTCAGATGCTCCAATGCTTCAAAGACAGCTTCCAGAAAAAGTTTTAAATGAGCTTGAGTTGTTTTTAAATGAAATAGAAATTGATATTGACACAGCAAAAAAAGAATAAAAGGGGATACTTGGCTTAGGTTTGAGTTTTTCCTAGCAACAGAACTTGGTAAGACAGTGCAAGAACTCAGAATGGGTATAACTGAGGCAGAGCTTATTTATTGGGCTGGATATTATGAAATTAAACATGAAGAAGAAAAGAAGGCATTGCAACGACAAAAACGCAATTCAAGGTAATATAGAATAAAGGTTTTTTTTATTTGTGGCAGAAGCAGTCGTTAGGTTAAGAGTTGATGCCAGCGGTGCGACAAGGGCGTTAAATGGTGTACAGAATCAAACTAATAAATTACAAAACTCATTCAATGGTTTAAGAACCGCTATTGTTTCGACTGGCATAGTTTTAATTGGTAGGCAAGCGGTAAATACATCAGCAAATTTTGAAAAGCTAAATGTAAGATTAGGATTGCTTACAAAAAGCAGTGCAGATTTTGCAAAGTCACAACAGATTGCGGCAGATGCACAGAAAGCTTTTGGTTTAAGTGCTGTTGAAGCTTTGGAAGGTGTAACAGATATAACAGCAAGACTTGCTCCACTTGGAACATCAGTTGAAGATATAAGAACTGTATTCTTTGGATTTAATACAGCTGCTAAATTAGCTGGTGCATCAGCGATAGAATCATCAAACGCATTTAGACAACTAGCACAGGCTCTTGGCTCAGGAAGGCTGGCTGGTGATGAATTTAGGAGTGTTTCAGAACAAGTACCAACTGTTCTTGCTCCTATAGCTGAAGAACTTGGCGTGACTATAGGAGAACTAAAAAAATTAGCTGCTGATGGCAAATTAACTAGTGATGTTGTTTTAAGAGCTTTAGGAAGAATAGGAAATGAGGGAAGTGGCTTTCTGAAAGAGTTATTAAAAAATGACCCTACACAAGTATTTAAAAACTTTAGTAATGCAACAGAGGATTTATCTAGAGCTTTTGGTGATGAATTAAGACCCGTTGTTGAAGATGTGACAAGACTCTTAACTGATTTTATTTTATCGGTAACTGATTTTGTAAAATCTGATGCTGGACAGGCAGCCATAATGATTACAAAGATTGCTGGTGCTGCAAAACTTTTGGCGGTAGGTATTCCAATAGTCACAGGTGTATTTACGGCTTTGATTGCAAAATTAAATATGGTCGGAGTTCAAAGTCTTATTGCATCTGGTGGTTTTACAAGTATGCAAGCAGCCTCACTACTGGCAGCTGGTGGTGTAGGAAAAGTAACTCTTGCACTTGGAGCTTTGAAAATTGCAATCGCTACAACTGGCATAGGTTTACTTGTCGTTGGTGTTGGAGCTTTAGCGACAAAATTAGTAGAAGCAAACAGAAATCAGAGAGAATTTAATAAAGCTCTTGAAGATGGAAATGAAATAGCACTACGGGCTGAAATGGCCAAAGTAGATCAAAGAAGGTTTGATATTCTTAGACGACTTGCTACAGCGGAACAAAATAACAACAAAAGGGCAATAAATTCACTTACAAAACAATTAGAGTTAGAACATCAAAACTACAAAGTTCTTAGAGATAGATTACATGATGAAATTAACAAAACAAATGAAATAGACAAACAAAATAAAAAAATTGAAGAGCAAGGAAAACTTCAAGATGAAAACAAAAAGAAAACTGATGAGCTAAAAGAAAAAATGAAAGAGGTAGGAGAAGAGATTGAAAACAGTATAAAAAATAATTTAAGGGACGCTATAACTGGTGCTAAAACATTTGGAGAGGCTATGACAAATGTATTGAACCGCATAAGGGATAAAATTATTGATGCTCAATTAGACAAGCTACTTGGTGGCTTTGGAGAGGCTTTTGCTGGAGGAGAGAAAAAAGGTTTAGGAGGTATTTTGGGTAATATTTTAGGAGGATTTATTGGTGGTTTATTTGCAAATGGTGGACAACCACCTGTAAACAAAATTTCAGTTGTAGGTGAAAGAGGGCCTGAGCTATTTGTTCCTCGTTCTGCTGGTACTATTATTCCAAATAATCAAATTGGTGGTGAGTCTGTTACAAATAATATTGTCGTTAATGTAGATGCCTCTGGTACTGCTGTTCAAGGTGATGATGCAAATGCTAGTCAGTTTGGAGAACAGCTTGCCGCAGCTATACAAGCTGAGATAATAAATCAAAAACGATCTGGAGGTTTATTAAATTAATGTCTAATCCTTTTGACAATTTAAATCCTATTTATAACACTAGGATTGATGCAAAACCAAAAGTAAATGTTTTAAGTTTCGGTGACGGTTTTGAACAAAGGCTTACGGAAGGACTAAATCAAAACCCTTTGTCTGTTAATTTAGTTTTTGAACTATCACAAACTGATGCAACATCAGCAATAGGTTTTTTAAATGACAGAGTAGATGATGGGGCATCTTTTGATTTTACATTGCCTAGTGAAACATCTTCTAGAAAATTTGTCTGCACTTCTTTCCCAAGATCAATTCCATTTCTTAACAGAGTTAGATTAAGCTGTGTTTTTAGGGAGGTATTTGAACCATAATGGCTATACCTTTTGCTGAACTAAATAAAATAAATCCAAGTCATATTATTGAATTATTCGAGTTAGAGCTAACTGTTGGTTTACATATTGCCACTGGAAACCCACAGGGTTTACCCACAACATACAGATTTCATGCTGGTGCAAACCTTAATTCTTTTGGTGAGGTAATTTATAGAGGAAATCCATACCAAAGAGTCGCAGTGCAAACTCAAGGCTTTGAAAAAAAAAGCACAGGTGTCCTGACAAGGCCAATAATAACATTTTCAAATCTTGGTGGTATCGTAAGAGATCCATCAACAAATATTGCTAGAACAATGAGTGATTTTTTAGCAAATGTAAATTTTGTAACTCCTAATAATGATTTAACAAAAGCAAAAATTACAAGAAAAATGCCACTTGCCTCTGCTTTAGATGATAAAAACTTCTTATCTGGGTCAAATCCATTTGGAACTCCTAGTACAGATAGATTGCGTGATGAGATATTTGTTATTGATAGAAAAGCTATTGAAAATAGACAGGTTGTTCAGTTTGAACTTACAGCAGCCCATGACTTAGAGAATAGATTAATCCCTCAGAGAACCATTACAAGAGACTTATTCCCTGCTGTTGGCACGTTTGTATAATGCTTAAATATAACTGGGCTACAGATGCTTTTAACCATGCCTCAGAGGTGTATCCTGAAGAATGTTGTGGACTTTTAATTGATCTTGATGGTATTCAAACATATTGGAAATGTAAAAACATATCTGGTGCTTATAAAGAAAAATCATTTGTTATAGACCCTTTAGATTATGCAAGAGGTGAAGATCAAGGTGAAGTTCTTGGTATCGTACACAGCCACCCTGATGGTGAGTTGGCTTTTAGTCATACTGATAGAATGGCCTGTAAGTATTTAGATTTACCTTTTTATCTTGTGGAACCTAAATCAGAGTCTATTATTGTTGTATATCCATCTGAAATAAATGATTAAATTAACTATTTATGGAAGATTAAGAAAATTTATCGGACAGTCTAGTTTTGAGATCAAAGCTAATAGCGCAAAAGAGGCTTTTAGTTTTTTAGTTAATAATTTTAAAGGTGTTAGAGAACACATGAAAGATCAAGAATATTGTGTCATGGCTGGTGATTTAAGAATTAGTGAAGAATTACTTGATATGCAGACTGAAAGTAATATAAAAATTGTACCTGTTGTTCATGGAGAGCTTGGATTTTTATTACCATTTTTACTTGGTGGTGGTGCTTTAGCTGCCTCTTCAGCGGTAGGTGCAACTATTTTGGGAAGTACACTTTTAGCAACTGTTGTTTCTACTGGTTTAACTATTATTGGAACAAATTTGATTGTAGATGGCATTACTAATCTATTAGCACCAGATCCAAAACCTTTTCAATCTTCAAGGCAAGAAGATCCACAAGACCCTAGTTATACGTTTACAGGACTTTTAAATAATTCAAAACAAGGTGTTCCCATTAATATAATATATGGCGAAACTTTGGTAGGAAGCACAGTTGTAAGTGCTTCAGTTAATACTTTTCAAGTTGTAAATAGTGCATAAAAATTATGTTTGGAAATGCTCCTAGAATTATTATTGATGCTTTAATAGCCGCAGATAAACTAAAGTCTATTGATTTTGGTACTGTTGTTGATGTTCTTGGAGAAGGTCAAATTGAAGGAAGTGCAACTGCAAGCAAAGCTGGTATTACAGATAAAACAAGTGTTGCATATAATAATGCTTTCCTTAAGGATTTATTTTTAAATGGAACTGCTGTGCTACAGGCTGACGCTGATAATACAAACCCAGACACATCTGACTTTAATTTCCCAACTGATGAAAACCGACTTATTTTTGAATTTCAAGATGGCACTGCAAATAATACAGTCCTTTTTGCTGCTCAACAACAAAGTTCAGCGGTTTTTGTAGACCCTAGTAATAATGAATGTACTTTTCCAGTTGGAGGTTCACCCACAGCAAGATCAGGGACTATTTCAAGTACAGACATTGATACAGTTCAAGTTAAAATAAAATTTGACCAGTTTTTTAAATTAAATACTGAAACAGGGAATAGAGAATCGACCTCTGTTCAAGTAATAATAAAAGTAGATCCTAATAATGGATCTGCTGTCACAGTATTTGATGAAACAATAACTGGTAAAAGTTTTAACCCTTATAACAGAGACTATGGTATTGATTTACGAGAATTAAGTGGATACAACACAAATACTTCAGGTGCATCTGGTTCATTTTTCCCAATAGTAGTGAGTGCTGAAAGAGGAAATAATGTCGGTGATGAAAATACTTTTAATACAATGCGTTTAGCAGAAATAAGGCAAATTATTAGAGAACCGAATAATTATCCAAATATTGCATATTCAGCGTTAAGATTTAGCTCTGAATTATTTCAAAATACGCCAGCTAGATTTTTCAGGGTAAGAGGAAAACTTATAAAAATACCACATAATGCAACAGTAGAGTTAGCAACTGGCAGATTAACTTATAGCGGAACTTTTGATGGAACTTTTTTGAAAGATGGAAGCGGTAATATTGTAAAAAAATGGACGAGTGATCCAGCATGGGTTTTATATGATCTTTTGACCGATACAACAAGTGGGTGTGCTATTCCTGAGTCTGAATTAGATCCATTCACTTTTTATGGTGTCAGCACTTATTGTTCTGCTTTGGTAGATGATGGTGACGGTGGGCAAGAACCACGTTTTTCAATAAATGTAAATATTAATAATAGGCGTGATGCAATGGCATTGATTAAGGATATTTGTTCTGTAATGAGAGCAATACCATACTATGAAGAAGGTACTATAAAAGTCGCCCAAGACGCACCAAAAGACCATGATAATCCAAGTGCTTTATCGTTTGATTATGTTTTCAACAATGCAAATGTAATTCAAGGAAATTTTACTTATTCTGGTACATCTATAAAAACCAGATTTAACGTTATAAATGTTTCTTATTTTGACCTTGCCACACAAGAAATTGATTATGTGACTGTTAAAGATAGTTCTGCTGAGACAAATTATGGTACACAATCAAAAACTATAAATACATTTGGTACAACTTCAAGAGGTCAAGCACAAAGAGTTGGAAAGTGGTTTTTGCAAACGCAAAACAATCAAACTGAATCCGTTGTTTTTGAAACAAATATTGCTGCTGGATCTGTTTTAAGAATTGGCCATATTATTGGAATTGCAGATAGAGTAAAAGCTTCAGCAAGACGAGGCGGTTTAGTAAAATCCGCAACAGTGTCTCAAATAACTTTAGATGATGCTGGTGCTACAAACTTACCAGATATAAGTGACGATCCAAAAATTAGTTGTCTTTTATCTGATGGCACTGTTGAAACAAAAACAATAGATGATTACATTACAGGCAATGTTGTAAAAGTATCAGAAAATTTTACATCTGCCCCGCTAGAAAATAGTCCATTTATTCTTGAATCAGGCGAAACACCAGTCAAAGCATATAAAGTTGTAAATATAAAAGAAAATACAAAAAAAACTTTTTCAATTACCGCATTAAATTTTAATGAGGGTAAGTATGCCGCAGTTGAAGATGGTGAACAATTACCTGTAAAAAATATCAATATAATTACAAGCCTGTTGCCATCACCTCAAATAATAGATAAATCAGATGGAACAAAAGCGATACAGGAAATCATAGATAAAATCAACAATAGACCTGTTCCAAAGCTTTTTATCGACTGGCAATCTGTAGAGGGTGCATCTGGTTATCAGCTAATTTATACTAAAGATAATGAAAACCCTAAAGTTATAAATACGCAAGAGTCAGAGGTAGAAATATTACCCTCTGAAGCTGGATCATATTTTATACAAATTTATACTATCAATTCAAATGGAGAACGTAGTGCAAGTCCTACTGAAATAACAGTTGATGCTTTAGGTCTTACTGCTGTTCCTGAGAACCCTACTGGTTTACAGATAGAGCCATTAAATAATTCACAAGTAAGATTATCATGGACAAAAACAACTTCTTTAGATGTTGAATTAGGGGGGGCTTGTGAAATAAGACATACTCCTAATACGTTATCATCAGCTAGTTTTGCAAACTCAAGTCCATTAAATGAAAACATAAGTGGTGCAAATAATGAAGCAATATTACCAGCATTAACAGGAACTTATAGTCTTAAGTTTAGAGATTTAGGTGGTAGGTTTTCGGCAACCGAAGCAAAAGTAGAACTAGCACTTCCAGAAATGGAAGATCAATTATTAGTAAAAAGTCAAAGGGAGCAGACATCTTTCAGTGGTAATAAGCCAAGCGGTCATGTATCTGTTGTCTCAGGTGCTTTACAATTAACAGACCCTGCATCATCATTAACTGGCACTTATGAATTTGCATCTGTTTTAGATTTTGCTGCTGTTTACCAAAATATAAGATTAAAAAGACATATTATCAGTGAAGGTTTTTTTGTATCAGATCAGTTTGACTCAATACCAGATTTAGATGCAAGGCTAGATTTTGATGGTACTGGAAGTGATCGTTTAAAAAGTAGAGTTCAAGTTTTAACATCACAAGACAATTCAAGTTTTACTACAGAACAAAATTTAATTAATGGTTCATTTAGTGCGAGGGCTTTTAAATTTCAAGGTAATCTTATTTCTGTTGATGTAAATGAAAATATAAAATTTACAGAATTAGGTTTTGATGCTTTCTTGCCATCAAGAACAGAAAACAAATACCAATCAGGTGGAAATATTATTTCAACTCCTTTACAGTCAGGAACAAGTGCAAGTGGCCTTGCTGTTGTTTTTGGCAAACCATTTTTTACAGGTACAAGTGATATTGGTGGTTCAACCACTGCTTTTTTACCTTCCATATCAATAGCTCCAGAGGATATGCCAAGCGGTGCGTTTTATGTATTAAGTGCTATTTCAAGAACAGGGTTTACAATAGTATTCAAGAACTCATCTAGTGCAGTGATTGATGTGAAATTTACATTTCAAGCGTTAGGATATGGAAAAGGAGCTTAACTAAATGGCAAGAGTTGATTCCATTGGAAAAGAAGGTTCAAGTAATTTTTCTCCTGCTAACGGAACTGGGTCTGCTGTAAGAACAGCGATGAAAAATATATTTGAAGCATTAAGGACTGTTAATAGTGCAGATGGTGACCCCTCTGGTGCGGCTAACGTTGCATCTTATCAATTACATATAAATACAGCAGACTCAGGCACTGGCACAGCATTATTAAAAATAAAACACCCAACAGATTCAGGTTTTGTCACTTTAGGAAATGTTTTAGAAGAAAACTTTGGTTTTTTATCAGCTTCAGGAGGAACTCTTACTGGTGTTTTAACTGCTACTGCTGGATCAAATACAGCACCAGCTTTACATTTTGGAGATAGTGGAACTGGATTATATAAAAAAGGCACAAATCAATTAGGACTTACTGCTAATCAAGCTGCAATAGCATTTGCAGATCAAAATAGTTTTACAATAGAGAACCAAAAAGAATTAAGACTTTTAGAAAACTCAGGTAGTGAATATGTAGCAATAAAAGCACCAACTTCTCTTTCTTCTAATTTAACTATAACTTTACCCTCTACTGCACCCACCACCGCATCTACAATTAGTGCTGGTTCTGGCTTTGCTCTCATTGCTATTGATGAAAGTGGTGCATTAGGTTGGGGAACAGCGGGCGGGGCCGAAGGTAACGGAGGCGATGAAATTTTTTGGGAAAATGACACAACAATAACTTCAAATTATGAAATATCTAACAACAAAAATGCTGGGAGTTTTGGCCCTATAACTATTCAAAGCGGAGTCACCGTTACAGTTGGTTCTGGTGAGACATGGACTGTAGTATAAAAGTGTATATAATAAACCTATGAGCCAATTAAAAGTCAACAGCATAATACCAGTAGCGGGTGTTCCTACAGGTGGTGGTGGTGGAATAATTCAAGTTGTACAAGCTGTCAAAGACGATACGGCTACTTTTACAACAACAAGTTTTACAGATATTACAGGTCTTTCAGCTTCAATTACTCCTACTTCTAGCAGTAGTAAAATTTTAGTTGAAGCCTTTGTATATGTAAGTAATATTGGTAATACTACAGGAATGATTAATATAGTTCGTGGAAGTACAAATATAGCTCAACCCAGCGGATCAGTCACTAATACAGCATCAATATTTAGTTATATTGGTGTCGCACATATGGTTCAACGAGTAATGACTTTTTTAGACTCTCCATCTACAACAAGTGCAACAACCTATAAGTTACAGATTAGAGGTGATAATACAAATTCTCCACTAAAGATAAATAGATATTCAGAAACAAATGACTATTACGGAGTTAGCACTTTAACTCTTAGGGAGGTGTCAGCATGATTACTTCCATGTATAATCCAATTAAAAACTAATTATGGCCTTAGATCACGAAGCAATTTATAAAGCATACGCTGGAACAGTAGTTACTATTGATGATTCTGCTGGTGCATTTGATAAAGATGGCAAGTCTGTTAGTTTAGATCAGTCTTTAATAGATGCTGCACGAACCACATTAAACACCGAGGTTGCTGCGACTCTTTATCAACGACAAAGAACAGGCGAAGCTGGAACGACAGATACTATCTATCCATCAATAGGTGATCAATTAGATAATCTATATAAAGATATTCTTGCTGGTACGCTTACTTCAAGTGGAACATTTGCAAAAGCAATCGAAGCAGTTAAAGCTAAATATCCCAAGCCATGAGTACATTAAAAGTTAATACAATACAAGAAGCTGATGGCACTGCATTTCCATTTATAGGAATGTTAGATTCTTATATGTTAAATGCCACCACTACTTTTGGTAATGATACAGAAACGACTATGGATAGTGGTTTTGTAAGAGCTAGTACACTTTTAAGCACTACTGGAAATATTGGAACTGGAGTAACAAAGTCAGGATCAAATTTTAGTTTTCCAAGCACAGGTATTTACCAAATAGTTTGGAGACCTATATTAGCTGCAACAAACGGAAATAGAGCAAGATATTCAGCAGCAAGATTGTATGCAACAACTGATAATAGTTCTTATAGTCAAGTAGCTGAAGGTAATGGGTCGTCACCCGCAATGGGCGACGCATCCTTTTCATATTCAGCACCTATGGCTAAGTATCATTTTGATGTTACGGATACATCAACACACAAAGTCCAATTTCGATTTATAAATGACCAAAGTGGGTCTATAATTGGCGGAAGTTCTGCGGTTTATACATATGCAACTTTTATAAAAATAGGAGAGACATAAAATGGATTTTATAACTGGCAGACCAGATCACATTGAGGATTATTTAGGTAGTTTAAAAACAGGTACATGGTTTGGTTGGAGTGATGCAAAAAACAAAATTTATTCTAATTTAATTATTAATGATGGCAGTACAAAGCCATCTGAATCAGATTGCACAACTGGACTTGCTGCAATGCAAGCTGCATGGGATTTAGAATTTGATAGTTATAAATCTCAAAGAAGAGCAGAGTATCCAAATATTGAAGATCAGCTTGATGACATCTATCATAATGGGATAGATGGTTGGAAAGCTTCTATTAAAACTATTAAAGACAAGTATCCAAAACCATGAGTCAACTTAAAGTCAATTCAATCGTTCCTGTCGGTGGGCTTCCAAGTGGTGCAACTGGTGGTGGAATTATACAAACTGTACAAACTATAAAAAATGATTCTTTTTCTACTACGTCATCAAGTTATGTTGATATTACTGGATTTTCAGTGACAATTACACCTAGTTCAAATTCAAGTAAAATTTTAATTATGTCAACTTGTGGTATATCGGCTGATGGCACAAGCGACGTACATCACATGAATTTAGTAAGGGGTTCAACAAATATTGCTCAACCAGCCTCAACTACTACTTTTGGTTCTACGGCAACAAATTATTTACAGACAACAGATGCAATGGATACTTGGTCTTTTAATTTTATTGATTCCCCAAGCACAACAAGTGCTACAACTTATAAATGGCAACTAAAAACTAATTTAGGTACAGTCAGAATAAATAATAGAGAACATTCAAGTTCTGCTGACATGGCAAGGGTCGGAACTATAATTGCAATGGAGATTACAGGTTAAATGGCTATCATCGCTGGAACTTATGATTTCACTGTTCAAAGAAGGTCAGATCATACAGAGTCGATAAGAATAACCGATTCAAATGATAATGCTGTTGACTTAAGTGGAGCAACTATAGCCGCACAGGTTTGGGATAAAGAAAGAACAGGAAAATATGCAGATTTTACGATTGCCTATACAAATAGAACAAATGGTGAGTTTACAATGAGTCTTTCACATACACAGACTTTGCAGTTTACACCCAATGAATTAGCATACGATCTTTTAATTTTAAACTCAGGAGGCAAGCGGGAGTATTATTTAGAGGGTAATATATTTGTAAGTGAAGGCTATACAACTATCTAATGAGCAACATAAACATCACCCAAAACAAAAACACCGTTACTGTAAATGGTGAAACTAGGGTTGTCACTGTTAAAACGGCAGGGCCGCAAGGGGCTGGATTTGATTTAGCTCTCGACCACAGTGCAAAAGTTGATAATTCTGTGATGTACTATCAAGCAAGTAGTGGTAAGCTGATATTAGATGACAATGTTACCAAACTAAAACTTGTTAATGGAGGGAATTTTTAGGTCATGTCAAACACTATAAGAATTAAAAAAAGAGCAGCAAGTGGCAGTGCTGGCGCACCCTCAAGTTTGGCTCCATCAGAATTAGCTTTTAATGAAAATGATTTAAAATTATATTATGGTTTTGGCGACACAGGTAGTAATGAGGCAAGTTCTATCATTACTGTTGGTGGTGCTGGTGCATTTTTTAATAAGACAGATACAAGAACTGCAAATAGAATTTTAGCTGGCCCTACAACTGGATCTGCGGCTGCTCCTACATTTCGTGCGTTAGTTGCGGCTGATTTATTAAAACTCAATGAATTTACTGCTCCTGATGGATCTGTAAGTCTTAACAGCCAAAAGATTACAAACTTAGCTACACCGACTGCTGATGGTGACGCAGCTAGTAAATCCTATGTTGACGGTGTTTCTCAAGGTTTAGATGTTAAAGATTCTGTTGTGGCTGCAACTACAGCAAACATAACAATCGCTACTGCTCTTAATAATGGAGACACTTTAGATGGTGTTACTCTTTCAACAAATGATCGAGTGTTGGTTAAAGACCAATCAACAGCAAGCCAAAATGGTATTTATATAGTTGGTTCATCACCAGCAAGAGCTGATGACTTGGCTGCTGGTGTTGATGCTGCTGGTATGTTCACTTTTGTTGAGCAAGGTTCTACCAATGCCGATCAAGGGTTTGTTTGTACTTCAAATAAAGGTTCTGCTGTCGTAGGAACAAACAATTTAGCTTTTAGTCAATTCTCAGGTGCGGGAAATTTGACCGCAGGGGACGGACTTGATAAGAGTGGCAATGAGTTTAGTGTTGATCTTAAGTCAAATGGTGGTTTAGTAATTGAATCTACTGAATTAGCTGTTGATCTTGCTGCTAGTTCTATCACTGGAACTTTAGCTGTCAGTGATGGGGGTACAGGGAGTACCACTAGTTCCGCTGCGAGGACTGCATTAGGTCTAGCGATTGGCTCAAATGTGCAAGCTTATGATGCTGATTTAGATAATTTATCTGGCTGCCAGTCTGGTGGATCGGCTGCTTTAGCTGCCCTTACATCAACAGAAATACAGATCCTTGATGGAGCTACCGTAACTACCTCTGAATTGAATATCTTAGATGGCGTGACCGCAACAGCCACTGAGTTGAATATTATGGACGGTGTTACCGCTACAACTACAGAAATAAATTTATTAGATGGTGTAACTGCCACAACTACTGAGTTAAATCATACAGACGGAGTTACATCAAATATTCAGACTCAGTTAGATGCAAAGCAAGCCTCTGATGCTCAACTTACGGAATTAGCAACAATGGCTAGTGGAACAGCAGACGCATTAGCTGATTTATCAGGAACAGAGGTAGCGATTCTAGATGGAGCAACAGTTACAACATCTGAATTAAATATTTTAGACGGAGTCACAGCGACAGCTTCAGAACTTAATATCATGGACGGAGTTACGGCCACTACATCGGAACTCAACATAATGGACGGTGTTACAGCTACAACTTCTGAATTAAATTTAATGGACGGAGGAACATCTGCAAGTTCAACAACACTTGCCACAGCAGATAGATTTGTATGTAATGATGCTGGTACTATGAAGCAAGTGGCATTAAGCGATTTGGTCACATTTCTTGAAGATGGAGCAACTTCTGGTTTTGATGTAGATGGTGGAACATTTTAAGCCGTAGGAGGTAAAGGCCAATGGCTAATGTTATCAAGCTAAAACGAGGTACTAGCACACCTACAACAAGTGATATAACAAATGGTGAGGTTGCATTAGATACATCTGCACAAAAATTATTTGTTAATGATGGTGGGACTGTAAAAGAGATTGGCGGTGGGGGTGGACTTACTTCAGATGCTCAGGAAAATACTATTGCTGGAACTAATGCAGGGGATTCTTTTGACGGAACAAATGCGGAAAAAAACACTCTATATGGATTCAACGCTGGCACTGCAATCACAACTTCTGATAACAACACTCTGATAGGCCATGACTGTGGTGCCGCAATCACAACAACTAGCACTGTTGCAACAGCTGTAGGTTTTGAAGCACTTAAAACCTCTACAGGTCAGAATCTAAATGCTTTCGGAAGAAGAGCTTTAAATAGACATACAGCTTCAAGTGAAAATGATGGTGCTAACTCAGCTTTTGGTAGCTTATCTCAATACTTAAATGTTTCTGGAGGAAAAAATTCTAGTTTTGGTAACAACAGTTTACAAAACCTGACTACAGGCGAGGAAAATACCTGTGTGGGTATGCAAGCAGGGCAAAATACCACTACGGGCAGTAGAAATACCTTTATAGGTAAGGGTGCTGGAAATGGTGGAGGTGGAGTTACAGGCAATAATAATATTTGCATAGGTTATGAAGTTGACCCTGTAAATGGTGAAGATAATACAGTACAAATAGGCGATTCTAATATTGTTAAATTAGCTGTTCAAGGTTTAAGTTTTCAAATACTACCAAATGCAATAACTAATGGCGGTGCATTTTACGAAAATGCCAAGACTGTAGCTGCTGACTATACTTTAAGTGGATCTAACGCAATGGCAGCGGGGCCTATAACTATAAATTCAAGCGTCACTGTCACTGTAAGTTCAGGTGATACTCTTACTATTGTTTAATTATGGATGAATTTACTCCAGATGAAATTGCAACTATTTTCACAAATGCTGGAAACAGTGTTGTTGTAATAAATAAACTTGCTGCCTTATCATCACTAACAGATGAACAAAAAAATGAGGTTAAACGTAACGTAGAGCATTTAGAAATTATTAAAGGTTACAAAAAAGAAGATGGCACGACTAGCATTTGGACAACTGAGGACTTCACAGAGCAAGATGCTGCGGTTACACTAGGAAAAAGTCTTTATTAATGAAAGAAATTATCGAAAAACAGATCCTTGAATGGCAACAGGAAATAATTAATCAAAGACAGTATATTTTACGTCTAGAAGGTGGAGTGCAAGCATATCAATTATTACTACAAGAAATGAGTAAGGAACAGCCTATAAAAGAAAACGTAAAAAAGTAAAAGGAATACTTACAAAACAGTGTCCTATTTGTGGTGCAATTTTTAATACTATGGAACAACGTAGAATTTATTGTTCTGGGGCGTGTAAAACAAGGTCTTGTAGAGCTAGAACTACAAATCGACTTTAGGTGTCATTTGTCTAGTCATTATTCCACCTAAAATGTATAAAGGGCCAAGAGTGGGAATAATTAACAAACAAGATATAATTAAAGTGTGAGAAATTGCTTTCAGAATTGCCTGTTTAACCATGCTTGATCGTATTATAAAAATTATTTCTATTTTGTCATTTGTAATGTCATTATCAATGGCAGCTTTCGGATATGTAGCAATTCGCTATATGCAGAGTCCAGAGTTTGAAAGAACATTAAAGAACAAAATCATGGGAAGTCTGGAGGATAAACTACCAGATGTCATGGAAAAACAGATGCCAGATTTCACAGGGCCATCTGTACAGCTACCAGAACCACCAAAGGTGAACAAACTTGGAAATCCCAAGAATTGAAATACCACAAATACTTATCAAAGAAATTTATATTCCCAGAACAAGAACATGGGAACAATATCCAACAACTTTGGACATTATTGATAAACCAAAGCTCGATTATCCTGTTGTAAGTTATCCAACATTCAAAGCTTTAGAATATCACCCTGACAAATTTATTCCAACAGATCCAGTAAAACAGCCAGAACAACCTAAACCAGATATACCACAGCCGCCAGAATATAAACCTAAAGTCAAAAAAGATAAAGAGTTCTTTGTCAAATGTCCTAATGAAGATAATATTCCAATAGGAAGCTACCCTAATGATTTGAAATTACAAGTCGTTATAGGTCATTCTGTAAAAAATGGTAAGTGTTATGAAATCTACAGAGATTCAACCTTTATTGAGAAATGGATACCTAGCACTCCTATTCTTGTTAACACTTCAATTATTGCTGTTACTGCGGCTAGTTCACCCATCATAGCCAATTTGCTCAAGAACCTTATTAAAACAGCCATCAAGCGTCTGTCCAAATCTAAGGACAAATCAAAGGCACAAACATAAGCAAGCAAAACTACAAGCCCCTTACAGGCGATTCTGAGTGGAGCAAAATCACTTGTTTAGCTTAATTTTGTGTGTATGAGGTATAACTTGGTTCATTTTGGGTTTACTTACTATATCTGAACAAAGCCCATAGTAATCACTATCTTTTGAATATTCAGCACCACTTACTCTTAACTCATGACAATTTTTCAATCTGGCTAATTCGTAGTTCAATCTGGCTGTCGATAATTGTTGCCGCATTATCTTTTCCTGAGTGGTTGCACTTTTGAGGCAAGCAGTTTGAAAACGCTTATCAAGTGGTACAGATATTGTGGCCGCTATTCCAAAATTAAAAGATGTAGAATCCTTGTTTCCACTGTAATTTTCTCTTTGAAATAAAATCTCACCCGCATTTGTAAGGTTGCCATTGTCATCTGTGGCTTCGTTGTAAACTGGCGTGTTGTAAATGTAGTCTTGAGGACGTTTTATAGCAACTGAGGTTGTGACAAATGGGCTAACAGATAATGTAGCTCCAGAACACTGAATACCAGCACCATAGCTGTTCTCTGTCATAGGCCCTGTCAAAACCTGTGTGGCAAAATTTGATACTGAAGATGATGTATTGCTTTGAGGATTGGCAACTGCTGAGGTGTTTGCATAAGTCGGCAAGCAAGAAAAAAGGCTTATTAGTTGGAAAATATAATAGTAGTGTCTGTGACTATTTCTGACTGAACTGTTCTTGTTATGTCGATTATTGATTCTAATGAAGGGCCTTTGTAAAACTCTGAAAATTGAAAGCTTTGCGAGGTTTGCTGCCATTGAGGTTTTTGATCCATGTTCAAGCCTGTCCATTCGTAGGTAGTTCCATTGATGGTTTCTGTCACTGTGGCATTTGGCATAGAAATTGTCTCGCAATTCACGCAAGATATGCCAGATCCTGTGACTGAGTAGGTATAGCCTGAATTGTAGCGAACTTCTCGGATATTTTCTGTGAGGTTATTTGTGGTGACAGATCGACTTGTAGATGTAGCACTGTTAAAGTTTGGCACTACAGTCTGTGCATAAGCTGGACTAATAAAAAATATAAGCGGTATATATTTCCACATTAATCAACAGTTAAATCTGTTACAAACTGTCCAGTAAGAACCACCCCAGTTCCTGTTCCACCTGTCAAAGCCATTGTGTGATGATCTAAAGTGACGGCTGCTGTGCCTACACTCCCAGCACTTGTGGAAGTAAGGTCACTAAAATTATTTACTTGGCCGACTGTCGGAGCTGATCCAGCGGTAGCATCACCCTCAAGGTAAGATTGCGTGAAGCTAAAAGTTTCACCCGCTACTGTCTGTGTTGCACTTGGCATAGTTACTGATGGAACTCCTGATGTAACAGATCCAAAGCCACCAACACTTGCAGCGTCACCACTTGTAGTTGTGATATTTGTGCCACTTATGCTGTAAGAAGAGCCAATTTTGTCAGCTGAAGTTGCAGCCGATAAACTCTCCAGCTTAACGCTTGATGTGATCGTACTTTGAATATCGCAATAGGCCGCAGATGGGACACAGAGTGCAGCTAATAGTAAGAGTTTTTTCATTTGATGCCAGCTTTAGTATTCTTATTATCTACTATAGTATCTTTTTTCTTTTTTATTTGAAAACCCAGCGAGGCTGTGGAAGCACTGAAGATCGAGGCTATGAAAGTTGGATCAAAGTCAACTATTTTTTTACCAGATGGCGGTTCGTAATAAGAAAGGCTGAGTAGTGTGGCAGACCACAGAAGTACGCAAACTTTGACAATGGTTTCGACTTTGCTAGGCTCTTGATCTTCCATGAAAGTTAAGATTATTGTTTAATACTGGCATATTAGCTATGTTTGGAAAAACAAACAAATCATGTCTAAATTTCTAATCAAGCTATTCATCAAGTTTGGAAAATCCACATCTGTGCGTTCTGGGCTTTTGTTAATGCTCAAATCCGCAGCTGAAAAAACCGATAATGACGTTGATGACGCAATAGTAAAGATGATTGAAGAAAAACTATTTCCAGTTAAATAATGGACATTATTAAGGCTCTTACATCTACTTACAGCCTTGAGGGTGAGTTTGAGGTGCAAAAGTCTATACAGTTTATTGAAAAACTAGACGACATTGAACTGCTTAAGCCTTATGCAATCAAGCTACTTAAAACAAATGCAAAGCAAGCTCACTTCGTAAGCACTTCACTTGAAGTCATAGCATCACAGCAAGCATACGTTTACAAGTTAGAAAAAAGATTAAGCAAGAAAAAAGCGACCTTTTGGGATCGCTTAAGATATATAATGGTTGGGAAAAAGTAGAGGTCTTACAGACTTTTTATCGCTTATCACTGCCTAATATTGGAGGATTTAACCTTTTGCCCGACAGTGATCCTCGAAGGGAACTCATATCTTTTTGTAAAGTGTTAGTGAAGAACATTAAAGGGCAAAATGTTCACAAATTACAAAAGAGCAGCTTTTGATCCTAGTCGAAGATCATCATGCCTCTACTTACGGAACTAAATCTTTTTCCGTTATATCAAACCACATAGCTGTTTCAACAACCTTGCCATTAAGTTCATCTGTTCTTGTAACCTCGCAGAACTCATAAAGTTTTTCTGTTTCTGGTTCATAAAAGATTTGACCCACATAAGGGTTAACAGGAAAAGAAATTAGTCTCATAGTTAAAAAGGAAGATCATCTGGTAGCTCAGGCTGGTTCGCTTGTACATCTACAGTCCTCTCAGAGGCATCTTTATGGGGCATTGGTTGTATTCTGCCAGAGTTGCCCCACATACCGCCCCAAAGCGAAAATCCATCAACTTCATCATATTCTGATTTGCTTTTATAGACACGAATCTTTGTTCCGTCCATTTTAGCAATATCCACAGCTTGAGTTAACCAATTTGCAGCTTTTAAAGCTTCATCACAGGTGAAATCAATAACTATGTTTTGATCTGGGGCGGTTTCTTTGGTGCTGTTGTTGCGAGTAAATCTAAATTTTGCAAAGAAAGCAGGGGTGATTGACATTGTTAAAAAGGATTAATAGGGGTGATTGTGTTTGCCTCTTCCCATTCAAGGACTTTGTGAAGCTGGTATCTGATGCGAGCAGTTCCGTAAGGAACTAAGGGTAACTCATAGAACTCAGGGCCATAACCTCTGGATCTCCAGCGTTTGATGGTAATGGGACTAAGCCCATACCTATCTGCTAACTGCTCTGTAGTTAGAAATTGTGTTTCGGTGACTGTCATGCGGTTAGTTCAGTTTTTTTGTCTTTAAGTAAAGAACTCAAGTGGTTGTATTCCTCTTGGGTGATCTTCCCTTGAGTATAACGCACCTCTAAATTTGATTCATGAGATAACAACCTTTCATAATCTGTTTCTTTCTCAATAGCTGCTTTTGCAGCAATAAAGACATTTTGAACAGGTGCGGCCTGTCTTGCTTTGTGTGGCTTTTCTTGTTCAGTTGCACTAGCAACTTCATTGAAAGCCCAAAGCTCATAACCCAAAGAAAATGTAAAAGCGGCACAGGCAGCCAAAGCTCTGCGGTGTGAATCTGATACGTCCCTTGCAGAAATCCTCTCTAATTTGATCGGATTGTTGCGATTGTCCATAATCGCATAGGGAAACAAACCAGTTTCACCGCCATTTGGATCTGTGAAATAGCACATCAAATAGCCAGATCCGTCAGGTGCTTTCCATACCGCATCAAAAAACGAAGGGCTTGTAGGCGATTCTGAGTTGAGTTTTAACTGAAAATTCCAGCCTTTTGCATGATTATTTAGATAATATGCAATTCTGCTCCATTTACAGTATTTGCGGCCAGCTTTCTCATAGACATCTTCACGCTTAATAATGTCCTCAAGGTTTGGCCTTTCCATTGTTGAAACAGTTGTCTCAAGTGGGCCCAGTGGGTGTGTTGGTTCTAAGTTTGCGATCATTTTTTAATTACCTCTATGATTGATGTTTGTTTTTTGGCTGGTTTCTGAATCTTATACATTTTGGTGTTTGGTCTTGGAGCAACAAACTTAGTAATTGATTCTCTGGTGATATAAGAGTTAAAACACTTTATGAAAGCGTTGAGCATATATCTTTGGGTTCCATAGTGCCTTTTTCTAAAGAATGGATCTGATAATTGATTTCTAAAAGAAAGAATCACACTATCTGAAGGTAAGTTTGCACCTAAAGTCACAGCGT
>VTLG01004431.1_pt1 | contig 21485 bp, 38 predicted proteins | sample 4694571 | NCBI WGS metagenome assembly VTLG01 (sample SAMN12604809, study PRJNA352737) | marine metagenome | biome: ENVO:00000447; feature: ENVO:00000209|ENVO:00000569|ENVO:01000036; material: ENVO:00002151; isolation source: viral sequences binned using virsorter ... | reverse complement strand
TAGTTTTTTTATATTTCATTGTATTACTCCTATTCCAAGTTCTGACTCAGGCATCTCATTATTATAATAACATTCTTTTGCATAGTTTGCTATAAGCACAGCATCTGCAGTATTAAATGTTATCTTTACATTGGGAAATAGAGAAACTGCATGTTCCTTTAGCCACTTCTTCCTATCTTTCCCATATGTCTTATCAGGAACATTTAGAGAGCCCTGCCATCTTTTAGGTGGTATGTTATATAGGTCAATCTCATTGGCTGCCGTAATACCTTTCCATAGACCATAGTTATAACCAAATCTAAATGCACCTACTCTACCATCCCCTGGAAAAGTCCATACGTGTTCTATAAATACTACAACATTTTCTCTGCTTTCAGCCATATTTACACCCATTTCAAACAATGTCGCCATTTCATGAACTGTCTTGGGACATCTTTCTACTCTAACATAATCAGTTTCCATTTCAGGTCTTATAAATGCTATCCCTCCGTTCATACCAGGATCAACACCTATAAATAGTTTATCTTGTATTTTATACATTTCTACGAGCCTCCTTGAACTCCTCTATAGTGTTATATAACTTTACTTTGTCTCCATCAAATCCAAATGCTACATCCCCTGAGTTCCCATATCTAACTTTAGAACCTATTAATTCTATTGCATTTGCTCCTAGTTTACTTCTAGCGTGATTCACTTTGTAATCATAAAATACAAACCACACATTCTCTGCTACTTGTTCTATTGCACCACTCTCTGCCAAATCAGATAACATTGGTCTTTGGCTCAATCTACTTTCTAATGCTCTATTTAATTGTGAGACTAAAATGGTACAAGCCTTGCTAGACTTTGAAAGCCATTTATAATTATTAACTATACTTTCTAACTGCAATCTTCTTTGCTCATTAGGGTTCTCAGGCTTTATAAGTTGTATATAATCATCTATTATAACATCAGGCTTAAATTTTTTAACTTCAGAGGCACTAGAACTAAAATCTTTAAGGTTGTCGAACATTGCAAAATTACCCTCCGAGTACTTATTTATAATAGCCTTTTTAGTTCTCTCAAGTTCTGCCCAACCTTCCATATCTAAAGTTCCTCTACGAATCATACCATAAGATAATCTACCACTTTCAAGTGCTATAAGTTTTTTAAGCATCTCTGCATTTGTCATTTCCCTATTAAATAGTATAATCTTCTTATTACTTTCTATTAATCTTTTTATTAGGTTAATGGTAAATGTAGTCTTTCCATGTCCTGGTCTACCACCAACTATAGTTATTTCACCTCTTGTCATACCACCTGATAATTTATCTAAACCCTCAAAACCTGTTTTAATAAGGCTTCCTTCACCTTGAGATATACTTTTCATAGCTAAATCCATCTCAGAATTAATATTAAAAACTTCTCCAGGCTTTATTTCTATCAGTTCTCCTATAAGAGAATGTGTATCACTTAAGACATCATAAGTTTTTGCTTGATTATCTTGTGCTAATGTTTGAATCTTGGTAGACTTATCTATTATAAGCCTTAATAAGTATTTTTCATATATTGCTCTTGCATATATTTTAGCTTTCTCAGGAATAACAGAATATTCAAATAATCCTGTTAGGTAGTAGGCATTTACACCTGCTGACTTTTCTCCCTCAGTTAAACTTGAAGATATAGTAACCATATCAACTTGATTACCTAATCTCATCATATTATTTATCTTATTCCATACTATTTTACTTTCTTGTTTAAATAAAACATCTTCATTTATATACCCTATGACAGAGTCATATAAAGATGAGTCCTGCATTATAGCACCGAGTAGTATATCTTCGGCTTCTAATGCACTTGGCATATTTGCTCTTTCCATTATTTTTCCTTTACTATTTCGATTAACTTTTCTCCTATAGCCTTAACTACAGGAACACTAACTGCATTACCTAATTGTTTATATCTCTGTGCATCTGATTGTCCTTCTGTCCAACCATCAGGGAATCCTTGTAACCTTTCACATTCTTTTGGTGTTAACCTTCTAATATTAGAATCTATATTATACAATCCTGTTTTAGCACCCATACCACCACCATTTTTAATAGTCCTAGCACAAGTAGTATCATAAACTCTTGTAGCCTCTGAATCCTTACCTATTGTTCCAATTTGATTTAAATAAGTAGCATCATTTTGTAAACTACCCCAACCACCTTTTACAGTTCCAGTAATACCCCTTTCTTTGCAAGTTTTATTCTCTCTTCCTGCTTCTCCGATAGGAAATATTTTTGATCTACCTCTTTCTCCAAGATGTCCAACAATGTATATTCTTTCTCTGTTTTGGGGTAGAAACCACCTAGTATTAAGTATTTGGCATTCAATGGTATAATCAAGGTCGGTAAGAACTCTGTATATTGTAGTAAATGTTTGTCCATTTTCGTGGTTAAGTAAGCCTTTAACATTTTCGAGTATAAAGTATGGGATTGGTTTTCCAATTCTTTTGAAATATCGTAAAATCCGTGCGATTTCAAAAAATAAAGTTCCTCTTGTATCATCAAATCCTTTTCTTTTTCCTGCAATCGAGAATGCTTGGCACGGAAATCCTCCACAAAGGACATCAATGTCTTTTGGTAGGTCTCCATATTGAACATTTGTAATGTCTCCAAGTTTTTTTGCATTTGGAAATCTCCTTTTATACTGTTTATTTGCATAACTATCTATATCAGAAAATCCTACCCAATCAAATTTAAAACCTGCATGTTCTAAACCTAAGTGAAACCCTCCAATACCACTAAATAAGTCAAGTAGTTTCATTTACACTTAATACAAGTTTTTCTATCTAAACCAATAGTTACAAAACCATCATACCTATTAGTCATTTCTTTGTTATCCTGCCAAAAAGTTTCGTGTGCTATATTACAAGATGTGCAATATTTTACTCTAAAAAACTTATCTCTACCTCTTCTATCTCTTTGTTCAATCTCAGAATTATACACCGATTTTGGTATAAACCAATCTCTATCTTCCATCTTTATCTCCTAGTATTTTCTTAAAATTTTCAGGAGTTATAAACTCTTTAGATTCACTTAACATTCTAATAGCAATAGTTTGACCATGCTTTGTTCTACATTGATCTCTTAATTGATATTCTAGCAATTTTAATTCATTATACAGCTTAGTGTATCTATCTATCATATAACTCCTTTGTAATTATTTGGGTAGGCAACTGTACGGACTGACCAGAGTGCGTTCATCAAGGGTGTTTGATTAAGAAGTGTACCTACCCAAAACCCAAAACAACTACTTTAATTTATAGGGTTGACATCCTACCTTGGTGAGGGAGTTATTGTTAATTATGCCAACCCTTTTCTTATCCGACGAGCCTCTCAGAGACTACTTCTATTTAGGCAAACAATCAAATATAGCATCAATAGTTTTTTCTGCTATACCCATAGGATCATTTGACTCTCTTATTGTTTTTAAACCTTCTAGTGCTATATTATACTGAGCATCTCTAACTGCAAGTTTTGATGCCAATACATTATTTTCAAATAATAAGAAATCTTTTTTCATTTGATTCACAATATCTCCTTATGCTTTTTTAAATTTTTTGAACCTAGTTCTCTTCTAGCACATCTCCTGCATATCATATCATAGATTAAATGACCATCAAATATGCTATACCATTTATAAAACTGAGAGTTCATCTTATAGTCTCCACAACATTTACATTTGCCTGTAGTTTTTAAACCTTTTTCTATTAACTTCATTTTTTCTCTAACCTCTCCCTGTAGACAGCACGAATACAGAGAGAGGGTAGATACTAACCGTAGGAGGAGAGTTACCTGTAACGATAAAAAGTTGACTTGGAAATCTTAAGTAAAGATAAGAGAGTTTTAACTCTCACACCAAGCACTTTATGTAAAAATAACCCTAATCCTAACTTTATTCTTGTTCTCTTAGAACGGCAGTTCATCAGCTTCAACATCTACTTTAGTTCCTTCTTCCCATAGTGTTATTGACTTAACCTCAAAAGATTGCCTTTCTACTCCATCTGTTCCTTTCCAAGGCTTTCCTAAACCTACTGTTGCAGTAACAGGACAGCCTAAGAATGCACTCTCATGAACATCAGGTAGAGTTTTAACAGTTCTCTTTTCACCATCAACTTCTATTTCCATGTTAGGACATTCTATTCCAAGAGCCTCAATAGTTTCCATGAACTTTCTATTACCACCTGGATTAGCTTTAAAATCATCTCCAACATCAGGTGTTAAAAAGAAGAATACTCCTTGAGAACGAATCTCTCTTCCAATATAATTGCTACCTTCTACATCTTTAAAAGAACCGTCAATATCTTCTATTTTATAATTCATTTTAGATACAGAATCATGAACCTTTATACGAAAGTTAAATATTCTTGCTTTATACTTATTCATAACAGACCTAACTGTTGAATCACATTTTACAATATGTGCAGGATAAACACCTTGTGCTAGTCTTACTTTGCTTTGCTCTTGTGAAGCATCAAAATAATGTTGAACTGATGTGCTACCTGCTACTTCTGACATACTACTCATTTTATTAATCTCCTATTAACTTGTTTATTTTTCTCATTGTTGCATCAAAGTTTGTTTTATTTATTGTCATACTCTCTATTCCTACTTTGATCTTTTCTACTACCTTTCCGTCTTTTATTTTATTGAGTTTTTTATCAATCTCGTCTAACTGCTTAGATTCAAGAGATATATCCTCAATTCTTTTTCTATAGACATCATCTGCTACATTACACAGCCTATTAACTGCAACTTTAAAACAATCCGAATTAGCACCTTTTAAATCATTTCCAAGGTCTACATAACCTTTTTGATTTTTTGCTATTCTGTGTGCTGCCACAGCATCGAAATGCCTTTCTACACCATTATCTACAATGGTTAATCTACCATGAACCACTATAACTTGGTCTCCTAGAAATTCATACTTCACAATATCCCATTTCCAAATAGGATAAAAAGTATTTAACTGATTTCTCATATAGCCTTCATCTACATAATCAAAACCACCCTTGTCTTTAACATAATACTTTGGAGTATCTATGTTAGAAACCTCTGTATGTTTTGATATAAAGTCTGACTCTACTTCTACCAATGTTTTATTTATAACTAAAGCATCATTTTCTTTTTTCATTTTTCTCTCCTTATAGGATTTTACTTATTATTAAAAACCATACCAATATACAACCACAAGTCATTCCTACTAATACCATAAACCTTCCTACATAACCTGCTATTATAACTAGATCTTCTATCATGCTTCTGCACCTCCATCATTGATTGACAGCATATTGATTTGTTCCAATAGAGTTTTTAACTCTTTTGGCACATCTTCATCATCAAACATACTATCTAGGTGTTGCCAAGTCCAACCACAAAATGTGTCATAGTCTAGGTCTGATTTAGTTTCTCTACGAAATTTAATGTAGAATGTTTTTAATGTATCTTCTTGGTCATATTTCCAAAACTTATACTTTGAAAACTCTGAAAGAGTTAAATCACCTATCTCCTCTTCTTTTATAAGTTTACAGAAATCATCTATTATTTCTGCCTTATGACCATCTACATAATTACTATATTGATCTTTAGTTGATTCCATCACAATGCTCCTTATATTGACAATATTTACATTCCCAAGCCATAACAGGTGATTCTCCCTCTGCTAATGATGGAGTTCCATTCATATGCAAATCTTGAACCCTAGTCCAATAGTTATAACTCTGTTCTATGAACTCTAATCCTACTTCTCCCTGCCTAACATCCGATGTATCTTTATTATAATACATCAAGAACAACCCATCGCATCTACCAAATTCCTCCTTCACAGCGTATCCATAAGTACCGAGCTGTAACTCTTGGTGAATTGATGGGTTGCTTTCCTTCTTCCTCCCAAATTTAAACCTCCAAGACCAAGATCCTACTGTCTTGATATCATAGATATATACCTCACCTGTCTCCATTATAACCACAATATCTATAAAACCTTTTACATTTAAATCAGGAATATCTATTGGATGTTCTACTAATATATTTTTAACACCTTCCATTATCTAACCTCCTCTAAATATTTTCTTAGGATATGTTGAAACAAGTCATAATAGGCATTGAATACTTCTTGACCTTGATCTGTATATCTACCCTCATTATTACTTTCTTTTAAATACTTAGAGTCCATTCCAAATTCCCTACACATATCTTCAATAATAGTACTTGATAATTCACAACTTAAAGCTACAAAATCACTATTAGATATTTTAGGTTTATCTTCTATCATAGGCTCTTCTTCTAGTTCTCCATACTGATTGAAATGTTCATATACTTTACTCATTTTACTCTCCTTTTGCTTTTATTCTATTATTGTTTCTACTTCATTCCAAGTTTCTAAATCTGCTGAATCTATATCTAAATCACTACTTAATAATTGTTCTTCATAAATCTCTAATGCATCTTCTTCACTACTTGCAGTTATTAACATACCCTTGTAGTATTCTGTAACTTTGCCTTTTATAAAAAATGTTTTAATTTCCATTATATTTTATCCTCCAATTCAGAGGTAGATATATCTAATGCTATAGGCTTTACATCATGTATAAAAAGTTTTCTATCTAATTCATTATCAAACTCAAATATTTCTACATTATGCTTTAAGTTTTCAGAATTTTTATATTTTACTGCTACTATATATTTCAAGTTTATAATCTCCTTACTTATATATATATATTATATATATTATATTATTATTAGTATTATTAGTATTATAAAGAAAAAGAAAAAAGAATAAAAAGAAAAAGAAATTACTCTGAATCTTCTATTGCCTTTACTAGCATTTTCTGTATATCTTCGTGAACTATTGTTCCAAGCCTCATTATCCTAGCAGATTTACTATCTGCAGGGTTTGTAGGCTCTGCTTTCTCTATGGACTCGAAGTAGATTTTTCTAGCACACATACCACTACTACTTGCCCTATATTTATTATCTTTTTTTGGATTTTTTTCTCTGTATTCTTTTCGCTCTTTTTCGAGCATATCATTATAAGTTTCAATCAGTTCCATATTTACCCTTTACATTTTATTTTCAAATTTGCGAACCCTTAAATATAAAAATATAATCCAATACAATGCAACCCTTATTTATAATTTTATAATCCATTTTAGCCTTTTCTCGTCTTTTTTTCCCATAAATTCCCACAATTTTTTTTTAAAAAAATAAAGAGAGCCTACTTAGAGGCTCTCCCTATTATTTTTCTATCCTACAGAAACATTACTTCTATTATTATTGTTAGTATCCATAGGAATATTGCTGCTATTAGCAGTTCTACCATACTCACTATTCACCTCCTAGTGAAAACTGCTTCTCTGACTTATTGCTACCAGAGTAATAGTCTTTTTCGTAGTTAATACACTCTTCGCAGATAGACAGCCAGGTAGGTTGTTTAACATCATCATAGGGATCATTTATATCTACCTCTGATAAGCTATTAACCATATCTGAGCAGAACTCACACTTCAAGTCAGGCTTAGGTGATATGGTAGTAGATCTAGGCTTAAATAGATCCTCTTGATTCTTAGTAGTTCTACTGAAGCTACTATTGAAGTCATCAGTATCATCATCAAATAGATAGTCATCACTCCAACCACAGCTACCAATATTGTCATAGGTTTTGTAGTTATAGCCTCCGTAGATATTTGAGTAGCTTTTATATGAACTATTAGAATACCATACTCCCTTATCCCAATGCCCTAAGCTCTCATTGATAATATCATAGCTACCATCTACATTTAGGAACACTAGCTTAGAGCCACCTATGAATCCCTCTATTAGCTTAATCATAGCAGTCTCCATTAAGAAGTTAGTAGGTAACTTTTGTAGTATATCCCTATTAAATACCTGCGTATCTGATAGCTTCTTATCATCATCTACATCACTAATAACTCCATTATGAGCAAACATCAAGCCTTCTCTAACTTTGAATGGGTGTACATTAAATGTACCCTTATTAGTTCCATGTGTTGTTAGCCTAAAGTGTAGTAGGAATGGAGATTGGTAGCCAAAGTTTGCTATATCTGAATTATAGCCTTTCAAAAACTTTTTATAGTCTCTGAACTTTTTAGTTACCATTCTATCCTCTTTAATATAGGAGTAGCCTACTCCATCACGATTAGCCTGGAATGCGTTACTTAGGCTCTGCTCTTCAATAGTAGAACCTCTTTCTTGTAGTATTAATAAACACATATTACTTTTCCTTTCGTTTTTCTGTTATTGTTATTAATAGTCTAACCCACTTGGTACTGCTAGTGGGAAGTTTAGAATTTCTTTTACTCTACTCTCATTCTTATCTAAGTAACCAATAAGATTAGGATATATCTTTTTCTCATTCCTACAATGACTTATATAGTTACCAATCTTCAAACTATATATAGGATTGTTCTTAGTAAAATAGTAGAGTGAATCTACGAACTCCACATTTTTCCTAAAAGAATCTTCTAGTAGGTTACCTTTAAATATCCTAACTTCTATTGTATTAGTATGTTGTAGATTAACAGGAACATATTTATCTCCATACCTTGTAGTAGAATGTTTATCAATAGTACTATCTGATGACATACGAGACTTCTTATCTTTTATACTAGCAACCATACTCTTCTTAGCTCTATCTTTGAAGCTATTGTTGAACTTTGCGTAGTTATTAAGTTCTGATACCTTCTTCCGTTGGCTAATTAGATACACAAAAGATTTAAATTCGTGTATGAAGCTAATGAATTTAAATAGGTGATGGTCTGTGAAGGCTTCTCTATTGATATGTATATGGATACCACAACTAGAAGTATTATATGATTGTAGCTTATTGCTTCCTCTATACTTAAATATAGCTTCGTAGAGATTTAAGTTCTTCATAGCATTGAAGGTCATAGGCATAAAGCATATCTCAAATCCATCACTTAAGCTACCATCTTCTTTGCAGTAGAAATACTTTTCTTGATAGCCACCATATGTAGTTATATGCTCTGCGTACTCTGTTTTACTACCACCTTCAACTTCTACTTCTAGCTCAACTCCGTAGAAAGGTACTTTAGATTTCTTTCTCTCATTATATGATAGACTAACTATTTTACTAGCTCTGTAATCATAGAAGTGAAGGTCAGGTGTGTAGCTATATGATTGAATAGCAGTACGAGTTTCATCATAGCAAGATTCACAATAGTAGTTATCACCCCTATTGTAGGAATCTCCGTGATGTAAATAGTAATCACAACTATCACAGCTAACATACTCACTTATACAATCAGAACATATGTAGCCATCTTCACAATCTACAAATGTTAGGTCGTGAGTATCTTCATACTCACAAAAGCTACAAGCCTCGCAGTAGTATATATCTTCAGTTATAGCAAGGCTAATAGGCTCTCCTTCTACACTATCACCTCTATAATGGCTATTTTCTCTACCAAGATTGTAGAACCTAGTATACTCTCCATCAATAGTCTCTAATGGTTCTTGCTCTATAAGGTTACTTGCTAGAGTAATACCATTATACCTACGACACGCTTCAAGAGTATCAATATATATAGAGTAGCCATTATCATCATAGGCAGTACCATCTTTTATAGATGCTTCAATAACTCTATAGATTTTTGATAGCTGACTAGCATAATTACTAGGTTCTTTATATGCTGTCTCACTACTATCTTCTTGGCTCATAAAGTGCTTAACAGCTATACCTGTTATAGCTCCATAACTGCTATCCTCTAATGACCTTTTATATCTATGCCCCATAAACCTTCTCTCTTGTACAAGTAGGTTTACTATACCTCTATTAGACATTCTAGATAATCTACTCCATTGCGATTTATTATGGTAGTGTCCAAATGCTACTAGCCAACTACCCTGTACATAGTTTCTATAAAGCCTACCCTGTCTACTAGCTGTAAGTGGAGGCTTATAGTATATAGTGAATTTACCTATCGGTTTGCTCATTTTACTATTCCTTTACTTTTTATTAGTTATGCCTATCTTCCTAATAGGCTTGTTGTTATTAGCTTTCTCATAATCTTCTATTAGATTATAAGCAATTTTTAAATTTTGTATAGTAGCTTCGAATATAAGTTTCCTACCTGGAATTGTCTCAGTAGAGTAATTCTCTTTAGCAATTTTAATCTCAGTTAGTAGGATATTCTTTATTTCTCTATTTGGATCTTTATAATCTATTTCTATTCCTTCCATATTAGAACGACCTCCCTGTTAGGTTATTTTTGATTATTATAGCAACGGCAAACATTGCTATAAACTTTATAAATTCTATTAATTCAACCATACTACTTAGTAAATTTTTGTCTAACATAATCAGTTAGAGACTTTAATATAACGCAGCATAAAGCTATGCAACCTAATGATATAACCATACCTACTGCTGATTCTTCTATATACATAATGAAATATCTCCTATATATGACAAAGCCTAACAGAAATTAATCTGATAGGCTCGGTCGGTTTTATCTACTTACTACCTGTATACCTCTAGTTTATCGGTTTTAGTAATGCACTCATCACATAGCCTAAAATCAGTTTCACTATCACAAAGCATACATAGGAACATTGGTCTTTCTAATATATCTCCTATAGTTTTTGATTGTCTTTTTATCTCTATCATTTTAACCTTCAACTACTACTTTTTTTACTAGGATAGTAGCCTTGTAGCTTTCGCCGTTATCCTTAGTAAATGTAATCTGTTCTACTAATGTCATAGCCTCACTATATAGTTTCTGTATTTCTAATGGTGCTGAGTTTATGTGTCCTGATCGTGTACCCTTCACACGATATACACTACCAATACGATTAATAGCTTCATTCTCAAATTGCTTTTCGAACTTATCTAAGCTGTTTAAATCTTTGTTTTTAGCTTTCATATAGTTAATAGCTAAATTACGCTTTTCTAGGTTAACCATATTATTAAACTCTTGCTCTGTTATTGCTACTTTTTTTACTTCTTTAGTCGATGTATTCATTTTACTATTTTCCTTATTTTCTATTCGATTTTCTGTAGGCTGTGAGCTGTAACCTACTAATTTTATTTTCTATTTTGCCCACAAAGTAAGATACGAAACCTGCAACCAGTGTGCAAGAAAAAAGTGATTTGTTAGGTGATTCTTGTAAGTGCCTTGTTTTTCAGGTAGTTATGTGCTTCTACAAATTTGATATGCAAAAAACTTTAAAAAAAATTTACTCTGTGCTGCGATTCCTGTAAGTATCAGTAAAATCAGGTAGTTACAAGGATTTATTTTTATTGGTTAATTTAATGGTAGTTTTCAATTTAATTTTCCTAAACGCTCTAAACTTCTACGCAAGTTATTTAAGTTGTTGTTTTTTAAGGACTTAGCTTTTAGATCCTTGCTAATTTAATATATTTAATATGCAAGTCTTTTTTTAGTAGGCTTCTCGTCGTGAAAGGGGGGTAGGGGTATGTAGTCCTGGGATTTTTTAATATCACTCTCACACATTTTATTTGAAAAACAATTTGAAACTTTTTAGTCCTACATTTTTTATTTGAAAAGAATTTGAAAGTTGTTTAAGTTATCTATTATGAATATGATTAAAAAAGATAAAGGTTTAAAGGATAAAACGAGACTTATTGCTCTTGAATTATTAGCTATTGATCCTGGAATGTCCCAGAAGAATTTGGCTGCTAAATTAGGTGTTCAAAGGCAGACTATTGCTGCTTGGTGTAGTGATCCATTATTTATAGATGCTTGGTATAAAAGGTTTATGGAAGTTGCAGGTTCTGAATTACCTAATGTAGTTAGTGCTATGATTCGTGAGGCAAAAGAAGGCAATGTTCAGGCAGGTAGATTAATACTTGAGCATTTTGGTAAACTAGATACAAGAGTTAAGATTCAAGTTGAAAGTCCTTTTGAAAAATTTATGAAGATGGAGGTTGAAGATGCACAGTTTGTTGAGGATAAGGAAATTTCAAGTGGAGCTATTTCTATTGGTGAGCAAGCAAGTTCTATCATTGGTGATGACAATGATCTTCCTCCTCGTAACTCTAGTAATGATAGTCCTAGATCTCGTGAAGAAGATGAGAAGAGTTCTTTAAAGTATGCTACTCAGAAAGCTAAGAAAGATGCAGTTACTAAATATGTTCAAAAGATGATGTATCAAAGAAGAAAGAGAGCAAAAGATGTAGGTTTAAAGTTATTACCTAGAGGTAGAAGTAGTCAATCAAAAAGAAATGCCTGGTGGGATAAACTTGAAAGGTTGGAGGTTGAAAAATATGGAGAAATACAAGGTGAAAGATATGAGGACTAAAGAGAAAACTATAATTTATACCTATATGGGAAAGAAGATAAAAGTTACATGGGTTTCCTGCTGGTAACCTTTCTTTCTTTTTTATTCTTTTTTTCTTTCTTTTATAGTATTTATATATTATTATATTATATTATATATATATTATTATATTATTATATATATTATAATAAAAATAATCCACTTTTATGACATTTCCAAACATTTTTTATGAAAAACAAAGAAATATTTAGTTATAAGGAACGCTACTTTAAGTTTACGAAGTATTTTCCTCACTCTGGACAGGAGAAGCTACATTTTCCTGTCAAAGATGCTAGATTTACCGTTGCTGTATGTGGTAGACGGTGGGGAAAGTCGGTTGCTGCTGCAAAAGAAATAGAAACAGTTATAACACAGCCGAAAAAAAGGGCTTGGGTTGTAGCTCCAAGTTATCAACTAGCAGAGAAGGTGTTTCGTGAAGTGTGGCATGAACTTATAACAAATCAGGGCGTACCAACAAGAAGGGCTTCGTATAGAGATATGTTTATAGAAACAGAATGGGGATCAGTTTTTGAGGCAAAGTCAGCAGACAATCCTCCTTCTCTAGTAGGTGAAGGGCTCGATTTTCTCGTTCTAGACGAAGCTGCCAAGCAGAAGGCTACTGTTTGGGATATGTACTTACGCCCTACTCTTTCGGATAGAAAAGGAAAGGCTCTTTTTATTACAACACCTGAAGGATATAATTGGGTTTATGAGAAATTCCTTTTAGGTAAATCAGATCCTGAGTGGGCATCTGTTACTAGCCCATCTTGGGAGAATCAATATGCATATCCTGATGGTTTAAAAGATACTGACCTTATAGAGGCAAAAAGAAATATGTCTCAAGAAGTTTTTGAACAAGAGTATGGAGCAATGTTCACTTCCTTTGCAGGAAGAGTTTACCCATTTGACAGGATGAAAGATGTTGGTAACTTTCCTTACAATCCTAATTTCCCTACCTATGCTTGTATTGACTTTGGTTTTAGAATGCCAGCAGTTGCCTGGTTTCAAGTGTACAGGATTGATGGAATTGAGCATATTAATGTTATTGATGAATTTATACATCAAGAGAGAATAACAACAGATGAACTTATTAATGTCTGTCTATCAAAGAGAGCAAAGTATAATGTTATTGCTACCTTTGGAGATCCTGCAGGAAGTGCTGTTCAATCTTCTTCTGGTATGGGCGATATTGAAAAATTTCGTAGAAAAGGAATGAATGTTCGCTTTGTTCGTGATAAAATTAGTCGTAAATTAGAGGCAGGAATTTCTCATGTTAGAAGCTTTATTGAGAATGCTGATGGGCTTAGAAGGTTACATTTAGATAATAGATGTATGGGTTTGGCAGAGGATTTGGAGAATTATAGATATCCAGAGCATAAAGAAGGAAAAGATTTAAAAGAAATTCCAGTTAAGGATGGTTATCACGATCATGGCTGTGATATGATTCGTTATTTTTTCTTAAATCGTTTTCCAATAAAACAACAAGGCATAAAATTTGTAGACAGAAAAAAAGAGGGTACTAAATGGCACAATACGCTAAAGATTTAATTGCACAATCAATTCAAGATACTAAACTTAGAAGGCTTGATGCTAAAAGAAATGAAATAGAGACTTATTTAAATTTTTATACTGGAACATCAATACATCAGTATATACAATCTTATTTTGATGCAGTTCCTTTTCAAGAAGTTCCAATATATGAAATGAATATTACTAAAAAGTTTATTAATAAAATGTCCAAGATTTATACTCTTGGTGCAATCAGAAATGTTAATAAAAAATATGATTTTTATACAAGAAAAAAGAATGTATCATTTAAACATATTGAAAGAATGACAAGGTTGCTTGGAACTGTTGCAACTCAAGTAACTTATAGTGGTGATAGCTTTTCTTACCATCCGATTTATTTTTTCACTCCTCATTTTGATCCATCTGATCCTTTCAATCCTATTGCAATATCCTATCCATTAGGAGCTCCTGTTGATGATCCGAGCTATATAGATGGTGGTGAGATATTTGTTTATATTGATGATGAATATTATATTGAATATGATAAAGATGGTAATATACTTAAAGAAGATTTTCATAATCTTGGAAAGATGCCAGTCGTGTTTACTCATCGTGAACATCAGATAGATTCTTTTTTTGTAGAGGGTGCTTCTGATATTATTAATTGCAATACTCATGTTAATATTACATTAACTGAAATGCAACTTGGATTGAGATATCAAATGTTTGGACAACCTTATGCAACAGGTGTTCCTGAGGCAGAGATGACAGCAAGAGGTGGTAGTGATATGATTATCTCATTGCCTGAGGGTGCAAATTTTGGAATTGCAATACCAGGTGGAGAATTAGATAAAGTTATAGATGCTATAAAATTTCAAATTGAATTATTAGCACAGTCAAATCATATGTATGTCCAATTTGCACAAGATGGTGGTGAAACACCTTCAGGGATTGCTCTTCAAATTAAAGATTTAGAATCTTTTGAGGATTTTAAAGATGATATTGAATTATGGAGGCAGTATGAAAATAATTTTTATGAAATTGAACAACTTGTTGCTTCTAATTATGATATAAAACTTCCAAATAAATTTGGAATTGATTTTATTGAACCTGAGTATCCAAAATCAGAAGCAGAAAAAATACAAAGAGATGATTGGGATTTAAAACATGGTCAAACAACGATTGCAGAGATTATGGTACGCAACAATAAAGATATTACCATTGAAGAAGCTGAACGGAAAATTGAAGAAAACCTTGAAAAATACAAATCACAAGTAGTTTCTTCTAATCCGATGCAAGATAACAATAATGGAGAGGAAAGTGAGTGAAATAGCTATGCTGGAAATAGATGAAGTTAGAAATGCTGTTGCAAATTTACAAATAGATGCTTATCAATTAAGCCAAAAGATTGAAAGGCTTGAAGAGAAGCTTGAAATTTTAGAATTAAAATTAAATGAAATACTTGAGGTCATAGGAAAGACTAATGTCTATTAGAAAGACAATAAAATTAATGGAAGATGTTAGAGATTTTGCAGAAGAAGGTTTAGATACTGCAGAATTAAGAAATCTTTCAAAAGAATATGGAGAAGCTATAAAAGGTCGATTGATTGATGGATTGCTTGGTGGTTATGATACAGAAGGAAAACAATTTAAAGGCTTGGCTGAGTCGACTTTGTATAATAGATTACATAGAGATGACAGACCAACTACCAGTAATAGACCTTTAATAGATAAAAATCAATCAATATTAAATTTTTTAAAATCTCCTGATTTAATTAAAGCTGGTTCAAAAAGAATACAATTAAAGCCTTTAAGTAGTAGTAGTGTGCCATATATCAATCAAGAGCCAGATCATAATACAGGTTTTACTACACCAAAAGGAGGAAATGTACCTGCAAGGAAATGGTATGGTATTCCTAAAACCTATAGAGAAGGTGGAACTAAATATAATGAATTCCTTAAAAAGTTTGTTAAAAGAATTGAGGAAAATTTTAAAAAAGTACTCAAATTCAGATGAAAAGGATGATAGGTTACAAAAAGAACTAGATTTAATTAAAGATGATATAGATTATTTATATAGCTTAGTTCAACCTGATCCTCCTGATCTTATATCTCTAGATAATATAGATTACGGAGTAACTATGAAGATTAGCGAAGAGATTTTTGAGGAGATTATGGAATATATAGAGAATAAAAACCACCTATTTATAGGGATATCCTAAAAAAACTTGCAAGTAGATAAATATTATTTCTAAATTTGCGACATTAACAAAGGAGATTTTTAATGGAAACAGAAGTAACCACTAACGATCAAGAAACAGGGCAGGAAGCCCAACAAGAGAATCAGGAAGATTCTACTGTAGATTATAAAGCCTTGTATCTTGATGAAGTTCAAAATTCAAAGAAGCTTCGTAAGAGATCACAGGAAGCCGAATCAAAGATAACAGAATACACAAAAGCTGAAGAGACTAATAAAATTAATCAGATGAAGGAGCAGGAAAAGTTCCAAGAGCTATCTGAAGAACTTCAAAAAAAATTAGATTCTGCCTTACCTTATAAAGATAGGTGGGAAGCTCATGAAGCAGCACAGCGTGAAATGTTTCTTTCAAAGTTACCTAAGGCTGATAGAGATAAGTTGGCAAATGAGAAGTTAGAAACCTTAGAGTATATTACCAATATGCTTCCATCTGAAGATACTACTTCAGAACCACCTAAGCATACTCCAGGCAAATCAAGAAATATTAGTAATGGTATTAATGAGGACTGGACAAGTTTAAGTGGAAAAGAAGGTAAAGAGAATTACGAAAGGTATCTAAATCAGCTTGCCAAAAATAAAAAATAAAATTAATCCTACTTGAAGGCTTACCCAAGCAGTTGATAGAGGATAAAATTAAAAGGAGTTAAAAATGGCTTTTTTAGATAAAACCACAGGTGCAGAATTTATACCTGAATTGTGGGCTGAACCAATTTACAAATTTTATAAAGAAACTAATAAATTGGCAGGCTCTGTTGATGATTATTCAGCATTAGTGAAAAATGCTGGAGATACTGTGCATATTCCAAAGATTGCACTTAAAGCACCTGTTGCAAAAGTAAAGTCAACTATTGTTGATTTCAGTACTGCTGCTACAGCAGGTAAAGTTGATCTTACTATTGACAAACACTATGTTGTTCCTGAGTTATTTGAGGATTTTGCATTAATTCAAAGTAATTTTGAGCTAATCACTAAATACACTAAAATGATGGGTGAGTCTATGGCTCGTCAAGTAGAAAGTGATATGTGGGTAGAGTTAGATGGCTTTCAAACAAGAATAGATGTAAATGCTAACAATGAATGTAATGCAGCAACTTTAGAAACTGTCCTTGCAAATTTATATGCAATAGATATTGATCCTAATGATTGTTCTTTTGTTGTTAATAATCTTATCTTAGCAGATATCATGAATCCTAGTGGTGGTATTAGTCAATACTTCATCAGACAGGATGCAAGTGGTGAAGGTCAAGGCTTAAGAACAGGTGCAGTTGGTTTAATATATGGAATGAATGTATTTCATACTGCTGCTGCTCCTACTGCTACTACTAACGATCTTGCTGTTGGTGCAGTTTATCCAAAAGATGCTTGTGTATTTGCAGCCCAACAAGATGTAAGAGTTCAGTCAGAATATTCTATTGATTATCTTGGTACTAAAGTAACTGCTGATATGATCTATGGAATGAAATTGATTGATGAGTCAGGTGATTTAAGAGGATTAAATCTAGTTAACCTTGGTGGTTAATCTTGATTGTTAATTAATTATAAGGGGTGGGGAAACCTACCCCTTATTCTAATAGGAGAATTTATGATATATTTAAAAGCTAAGAATGGTCAAGTTAAAGAATTTAAAGATACTGATACAAAGACAGTAGAATTTTTATTAGGTGTTGGTTGGTCTAGAGTGATGGGAAGAAAAGATCTTACTCCTTATTCTACTCCAAAAGCATCTAAGAAAAAAACTAAGAAGAAGTCTAATTAATGGATAAGCAAAGAGTTATTCGTAAAAAAGGTGATCTTCTTGGAGCTGGAAAGGGTGATTGGCTCAGGATAGATTTAACAGACGAGAAATATAAAAAGAATTACAATAAAATATTTAATAAAAAGTAGTATATTATATCTATGATTAAACAAATAAAAGAGATAGCAGAGTATGCTCTCTATAAGATAGATTCTTATAGTGATGATTCTCTTGCAATGGTGGTTAGAACAGGAATGGCAGAGTCTGGTTATAGAGCATTGAAGGGCTACGGTGAAGGGAATCCTGCGATTGGTTTTTGGCAAATTGAACCAGCCACTATGAATGATATGATAGATAATTATATTGCCTATCGTTCTCATTACAAAAAAAATCTTATTTCATTAGGAATGAATTTTGAACAAGATACAATCATGTCTGTTATGTCGAACATGGCAGTTCAAGCAGCATTGTGTAGGCTTCATTACCGTAGAGATAAAAATCCAATACCATCTTGGGATGATTTAGAGGCTCAAGCTAGTTACTGGAAACGAGTATACAACTCTCATCTTGGCAGAGGAACTGTTGAGCACTTTATGGAAGCCAATAAAGATGTTGGATTCGATTAAGTCAGTAGTATCTCAAAGACCATTTTCTAGCCTAGGAACATCCTTTGGTGGCTACATCTTATCTTTAACAGAATTTCTAAGTCCTTTATTAAGATTTTTAATATTATTTTTTAGTACTATAACAGCCTTCTCCGTAGCATTCGTTCACTATAGCAAAGCAAGGAGAATATGGAATGCCGAAGAAAAAAACACCAGTAAGAAGGACAATAGTAACTCCAGATAAACACTTTCCATTAGCAGATATGCCTGCTATTAAAGTTGTTTGCAAAGCAATAGAGATACTAAAACCTGATGCCTATGTAGATTTAGGGGATACAGGTGAATGGGAAGGATGTTCTGCCTGGAAATGGAAAAAGAAGAAACGACCTCCCTTAGAATATCAAATACCTGCCATAGAGAAAGATATAATAGATGTTAATAAAGGTATGGATATAATTGATGAATCTCTAGATAAAGTTAATTGCTATACTAAGCATTTTTGTGAGGGTAATCACGATGATTGGTTGAACAGATTTAATGATGAGCATCCATATTTAAATCTATCTGTTAAGAATGCAATAAGGCTAAAGGAACGTGGTTATAGTTACCATCCTTCAGGTAAATATCTAAAGATAGGTAAACTGCATTTCTACCATGGTCATCATTATGCTAGTGTTAATCACGCTAGAAACCATCTTATGAAACTAGGTGTTAATATTATGTATGGACATCATCACGATGTTCAGCAGGCATCTGTTACACATATGGATGGACAAAAGTCTGCCTGGTCTATAGGTTGTCTAAAAGATATGAGCGATGAAGAAAATAAATGGCTAGGCTACAGAAAAACTAATTGGAGTCATGCTTTTTCTATTGTAGATTTCTTTGAAAGTGGGTATTTTACGGTACACGTTATACAGATAATTAAGGGCAAAACATCCCTATGGGGAGAGATAATAGATGGGAATAAGTAATGGATGTTTTACAAATAGTAGAAACTTTAGGTGTACCTATCGCAGTTTCAGTAGGTTTAGGATATGCTCTAATGTATCTTATAAAATTTCTAACAAAGGATATAAAGTCTGATATTAAAAATCTCTATGACATTACTGTTAAGCTAATAGATAGTAATAGAGAGGCTAAAGATGAAGTTAAAAAGACAATGACAGCAGTTAATACAATTAAGGATATGGTTATAAAATTATTTAATGGTTTCATCAAAAGAAAAGATTAGAATGGAGCTTATAGAAACAAGACTATCTTTATTAGAGTCTATATCTCATACTCCTGTAGATTGGGAGAAGAAAATAGAGTCATTAGAGAAAGCTTACGAAAGATTATATAATTTAATTAAAGATAAAATAGGAGAATGACATGCCAGCAATAATAGCTTTTTTAACAAAAACACTTTTAACTGAAAAAATAATGAAAGTAGTTTTAATTGCCTTAGGAGATTATTTAGTTGCTAGTACTAAAAACAAATTAGATGATATTGCTTGGAAACAAGTAAAGAAGGCTTTAAATAAATAAATGAATGATTTAAAATTACAAGAAGGGCATCCATTAGATGAAAATCTTAGACCTATTAAGATAGATGATAAGATTACACCTCTTGAATTATCAAATGATACTGTTAGAATTAAAAATTTAGAAATTATAGAAACAGCATCAGGTGATTTTTCTGATGGAACAAAATTGCCCTTAGCAGGTGGAACTATGACAGGCAATATCGCCTGTGCTGATGGATTTGTTTTAGATTGTGCTGGAGATTTAAATTTAGATGCAGCAGGTGGAGATATAAATTTTAAAGAAGATGGTGATACTACTATGATTTTTGATATAGGATCTTCACCAAGGATGACAATATATGAATCACCTGGAGGAACAGATTATTTTTACATATCACTTTTTGCAAACGGAGTTACCTTATTAGGTACTGCTGATGCTGCTGGTGAAGATGGCTATATGACCATACAACCTGATGGTAATCTTAATTTAAATCCAGCGACTGGGATAATCAATTTTACAGATAATAGTGATACTAATGATGCTTTTAAAATAACAGTAATAGCTGGCACAGGTGCAACAACATTAGAAACAATAAGTGATGCAAATCCTGGAGATGGGCATTTAAGTATTGTGGCAGATGGTCATGTTGAATTTGATGGTTCTGGGGTAGGTTTTGATTTAGTAACTCCTACATGGGGAGTAGCAGATGGAGATGGTACATATACTACAGTATGTGGCTTTATTAATGGAAATAAACTAAAGTGTACATTAGATAGGAGTATGGGTACTAATGACGATATTGACATGAATTTTCCAACTACTTCTGGAAACTTTACATTAGTATTACTTCAAGACGGAACAGGTAGTAGAACTGTTCATTCTGATGCTTGGAATTGTGCATCAACAGCAGGTAGTGGAACTATAAAATGGGCAGGAGGTACAGCACCTACATTAACAACAACAGCAGATAAAGCAGATATTGTAAGTATCTTTTGGGATGCAGATAATAGGATATGTTATTGTGTAGCGAGTTTAAACTTTTAATGGCATTTAAAGACGATATATTAACTTTTGAAGATACAAAGATAGTTCATATGGATTTATATGAAGTTATGATGGATTGGGAAGCACCAATAATGGAAAAATCTGCAGAATATATTTGTCAAAGCAAAGGAGATATTTTAGAAATAGGATTTGGAATGGGTATATGTTCAGATTATATACAAGCACAAGGAGTTAATTCTCATACTATAATAGAGATACATCCACAGATAATAGAGAAATTAAAAACTTGGTCATCAAATAAATCTAATGTTACTGTGGTAGAAGGTGATTGGAGTAGTGTATCGTTATCAACTTATGATGGAATATTTTTGGATACTTATGGAGATGAAAATATAGATAACTTTAAATCATTTGCAATATCTAAAGGTAAAACAGGTGCAAAAGTAACATATTGGAATAATGCACCAGAGCAAGTAAATAAACATACTTTTGATAATATAAGTTTTGAAGGAGTAAGT
>VTLG01001865.1_pt1 | contig 21485 bp, 25 predicted proteins | sample 4694571 | NCBI WGS metagenome assembly VTLG01 (sample SAMN12604809, study PRJNA352737) | marine metagenome | biome: ENVO:00000447; feature: ENVO:00000209|ENVO:00000569|ENVO:01000036; material: ENVO:00002151; isolation source: viral sequences binned using virsorter ... | reverse complement strand
CGCCAAATACGTATCTTTCCCGAGCTTTGTATCTTACGTTACCAGTATCAAAATCACCTTCCATAGAAGTTTTAAGAGGTGCTCTATCGAAATGTTTCATTCCGTTAGGTACGTCTGTGATTAAGAAAAATGCATCAGTATCGTTTAGATAGTGATTAACGAAATAACCTTCAGGGATCATTCCCATGTGTTTAAGTGCGTTAATATCATTATCTGCTGTACCGACTCTGCCTACAGATTTCATCAATCTTTCAGCTACGAATTGCAGGTTAGTAGGGATGATTAATCTCTTCGCCTTTGCTGCAACTTTTAGACCACGTTCATCTTTAGTGTTCGCAATGTCTATCATACATTGCTCTAACGATGTTTCGTTAAGGTCAGAGTTAGTTGACAAAATGTTTGACTGGTCACCAGATAACGTTGGGTGACTCGCAATCAATAATACTTGACCATCACCGTAAGTGGGATTACCCGTTCCAGTGAAGCCATTATTAAGGATGTTAGCACCTTTCGTATTCTTAGTACTTGCCATTGATCTTGCCAAAGCTTTTGTATAACGAGAAGCCAGTCTATCGTAGAGGTTATCTTCGATAGCTTCTTCTGTTATTGAAAAAGCTAATGCAATTGTTTCCATCGTATATCTTGCAGTGTAAGTTTCCTGAGCTGTGTCAAAAGTTACTCCTTGACCTTCAGGTTTTACGCCTGCTTCACCGAATCCTGATAACATTACTTCTTCTTCAAAAGCTCTGTCAGAAGACTCAGTTGTGTAGATATCTTTGGTTTCGTCTGCGTATTGTTTATATTCCAACCCGAACAAGGCGTTTAAACCGGGCTCGAGCTCTTTAATTAGCTGCTGTCGTGATATTGCCATAGTCTATATTCCTTATATTGCGTAGTTGTAATAAACATGCTGATTGAATTTTACAATCCAATTAGAATTAGCCGCTGTTTCATCGCTGTTAGCAGGATCTTCCGATACTCTTATAAGTGCGAACTGTGCAGTTCCACTATAAGAAGTAGCGCCGATCTCTTCTTTTGAACGTCCATTAGTTACAGACGATCCGGCTGTATAAGCCATATCAAGAGATCTTCCTACATAAGTTTGATTGATTGTACCTGAAGTTTGCACTTCAAATAAATCAGCAGGGTCATCATACACAAACGCTGTCGCTCCAGCCGCGGGATTTGTTACTACAACATCTCCAGGCCAGAAATTGTTAAACGTTGGTTTTCTAGTAGTTGGATCGTCGTAGAAACAACCATTAAAGATGCCTACATTACGTACTGCATCAGTTTCAGATGAACCTACATAGCCTTGAGCGATTACTCCGCCACCTTCACTAATTGTAGTTCCATCGCCTAATGTTACTACGTCACCTGCATAAATAGCTCCTGTTAAGCCACTTGCAATAACGTATTTTGATGTACCATTAGAAGTTGGTCTGCTTCCGAGTCCGCCCACTTGTCTAAATCCAAACGCTGCGTCTTGGTTTGCCATATTATTACTCCATTTGCCTATAATCTTAATGATTATAGACGGTTAATTAAAATCGATGATAGGAAATTGGTTGTTATTCCGAGAAAGACTTAATTGTCCTTCTTTGTACCACCGAATTGTACACGAGACTGCCTATCCTGTTGGATCGGCATACTCTTATGTTGTTCCTTCTTCAAATCGTATTCTAAAGCTTCGTTCGCATCCCGTGTCATATTTCTAAAATATTCATCACGAGACTTGGCGATTTCCTCAGGTATCCTTGCCAACACAAGGCCACCAACTCCGATCATTCCCTTATACTTCCCTTCGGTGATTACAGGATATTCGGATCCAGGGTATTCATCAGCTCGGATTAACTCCCAGCCGGATCTGAGTTTACCTTGTACATTTTTGGTATCATCAAATCCCATTGTTTCTACTCTGATCCATCTATGCCTATAGCCAGCGGGGGCTTTGGGCGCATCTAAAGATGATGGAGGAGTCCATACTTTTGGTCTTTCAGTTTTAGACCTAGTCTGGCTCGCACGAGAAGTCTTTTTATCGTTTTCCATATTATGCTCCTTCCGTGTTTAATAATTGTTTCGCATATTCTTCGAGTGGCACACCTAATTTTCGTGCTATCTGCACTTGTGACGATGTGAGTTTCACATTTTTGCGCCCAGGTTTCACACTTCGTTTCACCGAAGCAACCGTCTGAACGGTCTTGGGCGTATCTTTACTTGTTTTACCAAATTTATGCGGAAAGTCAACTTTTATTCGTTTATCTATTTCTGCATAGTATTCATCTGATTTAGGATCAAAACCTTCTTTTTCAACTAAATCCTTATGAATCTCGAACGCCGTAAAAGTCATGGCTCGATCTTGACCGAACCAATTATTTTTAGACGCCCAATTTTCTGCTTTTTCATCCACTTGGGGAAGGGTCGGAGTTTGCTCCGGTGTTCCTCCACCATATGCAGGAGTTCTAGGCTCCTTGTCGTATTCTTCTCTTTTTATCTTTTGAGCTTCAATTGTACGAACATCACTGGTTAAAGCACTCAATTCGGCCTGAGCTTCAACTTGTTTTGCCGTATCTCCAGCTTCAATGGCTGCAGCTAATTTTCCTTTAACTCCCTCCAATTGACTTTTAACTCTGGTCTCTGAATCTTTAAGATAAGTAGAATCTAATTTTGCGTATCTAGATTCCCATTGTTTTCGTTTATGTTCAACGCCTTTTGCATAATCGATTGCAGCATCTTTCTGTCGTTCTGCCTCTCTCCATTTCTTAGTGAGTTTAGCAATTCTTTTATTAACCGTTTCACTATACTCTTCTAGTTTTTCGTCTTCTTTTTTTTCAGGTTTGCTATCCTGAACAACAGGCTGCTCATCAGATTTCTCAGATGTGTCAGCGGGCTTAGTATCGTCTTGCTTAACTTCTTCATTCTTTACCTCTACTTCTTGATCCGGTTTTTTTTCTTCGGTTACTTCGATCTCGGCACCCGGACCCGTAGTGTCGATATCAACCATTTTTTCATTTTTCTTTTCTTCTGGCATAGCTCCTCCTATGTTTATATTTCTTGCAAGATCTCTTCTGGATCTTGAATTGTTGCTAGAATCTCATCTTCATTTAAGATTCTTACTTCTCCTCCCATAATTTTAAATCGTGATCCTGCATAACGTGCAAAGATCACCCATTCGCCTTTCTTACACCATGGTCCCTCAGGATAGCGTTTTTTATCGCTATAACAATCCGGTCCCATCGCTAGTACTAAGCCACATACAGTAGCTAAGTGTTGTCTTTCTGCCGCTGTATCGGCTATATGAATTCCACCTCTGGTAATTCTTTTAGGTTGAAAAGGTAGAACTAAAATTCTCCATCCCGTAGGTTTAGGAAGTCGTTCTTCTGAAGGGGGTTTATTTCTTTTGGCTTCTGCTTCGTCAGCAGCTTTTTTTAAATCTGGCTCTAAAGCTAATTTAACTTTTGGGATTTCCTGGTTTTCCAGGGTCTTTGTCGATTCTAATAACGTTTCCGTCTTTTTCTTCATATAGCTCCTTTTTATCAAGCAGGTTAGAGATTTCCTGTAGCACTGATTCCAGTGCACTGATTTGTCCCGTAATATATTTATATTTATCAAAGTTGTCAACCCCACCAGAGGTAACATTAATTGATAATGCAGCCAGCCGCTGTTTTATAGCTCGCTGAAGTTTGTGCACAAACACAAATTCGTCCATTATTTTTTCCTTTTTTTCTTCTTCTTTTTCTTTCCTACAGGCTTACTGCCGTAAGTTTTAGTCCAATCTCTAGCAATCTTAGGTTCATTTTTCCAGAGATATCGTCTTTGTTTTTCTGATTTAAAAGGCATTATTTCTTTAAAAATTTATTCATTTTAAGCTTTTGTTTATAAGCTTTTGTATCTTCAAAACCAAGCTTTGGTTTTACCTTTGTAATAGTACTTTCTAATACTTCTTTGACTTTTCCGGCTGTTTTAGGATTAAGAAGTTGTTTTAACCAACCACTCATTTTTTTCCACCACCATTACGGAATATCTGAGTTCCCTTAATGCCAAAAACGCTCGCTACGACCAAAATCCATAAATTTGTGAACCATTTTGGAAGGTTAGAAAAATACTCAAAAAAGATCTCTATCTTCGCCATCGCCGCCGGATCCTCTGTCCACACCGACCAAGCCAAAATTATTATGGGGAGCGTAAGTATCGCAAGTACGATTTCGTCCTTGTAATCGTTTTGCCGGGCTTCTAAAAGTTTGCCCTGGTAAGATTCCTCACCTCGGGCCATACGCTCTGCATGCATCAATCGTGCATCAGACATCGCCATCTTTGTCTTTTGTCTATTTGCGTAAAGTTTACTTCCAGCTTGGAGTGCAATTTTTGCTAAGCCGAACCAGGCCATAAATTAATACCAGCCAGCTTTGGATTTTTTGTCTTTGAGCATTCTTCTTTGGCCACCAACTTGTTCTTCTAGTGGAATTTTTTCAGATACTTTATATTCCACTCCACCTTTTGCATATCCATCTTTGTTGGTAAACTTTTTGAAGTCCACGCCTTTATAAAAAGGTCTTTGTTCTTTTGACATTATGCTGCCTTCCTCTTCTTAGCCATTTTCTTAAAAGTCTTAGCTAATGCTTTAGCACGACCTGTACATCCTGGCTTAGTTATCGGTGTACATTTTCCTTTAGTGCCTCTAGCTTTAATAGATTTATTAACTTTTTGAATCCATTTGCCATCTTTAGCACCCACACGTCCACCTTTATTATATCCTTTATTTAATTCACTATGAACTCTAGCAACTTCAGCTCTTCTGTTTCTATTAGATGGTTCAGCTTCCACACGACCTAATTCTTCTAAAAGGTTCGTACGTCCACCACCAAATTTTAATCCAACACGTCCACCTTTATTATGACGTGTTCGACCTTTAGATCCACGTCTTTCACAGCCATGGCCTTTTATTGAAATGTCACCCATTCTAACTCCTATTTATTTACTTTGTTTGAACGACCAAATTTCTTTTTACGTTTTCCCCATTTTCCGTAAGACTCATCTCTTCTAGCTTTAAAAGAAGCTTTCTTACCAGATTCTTTTCCAGTTCTCATTCCTAGAGATTCATCTTCTCTATCTTTGTAGCCCTGTTTTTTTCTCTTCTTAACAGATCCGCCTTTTTTAAAGCCTTCTCTGTCGTAAGGGAATCTTACTGCATAAGGTCTTGTTCCAAAATCATTTCTCATATTTGTATCTCCTATTAATTTACTACACTAACTTCTAGGTCCTTTCAAGGTTTTTACGTCTTTTCTTTTCATCACATCAGACCGCATTTTAGCCTTGTTGGACATATCTTGCTTAATTAGCGAAGTTTCAGCTCTCATTTCAGCTAAATCTTCGTTTTGTTCGAGTTTTTGCTCTGTCAGATCCCGATTCTGCATTAGCTTAGTTTTATCTAAGTTAATTCGTTCAGTAGTTTCTTCTTGTTTTCTAAAATTCTCCATAGCTTTTAAATCAAGCTCTTGAGCCTTTAATTTGATTAATGGATCACTATCCAACATAGATGTAATCTGTTTCTCTTGTTCCATGAATTCAGCGGTATATTCAGCAATCAAAACAGCTTTTCTAGCTTCCATTTGTAAATTTAGTTGTTGCATTCTTTGTTGAGCTTCCGGACCTTGTAGACCTTGAGCCTGAGCTTGTTGCATGTCCATAATCTGTTTAGCAAATTCTAATTCAATATGTTCTTGAGCCATTAAAGAAATATGTTCAAAAATATTCTTTTCTAGTGCAGCCATAATCGGAGGATTATTTCTAGCAAAATTAGTTGCCATAAAATTCATATGAGCCGTGATATGAGCTCTATGATCTTGATTACGATAAGCTTGGAAAGGTTTCATTGCCATTGCATCAATATGCTCTAACGCCGGATCTTTAGGAACCGGTGGTGGAGGAGGTGGTAAAAGTTGATCAATATTTTTTAATCCTAATGCTTCATACATTTTTCTGTATGACATATATAAATTATGCATCTGTGGATTAGACATTGCTAATTGTAATTCTGTTTGAGCTAAAGTAATTCTTTGAGTCATAGAAAAAATATTAGGATCCGCAACAGGAACAATATCGACTCTGTCATCAAAGTCCATTTGCTTAATCATTCTTTGGCCACCGACAACATCATAAGGATATTCGGCGGGTAGATACTGGGCAAAAATATTGGCCAGTAATTTAAATTCTTTTTTGAGACCATTGTAGAGTCGTTTATGGATTGCGGACATTACCCTGGAGCCACGCTCTAAAAGGGCTACGGTCGTACCAACAGCGGCCTGCTGGTTCCCGTCCCCGACCTGCATGTCCGCAATGGACGCGAATCTTTGTCCTGCTTGAACAACAATTCCCATCAATTGCAATAACGTTTGTGATGGTTCTTTATAAGGTAAAGGATAAAAGGCTTCTTTTAAACTTCCGCCTGGAGCATCTACATCTCTAAATTCACCGGGCTGTAATGGTTGGGCATCATCTCGTACTCGAATGCCTCGCATTTTAAATCCGGCGGGTAAATTGGATAAGGTTCCAGCATCCAATAATTGACGGAGAGCGACCGTTGCCGTTCTGCTCAATCCGCCAATCATGTGAATAAGTCCAAAGCCGTAAAAACCAAGTCCGGGTAGGAATTTGAAATGGACAAAGTAATGGACTTTCTGTTTTGCTGGATCGTTAGGTTGGTAGTTTCGTCTAATAGATAAAACTTGTCTTGCACCGGCCTCTAAAGTGACGATGTAGGGAAGTTTAATTCCTGTTGGTTCTCCATCATCTCCCACATCTTCGAAGCCTTCTAAATCTAAATTAATATGACATTCTAAAATCGTAAAAGTTGTATCGGCAGCAGTGGAACTATAAGTTCTTCTTGTGCCTTCTAATTTACGTTCTTCTTCATGAACTCGGTCTTGGGTAAAATTAGGATGGCCTAATTCAATATCCGAATAAAATCCTGAAACTTGAGCTTTACGAATATCATTTTCAGACATGTACATTCTTTGAAAGATTGCTTCCGCATCCTCTAATGAGGTAGCAGAATACGGAACAATCAGATCATCCGCTTGTACGAATTTTGAAACCGCTCGACCGATCATTTCATCATAATAAACTTTTTTAAATGATGAACCGGCTAGCGGTAAATAAAATAACATTTGATCAAATTCAGCTTCATACTCTGGCATTTGATTCATGATTTGATAATTCATGTATTCTTTCACACGGGCCGCTTGATCTTCTTTTTCACGTGTTGCCATTCCTAAAATTTGAGTTCTTACTGGGCCATCAGCAGGTAATAATTCTTTATAGGCTGTAGCTTGAAACTGAGTTACCGCTTCGGCTAAAACTGGATGCGTGGCTCCAGAGGCGCCTTGGAACGGTTGAGATCGATTGACATATTTAAATCCTAATAAGTCTAAACCCGTCGTATAAGATTGTTCCCAATCTCTTCGAGAGGATTTATAATCTTCATAATTTTGGTAAAGTTGAGAAGCAAGTCGATTGACAACATCATCAGGAAGAATGTCTGCTAAATTTGAAAAATGATCTTCACTTCCGGGCCCAGCTACTTTACCAGGCTCGAATTCTATTTCAGCGCTACCGTCTTCGTTTTCAGTAACTTCAATGCCCTGATCATTAACTTCTTGAATTTTTTTAGATTCTTCAATTTGAATTTCTTCAGGGGATTCAATATAAGCTTTTTCCTTCACATTCGGAAGGGCTTTGTCAATTTTGTCTACCATAAGTTCCTACGATTACCCCACATTAACTTGTTTTGGATTAGAATACAAGCTCATGATCCCATCAGGACTGGGTCCTGATAATGGAGGCACAGCTCCTGGACGTCTTGCAATGTTGCCCGTCTGAACAGTCTGCATTCCGCCCCCTCTGATTCCTTTTCTATATTTGTGCATTGTATCACTTCTCTCTTCAGCCGCCCTTTCAGCTTCTTCTCGAGTTTCATGAATACTGGTGGGTTGAATTTCATCATTAGAAAGCATTTGTATTAGCTGATCTTCATTATACTCAACTCCTCTATGAATACTCGGTACATTAATCCACATCGAACCAAGAGGAAGCGTAATAGATTTTTCAGAGACCTGTTCTCCTTCCGGCGTTTCATAAACTTCTCTTCCATATTCCGTAACCATTCCTGTTTTAGCTCCAACTATACCAGCCTCATCAAATCCCACTCTTCCCCCTCCAGCTTTCTTAGTCCATTCATCTTTAGGCACCCAATCAGGGATATCTCCTTCAATCATTTCATTAGGAGGGTCTCCTAACCAATCACCTTCAGGTCCAAGTTGTCCTTCTGGATCGGGTAATAAAGCCTCCTCTTGATCTACATCTCTATAAATTTTCTTTTTGAAAGCGTCATCAACAACGGTGCCCTCTTTAGTTACTTCGCCTGTCATCTTTTCTAACCCTGCAACTACTTCATCTCCTTCAGTAGAAATATCTAAATATTCAATATCATCTCGATAAGGCTGAGACTGATCAGGTTGACTATAACTAAATTCTGGCTCATCAACTTTAACTCGCTGATACTCCCAAGCTTGAGGATGTTCAGGATCTACACCAAATTTCTGATAACCTGCACTTCCAGGTCTAAAGTTAATCTGTCGAACCGCCTCATCACCAAAATTATCGGTGCCGGTCCACTGCATACTAATTTCTCCTGTTAATGGATTTTCTTCCATGATGACTTTTTCCATTTCTGTTTTAATTTGGGTTCCCTCACCTCGAGGTCCTTTAGAATAATATTTTTGAATAGGAATCATCATTTCATACATATCCCCTTGCACATAATCTTTGTCAGCCATCGAAAGTAATTTCCCGTGGGCTTTAATCTTCGCCACCGCTCTTGGAAACCATGCGGGCATTCCTTCAACCCCTTGAAATTTAGAAACCGCTTTCGGTACTGCTTTTGCAACAGGAGCTTTTTGAGTTAAACCCTTTCCTTTAATTAATCCTGTAGCTGTGGCCGCTAGACCTGCGATCCATTTTAAAAAAGTTCTTCGGTCCATACCACCCGTTTTCATGCCGACTCGACCGCCATCACTGAACCAGTTAAAGAATTCTTGTTGACGTTCTTTAGCTCTTACCCCTTTTCTTCCTTCTAAACCTTGTTCAGGGTCACCTTCTTGAAAAGCATCCACATCCATTCTTAATCGATCCAACACTTGTTTTTGTTGATCCAGTCCTATCATTTCTCCACCGAGTTCGAGTTCTTCCGAGCCTAAAATTTTAGCGCCTAACGAAGTTGTTCCTAACCAACCCTGTTTCATAATCGTTCTTAAAGTATCGGCATCTTCTTCGGTAATACTACCTCGTTCTCGCATACTATCTAAAATAGAATTTGTGTCTCGAACATCTTTGTATTTATTCCATCCATAATAACCTGCACTTAACGCTAAAGGAATTGGACCTAATGGAAGTAATCGTGCTCCTCCTCTTAAAAGAGTACTCCCTATTCCAGCTCCTGCTTTAGGACCTGCGAAAGGAAAGACCATTTTAGTTCCGGCCGCTCGTGGAGACATAATTCCAGCTTTCATTGCTTTCGGTAAATCTTTCCACCCTTGTTTGGTTGCTAATTTTCTTAAACCCAATTTTTGTGAATCCGATAATCCTGCATAATAAGCTCCTTTAGCCCCTGTTGGACCCATTCCTGTTTTAGGGCTATCCCATCCTAAAGCCCAAATAGCATTGAGAGGATCTAATGCCATATCTCCGGGATCCACGCCTTCTTTGTATTGATATAATTTTTCTGCGGCTAAGGCTGGTGCAACTAACGCTGGGAAACTCGTTAAAGCTCTAGCGGCTGCTTTAGGAGCGAAATGGGAAACGCCTAATAAAGCAGGGATCGGAGCCAGTCCTGATTTAATCGGATTGTCTGCGATCCAGTTTAAAATACCTTCTTGTGTTTCGGGTTCGCCTTCTGCGTTATCAAATTCTCCTGTGGTTGGGTTATACTTCATGGTGTCGGCTTCTGCTCCACCCATCATGGCATACGTACCAGCGCCCACGGCCCCGAGACCAGCTAATATCGCTCCGGTTCTCCCGCCTTTGGGCATTTTTTGTAACAACCTTCCAACTATTCCTGGTTTTCTAGCTAAACATCCTTCAGAACAACCCGCTCTCTCTTCCCACATGTTGATATAGTCTTTATCACCGGTTGCGTAAACTTGTCTGGCAAATTCAGGAACAATGCTTTTATAAAAAGATAAACTCTTAGGTTCAATTCCTTTACCTCGTGCTTCCCATATATCCGTCATAGCCGTCATCGGAAGAGCTTCACTTTCTATAGCAAGTCCTTTCGTCCGAGCTACCCTTAAAATATCTTTTTGAGCTTCAGGCGTTAGTAAGCCAAAATGCTTAACTAATTTTCTAGGATCTAAATCTTTTCCGACTCTTAATTGAGCCGTATGAATTCCATAATCTTTTGCAAATTTACTGGATTTGGTGTTCCATGCTTTAGCGATGTCTTCAACACTATTATATTTTCTTCCATCCAAAGTAAAATCTTTGGTTTTTCCATCCATGATCTGGTTGAAAATTCTTGAAAAATTGTTATCTAATAACTTACCTTTATCTTGATTAATCTTTGTTTTTAAAACTTGACCTAGTTCAGTGTATCCAGGTGCTTTTTCATAAGTTGCTGCTCTTCCAATAACTTCATCAATGTCAATTCTCTGGTGTCCAAGTCCGGGCTGTAAGGCAGTCAGCATGGATTTTAAAGTTCTACCAGAGGGTTTTAAAAGATAATCCCTAACCGTGACCATTCGGTTACCAATTAGTCCTGATCCAAATTTAAACATTCCAGGATAAAAAATATGACCCAGTAACTCTTGTTTTTGTGCAAGGGAATAATTACCAAGCTTTAAACCTGCAATCTCTCTGGCTCCCACTAAAAATTCAGAAAACTTTGAAACATCTGCTCTTATGTTTTTTAAATTTTTAATGCTATCATCACCATAAATTTGTCTTGCTAATTGTGCTTCATTAGCGTCGGGGTCTATTTTAAGTTCCTGGGCAACTCTGACCATTGCTCTGTCTAAAAGTTCTGGTTTTAATTTTGGAGGAACCCATTTATCTTGATTAGAAGAAATAACTTTTCGTACGGTCTCAACGGCTTTTTTATTCCACGGTAATTTTTGATCTGTATACCATTTTTTAGCTGCGTCATATTCAGGTTTTAAAATTTTCTCTCTAGCTTCATAATAAGGTATCTTTGGCTCAATAATATCCTTCTTTCTGAAACTAGCACTTCTTTGATAATTCTCGGCGTCATCAGTGGATATATTAAGTTTCTTAGATAAGAACTGATTTAAAGGAATCGCCGCCTTAGTGTTTTTATCTTTAATTGCTTTTGCAATCACTTCGTCGTATTCATTGAATAATTTTCTTGCTTCACCGGGCTCTGCAACCTGATAATCCTTAATAATATCTTTGTGGGTTATATCCCCATATCTTATTAATCGTCTCAATTTATCCTCAGGATTTGGATAACCGGCGTCGTCTATTTTAGCTATTAACTCACTGTGTTTAATTTTATTTCCTTGGTCCAGATTAGACTTAATAAAATCATCAACCAGTTCTGCGTCATAATCTTTTAAATTTGGAAATTTTTCTAAATGTTCTTTTTTTAATTTTCTTACTCCAGAAAGAGAGTCGCTATACTCACTTAAAAAACCCTTCTCACCTTTTCTTTTAAACTGGAGCCTGTACCTAGTTGAGCCAGTAGCAGGATTAACTTCTTTAGTAATATTCTTTTCAACTTGCGTCCTTTGAATAGGAAATTTCTTTCTGTAGTCTGCTACACTTTTCCTTCTCATGATTAGTCTGTCTGCTTCACTCATTTCAGGTTTTTTAAAAACCTTGCCTGCAAAAATACTAGGATATCGAAGTCTGAATTTAGATATTCTCTTGGCAGCATGATCCGTAGTTTTTAAATTTAAAAGATTCTTTACAAATTCATTTAATTTATAACTATCAATCTTGGTAGTTCTTTTGCCAGTATTAGGGTCAACGAATTTAGCCTTATCAGTTTTAAGATATTTAACTATTTTTTGTTTTATCTCGTCGGAAACTTTTGCAGTCATTAAACTCTCCTAAACATGGAGCCGACGCCACCGCCGTGAGCAAATTTATCAGAAGGATCAAACGTATCGTCCCAATTAAAATCGGTCATGAACTCATCAATATCCACTCCCGCTTCATCGGCCATTTCACCTCTGACCCAACGCATCGCTTCGGTTGGATGTCTGACATCTTTTTCAGGATCTTTCATGACATTTCGTGCTCGTTTAAGAATATCAATTTCTTGAAGGTTATAACCTTCCTTTGCTAAACCTTCATCGGTTAAGTCTTGATCAAAATTCTTCATGAGTCTAATTCCAAAGGGATCTTTCTTTGTACCTTTTTTAAAGCCACCCGTTATATTCTCTCCTACGCTAGCCTTCGTTGCAGGATCAAAAGCCAATTTTTCTAAATCAGATGCAGGATAAGCCTTATTCATCAAATCTTCTAAGGTAGCTTTTCTGTTTAATGTCCCCGTTACTTCGTCCGCTAATTCTTTATCACTCATATCGCCAAATCGACCTTCACGTCTTTGAATATATCCCAAGACTTCATCTTCATGATCCATCTTCGCTTGAAATTCTCCTTTGGTTAAATAATCCCCGGGTTTGTCGGATCCTTTTTTCAGAATCGGTTCTCCAATGACTTCTTCTAAAACTTTTACTCTAGTTTCGGTTGTGGGGCCATAACCCGAAGGTCCCATACCAAATTTATCTAAATCAGGAATTAAATCAAAAGCATCATCGCCATAATGTTGACGGAACACTCTGACCGGATCAGGGTACATGAAATCCATGCCACCGCCCGATTTAATGTCATCACTATTCTTTAAAGATTCTAAAACGTTGTCAGCCAACTTAATTTTGCCTTTTTCATGTTGAGCAATTAAAAACGGTCTAACGAGAGCTCTAAAATAGCCATCGGATCTGTCACCAAAGACTCCACCTGCAAAACCTTTGCCTTCACTGCCTCTACGTAGAATATCTTTTCGACTCATTTCACGATAAGCCATTCCTTCAGGAGACATCTCCCAAGCTTTATCCACTAACTTTTTAGCTTGATCCACTAAAGATTTTCCTTCTTTTTCAATCAAGTCGAGTTGTGTTCCGATATCGGCTAACGGATTGTCTTCAGTCACTTTAAATAACGACCCGACTCCCTCTTTTGTCTCTTTAGCCCAGTCAGGAACTCCGTGTTTATCTTTCCATGTTTGTAATTTCTCCCAATCACCCGCTTTTGACATATCTAAATTCAATCGTTTAGCTAAGGTTCGATCCACCGCAGATATTTTCATCGCCTGGTTCAAAAGAGCACTTTGAATCTTCTGTTCATTCTCGGCAGCCTGCCCGGTGAACTCATCGGGTGTTAATTTCTTGCCTGGAAATCTTGAAAACTGGTAAATGCCCGCTTCCGGCTTCGGAGGGGGATTCATCACTTTATTAACGGTTTTTAAATTCTGTAATAGGGTTGCAGCCTGCATATCGTTGAGTTGACCCAGATATTTTGCTTCTTCGTTGAATAATTTCAATAATCGGTCTTTACCTTGAGTTTCTAACTCTTTATTAAAGGCATATTCATTAATGGGCGACTCCGCCATGTTCTTTTTGCTAATTCTTTTGACATTGGTTCTTGTTCCCAGCCATTGCGTGGGATTGATGCCTAATTTTTGAAATTCGGCAACGAGCAGTTTAAAAATTTCTTTTTTCATTAATAATAAGTCCTACCTATGTGATCTACTTTGTCCTCTTTGTAATCTTCAGGGTGAGAGAGGAATCCGCCCTGTCTAAAACGCATAACAGCTTGTGTGGTACTGTCCACCAAGTCGTCATTGTCGCCAAACGGAAAAGCAGCACACTCTTCAATGACTTCTTCAGCAAACTTTTGATCCGGCGCCCATATCATACCAGATTCGAACAAAGGTGCAACCGAATTGACACGAGCGTGCTTGTCGTTGCCCCGTGAGGGGGTAAAATTCACGACCGGGATATCCATCTGTCTTAATTCATAAGTGAGCGGAAGTCCCGTGGCCTTTGATTCGATAATAACACTTTCAGGCGTCCAATATTTATATTGTTGAAGCGCTCTTCGTCTTAAATCGGGAAATTCCCACCGACCTTTGACCATATCGAGTAAAATCAAATTAGCGGGTGCATCTTCATTTTCATAAAACACTCCCCACGTGGTAATGGCCGAAAAATCGGCTGTTTCTTTTTTTAAAAACGCGGTATCGTAGCTTTGAATCACATGAGACAGGTCCGGGATCCATGAATGCTTCCATTTTCTCCACCATTCCCGTTTAATAATCGCTCCTTCTTCTGACGTCGGCGCTTGCATCCATTGCGCATTCCATTTTCCAACCGGAAGGGTAGCTTTAACTTTCTCCAGCTCGTCTTGTTTCCAATATTCAGGCCAGACCGGTGATCCGTCGTCCATGATTGCTGGAAACTCGACCACGTCCCATTGATCGGCCTTCACTTCTTTTTGATTTTTTAATAAAAGTCCTGTGAGATCTTTTAAAGACCATCTGGTCATAACGAGAACGATCGAAGCTCCCGGTTGAAGACGTTGACGGGGTCCTGACGTGTACCAATCGTACGCGTTTTCTAAACTCGTTTCGCTCAAGGCGTCTTGCTCTGAATGGGGATCATCGATGATCAATAGATCGGCACCCCGACCCGTGATGGCTCCGCCTACACCAGCGGCGAAGTACTCTCCACCTTGTGCCGTCTCCCACCGACCAGCGGCCTTGGAGTCTTCTTGTAAACGAGTTTTAAAAATTTTTGCATATTCCTGGGAGTCAATTAAATTTTTTGCTTTTCTACCGAACCTAATCGCAAGTTCACCCGTGTGGGTAGCTTGAATGATCTTTAATTTTGGATTACGGCCCACCATCCATGCGGGTAGCAGATAAGATGCGAATTCAGATTTTGTATGCCGTGGTGGCATATTAATAATTAATCTTTTAATTTCGCCTGTGGCTAATTTATTAAATTTTTTTGCAACGTGCCTGTGATGGGACCCTTCAATGAAATCAGGCCAGACGCACTTAACAAAAGAAAGAAAGTCTTCCTTAGCTCGGTTCTGTATCTTTTTTTCTGCGTGCATCACCTGATAACGCTTGTAGGTCTTTCGGACATCGGCAGGCAATTTACTAATATCTATATTATCTAGGTTCATACTAGGAGTCCCAAAAAGTTTTTAACACCTATGGCACTCTAAATCAAGCAATTCAACCAAAAGTAGTGGGACCCCTTTTTAAAAAAGGGGGTTGGGGGGTCGTTGGTCGAGGGATTTTTTGGGTTGGATAAGGACCCCAACGCGCGTTAGCGCGTTGGGTGTGTAGTTATGGACGATCTAAATTCTCATCTTGATATTGTTCTTCTGTGATTGGGACGCGTCGACCAAGTAAATCATTAACGAAGAATCTATTGTATCGCGGTGTGTTATCATAACCATTATAGCTAGAGTATTTATACCACGCATTATCACAATCAGTTCGTTTAGGCTCGGTTAGTCTGCCGACGTGATTGAGAGCCTGCTCACCAAACTTTTGAAACCAATCATCTTGACAGTTCAGTGAACACGCATTGCCATTGAGATAATAAAAGCTTGATCTTCTTCTAGTCTGATAATGCTTATCGCCTTTTGGTCCTCGTATTCTATCCTTAGTATGATAAGTATGACACTTTGGTCCTTGGCAATATTTCATTAATGCACACTCGCTTTCTTTTCTTTTTCTTTCTGTTTTTTAAATGCTATCCAATCTTCTGAACTTTCAATAATAGTTTGAAGTTTAGGAAGTGTGAGCAACATCATCACCCAACCCATTTCTTCCGAAGTAAATTGTCCACTATCATCAACTTGCTTAATGCGTCTAACACTTTCTTCCATACCTGCGTTTTTGCCTTGCCAAATATAATTAACTGCACTCAAAACTCTAGAGTGTAGCCATTTAGGCAAGTGATCATCAACTGTTCTTCTTTCTATTTTCTTCATAGTATCTCCCAGTTAGTTGCATATCTATATCCTTTTTTATCTAAATCAAAATAATGTAAAAAAGGGCGATTGTCTTTTTGTCTATTCCCAAGTCCACGACAATCGTCATTGATGATGCCGAAACGTCTAACTTCTTCGCCATCATTTTTAGTGTACTTGATTTTAAAGGTTTTATTTCTTTCTATTGATTTGTCCATAATAGGGATAATACTTGATTATCCCTAATATGTCAATGGTGTTTATTGTGATTGTTGTTGATTGTATTTTAGTCTAGCGGCTATCTTATCTGCTCTTGATATGTTTTTATTCTTCATACCTTTTATTCTTTCCGCAAGATTTTTAGGATTGTAAATAACCAAGCCCGTTGAGTTAGTTCTAATTATTTCTGCGTCATTAATATCTAAACCAAGTTCAGTTGATAACTCTAAAGCCTCGTCTAAAAATTTATAACCTTTTAAACCAAGTTTAATTTCTTTCATTTGATTTAAAACACTCTCAATCCATTTTTGATGACAAGTAATTAAATGACCTTTCTTTTGTTGCCAGAACATTAGAGTGTCATATTCCTCTTTTGAACAAGCTATTGATCTATCTCGGCAATACTCTCGCCCAATTAAATCTAAAACATAATCATTGTTCCACTCTCTTGCATAAGAAGTTTGATTATCTCGACCACCAGTAGTTCCAAGATATTTGTCGTTAGCATCTTGGATTTTTTGTTGGTGAGGATTTCTGTCCTTGTCTTTCATTTCAATATTAATATCTGGGTTGCAGTTCTCACGACCTTTTAACTCGTCACGAAAATAAGCATAGCCAAAATCTTCTGACTTGGAATGTTCCTCGCCATTAATATTACCATTAAGTCTAAAATCAAAATGACTTTCAATAAATTTATCTTTCATTATTGGTTTATCGTTTTGATCTCTATCCTCTACCTCACCCATATAACCAAAATGAAAACAACTATCTTTCGCAATAGTATCTACATTTTGAAACTTGTTCTGTAAGTGATATGCCATTTTAACATCTTCGGGTGTGTAGTGTCGTCTAACTATTTGTTCAGCAAGTTTCCAAGTGATATCTTGTAAAGGTTTCATTTCTTCCCTTGCTTGAAGATATTTCTCTTTCTCTTGCGTGTTCTCTTGTTCAAGATGTACTCGCATACGATTTGCGATTTTGTTTCTGTACTCTTGATTAAGTCTTATTCTACTCATTTTTTTCCTTTCTGTTTGTTGTTGCATAAATAGATTTTTAAACTATTGACATTTAAAAGTCAAGGGACTATATAGGAGTATAATGATATTAGAAAGTATATGGTTTTATCCAATAGTAGCACTCGTAAGTTTATGTATTATTTATTGGTTTAGTTAATAGAATTTGCTGAAGATAGAGCTGTAATGGCTTGATGATAAGCAAAAGCCAATTGGCGCCTTGATTAGGAAACAATTTATTGTATTCCCTGTAGAGGCGCCCTTGAGCCCAGATCCAGCTGGCGCATAGCTTAAAATCGAAACCAGTTGGATCCGGGGTCAAGTACTGAAAGCTAGGTCCGGACTAACTTGATAGGCACGCAAGCGCAAGTCAAGTACTTGGCCAACTTTAGAATCGTTCTAAAGTAGAAAAAAATATAAGTAAGTATAGACGAGCAAGCACACACAGGGTTGACTAGAGCTCCGGGATCATGTAGGATGAATTAGAAAGGAATAAATATGTTAGAAAAACCAAAAAAGAAAAAAGTTAAATGGCATGGCCAGACTGTGGTTCTGCCCTTCGATTGTTCAGTATACCAGGACAAGGAAGTTGAAATCGCGAATCGATTCACTGGAGAAAAAACTAAAATGCCAGGATACGCGGCGTCAGTCTACGACACGATCATCGGAGCTGAGCGCTTTGAGGCCTGGGAGATTGTCCGGGCTGGGATCGACTGGTTCAGACAGCATTTTCCAAAGCAATACATGGTGGTCCTTGACTAAAGTTAGCCCCATGTCTGAAGAATTCCATGACTGGCTGGACAAGTGTCCAGTCATCTGGATCAGAGACCGGGTTGAGAAGGATCATGTCTTTTATGCATTTGAAACACCTTCTGAAGAAGACGATGAAGATTAGATCTAAACACAACGATTTATTAAATTACTTTGTCCACGATACGCGGGATCTCAGTCCCGCGTACGTTAAGAAGTGCCGGGCCTTCCTGAAGATACAAGCAAGCAAGAACAAACAAGCGCCACAATTAGAATATACAAGCAAGCAGAGAAAGGAATAAACATGTACAAAAAACAAGCAAGCAAAATCACCGGCGGACTGAGCGCACCAGGCAAGATGCCTGAAGGCTCCTATAACCTGCCGGCTGCGGCCTGTCAGACTGGCCAGCTCCTGGCTCAGGTTGAAGGGACGCCCTGCTCGGGCTGTTATGCCCTGAAGGGCCGTTATCGATTCTCCAATGTGAAGGATGCGCTAGCACGCCGGCTGGATAGTCTCAAGCACCCTGATTGGGTGAAGGCCATGACTGTGCTTATAACAGGTATTAAACACTTCCGCTGGCACGACTCAGGGGACCTGCAGTCGGCCTGGCACCTGCAACAGATCTTCAGAGTATGTGAAGCAACGCCGGATACAATGCACTGGCTGCCAACACAGGAGCGAAAGTACCTGCCACTGAAGGGTTCCACAATTCCGCCCAATTTAATTATTAGACTATCGAATGCTAAGAATGATACAGCTCCGGGTCAGGCCTGGACTCACTGGTCGACGGTTGTTGAGAAGCGAAGAGATGGGCACGTATGCCCGGCCCCTGAACAGGGGATGAAATGCGGCAGCTGTCGCGCATGTTGGAATAAAGATGTCAAAGAAATCTTATACAGAAAACACTAACCACGGAGGACGCAGGCCCCGGAAGACCCTCTATAAATATCATGAAGAATGGAGAAAGACGTATCCCTCGTTCATCGAACGAAAAACAAGCGAGCAACTAGCAAGCAGACAGACGAGCAAGCACAGTGGGCCAGGAAGCACGAGCAATCGACGAGCAAGCAAAACCTTCCCTTAAAAGATCATCAAGCATGGACCCTGGAACAAGTTTCAGAGAGCCCTGACCAAGAGTCCGGGCTAAGATAAATGTATTGTGAGGATGTGTCTTATGGAATGCAATTTGGTGTGGAGAAAATCTTATAGAATTACTCTTCGTGACTTTTAATTCAACAGTGAAAAAGTGACCAGAAGTATTGTACCCCAAACAATCAGGTAGACCGATACCAGCAAGGTTTTCAACCCTGTTCCACAAAATTCCGGGAGTATTCCGTTTGAGATCTTGGTATAATTTTCTTTCAGGTGCCATTTCATATTTAGAGTAATTACAGTATGCCTATAACCTTCCCAGGGGGACATACTTCTTTAACAACTCTAATTATAATTCGGTGCGTTTCTCTATCGCCTATGACTTTATTTTGAGCTAATAAGATTTGACTGACATCCCACATCGTCTTGTCGGGCATCTCAACAGAAACTCTAGCTTCTTTAGCAACAGTGCTTTTGTCATTAAACATTCTAACTATTTTTTCTAACTCCTGACAACTAACTGTCATTAAAGTACTCCTTGGTTTCTAAGTTGATTGACCTTATCTTCGACTTGACTTGCGAGCTTCTTATTATCTTCTTCGACCTCTGTCAAGCGAACTTGTAATTTTCCATTTAATTTTTGATGTGACTCATTCACTTCGAGGGCATTAGCTAAACCTTCTTCTAACTCTTTAATCTTTGAGTTGGCTACTCTTAACTCAGGAGAGTTGGTGACTGTGATTCCTTTAATTAAAACCATTTCATTCTCCGCTTCCTGACGTTTCTTCTTTTCTTTCTCATACATCTCTTTCCAGTATTTATGATAATCATACTCTCTATCCTTCTTCATTTCTGCAGTCGTACAAGTGCCAGACTTATGTTTGTTAATAGCTTTCTCAACATGTGAGACTAACTGCTTTTGATCAGGTGTTAAACCTGAGTCCTGCTGCTGAGCTATCTTCTGCGCGAATGCTTCTTTATCATCTTTATTCATAATTGACTTGTACTCTAACTTACTGTAATAGTCAAGTATGGGAGTACCAAAGAGATTAACTGATACACAAAGACGTTTTGCTGAATTGTATGTATACAATGAAGGCAGAATGACACCTTACGAATGTGCTAAGGAAGCTGGTTATGCTGAAGACTCAGCCCGAGTAAGAGCTAGTGAATTGAGAAATCCAAAAACATACCCCCTAGTAGTCCAATATATTGGAGAACTAAGAGAAGAAGTACAGAATAAATACGCAATAGATTTTGAGAGACACATTAAAGAATTAGCAAGACTCAGAGAGGCAGCCCTAAAGAAAGGTAGCTTCTCCTCAGCTGTAAATGCTGAAGTAGCTAGAGGTAAAGCTGCTGGCCTATACATAGAACAGAAAATAATTAAGACAGGGAAGTTAGAAGATTTAACTGAGAGAGAACTAGAAGAGAGAATGAAACAGATTATAGATGAGTACAGCCCTATATTAGACGCAAAGCCTATCGAAGAGATAAAAGCGGAGCTGAAATCATTACCCAATAAAAAAGGGAAAGAACAAACATCACTAAAAAAAGTTGCATCCACTCCGACTCAGGCCACATCTAGTACACATTCAGTAGTAGAGAAACAGTCAACGCCAGAAACACCAAAGTCCAGCCCATTATCATAAGTTTGTGTGGATCAAACATTTATCTTTTTCATTCCAGTTATGACCCCTGCAGGGAAGATATTCCTATCTGAATATGCCTCATCCTTTTCGTCATAGCTCGCAAAAGTCCAAAGGAATTTCTTAGTACGTTTATAAACATATGCAAACGTGACCATCTTTGAGCATTCGAACTTATCGAACTCATCAGGTGTAGCATGCCCCGCATCCCCGGTGATGTCAAGCCAGGATATCTTGTAAAAATAAAACTTCTTTTTATTAATGGTAATATGTTTATATTTAGACTTCTTACGTTTCATTACTCCTCTATATAGAGATCTGACAGATAATTCTACTTTTCAAAATCAGAAAATTTCCGCGCGACCCCATACAAACTGTCAGTTTGGACACTTTTTAAATAAATTCTGTCCAAAAAGTGTCCATACTTTAGCTATATATACCAACGATAATAGTCAATTTGGACACATTTTGAGTGTTTTTAATTTTTTTTATTTTAAAAATAAATTTATTTCCCACATCTCTATATAGTAAATGTCTGCCTCATTGTGGACACAATTCAGACACATTTAAGCCTTAATGAGTGCTGTAATATTTTTTAAGAATATCAAGTCTTTCTTGGGCTATTGCTACTTGAGCTAGTAGCTTATCAATCTCGCCTGTAATGTCTGAATGGTCCACCATTACAGCATTACTACC
>VTLG01001009.1_pt1 | contig 21485 bp, 50 predicted proteins | sample 4694571 | NCBI WGS metagenome assembly VTLG01 (sample SAMN12604809, study PRJNA352737) | marine metagenome | biome: ENVO:00000447; feature: ENVO:00000209|ENVO:00000569|ENVO:01000036; material: ENVO:00002151; isolation source: viral sequences binned using virsorter ... | reverse complement strand
AGTCAGCATTTAAACCTTGTGAAGTTCTACTTACACCTGTTCTAGATTCTTTAATGGAATCTAAGTAAGCTAACATACCACTTGCTTGTTCAGTAATAGGTTGTGCCTGAATAGGCATCATTACATTTTGAGGTGGTTGTTTAGTTCTTACAATTCCACCAGGTCTATTTGTAAGAAGATCATCCATAGATACTTGACCATCTTGGATGGCAACTCTGTTATTATTTGTTAGATACATATTATCTAACATTTGTCTCATAACAGTAGATTTAATTAATTGTATATCTTCTACTAATTCTGCAATAGATCTACCATGAAATCTGTGAGGCATAATAACAGGTGTCATAGATATAAAAGGCATTGAATCTACTTCTGTTACATCTAATAATTTTTTAGCATCACCTGCTACTGTTATTTTACATAACTCTGCTTTACCATCATCATTAATATCTATTTTAATATAACATTCATGGACCAAGACATCATTTGTAGATTTGTCGCCATCGGATAAACCATGTGAAAAATCTATATTTTGATGTCTTGTGAATTTATCTTCAGTAAAATAATCTGTATCTCCAGTTGGTAAACCTTCGACTAGGTCTCGATCATAACCCATTTCAATTAATTCAGTTTTAGTTTTATTTGTTCTATGACAAACAAAGTTAGCTGAATTAATATCTTTACATCTTCTTTCAATTAAGAATTCTTCAGGAGGAACTGGTTCTATTCGAACTTGTCCATAAAGTTTTGTTCTATGAATAACTACATCATGTAATTCTATTTTATCTATTTCTTTACCACGATCATCTGTGATTGATTCTTTATATTTGGAATGATTTGAAACTTTTACTTGTGGATCTGAAACTAGATCATCAAACTCATCATCTGTTAATCTTGTATATTCTTCTCTTTCAGTCTTTTGGGAATCATCCCAATAAATTTTTAAAATTCCATTCTTTTGGATAAGTGCATCTTTAAATGCTGTATATAAAGATGTAAATCCATTGTTCTCTTTCAAGAAGATATAATTAATATAGTCAGAACATTGTCTAGCCATTTCATCATCTTCAGGTCCAGTACCTTCGCAAGCAAATACATTATCTCCTGAAGTAAATATCTTCATAAGAGATGGCATTAAACTTTCTACTGTATCCATTACATCATTAGAAACAACTTGAGAACGCCCTTCTTGTTCATTACCAAGAGGCATTCCTAAATAATATTCTAATGATTTCTTTCTTCTTGATACTAACTCTCCACCAATATAACCTGATGCACTATGTAATTCTCTTGCTAGTATCGATAATATTTCTTGTTCTGATTTTTTCATACTACGTATTTCGTATCTATTTTAATTGGTTTATCCCATTCCGTTGTGTCTATTGGTTCTGCAACACAGCCATATCTAAATGCGTCAGATGCGTGTGAACACCAATCGTGTAAGGGTTTATTCTTAAACACTTGGTTCTTATCATCCCATTGTTTTCGATATTGTCTTAATGCGTCTAATCCTACTTTACATTTTTCTCTATCAAACCAACAATCAGGTAATGCGTTTCTCACAGATTCTATTCCATGATCTACTTCTAATTTAGGAGCTACTTCAAAATCTATTCCTAATTCGTTTGCTACTTCTAATCTAGATTTTCCAGTTCCTAATTCTCTTGCCATTATATCGTGAGGAGCAATATGATGGGAATAAGCATAATCTCTTTCTTGTAACATATCTGCGTAATGAGCTAATGATTCTCCTGATGTTTCATAATAATCAATGAGGTGAACTTCTTTTCCAACTCTTTGTGCAAACCAAATTGCTGTTGAATCTCCTATCCCCAAATCCCACCAAGTTTCCACACCTACATTGTCATCTACAGGCACGTAGCCGATTCTTCCATCATTATCAGCTTTAGTCATTAGTCGACCATAATAACTTCCAGACACAGCTGCAGTAAAAGAGCATTCAAACTCTTGATCAAACTGCTCAGGTGTCATAATAGAACGTGCCTGCTCCAGTTCCTCATCTGGAATTACTTTGGTGTCTGAAGATTTATATAGTTTCCCATACCAATCTTTATGACCTCGTTGAGCATAATCATAAACTTCCCAGAATTGATTATGACCCATTGGAGTACCGATAAATAAAACCCATCCTAATTTATCAGCAATCGCAGGTCTGATAATCTCTGTCCAAACTCTAGGAGACATGATAGCGTATTCATCTAAGACTACTCCATCAAATCCCATTCCTCGAATTGAGTCAGGATTATCGGCACCAAATATTTGAATACGTGATCCATTAAATAGATCTATTCTTAATTCAGTCTCGTTCCTACTTCCACCCCATATCATTAGAGGCTTAGTATAAAATTTTAAATATTCCCAAGCAATTGATTTACCTTGTCTATATGTGGGAGCTATGAATGCACATAAACTCCTAGGCTTACCAGCTGCTGTTTTAATTAATTCGTTAATTGATAATACTGATTTACCAAATCGTCTATGACAGACTAAAACACTAAATCTTTTTAAATTATCGTGGACTTGTTTTTGATACTCACGAGGTTTATAGGGAACCTCAATTATCTTAACTTTCTTTTTGCCATTGGACTTTGATTTCGATTGGTTCATCTGTACCTATTCTGGATGTTGTGTTCGCAAGTCTTGCATGAACATAAGGTGCAGCTTTTTCAGCAGCGTACATTTTACGTTCAGGTGCACTAGCAGGATTGTTTAACACAGATAAAAGATAATCTAAAGGAGAATGTTGGTATTTAACTGCCATTTCTTCCATAGATTTCCATAACTTTGTAGTCTTAGAACCAAAAGGTCTACCAGCTCCTGGTCTTTTACCACCATGATTTGGTTCCTCTTTGGGTTCTTCTTTTTTAACTTCGTTTTCGTATGTTTTATCTTCTTCAACCATTAGATTATCTTTCTGCCTCTTTTATCAAATTGTCTATGTTTAGGAAATTTTAATCCTGGAGACTTAGCTAATTTTCTCATAGCTGCAGGTACAAATGTTAATGCTGTAGCTGATATAGGATGTTTAAAACCCCACTTAGCTACTTTCCATAAAGCCTTCGGCAAAGTTTTACCTAGGAATCTTTGTTCGCCAGTTGCTTTTTTACCCATACCAACTGCCCATTTTTTAGAGGCTTTATACCCACCTTTAATTCTACTTTTAGCAGCAGTTACTTTAGAATATTTAACTAAACTTTTACCTTTAGGTTTCCAATTACCATTAACGTTTGTCATTATTTTTTCCTTCTTTTTGCCATTTTCTTAAATGTTTTTGCTAAGTTATATCTTTTTGTTCCTGGTCTACAGGTAGGTCCACCAAACTTAGATCCAGTACAGACTCCTTTTGTACCTCTACGTTTAATTGACTTACTGGCTTTCTGAATCCAGCGAGCCATTAGTATTTAACTTTTTTTCCTTTTTTCTTAGCATACGATTTAGCTTTTTTCTTACCAGCTTTTGTGTATGCGAACTTTTTCTTTCCTACTTGTGGCATTAGATATATCCTTTCTTTTTAAGTGTTTTGTATCTTGGATCGTTTTTCTTTAATTTAGGCGATAATGCCATAGCACCTGTAATACCAGCACCTGTTGCTCCTAATACACCTGCTACTTTAATCCCTGTCTTATAACTTTCAGGTAATTTTTTATATCTTGTAGTTACTTTACTAGACATTTCTTTTGTAGCTTTAACAGCTGTGGCAAAATGTTTCTTTCCATAATGCTGAGCAGCCATATAACCTAGTCTTATTTTTCCTATCATCTTAATAATCCTCTCATCGCAGCATCTCTTGTAGTCGGCATAGGCATATTTCCACCTGGACGCTGACCCATTTGTGCCATTTGTGGGTTATTTATCTGTTGTTGTAATAAACCCTGTTGTTTTTTAGCCATTTCTGGCAATAATTTAGCTTTTATGATTAATTGTAGCTTTTGCTGCTCCTCTGGAGACAGTTTAATCATTTTATCTGCTAATTTTTCTAGGCTTTTGCTCATATTATTTTTTATATCCTAATCCTTTTTCTCTGTTTCCCCATAGCTTCTGCCATGACCAAGCATTTAATTTACTAGACCAATGATTAATAAATAATAATAGATGTTTCATTATTTCTTAACTAAAGAACCACCAAAATATAATCCAATAATAGCTGCTACTAGGTTAGTATCTAATGGTGTAATAACTAAACTATTTGAGGACAATGTTACCCATTTCATTATTTCTTTTTCAGGTAGGAATAAAAATGAAGGTTTAAATTCTAAATAACCTACGATTACACTTACATCTGGTTGAAATATTGGCATTAGTTTTGGTAATAATACTATCCCAAAAACAGCAGTTAATGCTATAATTCTTCTAGTCCATTGGAATCCTACATTATCATATTCTCTAGCTTCTTTAAATCCTTTTTGTTGAACATCGGCTCTAGCCAATAACATCTTTTGTTCAGCTTGTTTAGCTTTAATGCTTTGAGACCATAAACTCATTACTCCACCGAGTACAGTGGATCCAAGCATTGTTATCATTTCAAAAGGCATTTTTATATCCTATTTTGTTATTTTTGAAAATTTTCATCTTCCTTGTCCTCTATATTGTTTAAAGCTACGTTTTTCACTCTTATTCATATTCTTCTTATGCCTGCCTATTTGTGGCTTTGATCGTTCTCTGTAAGTGTTTACGCCATATCTAGGCTTTGTAGCCATTAATCTCTATCTATAAGATCCCATCCTATTGCTCCACCTATTGCTGCTGAAGATTTAGGGTGTTTTTTAATCTTTTTACCTAACCATCTTGAGCCTTTATGTGCTTTTTGGGATGTACCTTTTATGAATTTGCTAGTTCCAGCGTGATGTTTTGCTGCGAATCCAGAAGCTGTCTTAGAACCTCTGCCAATCCATTTTTTACCTTTATACAGGGTTTTTAAGATTCTAAGTCCTATTGTTCCTGCTGCTGCTACTGGTATCATTTTACTCCTTTGTTGTTATTAAGACCCCTAATGGAGCCTGTTCGTGTTTAACCCCCCTATATGAAGAATCGACATGAAGTCGATATCTTCAGGGGTGAATTCAAAACCCGTCGAATTCACTGTTGTCGAATCGCATAGTCGGCGATTCGTCTTTATATTAATTATCAACAACTTCAATCGTTCAATTAATTATCACTGTCGAGACAGACGCTCGCTGAAGTGCTCGCTTGATAATTGAATTGTCCTCAATTGTTGTTGATGTCGATGTCACCTCCTTCCCAAGGGGTCAGTCGGTGTCTCTTGTTGTTGTCAATGATTCATCGCTATCTTAAGTGATAGCGATAAATAATTGTTATTGTTTGTTTGGTAATTGGTTAACTCTAGCTTGTCTATTGATTAACTGATTGCCGAATATCATTCAACCTATTGATACTATTGGCTAACTTGATAGCTGATATATCGATAGATACATAAATAAGTGCTAATTCAAGGGTTATTGAAGGCACTAGAAAGGATAATATGTTAAGTACAATAGTATTAAGTCTATTAGCTATATGGTTATCTATAGTTATTATAGGTCAGTTAATAGGATTTGGTGTAGGTTACAGTATTTATAAGTCTTTTGATACACCAGCAAATAAGGTTAAATAGTATGTTAAGTTACAATCAAGAGTTGATAGTAGATAGTGATACTCATAGATGTGGTAGTTATATCACAGTTTTCTATGAGTTCCCAGAAAAAGATAAGGAGATGGATAGTTATATGAGAAGAAGTCCAATTATCACTATACGTAGTGATAGTAATAATTGTCAGAAAGGAGAATAGTATGACAACTCAACAAAAGTTTGTTCCATTTAGTGAATCAAAGACTAAAGAAGAAAGGGTAGCATATGTTAAGGCTAATCCAGCTAGATATATGCCATTACCTTTAAAGAACAAATTAGATGAATTGGATAAGAAGATGGATTTAATTCTGTCTAAATTACCCAAATAAATACTTAGCTAACGCCTGTCGCCTTTTAGGCAGGCGTTGCCTATTAAAAAAATTCGGAAAGGATATAGAGAGCATGATATGAAAAGAGCAAAAGAAAAAATATTATATGTTTTATTTTGGATACTACTAATAGCATTTATTTTAATTGCTTCAAGTTTCATAAAATAAAAATAACCAATAAGGATATAAAATGACAGATATAGCACTTGAAATATTAATACAACATAAGACAGTATCTATAATTATACTAGGAGGTATATGTGTATATTTATTTCATAAAATAAGGAAATAGATGTTCAAAGTGATACTAAAGAACAAATTTAGAGAGAGGAAGATAGATCTAAGTGTAGCAGCTAGAGTGATGTATAAGCAGAAATTCTCAGGATCTATTCAACAAGAACATATTAGATGGTGGAAACAATATTGGATTAAGCCAATACTACTCGAAATACTATACCCAAAGAAGGGATGGATAACATTAGTTAAAGTATTTAGAGAGGGTAAGCCATCAGTAAGAGTGATAACTCGACCAACCAGCTCCGACAAGCGAGAGCTGCTTGTTCTTAAACATAATTATGGAAAGGAGGACTAATGGGCAAAAGACCAAAAGGTGAGTTGGAACTATATAAATTTATAGGACAACGAATCAAAAAAGCTAGAACAGCTAATGAGCCAGCAAGAATGGATGGTCAAAATAATCCAAATGCTATAACTCAAACAGCTTTAGGTAATGCTATAGGAGTAACATTTCAACAAGTACAAAAGTATGAGAAAGGAACTAATAGAGTACCTATAGATAAGTTATTAGCAATAGGTATTAAGACTAAGAAAGAAGATATTAATTACTTTTTACCACATGATATTTCAGAAGAAACTGAAGCAGAAATAATCATGAAACTACCATAAGGAGGAAAATGAATGGAATTTTTAATTTTGTTCGATTTATTACTTATAGCGTTGCTGCTATAACTGTAAGAAAGAGTTGGAATTGGCTCACTGCTGATGTTGACCCAATTCCTGGTACAAAGGAATTTGATGATGAATATCGTCAAGTAAAAGAAAAATATATGCGATTAACCAAAAAAAAGGAGGAGTATAATGAAGCGTATAGAAAAAGTAGGTGAGTTATTAGTAAGAGCAATAACATATCCTTTAAGAGCTGCAATCGGAGTATGTAGATGTATTGATAAATCTACACCAGATACTCTAGAAGATTGTATGCCATTTGAAATAAAAAGAAAGGAGGAAACTGATGGAAGTACAAAAACCAACGATGCAAGATAAGGTTGAAAAGAAATTTATGCCTTTAGCAAGATGGAACTGGGAGTGCTTAAAAGCAACTCATAAACATATAAGTAATGATCCTTATTTTAAGTCATTACCACAGTTTAATCAAACATCTGCGTTAGCTACAGTTTTTATAGCAACTAATGCTCTTAAAGATAAATTATCTGCAAGAGAATCTGCTGAAAAATTAGTAGAAATCAGTAAGTCTGATGAAATAAGAAAAGCAGTTTAAATAACCTGGCTAATGCCTAATCTTTTTCGGTTAGGCATTATCCTAATAGAAAGGAAATTATGACATTTAATGAAAAAGTTATTAAACAAGGATTTGATGGACAAATCAAAGTAAATGATGCTCAAAAAGATTTTAATCATTCTCAACAAGATTTCAATAATGCAGTACATAAAGCGTTAGAAGTAATAGAAACAAGATATAAACAATTAGATCAATATAGTGATAAATTACGTAAAGGTATGATATGTTTATTAGGTATAAATTTTGTTATGCTTTTAATTCTTATTTACGAGGTAAGTAAATGAAAATAGGTGATCAATTAAAAACAATAGATAAAATTACTAATAAAGCAATCAAGCAAGTAGAAATAGAGAGAAAAAATAAACGTAGAAATTACTTTATTGAAATGCTTAGATATTGTGAGTTAGTAGTAAAACAAGTTAAGAAATATTTAAATTAGGAGGAATATGGATAATCATGCAGATCAAATTGCACAATATGCAAAGTTAAGTGCTATATATAAAACAATTTTATATCTTCAAGAAGAAGCAACAAAAGAACAAGAAATACTTAATAAACTAAAACAAAAGGAGAAAAATGAGTAAAAGAAGTTGGTGGAGTTTAAAAATACATGATTACCCAAGCTATAAACCTAATGATATTGACCTTGAACATATAGCTGAGTTAGTTAAAAAAGGTTATTATCAAGGTGAATTAATTCAGGAGGAAAACAATGAGTCTAGCAATAAGTGAAGATGTTAAGTTTGATTGTGTAAAACAACAATTAAAATATTATCCAGTTGATAGTGAAACTGGAGAAGATATACCAGAAGATGAATATGTTAATAGATATGCCATTGTAAGAAAAGATAATGGTAATCTATTAGGTATACATAGTGGTGAGTATATAGTCAGACCTTACTATCAATTAGCTGAAAAAGTTAATGAAGTAATTGAACAAACTCTAAATCTAGATAAATATAAAATAGAAACAATTGATAGAGTTCATGAAAATGGAAAAAAATATACTAGATTAATAAACTTCTGGAGTGAAGGTATTAATATGGATAATTTTAATAATCTAAGCAAGGAAGAAAAGATTATTCCACAATTAAGAATCTATTCATCAATGGATGGTAGATGGGGACAACAGATAATGTGGAGTTCAGTCTATGTAGTATGTCTGAATGGTATGGTAAGACCTAATTGGACATTTACTGTATATACTAAACATAATAAAAAAGAAGATATATCATTTACAACAGAAGGTGTTCTAGATGGATTAGTAGCTCATAAAGTGCTAGGTGAAGAACTGTTTAAAATGATGCAAAAACAAATAAAAGTAAGTGATGTTAAACATTTATTTAAGAAAACATTAGCAAATAAGTATACAAAACTTGATATTGATGATACAAGTGAAAATGTAATGAAAGATCTAAATGAATTATGGACTAGATATCTAGCAAGATATGGATTAACATTATTTGCAGTTTATCAAACAGCTACTGATTGGGCAAGTCATCCAGTTACAAGAGGTGCAATACATAATGTATCTAGAAAACGTGAGAAAGAAGTAGCTAAGATGATGAACTCACCAGAATGGTTAGGTTTAGCAGCATGAATAATGGTAATACAAGTTATGATAAATTACTAACTATGTGGAGAGACGAAAAAGAAAAAGTCGAAATAATAAAAAAAGAAATAGCTTTAGTTAGAGAAGATGCTCAGGTTGAAATAATGAGACGTGATCAACGTATACTTAATTTAGAAAAAATAGAAAAAGAACATCAAGATCTAAATGGTAAACTACAATTAGAAATAACTAGATTAAAAGGAGGAGCATGATATTTATAAAAAGTATTAAAACACAAATAGAAGAAGCTGAGTTAGAAATTGATGATTGCAAAGAGGCAAAAATAGTATTAGATTCAGCTATTAAGAGTGATTATCTATTTCATGGACATAATTTAACTTGTCAAAAATGGATAAAAGAATATGATCAAAGAATAGATTATCTAAAAAACTTTTTGGAAGGAGCATACAATGAGCAGTGAAAATATGTTAAGAGCTATGATTGCTACTAAGCAATTAGAGATTGATAAACTAAAACGTAAAATAAAGGAGATGGAAAATGATAACACCAGACAACGAATTGACACGTCTAGAGAAAAGACAAAGAGGACTACAAAGAGTAGCGACAGCGATAAATGATCTAACTATTTATGGAATATATTCTTCAAATTTTCCAAAATTAGTTGGTGCTTTAGAACACAGTAAAGATCATCTTAAAGTAGAACTACAAGCTACTAAGAGACGTATTATTGAATTAAGTGGGGAAACTATTGAAGAAGTTTATACAAATCCATTAATTAATGAAATCAAAATTGACTCTGATGAAATTAATAATATGTATACTACAAAAGGTATTTAAGAATTCTATTTTTTAGATGGGGATCCAATAAAAAACAAGTAACTAATAAAATAGATAGAGCCAGGTGGGAGACTGCCTGGTTTGTTAAGGTTAGCTCCTGATAGGTGGTAGGCAAGGGGATCGTGGGAAACCAACCGATTGCCTTACTACCTATTAAATTTCAGTAATCTTAACTATCCAAGATTTAGGAATCATTGTTCTATCACCAAATGTAATTGTTCCATCATCTTCTTTATCATATGATGCAAACATTTTGATAGAGTATCGATCTTTAGAAAAGATCCAACCTTCATTAACTGGTTTAGCCAGTTTCATATTTTTAAATTCTTTTTCAGATGCCCAAGCTGAATCACTTAAAGCATCAAACCATTCAACTCTACATTTAATGTAGGGTATATCATTAGTGTCAGAGTCTTTAATTGATTTCTTCTTTTTAGTGTAACGTTTTTTTGTCATGAGCTGCCCAAATATAATGTTCAAAGTCGTCTATTGCAGGTAACATTGGTCTACCTTCTTCTTCAAATACTAATTGTAAGTAAGTGCTATAGACTATAGCTAACGCCATAGCATCTGCAGCTTTCAATGATAAATGTGGATTCTGTGCTTTAATAAAATCACCAATAGCATTAGGTTTAACACCTGATAAAAATGTATCAGAGTATACCTTTTTTTTATTTGGAAATTTTAATATTTTGCTCATAATTTGCATACCTCTGGCGAGGATATATACATTTATTATTTGGGTTGCAGAAGAAAATCAACACTATTTAATATCTTAGGTACAAGTTTATTATAAACTTTAATCCATAATTGGCTATCATCATAGAAAAAGTTCTTATTTTTCCACATATTGTTATAGTGGTCATAGAAAATACTACATATATCCATAGGATCTATATCTATTTTAGACCAAAAATCACGTTCTGACATACCACAGTTATGTAATAAAGCATGGTGTTTTATACATAAAGGAATTGTAAATTGATCACCAGTTTTTAAACCAAACCCTCTGGGAATGGCAAAAGTAATATGGTGAGCATTACAATCAGTATGCTGACAGATAATACAAGGATTAGAAGCTACCCATTTTAGGTACTTTTTGTCTTTGATTCTTAGTTCCTTGACCTCTGATAGTGTTGTGCACTTTCGTGTAGCCATAATATATTGCAAGACTAGCAAGACCATCATGAACTTTATTAGATGCTCTACGTTCTGAAATTTCTAATAAGTTTGCTATCTCAATAATACCATAATTAAACCAACAAAATAACTTCATTATTTTTGCTGAACGTTTACCTATTTCGTCATCACAATCTTTGACTGCAAGTGCAGCACCGATTGATGATGCTATAAAATCTGTGTTGGAACCATCTATTCGTTCTCTAAGAACATTACCAGTTCCACCACCCATAAATTCACACATTAATCTATAACGTGAACCTGCCTCATACTGTTCTATAGATATGAGTTTTCGGTGGTACATATACATTAGTCTAGATTCTCTAATGTTTAACCATACTTTTTTTTTATCTCTTATTGTAGAGATTAATTCAGGTTTTTCAATTAGACGCATACGATACTTTATAATTTTTTAATTCTTTATCAACAAAAGATTTGAAATTAGAATTCTTATTATATAAATTAAAAAGACGATAAACTCTATTCTTATTACAAGAATGAAGACGAGCAATAAGGCTTTTGCTCCCATACACTTGTGTAGGGTGCAATAGCCAAGATAACAATATAGATAAATTGTAAATCTTGTATTGTTCTTTGCTTTTAATAATATTTTTACCTTTTAACAAATCAACAGGTATGTTATAGGTAGAACTTAAATACTTTTGAACATTAATAACCATAAGGAGATAATTATGAAAATTGAATATAGACACTCTGCCTCCAAGACTAATACGTTTATTGATTCCCCACCATTTTGGATTATCAATGAATTGTTTGGATTTGAGTCAGAACCTAACGCAAGAATGGTGATGGGATTAGCAGCTGAGGATGCTGCACATCATGCATTATCAAACCAAATCACTGATCAAGATAGTATCACAGATTATTCTGTAAGGAAATACCTAGAGCATAAAGGAATTACAGGTGATGAAAATGAATGTGATTGGTCTGGAATAATTGCTAATAAGTTTGTAGAAAACTTAAAAGAGTTTGGTGAAGTAGTTTCATTTCAGAATGAAAAACAAATAAGTGGTAAAAAATATGGTTTACAATATGACGTAGTTGGAAAAACTGACTTTGAATTTAAAGATGTTATAGTTGATACTAAAGCAACAGCATATATTAGACGATTAAAAGCAGGTCATGTAGATCCTAAATGGTACCCAAAAGCTGCTGATGTTAGGCAACAATGCTTATATAGAGATCTATTTGGTAAAGAAACAATGTTATTATATTGTTCGCCAAAAGATAACTATGCTGTGGATATGACAGAAAGAGATGAATTAAAAACCATCATTACTGCTATGAAACACATAGAAAATATACTGGATTTATGCAATTCAAAAGATGACGTTGTTCGCATATTTCCTTTGATATGCGACAACTTTAGATGGAAGGGTACACCTACTGCTGAAGTATTTGCAAAAGAAATTTGGACAAACATACTGAAATAACTTATAAATAGTTATGCAGCGATTTGGAAAAATAATACAACAAATAAATAGGAGACATAAAATGGAAACGCAAACATTTGAATGTTCGTTTAAACGTGCATTTGAAAAAGATAATGGTGGTGTTACTGTATACATTACTAAAGATGATGGTACAGACATGACTGTATATGGTGAGGCATTAGGCTCATCAAGATGGCAACAAGGTGCCAGATTAAAAATAGAGGCTCAACCAGTTAGAACAAGTAAGAATGGTAAACAATACCAAACTGCTAATTCAATTGAATTACTTGATGGTGAAGTAGCAGTACCTAGTGGTAATATGGTGAGTGCTAAAGGTGTTCAGCAAGTAAGAGATTTAAGTTCTCAATGGAAAGAAAAATATAGACTAACTATGAGTAACTTATTAGCTGCTTCTTTACAGTCTGGTAAAGATGTAAACTTTGATGAAATTGATGGATATGTTCGTAAAATTCTACAAGCTAAAATGGATAGCGTAGAAGATTTACCAGACAATCCACCATGGTAAAATTTATCCTCTAATGCTCCTTTTTGTTTAGTACGAGGGTAGATCGTGGGTTACTTATAATAAGTTCAATTAAGAAAAGACAAAAGGTAGCCCACGTAAAATGAAAGGAAAAAAGATGAAAGAAGATAAAATCCCTAAAAAAGAATGGGATATAATGGTAGAATACACAAAAAACTTTGGGTATATGTTGTTGTGTTTGGCTATAATATATTCTGTAATTTCAATAGTATAATAAATGAAATGTATTATTTACAATTTAAAGTGGAGTTGGAAATGATGGGTATTAGTACATTTGAAAATGATGTATTAGTTTTAAAGCTATATAAATTATATTTAAAGGAGAATAAAAATGATTACAGAAAAGAGATTGGAAGATGCCTTAAAATTCCTTGCGGAGACAGACGAGAAAAGTGCTGAAGCATCTGCAAACGTCAAGTATCTGGATAGATTACTTAAAAGAAAGAAAGCATTATTTATTACTGGCGAAGCTAGTCTTAAAAGCGTATCTGCCAAAGAACAAGCATTCTATGCAAGCGATACTTATCAGAAAGCTATTGATGAATTATTTCAAGCAGAAGTTAAAGCAAGCACGCTTGAAAATAAAAGAGATAAAGAAGGTCTTATTATTGACCTCTTTAGAACATTAGAGGCAAGTAGAAGAAAAAATAATATATGATTTATAAGTTTCGTAAATGGATATATGTACCTCATGTTACAGAAATATATGTAAATGCTGATAATGATTCAGAGGCAGTTTCAACAATTAATAAATTAAAATTAGATTCCTTTAATTGGCGAGAATGTCCAATGACTAATATAAGAACAACTTATGAAATAGTTAAGGAAGATGGAAAAAAGTCCTGAACATAAATTGTTCAGAGCAATTATAACACAGGCTATTTCAGATGCTATGTATGATGGTTTATATAAATATAAGATTATTGATAAAAGAGAAGCTATTGCTTGGCTTACAAGTAATTCAAATGATTTTAAGATGATTTGTCATTTTGCTGATATAGATTCAGAGTATGCATCTATTAAATTTACAAAAGCTATGAAACTTGATATATATAACTTAACCGATATGCAACATAAAATACTTCAAAATAGACCTATTAGGGGTCCTTATATAAAAAAAAAATATAGATTAACATTTAATGAGTAAAGTTTGGAAAAAACAATATGGTGGATCACATTATCAAAATTATATTATTCAACCTAGTGAGTTTGTGGTAAAAAATAAACTATTATTTCCAGAAGGTAATGCTATAAAGTATATAGTACGTCATCAAGATAAGGGTAAGAAACAAGATATATTGAAAGCTATACATTTTCTAGAAATGATAATTGAAAGGGATTACTCATGAGTCATTTTAGTAACTTAAATAAAGAGAATAAAGAACTTAAAATTTATAGACCATTTGGTCCTTCAATTGGTCATTGTAAATTACCTCAAGATCTTATTAATGATTTTAATAAAGATTGTGATGATATTGTAAATGATAAAGAGAAAAGTAAATTACATGATTTCTCTAATGATCTGGTAGGTAATGTTAAACAAGAATTAATTATTAGTCCTGAAGTCTTTGAGAAATGGGCACCTTACTTTCAAAAATTAGTTAATGCTTATATTGAAGCACATCCTGAAAATTCCCATGAACTTCAAAAAATAATATTTAAATCTGGTTGGTATGTAAGAACATTTAATGGAGATTTTAATCCATTACATTATCACACAAACTGTCATATGTCTTGTGTAGGATATTTATCCTTGCCTGATGGCATTCAAGATGAATGGGATAGAGAAGATAAAGATCATTATCCAACTGCAGGTGGGATTGAAATGCAATATGGACAGGTGCAATTATTTTCAACTAACACAGTAAGGATTAGACCAAAGGTTGGAGATTATTATCTCTTTCCTTGGTGGATGTATCATATGGTTTATCCCTTTAGAACAAAGGGAGAACGTAGATCTTTTAGTTTTAATGTATATGGTAAACCAAAAGAGGAAGAACCAAAGCCTAAGAAATTAATTCTATAGAGTTGTCTCTATTTTTTCTCTGATATTTTTTCTTATTTTTAATAATTCTTTGCCTAAACAACCTTAGTTGTCTAGCGTAAGGGTTTCTCTTTTTATTACTTTTCTGCACACTTCTTTTTTCCCCACTTCCAAGTTTGAGTTAGTAATCTCTTTTCTTGAAACTTATCATTCTTTGCCTCTGTTTCAGTTACGCCTACTTCGACTTTAGTTTGGTCTGGGCAAACACGAGTATCAGTGCTACAGCTTGCTAAAAGTAATGCAGTACAACCTGTTAATAAAATAAAAATAAATAACCATTTAATCATTGGTTTTTTTCTTTTTTTTCTTTTTATTTACTTGTTTCTTTTTAAGTTGTTTAAGTTTTTGTTTAACAAAATTAGTATTCTTTTTAATCTGCTTAGATAGAATTTCCTGTCCTTGTTGAAGTTTAAAAACTTCTTCCTTCATTCCCCAAGTTTCGTGGAGATTCCATCCGACAAGACCTATTAAGGCAGCGAGAGCCATACCAATTATTTTATCTTTAAGATCCATTATTAATTATATCCTGTTGTTGAATTGTTATCTAAAGCTTGAAACAATTTTTTATGTTGTTCCATAATTTCTTCATCAGAGTCCATCATTTTATCTATTTTTTCTTCTGCATTTGTTAGGTCAAATTCTAGTCTTTCAACTTTATCTTCAAGTACCGCCTGTGTAGTAGATAGTGAAAAGGTACGTTGTAGACTCCATCCAGCTAATGCTAGTAAAATACCTACCAATAATGTCATAAGTTTTTCGATCATTCTAATATTAAAGAAAGTATTTTCTTTTCACCCATATATATTTCGGTCTTAGCCTTACTCTTAATACATTTATATTGAACTCTATCCCCAATTTTTTTGTCTCTCATAGCATAACGTTTAGCTTTCAAACATTGACTAAGAGTAGGTTGAATACGATGTTCTTTAATTTCATGATCCCAGATTAAAAGTAGGGCAAATACAGTTTCTATCATTGATGGTTTCCATTCTTTCTAATTTTATCTTTTAATTTTTCTACATCTGTTAATAACTTTTCTACTTGTTTAGATAAAAATTCTATATTAACTTTATTGTGCATACCACCTTCTAACTGTTTAGTATGTTGTTCTAATTGACCCGCCATATGTTCTATTAACATAAACTGTTCTGAATCAGCTGGCAGAGAGCCAAGTTCGCCTCTCGGCCACTTGATTCTAAAGTCAGTATTCTTTTCTAAATCACTACTCATAAGTTTGTAGTTTGTTTCAACATTATTGAGTCTCTCAATTACACCAAAATATGCCCAGACACCTACTGCTACTGCCGCTAAAATCGAGAGTAAGTTTCTCATAGGCATAGAAATTGCTGTGTTATCTGATATTTTCATGTTTCTTATCCCAGAAGGGCAACATATGCCCAGATTTTCTATAACATTTAATACAAGCGTGTTCTTTACTTGCAAAAGATACGAATGCTTCTGTGTTAATGATTTCTTTTTGGCACCATTTACATGGACCAACTATACATTCTATATTATGATTTTTTTTCCACTGCTTTTTTATCATTGATTTCTTGATTAGCTTGATCTAAATCTTTAGTAGTATGTTCTAACTTCTGTAAAGATCTTTTAAGTGCTGCATCTTTTGATTTGCAAGCATCTTCTAATTCTGAAATCTGTTCTTTAAGTACACGAACTTGTTCTTTGTACTCGTTAATAATATCCTGATAATCTGGTTTACGCATTAATTTTTTCTTAGAGTATAAATAAAGCCTGTTCTACTACCTTGGTAGCGAATCCATTTACGTTTACTAAATCTTTTATTCCATGCGTATACATGAATTTTAGCTCCCCAATGTTCTAACTTGCTGAGGATCCAGTTGGATAACCTTCCCATGCTCTATACATTCCTTCCACCAACAACTCATCATTATAAGGTTGTTTTCCATTTTCCATACGGATAATTGATTTTACGAGTGGTAAGTAATGCTCGATACTATTATCGAGTTTATCCATAGGGTTTACTTTTATTTCTTTACACACAAAATCTATGTAAGCATTAGTATCATTTTCAGAGGGTGGTGCCCATCTTGAAATAATATCATCTATGCTAGTTTTTTTGTGAGTAAATCTATATGTTAAAAATATTTTCATTAAAGCTCTGATACCCATTACAGTTTCTCCAAAAACACAAAAAACTGGATCAGATTGTTCATCTGCCAGTCCATCCCATTTAGTACCAAGTTTGATATTGCCTGGGTTATTATTTCTTATTCCTCTAGGTAATTTTTTTGTTCCACCTGCCATTGTCTTTTAAAACCATTGGAATTAATTTAGGCAATCCATCAATGATAACTCCTGTTCCTATTACTGGTCTAGACTTTTGAAGTTTATTATATTCAAAGGCTAAACTTTTCATATTAATTAAACATCCAACCTGCATACCCCAAAGTAGTTCATTAGGATTACTCCAATAGTCTATTTTAAATGTTGTATGATAATGACCTTGAACAGTACACATACCATATTGTTGTGCTACCTTTAGTACATCTTTATATTTACCATGACAGAAGTAAATTTTTTGACCATTGGATGCTTTTAAAATTAAATCTTCATGCCAAGTCCAACTTTTTCCTACACCAAGCATCTTATTATAAGATTGAAATACTTCGTGAGGTAATCCATATCTTGTTGCTTTTCTAAATACTAAACTACCATGATTACTATCCATGATGTATTGTTTAGGAAATAGTTTTTCTAAATCTTTAAAAAACTTTCTAGCAACTTTAAGTTCATGACTTGCTGAGTAAAGTCCAGGATGAGAATCATGGAAGGATATAGAATGCCAATCCATTTCATCACCTATATTTACTACTGTGTCAGGTTTGTATATCTTCTTGATAGCAGCTAAAAAGTCAAGAGTATCTATATGGTGGTATGGTGCGTGTTGATCACTTATTACTAATATTGATTTACTTAGCATATATACGCTTTTACAATTATTCGGTGAATAAGTCTACTATGTAAGGTACAACTTTATGTATCAATTTCTGGTTTTATAATTTGATTTTCTTGACAAATAAATCTTAAATAGATTTCATGTTTATTAACTTCTTCTTTGCCAATTTTTTGTAATTTACTTAATGATTCTTTATAACCTGCCTCCATACATTCATACATATCATTGTATGTTATAAGCATTTTATGAGGTGGCATACATTCTCCTGCAACATAGGAGCATAAAAGTATTAATAAAGTAAATTTCATTATAAGTGTTTAGTAACTAATACTAATACTTGTCCTAATACACCTAAACCAATTGCAGTAATAATCCATTGAATTCTATCAATGCTTTTCTGTAAATGTTTAAGGTGATTGTTTTCTATGTTATCTATTCTCTGATTAATAAGATCTATAGATCCATATATTTTAAGAATTTCTTCTTTGTTTTCTGTGTGTCTAGACATAATTAAAATAACGTTTCGTAAGGAGACCTTACTAACCCTTTCGTTTTATATTGTGTGTAACGTGGTCCTTGGTATCTAGGATGACCACTTTGTCCTAGTACAAAATCTACTGCAGTATCTATTGCAAGATCGGCACTCAAGCCATCTCTTTGTAAACCTTCAGATATATTTTGTGACGCTGTTTGTAACCAGATAGGTAAGAATCGCTTACCTATTTGACCCCCTATTTTTAAGCCTTTTTCAATAGCTTCGTCATCTTTTTTAGTAATGTTTGGACTCCATTTAGTAGTCAAGTATTTCTTATTAGTTAATACTTCTATTGTTACTCTAGGTAATGCTCCAATCTTTTTAAGACCTGTAGATTGTGGAGCTGTTATCCAATGGAAAGGTTCCATTAACTGTTTAGAGAAGGTTAATACTTCACCATTCCCTAAGTCAATTCTAGTTGGATCTGTATTCTCTAATAGAGACTTACCACTAAACGTATAGTTTAATGCAGATCCTGCTGCTGCATATATTACTGCAGCTCTAAGGAAATAATACTGATATAGTCTACGTAAGTTTGGATCTTTTTCAAATGCAGGGAATGACTTAGCAATAATTCTAATATTAGATATTGTCCAGTCAGGTGCAAACATAAGTAGCTGCATATATCCTCTAGATCCTGGTCTAAAGGTAGTTTGCATCATACTCTTAAGCCAAGGTGTTTGTATACTATTAGCTACTTTATCCCAAGGTTGTCCTCCAAAAGCATCATTAGAAAACTGTGCTGCTCTTTGTGCTTTTCTATGTAAAATAGCTTGCGTGTCTCCTGGCTGTACTGTTTTATTTAATGCTGTTAAAAATGTATTAAGTTTAGCATGAGTAAAAACTCTATCCCAAGTAACTCTATCAAACCATTTAAATACTTTTTCAATCTTTTCTGCAGGTGAAATACCAAAATGTCTTTTCCAAAACTTATCTAAAGAAGTCTTTTGTAATGCACTAAAGTTATAATAAAATCTATCAAAGCCTACATCTTCAGGTGTAGATATTTGAAGTCCACTACCTCTACCAAATTGTATTACATCTTTGTAACCATTTCTTTCTAAAACTTCTAAAGCATGAGGAAACTCAGCTCTATACTTGGCAGGGTTATCAATGAAACTTTGTAATTCTTGTTTTGATCTAGGGTTAATTACTTTACCAATGGTTCTTAATTTATGTCCAGCAAATATCATACTTTCTACTAAAGCACCTGCATGGAAAAATGAAAATCCTACTGCTAGTCTTTTCATCATTAAGTTAGTAGTAAAGAGTGCACCCATTAATGCTTGTTCATTTGTAGCATCAAATACCATTCTTAAAGATTTCTCCATACCTTTATGAATATATGGCATACCAAATTTAGTTTCAAAATAAGGATGATCAAACTTAACGTAGTCTTGACCTATAGGTGTTGTTTTAATATTTCTAACAAGTAAAGGTTTACCACCAATGTTAGATCTTTCTAAGTTACCTATTAATGCTCTTGTTGCTAATGCTTTGCTTGCAGCATTAACATAAATTTTAATTAGTTCTACTGGATTTTCATATTCAGGTTTAATTTTATAACCTTTTTGTAGTCCTCTATTTATATCTCCAAACATACCTCTTTTTCCAAATTGGAATGTGGGTGATATACCAGTTACTGTTTTGTCAAAATCTTTAACAAATTTAAAAGGATGTTCTGCTGGATTATAATGTGTCCAAAGTAAAGGTAAATAATTAGCTCTCTTAGAATTAAATAATCCTAAACCTTTTTCTCCAAATACAGAACCAAAATCATTAAATATTTTTTCAATAGCTTTAGCTGCTTCTGGTAATTTAGGATCTATACTTTTTAATTGTTCTAAAGTAATAGGTTTAAATTTTGGATTATAAATTTCAGGTGGTCTTAATGTTTTGGGATCTACTTTAGCTCTAGTTAAATAATGAAATAAAATAGGTTGTGAATCTATAGCATCAGGAACCATTAATTGAACAGCACGTGCTAATTCAATTCCTGAAGAATTAAGTTTTACAGGACTTAATTTCATAGCATCTAATCCAGCTTCTACATTTTCTGCTGCTAGATCCATTTCTTTAGTTGTAGATCTTAATCTTTTAATTAATAATTTTCCTGCACCATAAACAGCTAAACCTGCTGCAGCTCCTTTAGCAGTTGCTAAAACTTTATCATCATCTGCTGTAAGGAATTGTGCAACTCCTCCAATTGCTGCTAATGAACCTGCTACTTTTAAAGAATTAGCAATAGCCATATCTTTAGCATTTTCATTTAATGTTCTAATTGCTACAGTTGCGTGTGCTTTTAATCCATCAAATGTTGCATCGCTTGCTTGATCTTTAGCATTTACTTTCATATCTTCCACAATATCATCTATTGATCTAGGAATACCATCTTTGTATTCAATCATTTTCTCAGGATTATTTTTGTATTTTTGATAAGTTCTATTTTGAAAATTTTGAGTTGCTGCTTTAGATAGTCCTGTAAACTTTTGTATTAAAGCACCAGTACCTGCAAATCCTACTGATATTAAAGCTCCTGCTGTAGCTCCAATAGTAGTTTCTACTGTAGTTCTTTTAGGATCTAATGTTGCATCTTCAGATAATTGCCATACAGATGAGAATACTAATGGTGTTGCAAGAGTAGCTGTAGCACCTACCTTTAGATCTGACATAGCTTGAAGTTTGTCAGCTTTTACTTTAGTTAATTGTAAATTCTTTGCCGATTTGAGTCTAATAGCATTAACAACTCCTCTACCTAATCTATGCCAACCAAGAGGCATAAATAATAACCAAGGATCTGCCATTAACATATTGACAAGTTCAGCACCAAAGAGTTTGGGATTCTTTTTAATCATATTCCCAACT
>VTLG01008893.1_pt1 | contig 21497 bp, 22 predicted proteins | sample 4694571 | NCBI WGS metagenome assembly VTLG01 (sample SAMN12604809, study PRJNA352737) | marine metagenome | biome: ENVO:00000447; feature: ENVO:00000209|ENVO:00000569|ENVO:01000036; material: ENVO:00002151; isolation source: viral sequences binned using virsorter ... | reverse complement strand
GAGATAAGATTACTGCTGTTAATACTGCTTTATTTGATGCAAATAGCATCAGAAGAACTTATATTCATCCCAGATGTAAAGAATTAATAAAATCATTAAGGACGTTGACTTATGCTCCAAACACAGGGTTACCGAATAAAAATCTTGGTGTTGATCATGCTTTTGACGCTTTCGGGTATTTATGTTTGCAGCAATTTAATTTAGCGAAACCTGAAACTTTAGGTCAAACTGGGTACAGAATTTACTAAAACCATGCCAACTGGAAAAGGAAGCTACGGAAGTAAAAAAGGAAGACCTAAGAAGAAAGATACAAAGAAAAAAATGAAAGGAGGGTGCTAATTATGCCAGCTAAAAAAGGGTTGTATGCCAACATTCATGCAAAAAGAAGAAGAATTAAGGCTGGTTCTGGTGAAACGATGAGAAAACCTGGTAGCAAAGGTGCTCCAACTGCTGCAAATTTTAAAAAAGCAGCAAAAACAGCTAAAAAGAAGAAAAAATGACAGTTACAAGAGGTAAAGAAAAATTTAGTGGGTATAACAAACCCAAAAGAACACCTGGTCATGCAACTAAGTCTCATGCAGTCTTAGCAAAACAAGGAGATCAAGTAAAATTAATACGTTTTGGGCAACAAGGCGTTAGTGGAGCAGGAAAAAACCCTAAAAGTGAAAAAGATAAGGCAAGAAAACGTTCATTTAAGGCTAGACACGCTGCAAATATCGCAAAAGGAAAAATGAGTGCCGCATATTGGGCAAACAAAGTAAAGTGGTAAAAAGTATTTAAAACAATGAAAAAATCTGCTGGAACAAAAAGATGTGAAGCTTATCTTGCAAAAGTAAAAGGGGGAAAGAAGTCTGCAAGTAAAAAAAAGAGTAGTGCAAAGAAAAAGTAAACGAGGAAAGACCGTTTAGACTGTATGCAATGTTGAGAGCCTTAAACGTTAGATGACATACTCAGTCCCAGGGGCAATTCGTACTAATGTTGTTAGCCAAACCTATTTAGGTGGGGGTGATAATCCATTTTCTAAGACACGAGCTGTTTTAGATATGACAAAAGCGTGGGAAATAATGAAAGCTGTTACTTATGGGACGGAATATTTACGAGATAATTCGGAAGCGTTTTTACCCTTAGAGCCAAGGGAAGATTATGACGCATATCTATCAAGAGTTAATCGTTCTGTTTTTTCTCCTTACACGCAAAGATTAGTTAGAGCTGCAACAGGTTTAATTCTTCGTAAACCAATCACTGTTATTGGTGATCCTTATTGGACTGATGTATTTGTTAAAGATGTTGATGGTTGTGGATCAGATTTAGATGAATACGCAAGAAGATTATTAATTTGTGCGTTGACTTATGGTCATAGTAATACCCTTGTTGATTTTCCTGCACCAACAGGGGCAAGAAGTCTTGCGGAAGAGAGGAATCAAAACCGTAGACCGTATTGGATTGAAGTCGATCCAGCAAATATTTATGGTTGGAGGCTAGATAGAGAGGTCAATTATGGAAAATTGATACAAGTAAGAATTGCAGAACAGGCTGTTGTTCCTGAAGGAGACTTTGGAGAAAAAGTTTTTGATCAAATTAGAGTTATTGAGCCTGGTCAATACAAGATTTTCAGGAAAAAAGAGACAACAAAGGACATGTATACGCAAGATGAGAGTTTTGCAGGTAATTTTGACTCTCCTGCTAATGAAAAAGATTATGAATTGGTCGAATCAGGTGAGTTTTCGTTAGGTGAAATACCGTTAGTAACTGTTTATGCAGGAAAAACAGACACGATGACAAGTAAACCACCGTTATTAGATATTGCTTATTTGAATTTGGCACATTTTCAACGTCAAGCTGACTTGATTCATAGTTTGCACGTTGCTTCACAGCCATTATTAGTAATGGAGGGTTGGGATGATCAAACAAAGGATATGGCGATTAGTGTTAACTATGCAATGGCGACCCAACCAGGAAATAAAGTTTATTATGTAGAGCCAGCCGCTAGTGCATTTGAAGCTCAGGCAGCAGAAATACAAGAATTGCAATTACAGATGGCAACTTTAGGAATTAGTACACTTTCACAGCAAAAATTCGTTGCAGAATCAGCAGATGCAAGACGTTTAGATCGTGTAGATACAAATTCAATGCTTTCGATGGTTTCTTTGGATTTAGAGCAAAAAGTGCAAAAAGCGTTTAATTTATCGGCTGATTATTTAGGTTTAGAGCCACCAGAAGTCAAAATTAGTCGTGACTTTGATATTGATAGACTAATTGGACAAGATATAACTGCTTTGACATCATTATTTGATCAACAAATAATAGATAGAGAAGAATTTAGAGATATTTTAGTGCAGGGTGAAGTTTTACCTAATGCAAACGAAGCTGAAAACAATTAATAGACTAGAATAATAAAGGAATACTATTTTTGTTATGCCTTCTGTAGAGTTTGTGGACGGAAAATGGATTTCCGTATCAAGTATTCGGGCGACTGATTTGGATGCTGGAAAAGCTGTATCTACACCAGAAACAACAGCAAAACCAGCTCCCGTAGCAACCCCTAAAGCAACAAAAACAACTACCCCTAAAAAAACTGACGCTTAATTATGGAAGAAAAAGTCATCCAGCCTGAGTCTGTGACTCCTGCTGAACAGCCTGTGGCTGAGACTACAATCCCTCAAGCACCCAATCTTGACAGTGTTAAGGCTGAGTACGAGAGCAAAATCTCTGCATTAGAAGCAAAAATCGCTGAAGAAGGCGAAAAATTTCAAGGCATCAAGACTAAACTTGATGATGTTTACAAAAAAGCAGATGACAAAAGGAAAAAGTCACTCGAAGACCAAGGGCAATGGAAAGACCTATGGGAAGAGGCCAACAAAACCGCCCAAGAAAAAGACTTACAAATAAATACTTTAAATGAAGAGTTAAAGAGTTTAAAGTCTTCTAATGAGACTGCAAACATTAAGACTTCGGCACTTTCAGCTATTAGTAATTCTGGTGCTGTAAATGCAGAACAAATGCTATCTCTTCTTCAAGATAAGTTAAAAAAGAATGATAATGGTGAGGTTGTTGTACTTAACAAAGGTGTTGAACAAGATTTAGGGACTTACATAGGGAACCTAAAAAATCCTGGTAGTGGATGGGAACACCACTTCAAACCTAGCTCTGCTGCTGGTATGGGTGCTAAACCAACTCCCACATCGAATGTCTCTCCAGGTATGCTTAATCCGTGGAAAGAAGGTAGTATTAACCTAACAAGGCAAATGATCCTTGAAAGTTCCGAACCCGATCTTGCTGCTGTGCTCAAGAAAGAGGCAGGAACTTCCACATAGTTAGCTCTGTGAGTTAACAACCGAGTCTGTGACTTGGACTTCGTTAAAGAATCCTCCTAATTAGAAATGGCAGCCCCGTTTCAGAATTACTCTGGCGGTGTCCTTCTTGCGGACATCGTAAAAAGAAATAATTTGTCTCGCTACGTGCAAGAGGCAATTAAAGAACGCAGTCTTTTTGTAAAAAGTGGAGCAGTTGTAAGAAACAGCTTCCTTGATTCAAGAGAAGGCGGTACACGCATTCAAGTTCCTGAGTTCAATCCTGTTGCACCAACAGAAGAGGTAATGAACGGAACCGCTACTTGGGGAACCTCAAGTGCTGGTTACTTAACACCTCAGAAAATTGGTACAGCAACCCAAATTGCAACAATAATCCACAGAGGTTTTGCATACGCTGTAGATGACATTGCAACATTGGCTGCTGGTGAAGATCCAATGAACGCAATCCGCAACCAGCTTGCAGATGCAATTAACAAGCTAAATAGCCAAAGATTGTTTTATCAATTACATGGTCTATTCGGTACTGCTCTTAGTAGCAATGCTGGTGACTATGCAGTAGCAGCATCTTCAGGCCAAGCAGAAGCAAACTATCTTTCAGCATCTAACGTTGCTAAAGCTAGAGCTTTGCTTGGAGAGCGTGGCGATGAGTTAGATACTCTTATTGTTCACCCAAATGTCGGTTTCTATCTTTATCAGGTAGGACTATTAACATTCTCTACTTCTGCACTTTCAACTGGAACAGGTATCCAGTGGGGTGGCGGCGGTGCTGGTGTTGATGCAAGAAGCATTGGTACTTTTGCTGGCATGAACGTGATTATGGATTCTCAGGTGAACGCTGTTCAACCTGGAACTTCTGGTCATATCAAGGAGTACTACTGCTACTTGGTTAAGTCTGGAACAATCATGGAAGGTGTTCAGCAAGACCTCAGAATTGAAGCTGATAGAAACGTGTTATCAAAACAGGATGTACTTTCTGTTGACTATCACACTGCGTATCACGTTATGGGTACTAAGTGGGGTAATGCTGCTGATAACCCAACCAATAGTGTTCTTGGTAACAAGGACAACTGGACTGCAACTTATGATGCAGACCTAATTCCTATGGTTCAGTTAACAGTTAACACACCACTAGACACATCAACACTTTGATCTAGTGTAAGTCTGATCTTCCATAGATCTGCATGAAAAGCCCTCATCATTTATTTGGTGGGGGTTTTTTATGACGCTACAATAAGAACAATGTTTGAGAGATAAGCGTGGCAGCAACTATTCACGCCACTTTGAAAGGTGAAAGTTCTAATAGTTATGTCACTTTGGCAGAAGCTAATAGTTACTTTGAAACTTCTCCTGATGATTCAACGTGGACAAATAAATCAGATGATCAAAAAAATCGAGCATTGATTTCTGCTTGTCGCTGGATTGATAGTTTGAATTATTACGGTGATCGATGTGATGAAGGTCAAGCATTGAAATGGCCTAGAAATAACTTTCAAGTTGATGATGTTGAGCTTGTTTGTACGTCAATTCCTGCAAAAATTAAGTATGCACAGTATGAATTAGCAAGAGCGTTAGCGAATGATACAGATGCAATGACTGGAAATACGGGTACTGCTGGTGTTGCAAAAGAAGTAGAAATGGGTGAATTAAAGGTGAAATACAACGAAGCTAGTCTTGCTACTGGCAATGTGAACAATGTTTTTGACGTTTATCCTTGGCTCCAGTCCTATCTTGGTGCTTATTGTCTTGGTGGAGCTGGCGGCTATCAAGTTCGGGTGGTGAGAGGTTAATTATGGCAAAAATTGATGATGTATTTGGGTCAATTCCAGCAAGTATTCTTAGTACTTGGGGTCAAGACTTTACTTTTATCAAGTCCACGACACCAAAGACTTATAACCCCACAACTGGTGCTGTCACTGGATCAGACACAAATGTAACGGTAAAAGGAGTCATTACAACGCTTGATTCCAATGAAGATGAAGGTTTATACCAAACAACAGATGTAAAAATGGTGATTGGATCAGAAGAATTAGGAGATTATTACCCTACGGAAGCAGATCGAGTTCAATATTCACAAGCAGGAGCGACAAGAGAGGGGAAAATCATTGATATCAAGACAGCTAGAGGAGATAAACCTATTTTTCATACGTTGATCGTGAGGCCACAATAATGGCAAGAATCCGTAATGAATTAGGCAAATTAATAAAAGATTTAGACAGAGTGACTGCTTCTGTGGCATTTGTAGGCCCAACAAGAGCAGCAGTGCAAGTTGTTAATGATTTACAAGATTTAGGTCCAGTATGGACAGGTCGATTTGCTAACTCATGGCAAATCCAAACACCTTCTCAAGTTTTTAAACCTGCATCCTTTATGCAAGAAGGTCCACCTCGTCAGATTCCATTTCCTACAACAACAGGAAGAGAAGCATTAAAAGGATTAAAACCTTTTGGTGATCGAGTTGTTTTTAGGATTTCTAATCAGTCACCGCATAAAAAATATGCAATGGATCAAGCTGAAGGACGTTTCTTCAGACCAGAAAACAACCCTCTTCCAATTAATGCTGTTAGTGGTAAGTGGCAAGAAGGAATGGGAGGAAGAGGAGGCACAATGAAAAGAGGTAATATTAATAAGGGTCGTGGTCGAGCAAGTAGCACTGCTGAATTGGATTGGTTTAGTACCTATGCTTCTGGCAGATTAAATAAGACAATTAAACTAGAAATGAATAAGGTTGTGAAATGAATTATCAAAAAATTCGAGCAGAAGTAGAAAACCCATTGTTAACTGCTTTTGGAGCATTAAGTCCTGCTATCCCTGTTTTCTTTGATAACATCACTGCTGCACCAGCAAATAGCACGACTGAATATGTAAGAGTAAATGTTACATTCGGCTTAACAAACGATCCGACATTAGGTTCAAGCGTTGATAACGCTAGAGGTTCTATCGTTATTCGAGTTTTTACGAAGAAAGGTGATGGACCTGCACGAAATCAAACATTAATGACAACTGCTGTTGGTGTTTTAGAAACGTTGAATGATGCGACAAAAGGCACAACAGGTACATATTTAAAGACTGGATCAATTGAAGGTCCAAGCTTTTCGTCAACAGAAACACCCCCAATGTTTATGGGGAGAATAGAGACTTCTTACGTTGCCACGGTTTTGAGCTAATCTATAGGTAAATTTCTTAAGCAGCCTCATGGCCGTTACCGTCTTATCTGGCACATCAGGTGCTCTTTATTATAAACCTGCTGGTACTACAGGTACTTTTAGTCCTGCTGATGTCACCATTGGCACAGAAACAATGGTGGTTCAAACTTATTTGAATCTTAAAGTAGGAGATCCAGTCAAGTTTCAAGTTGTAGATGGCTCAACAGGTGGCTCAGGAACAGGAACTTTACCTGCTGGGTTAACTGCTGGAACAACTTATTACGTTAAAACCTATACAGCAACTTCAGGTGCTTTAACTGTTTCCGCTACAAATGGTGGTTCTGCTGTAGATCTAACTGATGTAGGAACAGCAGCAGCTCCTAATGAATTTCAAGTTTATTACAACGATTTTGCTGCAATTGGGCAAGTAAGAGAATGGACTTTTGAGATTGAAAGAGCTGAGATTGATGTAACAACAATTGGTCAGGCTCCTGGTCAATACGTTCCATTTAGAAAGTACATCGCTGGATTTGGTGATGGTTCTGGTACTGCTTCTACATATATGACAAACGAAGATGCAGCTCTATCAAACAGATTGGTAGAAGACGTTCTTCAACGTCAGCAAGTTGGTGCAGCGTTCAAGCTTTACACAGACCGTGTATTTAGTGGTGGATCTGTTAGTGACACTCTTAGCCGTTCAATCAGCTTCGATGCAACATTAACTTCTGCAAGCTTTAGTGTTAACCCTGATGATGCTCAAGAGGTATCAGTTAACTTCCGACCAGCAGGAGTCCCAACATTTGATCTAAGTTCTACATAATAGGACTGGGACACGGAATGTTCCGATTAACCCTGCCTAGTGCAGGGTTTTTTATTGTTTATTAGGTTAGAATAATAATGTTCAACAAAATCTTATGTCATCAAGCCCTAGAACTACACGCTCACCGTTAAGAGCAATAGATCGTTTAAAGAAAGCAGCAAATTTAGATGCAACCAAGAAATATGTTGAGTTATCTGATGGGACTACCTTTGAAATGTGGGTAACACCCTTAACAATGGCAGAAAGGGAGAGGGCACAAAAAGGTCCAAAAGGTGATGATGCAAATGAATTTGCGTTGCGTTTGTTAATTGCTAAGGCTTGTGACGAGAATGCAGAAAGATTGTTTCAAATGGGTGAAATAGATGTTCTAAAGAATGAAGTTAGAGATGCAGATTTACAAGCATTGATGCTTGCAGTGCTTCAAGATGACGAGGATGCAATCGACCCAAAATCTTAAGTGCGGAGCTTCGGAAAGATGGATTGTTAATGCTTCAATTTGGTATTGCAAAAGAACTGGGAAAAACTCTTTCTGAAATCCGTCAAATGACCTTTGAGGAAATTTTAGGTTGGAGTGCTTATTTTCAAGTGATTAACGAGGATCAACAAAAAGAAATGGATAGAGTGAAGCGGTTCCGTTAGACTGTTTAGTAATCGTGTTTATGGTTGGTTTCTGTGGCTGCTTATAACGCTGATATTGAAGTTGTTGTAAAAGGTGTCAATAAGGTTACAGCGTTAACTAATCAGATTAAAGCTGCAAATAAAGCTGTTAATGCGTTAAATAAAGAAGTTATTGGTAAGAATGCAAAAGGTGGAACAGAATATTTTGACAAAGTAGGAAAAAAAGCAAAATTAGCAACCTTAAGTATTAGTAATCTTCAAAAAGCTGTTTCAAAATCAAGTGCGACTTTAAATAAAGCAACTTTAGGAACAGATCAAGCAAGTGATGCTGCTAGAGGTTATGTCGCTGCAAATCAAGCTTTAAATGATCAGCTTCGTAAACGAATTGCATTATTAAAAGAAACAGAAAGGGCAATGGCCTTTGAAAGATTTGCTGCTGGAGATTTATCAGGTCGCACTCAATATTCTTCACCTATCGGTCCCAAAGCTAAAAGAGGTGGAGGTGGTGGAGGGACACCAAGGCAAGGAAAAGGGATGATGAGTGGGTTTAGTGGTACAAGAGTTGGTCAAGCTGTCCTTGGTGGTGGATTTCCTGCTTTATTTGGTCAAGGTATTGGTGGTGTTGCAGGTGGTGCTGCTGGTGGATTGCTTGGTGGTTTTGCTGGAGGTATTGCAGGTTCAATTTTAGGATCAAGAGTTGAGGAATTTGCTCAAGCTGCTGCTGAAACAGGAAGAGCATTGGCTTCTGTCGGAGATGCTTTCGACATGATGCAGGAGAAATCTTTATTTTCTTCTGAAGCTATTGAACGAAATGTTGAGGCATTAATTCTTCAAGGGAAAATTCAAGAAGCTGCTACTGCTATTACAGATGAATTATCTACAAAGATAGGAAATAAAGGTGTAGCAAGGTTGAAGGAATTAGGAGAAGTTTCAAAAGTAACAATGAAGTTATGGAATGAATTGAAGATTCAAATGCAAGCATTTGCTACAAAGGCAATTCTTCCATTATTGAATTTAATTAATAAGGCTTTAGGTAGAGCAACAGCAAAAAACAGATTATCAGCTTTAACTGAAGATTTAGAAGGAACCGAAGCAGGAAAAAATTTAGCTGCTGATATAGCAGCAGGTAAAAGCAAAACTAATATAGGAGGAGGAGAATTAGGTGTTGGGCAAGTAACAAAAACTGGCAATTTAAGTACAGAGAAAATACAAGAATTATTAGATAAATACAGAGAAGTTCAAAAAGCTCAAAGAACAGGAGCTTCAACTGTTGGGATTTCAGATGAAGATCTTAAGAATGCAGAAGAAATTATCAAGAAAAACAGAAAAGGATTAGATATAGCTTTAGAACAACTTGAAGCAACAAGAGAGTTATATCAAGCAAAATTAGATGGTAATGAGAAAGAAGTAATCAAAAAACAAGAAATTGAAAAAGTGATGAAGACAATTAAAGGAATGGATGATGCAGAATTAGAAGCTGCTAGGGCAAAACTTGAATTAGCGTATGATCAGGCTGATGCAGTTAAAACTACTGCAAAAATAAAAGAAGAAGCAGATAAACAAGAATTAGAACGTAGAAAGAAAATTGCAGATTTATTGGCAACAGAAACAACTAATGCAATTGTTGGATTAATTGATGGCACAAGAACATTAGGAGAATCATTGAAAAATATTATTAAACAGATGGCATCAATGTTTATACAAAAGAAAATGATGAGCTTCTTTGGAGGAATGATGGGGCTTGAAGAAGGAGGTTATGTCTCTAACGGTATAAAACCTTTTAGCTCTGGTGGTTTGGTTACTAAACCCACTATGGGACTCGTGGGAGAAGCTGGAGAGGATGAGTATATAATTCCAGCCTCTAAGATGGCTCAGTCAATGCAACGGTATTCAGCAGGGGCTAGGGGTGAGTCTGTTATTCCTGGCACTGGTCAATCATCCGCAGGAAGTGGAGCTAATGCACAAACAACCGTTAATTATTCTGGCCCAATATTGAATTTTAACTCTGAAGAATTTGTTCCTAAATCTGCCATAGGAGAAATTATTAATAGTGCAGCAGCTAGAGGGGCAAAAGCTGGAGAAGCTAGAACCTTATCGAGCCTTCAAAATTCACGCAGTAGAAGACAAGGGATAGGATTATGAGTTTAGTTGCTTTAACTAATTTCATAACTGTCACCAAATTTGACGGTACAAATCCAAATAAGACAGGAACAGCTTTTAGCCCTTATAACAAATTCCAAAATGGTAAACACGGTGTAGTTAGTTCACATAATTATCTTTCATTTATTTATCAAGGAGCTGCTAGAAATAGATCAGGTGACAATATGACCTCCTCGTTAATTCTTGCTAATAGCGAGATAAGTATGAATTATGCAATTGAAGCAGTGCAAGAGAAATATCACATTAAAGTTGAAACTTGGCTTATGACAGATGCTTTTGCACAGCAAACAAAATTAACAGAGGAGCAATGGTTGGCTTCTTCTTTGTCATACGATCCAGAAACTATAGAAGTTATTCTTTCTTCTGCTATTGATGCTGTAGGTGCTTCATCTCCTGATCGTGTTTTAACTCAAGAAATTGTTGGTCATTTACCTGTAACAGGCTCATTACAAAACAGGTGAAACCACATCAATTAATTGGTCTTCCTTATCGTTTAGGAGCTGATCCTGTAAAACATAGAGCTGGTGATTGCTTATCTTTGGTTCGTACAGTATTAGCAAATTATGGTTTTACTGTTCCTCAAGGCCAGCGTGAATGGTATAGAAGATTAAGGAAAAAAGACTATAGTATCTTTTTTGAAGAATTAAATAGGTGGGGAGTTGAATCACCCCCTAAACTAGGAACAATTGGTCTTTGCAAATCAGAAGATGGTTATGGAATGGCTGCATGGTATGAGGAAGGATGGATAAGCTATCAAAAAACATTAGAAGGCCAGGTGGTGATTTGGTTGCCCCTAAACGCCCTCATGGTCGAAGGCTGTTATTACCAGCAGAAGTAGAATTTTGTGAATTATTAAAATGTACTGAAGATGAATATTGGGACTTTGTAGATACAACTGCTGCTTACAACGGAACAAGACCAAAAGGATATGAATTAATTCCTGACATTAGAGCTGGAACTGTTTTAGGTTTTACGATAGGTAAAGCAGCTTTAGTTCAACTAGGTATTGCTGTTGCTGCTGCAACTGTTTCTTACTTATTAACGCCTAAACCGAAGGAACAAAAGCAAGGTGGATCAAGAAGAACTGCTGACTCTGTTGGTAATAAAAGATTTGCTCCACAAGCTTCTTTTGATTCAATCCAAGAATTAGCAGTATTAGGTGATGCAATACCTTTGATTTTTACTAACACCTCAGAAAAAGCAGGTTTTGGTGGCATAAGAGTTAACAGTCAATTGCTTTGGTCACAGTTCCTAAGCATGGGTAAATATCAACAATTAAAAGTCTTAGCGTTGTTTTCTTTAGGCAACATTCCAAGCAAAATCAATAATGTTAATCACCCAAGTTATGAAGGCTTTGCAATAGGTGACACGCTTTTAAATACTTATAATTCTCATAAAGTAGGAGTTTATTTTAAAGGCAATGGTGGAAGGTTTTCTACAAATGAAAGATATAGCGAATCTGATTTAGTAGCTTCTCATAGTGATCCGTTTATTCTTCATGTTCCTGATACGCAAGGAGGAACATCTGGTGCATCTGATTTAAACAAAGCTTTTAGTGGTGCAAGAAACCCTACAACACAAGTTGCCTTTGGTGTTTTTGCTCCTGTTCCTAATGCTCAAGTAGTTAAATTACCTTATGAGCTAGTTGTTTCTGTTAGAGGTGCATCTAAAGAAGCAGGTTGGGACAATGCAAGAAAAAGAAAAAAGATTGAATATGCACATTGGCCCGCAAGATGTGGAGTTATAGAAGTACTAAGGAATGGATCAAGACAACCTCGAACAACTACAAATGCTATTGATGGAGCTGTTGGAGATATTGTTGTTTATCAAATAGTGGGAATTAGTCCTAGTGGGATAGCAAACGCTTTACAGAGAAAATATGATACAAACCCAAATGAAGAAGGTTATCAAGAAGATCCTTCTGTTCATAACTTTGATGCTTGGGGTTACAAGCCTCATGGAGTTGATGATATAGACAGCATGACAACATCAATTAGAGAGAATGTTGATGCTTTATTTGCTAAAGGAGAACAATATTTATTTGGAACAGCTTTAATGCAATGTATTGAAATCTCTGATCCAATTCCTTTTAGAATTGAGTTTGGAAAAAACTATAAATTTAAAATAATAGAAGCTGGAAAAATAGACATTCCTGTTTCAGGCGCAAGTTTAGGAACTCATTGCAATAATCCTGATTGGTATGATCCAGGTTCAGGACAAAACAAAACAGAAAGATATAGCTTAAGTGACACAACTCCTATTTTTTATAAGCAGAAGCTTAGTGGTATTGAAAATTATGGAAGAGGTCAAAACGATTTATATTATGGACATGATATTTATACATGTCAAAGAATAGCGTTTGCAACTGTTTCTAACAATAGAAATTGTGATGTAACTGAAATAGGAATTAAGTCAAAAGTATTTAAGCAAATGCGTTTTTCTAACGTAAATAGTCAACCTGGGCAAAAAGCATTAGATCGTGCGTATGATGACAGAACACATATTCAATTAGGTCAAGTTGATAGATACTTACCTCGTATGTCTTTCTTTATGTTGCAAGTAAGAAAGATTGGTCAAACTACTTGGTATGACATGAAAAATGGAGTGACAACTAGCCATACAGGATTGTTTGCTATTAGAGGTAATTCGCCTGAGTTTCAATACAATTCAATTGCTATTCAACAACAAAACGGACAATTTGAATATAGATTTAAACCTTATCCTGGCAATTATTTTACTAGAGGTAATAACTTTGGGAAACAAGTAAATGTCTTAATGCCTTCTACTGATGATCAGCATAGAACTTTACAACATTACTCTTCTATTATTTCAGGTGTTGGGTCGTTTAATGTTTTATTTTCAGGAAATGAAGCACAAACTATAAATGAAGACGATGTTTATATTAGTAATACTGAATGGAATATAGAGGCTTCAACAAGAATAAAAGATGGATTAGTTAGTTCTGTAAGTTTGCCAAATACTTCTGCCACAGAATGGAAAAGTGATGCTAATTTTGATGGAAGAGCTTCTACTTTAGATTGGGTTTCACAAGGAATAATTAACAACGCTAGTTGGAGAATAAAATATAACGATCCAAGTACTAATCCTTATGTTCCAGATGGTTATTATGTTTGGAATCTTTATCCGTCTGGAGCAGACGCAAGACGAACGCCTGGAGGAGACCCTGGCCCTGGAGTAGGGAATTGGCAAAAAGTATTTTTTATCTCAGGCAATACAAAATATAAACCTGCTCAAAATGCTCAAGGTGGGCATCCTGATAATAAATATTATTTATTTTTTGTTGAACAATACAATAGACAATTAGTGGCCCCAACGCCTTTCTTTAGTGGGGTTGTAGATATTATTCACGATGGTTATGTAGGAAGAGGTCAAGCTGGCACGTTAAAAGTGAATTTAACTGTTTATAAAGATGGTGACAAATACCATGCTTTATGGAGCATAGATCCAAATAACAGAGGTGTTGGATACGATCAAGCTCATTCTATAGAAGGTTTATATATTCCTAATACTGTTTCAGGTGTTGGGCAAATCTTACCAAGTAGGATTCAAATCGTTTTAACAGTTGGTTCTGTTGAGCTTGATGTTCCTGGCAAAGATCTAAATCGTTTTGATGTTATAAAAGATTGGAATATTTACGAAGGTGATGTAAACAGTAACAAGAATGAACCAGAGCATCAAATCTGTTATGTAAATGAGATTGTTAATGCAGAGCCTAACGGAGAAGCCAAATATACAGACTTAGCTTATGCAGGTTTAGTTATTAATAGCTCAAAAGAATGGACAAACTTTAGTCAGTTTTCTGCTTACTTTAAACAAGGTATAGAAATAGAAAGATTGATTACATCTGGAACTGGTGCGTCTAACTTGTTCCCTGAAATTGCTTATGCGTTGTTAACAAGTTCAAATATAGGTGCAGGCAAACTAGTTGGAACTGTTTCTGTTGATAAAAATTCTATGACGGATGCAGCGAAATTCTGTAAGGCTAATGACTTTTTCTGGGATGGTGTTATCTCTTCAAAGTTAAATTTAAGAGATTTTATATTTGAACACGCTGGATATTGTTTACTTGATTTTACAATTATTGGAGGTAAATTTAGTCTTAAACCTTCCGTCCCTATTAACGGTAATAATGAAATTGATAAGACGCAAAAACCAGATGTAAAATGCTTATTTACTGATGGCAATATTAGTGATTTACAAGTTAGTTTTTTAAGTCCAGAAGAAAGACAATTATTTAGAGCTGCTGTTTTATTTAGAAAAGAAACAGAAAATGGATTTCCTGAAACTAAATCTGTTTTGGTTCAATCTGCTTTTGGAACAGTTACAGATCCTATCGAAACCTTCGACATGTCTGGTTTCTGCACTAGCTCAAAACAAGCAATTACCTTTGCAAAATACGCTATTAATTTAAGACGTTTATCAGATCATGGAATTAGTTTTAAAACAGCTCCTCAATACATTCAGCATCTTGGCCCTGGTGATTATTTCCGTTTGGTTTCAGAAGTAACTCACACTAGTCGATTTAGAAACGGAGCAAAATTAGAAGATGGAACAATTGTTAGCAAGGATGATATGACTGGATTTGAATCTGTTTTGTATTGGATACCTGGAAAAGAAGGTGAAATACTTTCTTCAACATTATCTGCTGCTCCTGCTGGATGTTTATTTACTGTTAAAAATGCAACGACAGAGAATAAAGTTTACAAATGTGAAACTATTTCTTATTCAGAAGATGGGTTAATTGAAGTGTCTGGTAGCTATGCTCCTACTGAAGCAACTACCGGAGTCCTTTCTGTCTTGCAGAATTGGGATACTCAATTCACTGTTCAAGAGGATTAATTAATGGCAACTGCAAGAGCTTTCCCAACTATTAAACCGACTTCCAGAAGTTACACGCCTGGGAATTATCCAAGTACAAACTTTGAATCTTTGGATGGCACAAAAACACATATTCGTCATGGAAATAAAAGAGTTAATGCAACCTTGAGCCTTGGCTTTTCAAATATTACTGATGCTGATGCTGCTTTAATTTTAGCTAATTATGAAAATGTAAATTCTGATTGGGACTATGTAACCTTTGCTTCTGCAAGTGGAACCGCAGGAGTAGGTAGCACAAATCTTTCTAACTATTTTAAAGAGTCTGGATCAGGGTTAAAGTGGCGTTATTCTGGGCCTCCTTCTGTAACAAGTACCTTTAAAGGTTTGAGTAATGTGAGCTGTAGTTTTGTTGCTTGCCTAGATGCCCCTTAGAATAAACACAACGTTTTGATTTTTTAGGTCGTGGCTTTTTATAGCGGAAAAGACGGACAGCTTTTTATTGACGGCGATAAAGCCGCCAAAGTTCAATCTTGGTCTTTTTCAAGTTCACAAGCTGTTCTTGAAACAACTTCTTTAGAAGATACCGATAGAACAATTGTTCAAGGTGTAAGAAGTTATAGCGGTAGTGCAAGACTGTTTTACTATCAAGCTTCTGCTGCTGCTGGTGGAGATGTTTCAGACTTGATTGCTAAATGTATTAAAGCTGGCAGTAGTGCGGGTGACGGAACGGCTGCTGATTCTAGTTCTGCCTTGTTAAAACTAAAAATTGTTGACGGTTCTGCGAATGGTCGTTTTATTACTTTTTCAACTTTAATTACTGGAATATCAATGAATAGTGCCGTTGGTGAAGTTTTAAGTGCTGATATTAGTTGGGAATCAAATGGAGCACCTACAGAAGTATCTATCTAAATCATGGGTGTTTATTTTGGGCAGTCGGGTGAAATAGCCCTTAAAAGAGATGCGCTTCAATCTGCTTTGCAGACGAAGTTAGATCCTTTTGATGTAAACACTTCAACAAAGAGATTTAGTGTTGACCACAGTTCTGGCTCGTTATTGTCTGGTGATGAAGTAGAAATAGAAACGGTTGATGGTTCAACGCTTGAACTTGTTAATGGTCATAGCTACCCAGATGGCAAGTGGTTTATTAATGTTGATCCTATGGGAGGTATTCGTTTATATGACACATTTCCTAAAGCAATAGAAGGATTACAGACAAACGCTTTAACTCTTGTCACTCCTAGTGCAGCAAAAGATGTTTTAGTAAGGACTCGAAATGAAAGGTATAGGCATGTCGCCAATGTTCGAGATTTTGAGATGACAACGAGTAGAGAGCAAGTTGATTTAACAAATCTTGGAGATGAATTTAGGAATCAATATGAAGCTGGATTAATTAGTGGTCAAGGAACAATGAGTTGTATTTGGGAGCATAGTTATGACACAGGAGATAGAAAGAATGAATATGGCAGTGATCCAGAATTTCCTTTTTATCTTGCTCAATTAATTGTTAGAACACAGCAAGGATCAGATTTTGATGGTCTGTTTTACATTTATCGCGATCCAAATAATTCTGCTAAAAACGTTTATTACGAAGCAAATTGCATCATCACAAATGTTGCTGTAAGTGTTACTCCTGCGGAAGTTATTGAGACTAGAGTTGAATTTATAACAAATGGAGTTATTCGATTAAAGACTGGTGACACTGCTGGTTATCTATTACAGGAAAATGCAGATAAGGTTCTTCAGGAAGATGAAAGTCCCATATTGCTCGAACAGGTTTAAACTATTGCTAATGGTTTTTAGTTAGTAGTCAATGGCTGATCTACAGATAAGCAATCTGCCTGCTTTAGCAGAAGCAGGTATTCAAGCAACTGACGTACTTGCACTTGCAGACTTGAGTGCAACTGAGACAAAGAAGGTAACTGTAAAAGATTTAGTAGCTGCTGCTGTAGCACTTTTAGATTCTGGAGATATTCCTGCTGCCAAGGTTGCAACGCCTTTTGCTACTGATGCCGTAGCAACAGCAACGATCCAGAATTTAGCTGTAACTGCTGCCAAGATTGCTAACTCAACTATTACAGCAACGCAGATAGCAAACGCAACGATAACTGGAGCAAAGTTAGTTAACGATACTGTTACTGCCACTCAGATAGCTGCCAATGCCGTTGGATCTTCTGAGCTTGCTGATGATGCTGTAGATACTGCTGCTATTGCTGATCTTGCTGTTGATAATGCCAGAATTGCTAATACAACAATTACTTATGCAAAATTAAATTTAAGTGATGGAGATATACCTGGGGCAAAAATTGCATCTGGAGGGATTACTGCTACTCAATTAGCAACTAATTCTGTTACTGCCACAGAACTTGCTGATAACGCTGTCGATACTGATGCTGTTGCTAGTGGAGCAATAACTGGAGCGAAGATTGCGAGCACAACTATTGCTGCTGGAAATATTGTTAATAACACGATCACAGCAACACAGATAGCAAATGGGGCAATTGACACGGCACAGATAGCGGATGGAGCCGTAACAACTGCCAAACTTTCTGGAACTATATCTGCTGGAACAATTACAGATGGTGCTGTAGGCACAGCCAAACTTGCTGATGATGCTGTTGATAGTTCAAAGCTTGCAGCAAACGCTGTTGACGCAGCAGCTTTAGCTGATAACGCTGTTGATTCTGGAGCGATAGCTAGTAATGCTGTAACAGAAGCCAAGATTGCTGCAAATGCTGTTGTTAATGCCAAGATTACAGATGGCACAATTACAGCAGCCAAGTTAAATACATCAAATATTGATAGGTCTTTAAATGTAGCCAGTGGGAACCTTGGAATAAATAACACAGTTACAGCCGCTACTCGTTCAGGAATCTCATATAACGCACAGGGGTTGATCACGGGAACGGTAGCTTTGGCAGCTAGTGATCTTCCCCTTGCTACTACGTCTGCTGTTGGTGGTGTATCTGTTGGAACGGGTTTAAGTGTTAGTGGAGCTGGTGCATTATCTCTTACTAATAGTGTTACTGGAGCAACAGTTAGTGGGATAACTTTTAACACACAAGGAATGATTACTGCTGCAACTGCTCTGGTTGCTGGTGATCTTCCAGTAGCAACTACAAGTGCTAAAGGTGCAGTTCAAATTACATCTGGAGGTGGCTTAACTGTTGATGGATCAGGAAATCTAACGACTTCAACAAGTGGAATTAGTGCTGGAACGTATCAATCAATCACTGTAAATAATAAAGGTGTCGCAACAGCAGGTGCAGCATTAACGGCTGCTTTGGTTCCTGATCTTGCTGCAAGCAAAATAACAAGCGGAAGTTTTGATGCTGCGAGAATTGCAAATGATTCTATTGATGGAACAAAACTAAGCAACTCGTCAACGGCCTTATTCCAATCTATTGCTCAAAGTGGTTATCCAACGGCTCAGTTCTCAGGACAAATTCTCTTTGATACTGTCTCTGAGGATGCGTTTATCTGGGATGGAAACGCTTGGCAAGCCATCACTACGCTGACAAAAGGAAGTCTTGTTTTTGGTGGAACTTTTAATGCAAATACAAGCCAAATGGTGGCGACTACCTCTGCAGGAATTGCGGCTGGTTTAGCAGTTGGTTCTAATCTTCCTAGTCCATCTTCTACCACGGATGGCGTTTATGTTGTCGTATCAAATTCTGGGACGCCAAGTGCTCCAGCTCCAGCTATCGCTTTTGCTCCTCCTGATTACATTTTAGGAGTAACAAATAGTGCTGGGTCTTCATGGAATGAGGTCGATTTATCGCAGACTGTAGCTGGTCAGGTTGCAAGTAATATTACTTTCACACCTTATGGTCAATTAAGTTCAACCAACGTGCAGGATGCGATACAAGAATTGGAGACAGAAAAGTTAGCAGTTGCAGGTGGTACTGTCACAGGTGAGATACTATTTAATAATGCTGCAACACTTAAATTTGAGGGCGCAACTGTTGACGCATTTGAAACAACTTTAGGTGTTGTCGATCCAACAACAAGTGATAAAACAATACTTTTACCTAATATTTCTGGAACTTTAATAACAAATAGTGATACGAATACTGTTACATCAACAATGGTTGATGGAAGTTTAGTTAATACAAACTTAGCTGCCAATGCTGCAATTGCTTTTACAAAACTAGAAGATTTAACTGCTGCAAAAATCCTTGTAGGAAATGCAAGTGATAAGGCAACAGCCGTAACAGTTACAGGTGATATAGGAATAGATAACGCAGGTTTAACTTCTATTACTGCTGGTGCAATTGTTAACGCTGATGTTAATGCGTCTGCTGCAATTACTGGTTCCAAGATCACTACAGGAACCACAAGTGCCGTTGGTGTTCTTCAATTAACAGATAGCACAACTTCAACTTCTGCTACTACTGCTGCTACACCTGCGGCTGTAAAAATTGCGAAAGATGCTGCTGATGCTGCTGCTACGACAGCTAATGCTGCTTTACCGAAAGCTGGCGGCACGTTAACTGACAATTTAATTATTGATAATGCAAAAGAAATTAGATTTAGTGAAGCAGATTCAAACGGTGCAAATTATCTAGCGTTAAAAGCTCCTTCTTCTGTTACTTCTGACATTACTTGGATTCTTCCAGCAACAGATTCAACTGGAACTCAATTCTTAAAGTCTGATGGATCTGGAAATTTAGGCTGGGCTACTGATAGTACAACTGACAATACAAAGCTTCCTTTAGCTGGTGGAACCATGACTGGTGACATCAATTTAGGAACAAACGATATAACTAATGGCGGAACAATTACAGGAACATTCACTGGAAATATTACAGGTGATGTTACAGGTAATGCAGATACAGCTACCGCACTTGCAACAGCTAGAACAATTGGAGGAGTTAGTTTTGACGGTACAGCAGACATAAATCTTGCTGGTGTTAATGCTGCTGGTAATCAAGACACCACTGGGAACGCTGCGACAGCCTCAGCTTTGGCTACTGGCAGAAATATAAATGGAACAAGCTTTGATGGCTCTGCAGATATAACAGTAACGGCTGCGGCTGGAACACTTACAGGTTCAACACTTGCAAGTGGAATAACAGGGTCAAGTCTTACTTCTCTAGGAACTCTTTCTTCTTTGACAACAAGTGGCGATATTTCAATGACAGGAACAGGCGCACTTGGAATTGCTTCTGGTACGACAGGACAAAGACCTGGATCTCCAAGTGCAGGGATGTTTAGGTACAACTCAACTCTTGGACAATTTGAAGGTTATACAACAACTTGGGGAGAGATAGGTGGAGCATCAGGAGGTGCAACTGGTGGAGGCTCAGATAAAGTTTTCCAAGAAAATGAAAACACAGTCACGACTGATTACAGTTTGTCAACCAATACAAATGCAATGTCAGTTGGTAATTTAACGATAAATAACGGGGTTACGATTACAATTGGTGCAAATCAAGTATGGGTGGTGCTTTAAATGGGCTACGGAAAAATTAAAGTTGATACTTTAACGTGGGACAACTCTGGAACGCCTACTGATATAAGTATTGGCACGTTACCAACAGCTAATAATCCTGTTTTCACAGGAGACATAACGATTAATGCTCAAGGTGATATACATTTGGCTGATGCCGACTCAAGTCATTATGTAGGGTTTCAAGCTCCAGCCACGGTTGCAAGCAATATTGTTTGGACATTACCTGCTACTGATGCTTCTAGTTCTGGTGATTCTCTTGTAAGTGATGGAGCAGGAAATCTTTCTTTTACGACCATTGGAGCATCAGGCTCTAATACAGAAATTCAATTCAACAACAGTGGTTCATTCGGGAGTTCTAGTTCTTTAACATTTAATGACTCAACTGATGTTCTAACATCTACTAACGTTCATGACTCAGGAGGGGATGTAAGAAAACTTGTTAATGGTGGTCACAAAACTTCAACTTATGAATTAGTCGCTAGTGATTCAGGTGCTTTAATTACTACTAATGGCGGAAACATTGAATTGAAAAAGAATGTTTTTTCATTGGGAGATATGATTACGATTGTTAATTATGCAAGTACATCTATAACAATTTCGCCTTCAAGTAGTTTAGGTGTGACAGAAATGTATCTAGCGGGAGATAGTACAGCTAAATCAAGCTTGACACTTGCTGGTCGAGGTATTGCTACGATTGTATTCCCAGAATCAAGCGGTATTTATTGTTATGTCACAGGTGCGGGGTTAACTTAATGACTGCTCAACAAATGCTGTTAGGTGCGGGTAGTGAAAAAACAGGTCAACAACAATGGACTGATGGAGGGACATATAATTGGACTGCGCCAGCAGGAGTAACGACAATAGCTATCCTTGTTGTAGGGGCAGGTGGAGGTACAACAAACCCTACGGCTTCAGGTGCCTCAGGCGGAGATTTGCGTTATAGAAATAATTACACAGTAACTGCTGGTACTACATACTTAGTTACTGTTGGAACTCCCGGCGGAGAAGCTGGTCACACTTCAGGAAATGGAGGCGCAGGGGGTAGTAGCAAGTTCGGTACTGCCGCAACTCCTGATCTTATTCTTTGCGCTTCAGGTGGCAGAGGGTCAAATTCTAGTAACAGTTGGGATAACGCAGCAAATGATAGTAGTACT
>VTLG01004430.1_pt1 | contig 21500 bp, 30 predicted proteins | sample 4694571 | NCBI WGS metagenome assembly VTLG01 (sample SAMN12604809, study PRJNA352737) | marine metagenome | biome: ENVO:00000447; feature: ENVO:00000209|ENVO:00000569|ENVO:01000036; material: ENVO:00002151; isolation source: viral sequences binned using virsorter ... | reverse complement strand
ACCTTTGACCAATTGAGATTTAGTCATATCACGGACTTGTTTATCGTCCAGTGCGTCTCGAATTTCTTTTTCTGTTGACAGCATACCCAACGAGTCTAACACAAACATACAAGGTTTGCGTTCATCTATGGGCATTTGTAGATATTTATCAACTGCCTTAAGTGCCTTGGTACGGAATTCCTCAATGGTTACTACATTGACAACAACAGTACGATTTAAATCGACCCCACGAGACTCAAGTAATCCTTTATTAACTGCGGATTCAGTATCAAAATAGAGACAATAACCATCAGGATTAGACTCAAGGAAGTTTTTAACCACAGCGAGCGAGAAAAAAGTTTTGCCAGTACTAGACTCACCAGCAATGGCAGTAATCTTATTAGTAGAAACACCGCCAAAAATGGAACCTGAAACAAGTCCATTAAAGATGTACGAACCGGTGTCGATGTATCTTTCTTCTCCGTCGATGTCTGCTGCGAGTTGGGTGAAGTCATCACCAATTTCTTTTACAATGTCTTTCAAAAAATCCATTAAATTACCATTCCCTTTTCTTCACGTAAAATTTTCTTATAAGGTCCATTCGGATCCTTCTCTCTTACCTCCTTAACTTCTTTTAATAGATGATATAGTCTAGCATCACCACCTAAGGCAAGTGCTTTAACTATTGTATCTAAATCTTGGTCGTTGATAGGTAAATCCATTTCAGGAAAAAAAGAGTTCTAAGTTTACAGTTTTTTCTACATTCCACCCAATTGCATCTAAGATGATCTTAAGTGGCTCTAAGAAAGCTTTATCAAATTGTAAATCGTAATCAATATACTTGTCAAGACCAATCTCATGAGGAAAATCCTGAATAAACGAAATAATATTCTCATGAATAATATTCGGTTTTTTCAGGTAACAAAATTTGATCTTCTCACCATTCTGAATCAGAGAGTACTTATTATCCAACTTATGTTTTTTAACATAATAGTTGTACAATAATGCACCCCGTATATGTATAGGAGTTCCTTTTGCATATATTGTAGCATGTGCCTTATACTTCTCAACATTAGATGCAGACCGAGGGAATGATATATCTTCTGGAGGAAGTTTCTTAAAATCCTTACGTGATTGGTCAATAAAATCAATCACCTCATCTTCAGTACCGTTCATCATTATCTTAAGAGCATCCTTAATCATCTTACGACAAGGTGCTGGTGTTGAGGATTTAACTGCCTCAATACCCATCATCTTTAACTTAGGTTCTTCATACCTAACTCCTTCACTATCCCATACATTTAAAATATAACGTTTCTTTGCAGTCCATATACCTCTATCAGCAATGTTCTCACGCTTCATTTGCATTTTTTGGTCATAGGCGTTGACATACCCGGCCAATTCTTCGTAAGAACTTTCAATAAAAGGCTCGAATTCATCTTCACACACCTTGTTAAGGAACCTAACAACGCCCTCATTAGTTTTCTCTCTCCCCTCGTATACACGTTCAACCAGAGGACCCAAATTAAGATAAATGGAATCGGTATCAGAAGCAATAACATAATCTACATCTTCAGTTTTCAAAATTTTATTAAGATGAGTATTCATCTTATTCTCTATCCAACGAATGGATACTTGGCCAGACAAAGTAATGGCTTCGGCATTAGCAAGTTTGTAATACCTAAAGTACTGATTGCCGATAGCACCATAAGCAGAGTTAAGTGATATCTTCTTCGCCATCTGAATATTGTTACACCGTGCGATCTCCTTCTCAAGTGCCTTGGTCGGGGTCTTCTCATACTGTTGTTTTGCAGTAAGCATTCTCTTCTTGAAGACTACTCTATCACCATACATCTTATCCATCAACTCTGGAAGGAATCCTCTCACATCCTTCCTGTACTGTGCTCCATTGGCACACGTGGCATATTCACCACTAATCTCAGTCTCTTGATTTAAAAACCTCTCAACGCTTGCACCGGGACATCTAGCCTCCCTGAGGGTTTCCGGACTGATATTATATTGCATAATAAGATGAGGATACAAGCTATTAAGGTCAAAAGAGACAACCCAATCATAGCGTCCTGGTTTCGGTTCCTTAACATAAGCCCCTGCGTATTTTTCTGATTTAGTAGATTTATTCTTTGGTGGAATAACAATATTCCTTTTCTTCAAGTAGTTATAAATGATGTTATCCCACATCCGTACTTGATAGAAGACATCATTATAGTTCACTTTGGCATCATACGCCATAGTAAGTGCGAGTTCGATCAATTTCATCTTGTCTTCAAGACGATCAACCAGTTCTACGTCAACTATGTTGTATTCAATAAACTTCTGCCAACCCTTCTTATAGAAGTCCTTAAAAGTATCAAACTCACTGTGATCTAACTTCTTCTGCCCTAATTCTACTTCTGCAATATAATCTAATCGATAAGACTCCTGTGCCTTATAAGTAAACTTCTTATACAAGTCAAGATAATCTAACTGACATACACCACCCACATCAAAGGTAGTGTGCTTACGTCCCATAAGATGTAGTTCACCCTCACTACAGAGTCCCCAAGGTGACATACGCTTCATCAATTTCTCACCAAGCACCCTCCTAAGACGCTTACAAATATAAGGTATATCATATAGTTGAATGTTCCATCCAGTAATCACATCTGGAACATCCTGCATCCAATGACTAATAAAATTATTTAAAAGATCATACTCAGTAGGACAATGATGATAAATTAAGTCCTTACGATCATACGTGAAGGGTTTAATTCCCCAAGTAATGATCTGCTTCGTCGTATAGTCCTGGATTGTAATAGCAAGTATCTCTTCCTCGCACGATTCAACATCAGGGAACCCTTGCTCAGACGCAACTTCAATATCAAGAGTAACAAGTTTAATCTTACTGATGTCAAACTTGATTTCATCCTCAGGGTATTTCTCCGAAATGTATTGGTAGATATAACGGTCATGACCATATATCTCGAATCCCTCCACATCCTCGTATTTGTTATAAAACTCCCTACAATCTCTGACCGTTCCTGGATGAATTGCTTCAACTGCTTGTCCACTCAACGTTTTATATTTAGCCTTCTTTTTAGACTTAACAAATAACGTTGGAAAGAACTCATCCCTATGCTCATATCTCTCACCATTATCTACACCTCTGACCAGGAATTGATTCCCGATTAGTTGAACGTTGGTGTAAAATTTCATTCTTCAGTAAGATCCTGGTATTTTTCAAGTAAAGTGGGTGTTGGGTCTGCCAATGTTAATATTTTATCAGAACTCATCATAAATGTATCCTCTCTTGTAACACCATTTAAAAAAGGTTCTAAGGTCGTAGTCCCTTCTAAAGTATTAATCCAAAATGGACTCACTAATTTACAATCAGGTTCTCCAATATCAACTGCAGCAACCTCTCTAATCTCACTAATCAGAAGCTGCTGAGTCGTCGTCAGTGCTATCACTTTGATTGTCTTTTCCATATTCTACAATGTCCTCAATGTACATTTCTTTTAGTTTATCTATGGGTTCTACCATAGTGATCATCCAATCTGCAGGAACTGGAATCGTCTCTTGTTTAGTAAGAGGCATCCATGGAAAAAGAGAGACTGAAAACCCTGATTGCTTCTTAGGTCCTTCTTCCTTCATAAGATTAGGATCTCTCATCTTTACAACACAAGGTTTGTTAAGATGATACCCAATAACCTGTCTATCCTCTTCAGTACCAACGCACATCTCAGTGACATCAGAAATGACATCTTCTCCTGATTTAAGGAGCATTAACTTAACGGTCATAGTATCTTTACCTTATCATACAATGAAACTACTTCTTTACTAGGGTCTGGAATATGAGATAAAAGATCTCTCAATGCTACCACTTCTTCTGCTGTTAAGGTTAATCCTCTATTAGTCGTATGGGTTTCAATTGGTGGTCGATAATCGCTACCTAATGCTGGATACGGATCTGCCATAATTTTTATTTACCTCTGGTAATTGTAACACAAAAAAAGAGGACCGTAAAGGTCCTCTCCATCTCGAACTCATCTCTATTTAGAGATAGTCCTTACGAGTATGATGTTCAGGAACTATTTTTCCCAGTTGTACCAACAAGAGTCCGTCGGTAAATTCGACTCCTCGTACTTCAGTATCATCGGAGATTGTCCAGACCCTAGTGAACGACCGCTGGGCCAGTCCCTTATGGACAAATTCTCCATCAACCTTTGATTCTTCTTTTTTGCCTTCCACATATAATTTTCCAAACTCCGTATAGACTGATACTTCATCTTTCTTAAACCCCGCAAGGGCGATTTCGAGTCTGGATTCGACATTATTTACCTGTACAATGTTATATGGTGGATAGTTGGAAGTAGTAGGACTGTCCCAAAATCTATTGAGATAATCATCCATTCCAATGCTGTTTCTTTGAATCTTCTCAAAAAGTTCTGGAAGATTTGCAGCATGATACTGTGCTAGTGTGCCCATGATAGTAGCTCCTTTAAAAGCGAGTTTGTGTTTTGATGTCCCCGAAGGCGACATAACTAATTATACACGATAACGCTTAAAAGTGGGTGATGGTTCCCGTAAGAATTTCTTCGGTTTACGCGACTTGATATGGGTAAAATAAAAATTTGTATAATTAATAATCACCAAAAGGATCAATAATATTGTATTAATCATTGCATTCGCGAAGAATAATTTATATCCATGGATAAAGTATACCTACTCATCGGTAAAAAATAAGATGGAGTAGCATGATGAATAGTTCCCGGAAATAATAGTGCGCCATTTTGAGGTGTTTTAATTAATTGAGTTTTGCCATTAGGAAGTTTAAATCTAGTTCCATTATTTTGCAATAAGGGATTAGTTTTCATGTAATAAACACAAGCAAAATCATATGGATGAGTATGATAATTAAATTTTTCTCCTTTAGAATAAACCACCCACGAATTCATAAGAAACAATTTCTCACCAACCATCTTCTCAAACGTATTGATAAGATGAGAACAAGAAGATTTAAAATCTTCATGAAGTCCAATATCATCAGTACCTAATCTACCATTAGGAAGTAAAGTAAGATGACGTTTTGAATCTCTTATGAGTTGTTTTCTCTGCTTATTAGAAAAAACATCAGTAATCCGAAAACAATTCGGTTTGAGATTTGACATTAAATCCCAAGAACTATTCTAAAACAATAGCACACAATAGTATAACTGTAAATACCGGTAAAAATATTAATCGGTATCACTAGACTTACCTTTCTTACCAATATTATACTTCTGCTCTAACATCCAATCACCCTTATCTTTATAAGAAAGTACTTTTATTTGATTAAGAGGTGCGATATCAGTAACTGAATCTGCCTTCACTACACCAATAAGTCCCCAGTCAGCAAGTAAACGAGCAATACGATTACGACGCTGAACATCATTAACCGTAAGATTAGCGTGTTTACCATCCAACGCGAATAATTCTTTAAAATGCACGATATAGTATCTACCTTGCTTGTGTAGAATATGGCAAGATTGATAGAGTTTCTTTTCCTTTCGTGACGCTACACCAATTCTTGTAAGAGTTTCACGAACCTTTAAAAAATCGTCTGGTTCATTCAGAGTTACCTCCACCATTTGGTCTTGAGACCACTTGACTTCAGGTTCTACCGCTGTAGTCATTGTCTTCCTCCAGTTTCAAGTCGTTGTTTAATGTAATCCAGTTGTTGTTTTGATAAAATTTTCAGTGCTTGAGATGCTTTCTCATTACTATATCCATAGTATTGTTTAACACTTTGGAGGTCCGTGACTTTTTCCTTTCGGAGCCAGGGCGAAAATCTCTTCTTTTTCCTAAGTGTATTTAGATAAAAAGTATATTGCATATCTTTTTCTAAGAATGAATACTTATTCATCTCATTAGCAAACATTATACAATCTAAATGTCCACTCAAACAACGATTAACAATATAAGGAGGATAATCTTTTATGACAGATGGATCTTCATCAATAAGATTGTGCTTATTGAAGTTAATAGAATTTAACCAATCCTTAAGTTCTGTCATTAGATATAAGTCCCCACTAATACAACTCTAGGATTTCTTTTAGGATACTCATGAGTATGAAATAAACCACCAAATTGCATTATATCATCTTCTTTAGGATTATGAGATCTACTTATAAATCTACTCTTACCTATCCGTGGCACAATAGTTTTCCCACCAGCATTAGTTAAGTATATCAAAATATTATTATGATTCCATGAATGATCTACATGCATTTGAGCACACTTATCACCATTCCCACTATCAGGATAAGTTTTATTAGCATTCATCCTATAGATACATTTAATACCCATTTGATTAAATTCAAAAATCTCCATGAATACACGATAACATAAATCTATAGCATTAGATTGAACCGTAGAATACCTCATTTGATTTGTAGGACGTGCTAAAAAAGTATGACTCATAAAAGTATGATTATCTGGACAACCAGGCATTACCTTATATAAAGGTACATTCTTGTGCCAAGGAAAATTTTCAGATAAAACTAAAGATTTAAGTTGTTTATAATTAACTGTTTTTGGATTCTTAAGTATCTTCATGATTTGGTTTTGGAGTACTCTTATAAAGTTCTTGATTTCTCTTATCCAAATTTCTATTGAAATTCCAATAGTCAAATTTAATATAGAGTTTGTAAGGTAAACAAAGAAGTTTCTGAACAAACCATTCAAGATAAAGTAAAGAAAGTATAATATACTTCTCAATCATTATATAACACTGTATGGATCTATATCTGCACCCAGTGCATCAACATCCCTAATAAGATCATTATACTTCTCATCAGACTTAGCAAGTTCCTGTTCTCCTTTAGTAGTATAATGTAACACAACTGGATTAAAATGCTCCTGATGTTTCTGTTCTTTATATCCCATTGTAACATCCTGACAAGCAAATAATCCGCCCATTATTTCAAGACGACTTAAGATTGTCCAGATTGCATACTGATCTACTATTCTTGGATTTGGTATAGGATAAAACTTAGACTTCATCTTAAACTCATTCATCAGCTCAGTCAATTCGCCTAAACTCTCAATAATATAATTATGAACAGTATTATTGAGTAACATCACACCACAACAATATTTGTATATGGCACCTCTTCCACCAAGATCATAAATGGCAAGATCAACCTTATCTAACTGCTCTCTTATCTTCTGCCCTCCACCTATATTAGGATCAAATCTAAATCCAAACTCTTCTCTACCATATACATCATAGTAACAATAAGTATTGAAAATATATTGAACATCATCATAGAAAATAGTATCTGAGTCAAGATAAAGAATATTACAATCTCTTCTCTGAAAAGACTTAAGATTATACCACCTATGAATTGACCATGCACTCAACATATTATGATCAAATCCTTGAACAAATGGTCTTATTAAGACAGAATACTCAGACTTAAAATTATCGGGAACAAGATTAGGCTTGTCGCAAAAAAGATAAACAGGTATTTCATTATTAAATTCTCTTAGAGATGCGATACTGTGCTTAAGACGTTTGAATTCATGCTCATTAATATGATCATGCTCACTCATCTTATAAGAATAAAAGACAATATTCTCAGACTTTTGATTAGTCCTCCAACGAAGTTTGTCTAATTTTTCACGATCTGTCATGCAGCAATTGCCTCCGACTCATTAGAATAATTCATCAATATTAATTCCTTTCTAGTCTTCTGATCTCTCATATACTCACCGACAGAACGCATAGTATATGTTAGATCAAACTCAGCAGCATTCCAATTTTTAAATCTATCTCTTACCAACTGGTCTGAATTATAACTAACCATCATTGGAATACTATGCTCATCACAATCCTTAGCAAACTTATCATGATCGAAGTTTTTATGCATAGATCCCTTCTTACCATAAAGATTATCCTTTATATCATAAGGAGGATCTAAGTACATGAATATTCCATCATGCATATTATTAGTCATTAGATACTCATAAGAGTATCCGTTTATGTGCCAATTCGATATGATTTCTTGATACCCAGGTAACTTCTCAATTCCCCTAAGTGAAAAATTGCTGTTAGAAGCTTGAGATGAAAAACTAGAGCTTTCTGTGAGACCACTAAAACTGCACTTATTGACAATATAAAAAGCCACAGCACGGTCAAGGGGTGAACAATCGCGGCTATTAATGCGTTCCTTAGAACGAGTGAAAAGTACTCTCGCTGAATTTGGATCATTGTGTTTTAATTTAAGTTGCTTAAGTTCCTCACTTAATTCTACACCAAACATTTGGAGATTCATCCAAAAGTTTACAAGAGGTTCATAAAGATCATTAACAACAATCTTCAAATGAGGATACTTCTTACTAATATGTATCGCTACGCTACCTCCACCAAGGAAAGGTTCACGAAACTCAACATAATTTCGTAAATCAGGAAAGTACTGATCCATTTTAGTTACTGCTCTAGACTTACCTCCAGGATATCTCAGAGGAGTCTTCAATGCTTTACGAATGTCTTTCATCAATATATGTGTTTAGGAGGGTCAGTAGGATGCATCAACTCATCTTCCCAATACTCAGGGACCACCATACGATGACGGGGTTTAGGAATACCCAAATCTAGTCTTATAGGTGAATCCAATACCTGCTCAAAACTTTCTGCCATTCTACGGAAACCACTTCCCACAAATAATTGTCCAGCGCATACTGCTACTGTACAAGTTCCCCAGAAGATATAATACCATTGGGATTTAACTTGATGTCTTTTCTTTTCTTTTGTCATGATGAAGATTTCTCCTGTTTATTAGAATAGGCTATAGAACCCTTAAAAGGATTCTTAGTCCTATTTAAAATTGTAATAAACTTATCTGCTACAAAGGTTCCCGCCACACATACTTCAATCTCATCGCCATCATCCCAAATAGGTGTACCATCTTTCTTTCTAGTATCAAGTGCCTTTTCTAGATCTGCAATAATCTGTTTGGTAATTTTCATGTCAACTCCTTAATTTTATCTCGCCAATACTGACGATCCTCTTCACTTATCCACGGATTATGTCTTTGAATCCAAGCATGTTGTAACCATTGTTCCTTAGTCCAATCTTTTCTTGGTTCCTTAATATAATCCTGTAGACTCATCTAAATTCACACTCTACCATAATTTCCGTTAAACATGCAAGCAAATTTATTTCTTGGTCGGCAACGAAGGCAATTTGATACTGATACTTAGCAATAATAAGCACAGCAGAAGGAATGGTGCTAGGGACAAGGGAAGCATAAAGACTGTCGTAAATGCGGCGCAAAAGTACAGCAGGATCATTGTCCAAGTTATCGACACACCATTTACGTACTTGCGGAAAGTCCTTTTCCTTGAGGTTTTTAATGAGATCATTGACTTTTACATCACTAAAGTGAGCCAGTATCCCACTATCTATCTTGCCACCAACAGAATACCTTTGACACTCATTTAAAACTCTTCTCCAATCTGGAAAATGTTTATTAATAAGTTCTGCTAAGACTTTCTTATCACTTTGAATCCGTTCATTGTCCAGGATCCCGTTAAGTCGTTTGAAGAACTCTGCTGCAATTTCTTGTTTCTGTTTACCTTTGATGCCAAACTCGACCACAGCACACCTGGAGTGGAGCGGTTCGATGATTTTATTTTTATAGTTGCAGGTGAAGATGAATCTACAATTTCTGGAGAACTCCTCAATACTTGCTCTAAGAAGGAGTTGTACGTCGGGAGTGGTATTATCTGCCTCATCGATGATGATGACTTTATGCTTCGAGTCACTGCTAAGAGAGACTGTAGATGCGAAATTCTTTGCGTTGTTTCTGACGGTATCAAGGAATCGTCCTTCATCTGATCCATTAATGACATAAACATCTACTCCTAACTCTGCACAAAGTGCCTTTGCTACTGTTGTCTTACCGCATCCAGCAGGACCAGAAAGAAGTAGATTAGGTACTTCACCCTTATTTAGAAAGTCTCTAAAGGTTTTCTTTATATTCTCTGGGAGAATGCAATCCTCAATTGTCTTAGGTCGATATTTTTCAACCCAAAGAAATTCATCCCTCATAATTAAAATTAATCAAAATTCTGGTTTTTTGGTCAGTGCAACTAAATCCAGCATGTATTGAATTAGAGTCAAAAATTAACATTCTATTAGCAACACTCTCTACTTTACCACCATCTTCAAATTCTGTCCATCCATTATTAGTATTAATGTAATAAGTAGAAGTTATCATATCTTTATAATCAATATGATATCCAGTACATTTCGGAGATTCTGATTTTGGAGTTAAAACTGCCTTAGCCCGAACCAACTGTCCTCCCAATATATCTAAACAAGGTTTAATTATACTATAGTATTCACTAGGAGAATCACCTTCTCTATAAAAGTTATGAAAGAACTGCAAGGAATCTTCTGTAGCAGTATAAGATTGTTTATCAATATAAAACCAAGGAAAGTAACTACTCATCATTAAATTCTGAAGCATTTCAAACTGATCTGCTGGTAAGAAATTATCAACTACCTTCACGTTCTTGAAATGCAAGACTTAATCTTCCTATAACCCTATCCGGCATAAGAGAAGTGGGTTCTGTCCCTCTATGAGTCCATCTAGCATCAAATACAACCAACCTACCAGGTTTAGGTATTATTCTATGCAGAACTTCTGTTTCTTTACTTTTAAATTCAGTATGTCCACCCCAGGATTCGTCCCATTCATAATTTATATAAAACATATACGTATTCCCACCTGGATCTGTATGAAATCCTGGATTGTCACATTTCCTAAAGCAATTATAATAACCTCTACCAATCTTACTGGTATCAAAATCTTTACTTAATGCCTTTATAAAATATTTTTCAACAGGAGTAAAATCCTCCCGGTGTATAATATGAGCTAAAGTTATCTTTCTATTAGGATCATCCCAATCACTATCGGAACCAAAATACCAAGGTTTAACCTCAAGTAAAGCGGGTTCTATTTCCTTTAATGCATCTACCCTAATATAATCATCTATTATATCAAGTCTATACATTAACCAAAAGTAGAATCAGGTTCTAATGCTATGTAGTATGTTAAATCATAATTTTTAGCACTAAATCTAGATAGAAGTTTTTGTGATACTACTACATTATAAGTTCCAGGAAGAATTTTAATATTCTCTACTTTAAAGTTAAAGGAAAATTCTGATTCAGTATCACCAACAGCAATAGAGAAACTATTAGAAGTATCATTCTTCTTATCACGTACAAGAAGTTTTACAGCCCCATTATCACCAACAACTGACAAATCAGGAAGTTGATATATTGCAGCTGCTTTAAGCAACTTATCTAATTGATCAGTACTCAACTCAAAAGATACATCCTCACTAGGAAGTTCAATTGTCTTTTCTGGTGGAGTAATAATAACATTAGGATCAGCAAAGAAATACTTAGAACGCATCTTCCCTTCTCTAATCATAACATAATTATCTGCTTCAAAATCCAATTCTGGACTTTGATGGAGACCCATTCCATTAAGAAACTGTCCCAAATCATAGATACCAAAATCTTGAGGTAACTCTTCTGCAATAGTTGCTTCTGCAAGAATATTCTTCATCACTGAAATAGTGCGAAGTTGATTTCCTTTCTTAAAAAGAATTGAGGTATTAATAGTAGAGAAATTTTTAAGTAGAGATAGTGTCGAATCAGAAAGTTTCATAACCATGGTGTGTAAGATCTTCGGTAGTTTGTCCGCTGAAATAATACAGCAGTAAGCAATAATGCATTGCCTTTAGTATATCACGTTTTGCTTGTCCTTTCTTATCATACCTGCTCAAATACTTAATTGCATTAGAACGGCAAAAAGATTCTGCATCCCCTACAGAATGAATAAGATCAAGTGTTTGTACACTAGATCCTTCATTAGTATAATGTCCCTGATAAGTCGAAGAAACATAATCAGAAAGATCACTAATCCCCTTATCTTCTTGGTACTTTCTATGCCCAGGTCCCTTTAAATCAGGTTGAGGTTTAGTATCTGTACCTGGATAATGATATGCATATACATCATCCACCGCACCCATTGTTGGATAAGGATCCCCAAAATCCAAGGTATCAAAAGCAGAAACACTAGCATCACTAGCAGTACTAAGACCTACATCATAATTAAATGAAATATGATCTTGACCCATTCCACCAGGTAGATGATCTCCTCCAAAGTCAATAGTGTCAGGGGAAGCTGCACCAAAAATAGGAGATCCTATATTAATTGTATCTGCTGCACCTACTGCATCCTCCGGTACATTAAAAGTAACAGTATCATTCGCATCTCCTCCCAAAATAGTTACGTCTTTTTCTTTTTTACTCATAATTGGATAATCCTCATCCATAGTTCCATTAATTTCAGAATCCAATAAACTCCATGCATTCACCATTATATCATCCCTCCTTTACTTGGTCAATAGAAAAATCAACATCAACATCTACTTTATCATACAATTCAAGAAATGCTTGTTTGGTCTCATCATCAAAACGATTTACACAAACACTAATTGCTTTCATCTTATCATTAAAAATAGAATAAGCACGAAGAATGTGAACAAGACGACGAGTGCTAATTATCTCTTCTATTCCACCATCATAGAATGTTTTGCGAATAATGTCACCCCAGTCTACAAGTCTCTTACAGAAATCAGTATCTGTTACTCCAAGAGTAGATGCAACCCTTCCTAGGATCTTAGTCTCTATATTTGGTGATGGATAATCCTGCTCAAAGGTTACAGGGAATCTCTCAAGGAATGCTTCATTAAGAACATTAGTTCCTATAAATCTTCCATCATCAGATCCTTTACCTTTGGTATTAGCAGTTGCTACCACATTAAATCCCTTTGCAGGAGAAACAAACCTACCAATCTTCTTAAGGAATATTCCTTTACCCTCAAGGATAGGTTGTAAGCAAAGTATCTTATTGGATGCTAAATCTATCTCATCTAGAAGGAGGACAGCTCCCCTTTCCAGTGCTTCGATAACTGGTCCATTATGCCATACAGTGTTACCGTCAATAAGGCGAAACCCACCAATAAGGTCATCTTCGTCGGTTTCGATTGTGATGTTGACACGGATCAGTTCTCGCTTGAGTTGAGCACAAGCTTGTTCGACTCCAAAGGTTTTTCCATTCCCAGAAAGACCCGTGATAAACGTAGGATAGAACATACGGGTTTTGAGAATGGTCTTAATATCGCCAAAAGGACCAAAGCGGACGAAGGTATCATCTGTTTCTGGAATGAGGTTCTGTTCTAATTTAGGCTCAACTGCAGGTGCATTAAAAGAATTCTCAATACTCTTCACTGCCTTAACAGTAACTTCTAAGTTCCACTTACCACGACCAACTTTAAATTGTTCAATCTTCTTAGTAACAGTCTGATAGGCAATATCATTCATTGCACAGAAACCCTTCACATCAGCTGCAGTGAATTCCTTTCCGTAATTTGCTTTCAGACCTTCAATGATTTCTTCACGAGTCATTTTGATCTCGAACATAATGTAGTTTGTTTCAATGTACTTATTATAACCCAATATAACATCATATAATCCTTAAGTAGACAGTTTATTTATCGGCACATTTCATAATAAACATTCCCCACTAACACAATTCTTCCGTCACATTTATTAGGTGGTACATGATGCCATAACCAAGAAGGAAATATTACAACTTTACCTTCCTCAGATTTAACTTTCTTACGGCTACGAGTAAAAACTAAAGGAGGAGATCCTTTAGGACATCTGACAAAATAAACCCAACTACAAAAACTTGGAATATGATGATGGGATTTAGTCTCGTCACCCTCCCTATACTTAACAAACCATGTCTGCATATTAAAACTACTTCCTTCTCCCACATAATTTACATCACCCAAAAAGGGATACTTTTTAAAAATTAAAAGTCTAACCCAAGAATTTATTAAATCAATATTCTTAGAAGTAATGGTAACTGAAGAAAACAATGCAGTGTCACCTTTTGCTTGAGACCGTCCGCTATAATCAGCAGTCTCTGCATCTTTTAATAACTTCTTATTTAAAGACTCATAATAAGGATGATAATCTATTATTATATCATGCTTCTCATTAATCTGCATATTTCTTTATACTCTTCTCCCATTCCTGTAAAGATGATGAACAATCAGGTGGTTCAGGATCCTTATATCCTTTCATCTTCTTCCACTTATTATGCAATGCACCCATCATCCAGGATTGAGCAAGACTATGTGGTCCATTCTCAAGCAGATCTAACTCATACTTACTAGAAGTGTACCCTTTATACTCTTCTCTCCAATTGGAATCATCATAAGATTTAGTCATGAATTCTTGCGTCGTTAATATCTATCGTATTTTTCTTATAATATTCTACTATCTTCTTCAGAAAAACAACCTCTTCCTTGAGTTCTGCATTCTCTTCTTCCAACAATTCTATGTGTTTATCGTAGATTGTGTACATACTATTTAAAAGGGACCTCGAAACTATTTACGGATTTAATGTTTTCTTTAGGTCTCATGCGACTAGCTCTACAAACTCTCCAAGAACTTTCTTGTTAAGTTTCTTAGTCTTAAGAGATTTAACAAATGCTCTTTTAATTTGTGCCTTTGTTGCATCATCATCAACATCAAACTGTGCATCTTCAGCCAAACTATTAGCAGACATTGCAAAGTATGCATCATAACCAGAATCTTTAACAGTAAAAGCCTTATTCTTTCTCCACTCTTCTACCATTCTATCATGTTCACGATAATCATACAATCTCATAAATGATTTTGCATCACGATTGTTAAGAACTCTAATACCAATAAAGTTTGTAGAAGGGAATCTATCCTTTAAATTAGTAAGAAGCATATCAGTAAAATGATGATACCCATAACCAACCTTATAAGTCTTACCCAACTTACGATCTCTTAAGAAAGTGCGATCTGCATGACAATTACGCATTCCTAGATAAGATTCCTCTTCCCAATGACGCTGAACACTTAAACGATAAGGAAGTTGATGTGCTTCTCCATCTGTTAATATAACACACTGAACTTTCTCTACACCAGTATCTTTTTGGAATTTTGGAAGAAGTTGATGAAGAGAAACTATTGTTTCATTAAGAGGAGTTCCGGAAAGAACTAAACGTTGCGGATAAGTATATGATGAAGCAACCTTAAAACACTGAGCAATACGCCAAATGTTTATCATTTGACGTTCTAATGTTTTAGCATTTACTTTACTACTAAACAAATTCATCAAATTAAATTCTTCCTGGATATGTAATACACCTTCTCTTTCTTGATAATTAACAGATAGATTTTCTCTATGTCCACGACCATTCCATTCCTGTGTAAAAGCATAAACCTCAAAAGGAATCTGAACTTTCTTACAGAACCACATAAGATTATACAGTTGCTTACAAGTATCTTGCAGAACATACTGCATAGAACCTGACCAATCTAATATAAAAACTAATCCATGGTTCTTCCCGTCAGGAAGGACAGTAACTCTCTTAAATAAGTCTTCATTGAATCGATATGTCTGAAGCTTCGTTGTATCGAGAACCCCAGTGCGACTTGTAGAACTACGAGCATAAGCACTAGCTGATTTCCTACACTCAAATTCTTTGACAAGGTAACTGACTTCTTTTTGGGCATCTCTTTTGAATTGTACATAATCAGCATCTACCTCATCAAATTTAAGAGTCATTGGAAGAGTACTTTCTTCCCACCTTTTACTTTGTTCTATCCAATCATTATCAATATACTTATGAACTTCTTCATTACTTACAATTATATCATCTAACTTAACCTCTGGAATCTCCACATAAACATTTTCTACTATACGATCATCATCACCAAGAAGGTCTTTAAGTTTACTCTCTAAATTATCAGCAGTCTTAACTTCTGGTTCTAGAGAAGGATTAAGATCATCCATCCGATCAGTGCCAGAAGCATTATCGCTCCTATCTTCCACATCAGAACTGCTATCAGTGTCAGGAAGGGAAGACTGATTATCAGCAGTGCTATTATTGCTGAGATCCCCAAGATCTTCAAGGTCTTGCTCAAAATCCAATTTAGCTTTCTGTTCGTTTTCTTGGGAATTTTGTTCGGATTCCTGCTTGCAGAAATTATATAACGCTTCTGCTGCGAATAAGGTTTCAGTAAACGTTTCGGCATTTTGGATTAAAGCGATAATCTCCTTTTCAGAAGACGAAAAAGATACAGAAAGGATCGAACAAAGTTTAAAATGTAAATTAGCCCGATCAGCAAGATTAAGACTATTAATATCTTGACCATCTAACTCAAAGAAATCTTTATCATGTAACTCACTATATCCTTTATAGAAACTTTTGGCAAGTCCCATATATTTACGCTTCATCAACTTTTCAATTCTGGCATCCTCTACTACATTAACAAACTGCTGAGGAATATTATGCTCTAACCACCAGTCCTCATCAGGAGTAAAGAGTGCATGTCCTACCTCATGCCCAACTAACATATCATACACATCGTTACTTGCTTTATCCCAAAGAGGAAGAATAAGAACCCTTGTACGAACATTAAACTGAGCAGAATCTACTCGCTTATGTTCTACTACAATATCCTCAGTAGCAAGCAACTTTGCCAGTTGTGACTTGATTTCTTGCTGTACTGCCATCTGTGTTTTCGTTGTATAAACCTATGATACTAGAAGACCCACGCTTGGTGGGTCTCATATAACGCTTCTTAATATTTTGTAGCCTTGCTCTTGCTTGACGCAAAGCTTGCGGTTTCAGCTTTCTCTTCGGTGGTTTGCCCGAATTATGCTGCCAGTTCGGGATAGAATGCTTCAATGTCCTTCCTATAAAGTTGCTTAAGATTATGTATAAGCTTAGGAGTTTTCTCCAGCTTATTATGTTCATCTTTTCCTTTAGGATAGTATGCCTCTTTATCAAAGGATAAGTCAATCCCTATTATGCCACTTAGCCAACTGACAAAATCATCCTCAAATCCATCCTCAAACTTCCAGATATGAGTTTTATCAGTCATGAAATCAACCATAGGTCTATACCAATTCGCTGATTCTTGAATAGGAAGATTATCTAACATCGAAAAGAAATACATCTCATCTTCCATCAACTCCTGAATATCATCACCATAATGCCTCTTTAAATACATTGATCCAGAAATAAATCTATCAATAGGATTTCTAACAACTGAAAAATGTGGAATACCTTCTACATCCAAATACTTTTCATAATATTCTTTATGATAATGGGCAACCTCTGCTCCATTCACAACAGACATTATTCCAAATCCATTATCAAATTTCTGATGTTCATCAGGATCCCACATACAATCATTCTTCTCAACACAAACAAGATTATATTCTATAAATCTTCCTGCAGTTCTAGGGATATGAGCAAAGAAAAATCTTTTCCCAGTAGACTCGTGTTTAAATGTTGGCATTAAATTGATCCATAATGTTAATCGTAGGGAACCATCCCAACTCACGTAAAGCAGTTGTATTGGCACATAAACTATCTGGTTCCCCTGGAGTATCCTCCTTAATGGGAAGATCCCTACCCATTGCCTTTGCTAATTCTAACACAGAAATTGCTTCTCCAGTACCAATATCAATATGTCCTGTAAAAGTACTAGGAATCAAATAACAAATAGCTCTGGCAACATCCTTCACATGAACATAATCTCTTTTATGTCTTGTAATATACTTAGCAGTGTTCTCTTGCAACATTCTATACAACATATCAGGTCTGCTATTCTCTTCTGCCCATACATTAAAGAATCTCATCCCTACACTATTAGGAGGTGCCTGTACTTCATTTACTTTCTTAGTGATAGCATAAGGATTCATCCACCATCCATGTGCTCCTGCGGAACTTGCATAAAGTAATCGAACATTATTCTTTCTACAATAATCAAATATTGGTTTTGACTTCTCTACATTATTCTCCCAAAACTTCTCTGGATTCTCTATACTATCCCGCAACGCAGCAAATGCAGCAAGATGAATTACTATATCATAATGCTGAGCAAACATCCCATCAGGACCATCAAAGTCCCCTATATCATTAGGAAAATCTAACCCCTCAACCAATTGACCATAACCAGCATCATATTTAAGATGACTATAAACATATTTTCCAATAAAACCTTTATGCCCAGTAACTAAAATTCTCATAACAATCTACTAAATCCTTTTACTTTTTCAAATGACATCACTCTACCAAATGCATCTTTGTCCAAATCAGTCTTATGAGATATGACAAAAACATTTGCATCCTTAATTACATATTTGATAATTTTAAGAAACTCATATGTTCCTGATCCATCCAATGAACTATCAAACACCTCATCCATTATAAGGAGATTAGTATTCACGGAATTCTTCATTCTAGCAACTTCTCTCCAGGTAAACAAGAGTGCTAGATCGATCCGCATTTTCTCACCTTCCGAAAAAGAAGCATAAGAAAAATCCTCATGAATTGGGGACTGAACGGTTTCGTTAAATTCCTCATCAAGTGTGAAGTTGATGTAGAAGTCCATCATCTGAAGATAACGGTTAACTTGCTGATTTATCAGCGGTAGATACTTCTTTATGATTTTGGATTTAACTCCACCGTCTTTAAGTAAACCATACGCAAATGCGTGGTATTTAACGGTGTCCTTCCGTGAAGATAATTCGTTGTATGTAGTTGTAAGATTGTCTTTGAAGTTTGCTAACTTGTCATGCTCAGTATTTCTGTTTGCAAGTTGGTCGGTAATTCCCTGAATTTCCGATTCCAGATCTCTGATTTGTCGTTGACACCCAGATATCCGAGTATTGTTTTTAGAAATGCCATGCGTTAGATTAGTAATCTCCTTAGATAATTGAGTAAAGTGACGCTCTCGTTCTTCTTCGTTTTTAAGAGTATCTTCTAGTTGTTTAAAACCAGCTTGTAACTCCTTTGCTCTATTTTGAGCGTCTTCAATTTTATTTATTCTAAACTCCTCCTCGATTGGTTGGGTACATGTAGGGCATGTTACATTATCTGTAAAGAACTTATGCTCTTTCGTAATGGTTGCTACCTTATTAGCAATCTTCCCTTTTAGACCACCTAAAGTACGCAACTTTTCTGTAGCACCTGTTACCTCTTCTTGTTTTTGAACCAATTCAGAAATGTTAGCATCTGTTAACTGATTATGCTCCATATGAGTATTAACTTCAATCTGTAAGACCTTAATTTTTTCATTCTTCTCTTCTATATTTTCCTTACTTCGATTCTCTAACTCCTCAATAAAGGTCTCTTGCATTTTAACTTTATCTGTAAGAGATTCTTTCTTAAGATCAAAAACTTTAAGTTCTTCCTTAACTGATCTAATCTTCTCCTTAATAATATTATTCATAGAAGAAAAGATCTTAATATCCAAAAGATCCTCAATAACTTCCCTACGATTAGTAGCAGTCAACTGCATAAATGGAACAAAGGTACTTGAACCCAAAATAACAATTTGAGTAAAAGACTTATAATTCATCTTTAGAACATTCTGTTCTAACCATTTTTGCTGATCATTAACATGCGAGAATTGATCCATTACATTACCATCTCTCCATATCTCAAAGATATTTGGTTTTATACCTCTTACTACTTTCCATTGGGTAGGTCCAACAGAAAATTCTACTTCTACTCTACAATCCTTCTCATTAGTAGAATTGATTAATTGTGGTTTACTAATTTTGCGAAAGGGTTTATTAAACAAACTAAAAGTCAGAGCATCTAGCACTGTACTCTTTCCAGCACCATTCGTACCAATAATCAAATTGGTAGAATAGTCGTCAAATTTAACATCAATATACTGATTGCCGGTACTTAAAAAATTCTTCCAGCGAATATTCTCAAATAAAATCATGCTTAGTATCTGGAGGAACTACAATATCATCTGAAGTAATGACCGTGTAGTTGTAATCATGTATTTCACAAGTTTTAATCATAACTTCATCTTCAACCTCAATAACATGCATCTCTGGATAATCATCTGTCTCTAACATCATAGCATAACGTGTTGCATCATCTTCTTCTTCAAACAAATAAAGAATCTGATTACCTTCTATATCTTTTACAGAGTATGCTCCCTCATTTTCCTTACCAGCAACAGTTAGAATAAACATTAAACCAACTCACATGCTTCCCGATACACCTCTTGCAACATCTTTTGAACAATAGATTTATCAATATCTATTTCTGATTCCTCAATATACCTATTAAGGATAGACATCGTATCTTCAGACTCAAAAGGTTCAAAATCAGCAGCATACCACCCATTAAAATCAAAGTTTTCTACAACCTTAATTTCTGCAACATTAGAATTATACAACTTATCAATAAATTTTTCAAATTTCTTTGTATCTGTCTTTTTACGAACTACAACTTTTACAATCTTACCTTCATATTCCCTTGCGTCAAAAGTCTGATAGGGAGTATCTTCATAAACAATCTTATAGAACATTCTATAAGGATTATCTACAGGTGTATGCTCTAATGTTTCTGTATCAAAAAAATGAAATCCCTTTGTCTCATCCACATCATGCCAATACAATTCATAAGGATTACCTAAGTAATGAATATCTTCTTGACATGATCTTGTATGAAAATGACCCGAATATACCCTTTCAAATCCTTTAAATATATCTGCTGGTGTCCCATGATCCATGGTAACCATATTATTAACTTTGAATCCATTCAATTCCAAATGTCCCATAACAACTGGACACTTAGTTTTCTTAAGAGTTTTATAAGTAGACGTTTGATTCTCCGAATTAATCCAGGGAACCATCATAATATTTAAATTATCAATCTTTATTTCTGTTGCCTCAGAATAAACATGGACATTATCATACTCACGAAGTAATAAATCTACAGCATTTACATTGTTAGTATTCTTATAATATGCAGTATGATTGCCCACAATAGTATGGACAGTTATACCCATCTCTTTTAGTTTATCGTAATAATTATCCTTTGCCCAGGATAAAGCCGAAAAGTCGATACCTTTACGGCTGTCGAAGGTATCACCCATATCAACAATGGTCGTAATACCTTCTGAGTAAAGAAGCGGAAAAAATACATCATTATAAAACTTCAAAAAATAATCATGAAAAAGTTTAGAATTCTTTCTCGCACCAAAATGCTGATCAGTAATTATTGCTATCTTCATTCAATTATTACGAAGTTTAGCATGAACAGAATCTTTTATCTGATTATATTCTGAAAAACTTCCAGCCCCATCAATAGTATTACTATCATCAAATACTTCTGAATAACCAGACTTCTCAAGAATCTTATTCTTAATTTCTAACTGACGTTTTTCTCTTTGTATTCTGCGGAGAAATGCATAATGTATAATCTGCGTAAAGTAAGCAAAAGGATTTTGGGATTTCTCAGGATTAAAATTATGTATGTACTGAACGCAATTTTCGATTCCATCAGAGATCATGTCCTCCTTGAACATG
>VTLG01001864.1_pt1 | contig 21500 bp, 14 predicted proteins | sample 4694571 | NCBI WGS metagenome assembly VTLG01 (sample SAMN12604809, study PRJNA352737) | marine metagenome | biome: ENVO:00000447; feature: ENVO:00000209|ENVO:00000569|ENVO:01000036; material: ENVO:00002151; isolation source: viral sequences binned using virsorter ... | reverse complement strand
AACATTTCAGTACACGTACAAGCTCATAATCAAGCCTCATCTTTTCTTCTTGCCGTTTGGCTATACGTCTACATTGTTCTAAACCTCTACGATCCAAAGGAAACATAAAGTTGATTTGACCTCCCCAATTCTCAGCTATCGTGTAGCTTCTCTGACTACCTACATCATCATAGGGTTTCGTATGATTCCCCATGTAAAAGGGGCTAAATGTCATAGTTGCTCCATTGCAACTGACACCAGATCCATAGTGTTGTCTACTAGGAGCACCATTATTCTGAAATTGGACAGCTTGGTTTGTCACATTTCCAGTCGCTGCAGCAACAGGATTAGAGGTGTTATTAACCTCTGGATCTGATGCTTTAGCTGGTGCTACTGAGAGAAGACTGATAAGGAGACAGTAGTAGATTCCTGTTCGATAGTTCGATCTATCTCTGTTTTCTCTATGATCTGACTGGCTGCTCTTGTTACTACTTCTAGTGAAAAGTCTGAGCCAGCTGTATGAATCGTAAAGATTGAATCTTCGTCTACTAAGCCTCCTGAGCTTGCTGAGGTATGAGTTATATTGTCCCCAGACCATTTGTTTAACGCTGCTCCATAGGTGGTTGTTACTATCTCTTCGTCTATATCAACTGTTGTGGTGGTAGTACTATTCATTGAACCTTGGGTGAAGTTAGGTTGTACTAATTCAGCTCTTACTACCGTGGGTGATACCAGTAGGAAAAGTAAAAGCCATTTCTTCATGTTTCTTTTTTCTTAGCCATGGGACAATCTACAGGTTTGTTGTTGCCACTATTTTTATTACCAGTGGTCAAGCCAAAAGTTGCAAGTGCTCCCGTAAACACACTGGCAACGAACGTGATATCTGAGTTACCTGATTTTTTAACCATAGGTAAATCAACATAGTTCATTGTAATGATAAATCCAGACCAGACAACAACGCCCAATCTGACAAATGTACCAAGTACTTCTATTTGATGTTCTTTATCCTCTACAGCATCTTTCAGCTTTCCAAGGACTCCTTTTTCTTTTTCTGGCGGTTTTCCTTCCATTTATCTACTTTCTTTTGTAAGAACTTTTGTATTTGTTTTTTTAATTTGTCAAATAAAGGAGTAGCTAAGGTGGTAGTTGCTACAGCTGCTACAGCTGCATAAGTAGCCGTAGCTACTACTTCAGCTGAAGGTAAGGGTAGATCAATCTTTACAACAGGTACTCGAAGAGTTGGTTGTTCAGTTTTAGCAGTTTCTGCATCTTCAGTTTCCTCCGGTACTTCCTCTAGTTCTACTCCCTTGGGAGCTTTAATATTACTTGGAGGTATGACTATAGGAGGAAATACTGGCACATCTGCCGTTGGTTGCTTTAGAGGGATGCTAGGCATATCTAGAGCTTTGGGTAGTTTAGGTAAGTCCACCTAACTCCAAGGCTTACCCTTGTCAGTAGTTGGACGTATTTGTTCTTCTAACTGAACTTTGATAGTATTTTCAATTTCAGCAGTGCTTGGATTCCTTTGATCTTCTGCATTCATTGCATTAATTCTATCTTGAAGCCATTTAAGAACTATTGTTTTTGTTAAGTCTTTATATGGTACTAAAGTTTCAGGCTCTGGTAACTGTACCGTGCCTTTTATTTCATGTTCATAAGTACCATCAGTAGCGTTAACGGAGAAATCTACTTCAAAAACATATCCGTCTTTTGTTCGTCTGTTGAGATTAAGTATATCCCATGTAACTGTTGTTGTTGTTGACATTTAAAATAATCTTGAATGTTTATTTATTTGAATTCAGTGAAAATGAAAGTTTTTGTACTGTCTATTTTTTCAAGATCTGAATAAGAAGAGAGTTGCTCATCATCCCATGTTTCTTCGTCGGAAGTTGTATCCACATGTATTCCTAAATCACCTGATGATTGGGTTGTTATACCATAACCACCTTCTCCAACACAATGATAATAAATATCATTCGGAGTACTTGTTCCAGATGAATCAATAGCTGTACGATCATCTGACCACCACCAGTGTGTTTTTTCTGTTGCAGATGCATGGTACTCTGGAGTTGAATCAGTCCTAGATTTAGTTTGGCTGCCATCTAAAGGCAATCTTGCAATAAATCCAATACTTCTTCTATAGCGTTCATTTTGTGTACCTCCAGTATATTTCCATGTGTCATAGGTATATTGTTCAACCCTGCCACCAATTAATATACCGTTATCACTTACTTGGAACATACCTATATCAGTTTCACCACGGACATAACTCCAACTTATTTGTGACCAAGCACTAGAAAGTGATCTAACCCAAACTACTGATCCATCAGATTCATTTAATTTAATGATCATTGGAGTTCCGTAGCTTGACTCAGCATTTGTAGAGTTGCTATATGGTCTAATCTTGTCACTAGAAACACACAGGTATAAATAACTGTCATGAGCTACCATTTTAATTTGACCGTTATCATTACCTCTTAAAGCACTAGCACTTGTACCATAAAGAGAAGAAGAAGAATAAGTATGTGATCCACTTTCGGTTTGGTTATATAACTCTCTAGTCCAATCAAGTGAATCGTTTGCGTACGATTCGTTATTACTGGCACCTGTAATAGATGTATTACTATTTAAAGAACGTCTTTGAATACAAAGTTTATACCTATTAGTAGTGTCGGCAGTTCCTCTTTTCATTGCTGTATAAAGTTTAGTTCCATCACTTTTAGCAGCGGAACCTATTATTTCACCCCAGTTTGAACCATCTCCTCGGAACCTAGCTTGGAACCATCTTTTCATTTCAATGGTTCCATTGGTATTAACTTTACCCATAATATGTGTTTGATCTCTTGATCCCCAACTGGAATTAAAACCATCAACTCGGACATGACATGTAAACCATGCTGAACCTGGAGTTATATTGATATCTGTTGCGAGAATTTTATAACTATGTGTCGCGTCATCTCTGAATTTCCATCTATCCCCACCCATAGTTAAATCAGTATCTAATACAGCAAAGTTCAAACCAGATTTATCATGATTACTACCTGAATACTTCGAGATTCCAGTAGCTAAAAGTAATTTACCGCTAACTAATTTACAGAAAGGTGTTTCTCCTTTATGAGAACTCCAGTGAGTTTGTTCTCTTAGGTATCCAACTTCTTTTTGTGAACTTATAGCACCAGTAGCACTAATCTTAACTGCAAATATTCTATGTCTATCACTTGATAGTCTTAAGTTATCAGTGTGGATAATAGCTATAACACTATTGTCACTTAATATTTCAACACTACTACATCTACAATAACTATTAGAAGATGAAGTACTAGTAGGCATATTATCATCAATAGTTATATAAATATTCCATATTTTTTCTCCATTCCAATCTATACAAGTAATTGGTGCAACGTAAAAATTATAAGGAGTATTTGAAGATACTTTTCCATAATGGACATCTTGATAGTGTGAGTAGACAATTCTATCAGAATTTGAAGCTACTGAACCTCCAAAACTACCAGCTTTATTTGAATGTAAGCCTGAACCTCCATAAGTATCAGTTGTAGGTACTTCACCGAAGTTCAAAGCCCAAGCTTTTTTATCTACCTTTCCTCCAGCTCCAAGGAGCATTTGTTGTATAGTCATATTAGCTCAACCCCGAACCTGAGATGTAAGCAGTGGTTCCACCATACATAAACAATACAGTAGCCATACCACGAGCAGCTAAAGTTCTATTACCTGTAGCACCATCAGCAGTGTTATAGAGAGTACCAACTGAAGCAGTAAGAGTTATATCTGAAGCACTATTATTTAAGATAGTTACCGCATCACCTCCGCCTAGAGTTGAGTTTGGAATTACAACGGTAGATCCAGCAACAATACATTTGCCAGCATCACCAGCAACTAATGTATAACTAGAAGAAGTTGTAGAAGAAGCAGGGTTTAAAGGTATATTTCTTAACTCACCCTTACTGTCATAAACCTTCGTTCCGAAATATCCATTCCTCCATCTAGTACCACTAGAACCTAAGTCATAAGTATTATTGGTATCACTGTAGAAGTGTTGGTCATATAGATAAGCTTCATTGCTGCTTCTATCAGTTTGAAACGCCCAGTTTTCTCCAGTATCTACAAAACCAATTCCATTAGAGTCACCATATACACCTCCAAGAAGAGAATTATCAGATTTCGCAAGTTTCAGCATAGAAGTGGAGCTATGACCTGATCTCAGGCTGAATCTATAAGTGTTCTCTGGATAGAAATGGCAACCAGCAGCAGCACCACCATTCCAATAAAGTCCTGCATTTGTACCTTCAAAGTAAATCCAATCATTTGGTCTAAGCTTGGCTGTCCAAACGTCAGTAGCACTTAAGGCACCACTTTGACCTACGTTGTTTTGGTGGATAATTTGTCTATAAGAACCGTCATACCAATAAGGAGTATTATTAAATCTGAAACCTCTACCATGATACTCATTCCAGAACCACACGTCTCCACCTGAGTATTGCCAGTAAGCTCTAGCAGTTCCAGTGTTGTCTTTCAGCCTTATAAAGGGAGCAGTCGCACCAGTTAAAATAATTGATTCATTATTACTGGTATTAACAGTTAAGACACCATTAAATGTGTCAGATGTATTACTTCTTAAGTAATTTGAACCTTGAACACCATCTAGTAAATCGGCATCTAGCCCAGAGCCAACACCATCGTTGCCAGCGTGCCACATGGTGTTGAAGCTTGAACCATCTGTTGAGAAGGAAATGTCATCTCTAAGAAGTAATGTAGAAGAATCTTCTTGATTATGTAGTCGTAAATAACCACCAGAGCTCCATTCTATATAAGCTTTATTTGTAGTGCCTTCTTGGAATCTTATATAAGGATCATTTGCGCCAGAAAGAATGATTTTTTCAGCAGTAGAACCATTAAAGTTATAAGTTCCGCCCGATAAACTATCTGAAGCATCAGATCTTACAAAGCTTGCAGCATGTAAGCTATCAACCGTATCAGCATCTAAACCGCTACCTGAACCATCAACAGTCTTAATAGATGTAAGTATTTCTGAAGCTGATTGGTCAGCAGTTGCACCCGCTTCAATAGCATTTAACTTCGTATGGTCTGCATCAGTGAAAACGTTAGAATCTGTAGCTGCTTCAACCGCTGCTCTGATTTCAGCATTGGTTTGATCTGCTGTAGCATTAGCTTCTATAGCGTTTAACTTCGTATGATCTGCGTCTGTAAAGACATTGGAATCACTAGCTGCTTCGACTGCTGCTCTTATTTCTGCGTTAGTTTGGTCAGCTGTAGCTCCAGCCTCTATACCATCTAATTTAGTACCATCAACTGAGACATCTCTACCATCTACAGTTTGGCTACCAGAGAAGGTTAAGTTACCTGTCATCTGATCACCTGACTTAGACAGTAGGTTTCCAGTAGCTGTTACACCACCTTGCCAAGCTGATCCGTTATATACTTTTAACTCATTACCTGTTGTATCAAAGTAAAGATCACCAGCATCTAAACTAGAACTAGGAGCTGAACTTGCTACACGATATCTAGCAGCAAAATCGTTAACTGTGCTCATATTAGAAGCAACAGTATTTACATTTGCTATTGAACCTCCAACATTATTAACATTAGTAATATTGGTAGCAACTGTATCTATTTCACTTGTTCCTTCGTTTAAATCTGAAGCTACAGTATTAACGTTAGCTATACTATTAGCTACAGTATTAACATTAGCTATACTACCTGAAACTGTTGTAACCTCAGTAGCTTTAGGAACTAATCTATGGAATGTATAAGTATTTAAAGTAGATGTAGTCTCTACGATCATTCCAAAGGTAGAAGCATACGTTGTACTATTAGCTAGACCAGTAATGGTGACTGTTGAGTTACCGACAGTGCCGTTAGCAATTGTCGCCACTCCAGATCCATTGGAGGTAAGGTTGCTTGCGAGAGCTTTAATAGATACAAGAGTTCCAGCTCCAGGTGGATCATTAATGTCAGGGTTAGTGTTAGGGAAGCTAGTCTCGTTAGCTATTGGTACAAAACCACCTACGTCATCAACAAGATCAATAATCCTGTCATTGATAGCAGCGGTTGTAGCTATTGTTGTATCGTTATCAGGGAAGGTATCACCATCTTTAATAGTGTCACCAGTACTTACATTGAAGTATCTAGCATCAGATGCTGATGAAGTAAAGAAGCTTGTATCGTTTGCACTAGCTCCAGACTGTTCACTATTAGTGATAACAGTAGCAGAGTTTAACTTATCTGAAGTTATTGATCCAGTTGCATAATGCTCTGTATCTAATGCTCCAGCTGCTATATGCTCAGAATTTACTACATCATCTTGTATGTTATCACCATCTATACAGTCATTTGCAAGATGAACATGATCTACACTACCATCTACATAATGTTCAGAGTCAATAGCATTGTCTGCTATCTTTGCACTATTTACAGCATCTGCACCTAAAACATTATTTGTTACACATCCAGTAGAAAAATGACTCGTAGCTATAGAAGCAGTATTAATTTCATTTGTACTTACAGCACCATTAGCTATTTTTGCATTTGTAATTGCATCATCAGCTATCTTAGCTGTAGTTACATTTGAATCAGCTATCTTGTCTGTAGTAACTTGTGCATTAGCTATATGCTCAGTATCTATTGACCCTGCTGCATAGTGTTCGGAGTTAATAACATCGTTTTGTATGTTATCTCCATCTATACAATCGTTAGCTAACTTTACATGTGTTACTTGAGCATCAGCTATGTGAGCTGTGTCAATACTACCGTCTACAATATGCTCTGAATTTATTGAGTCATCAGCTATCTTAGTACCATCAACTGCATCTGCAGCTAATTCTGTTCCTCTGATACTACCAGCTGTGACACTAGCTGTTATCTGTCCTGATCCAGGTGAGTTATCTGTAATTGTTATACTTTGACCACCTACTACATCAGTGGTTAAAGCTGTATCTATCTTTGCATCTATTCTCCCGTCTTGTGCAGCAGTTGTACTGACTCGGTTATCGTTACTAACCCAAGTCTCTGTGCTTATAATTGTTTCGTCACCAGTCGTCCATGCAGCATCAATCTTGTTGTTGGATTCCTGTGTAACGTACAGGTTTTGATTGAAGTTATCATTCAAGTCAGACGACTTGATAGCTGAACCCGCAAAGAATGTGGCTTCTAGCTTTGAGTCGTCTGTTTCTCGATAGATTCTGATCTTATCTCCGACTGTTGGATTGCTATTCAGTTGTATGGTCGTTGCATTGGCAAAAGTCCATGCAGTTGACACTGTACCATTGATGCTTACTTTTACATCAGTGGTCTTTAAATATGGAAATGTGAATGAGTAATTAGTGGTGGAACTATTACTAACGGTATAATTTGATTCGGTTACAGCCATTGATTAGTTAGATTATTTATTTCGGTGGATTTACTTTACTCCGTATTGTAAAAATTCTCTTTCTTTATAATTTGTTCTTGATTGAGTAGCAGCGTCTTGTATCCTATTTTGACTCATTAGACGTTTAGTTCTTTGCTTACCAAGACCTAAAATATCTATATGTTCGTATCTTGGATCGTCAGCTATTCTTTCTTCTGCCCTCTTCTTAGCATCATTTACTAAGTTCTTTAGCTTCTTATAGATAGTTAGTTGGTTTCTAAACTCACCTACTTCAGCTTCTGATCTACCTGAATTTATGAATTTTCTTAGTTCATTTAAGTCTTCGTTATAGATTTCATTCTTAGACCATTTCTCTACAGTCTTCCATAACTTCTCCTCACCCATAAACTTACCAATAAGTTCACGTGCTTCTGGAGAATAATCATTACCATAACGATCTTTTTTAATTTCAGCTAAATCATTAAATCCACTATTAAGTAGCCATAATCTCCATGGTTCATTACCACCATGTACCTTGACTGGGTTGATAGCATTTAAAGCTCTAAGAATAGGGTTATCTATTTCATCAATCTCTTCACCTGTCCAGTGGTCAATCTTCGAATAACTCATGTCTTTAAAGACGGTGTTATTTCTGACATATCCCCAGAAATCATTATAGATTTCCTTTTGTGAATTAGTAATAGCCTTAGCTATAACACCATGTGCACCTGATTGGAATGAAGCAGCTCTTACGTTTTGTGCAATGTATCGTTTAAATGCACCTTCATCACCCCTAGTCATAGCAAGGATTGGTTCAATACCTGCTAATGGAGTTTGGTTTAGATAAGTAGCTGTTAATGTCCACATAGCTTTATCAATAAAGCTTTGAGTCATGTTTGCACCTAAAGCTGAGTTGTAGTAAGCCATATCACCCATCAAGTTAAAGAATTGTTCAACTATAGGAACGCCTTTATAGCTAACCCAGTTATTACCTATTTTTACAGTATTAGGTTTCCAACCTCTCTTCTTAAGTTTGATTAATTCATTATGATCAGCTGGACCATTACCTCTAATACCACCAGACATTGCATACATCCAAGCGATACCAGTAGTACCAGCACCCATCATCAGACGACCTTCATATTCATCTCGTAAGTTCCTATAGATAGCCATTGCATTAGGAGTTTCATCAAAGTTCTTAACTCCATGATCTAATAAAACTTTCTTGATTTTATTAATATCATCACCAGCCATTAGTATGTCTCCATACTTACCAAGTCCAGGTATTGCTGAAAGTGGTGTGTAGGACATAGCCAATTTGATTTGGTTCATGCTTGTTCGTGGGAACATCATGAGCGTTTTCAAAGGTGGTACTTTGTTTAATGCTGGGTTGATAAACTTACTGAATCCATCATCTAAGTTTAAAGCAATCTCTCCTGATGCACGCTTAGCAGCACTATCAGTCAATATGCCTTGTTTATCAAACATCTTGCTATAGTTGAGTTCTTCAGCTTCTTTTAGTTTTGCAGCAAAGAATTCTGGATCTACTTGTTTACCATATCTAGTAAATACTTCATCATAAGCAGCTACTCTTGATTGGAATGTAGCCATAAAGGTATCAGTGAATCTATCCACACCAGTCATACCTGTAATACCAGTTCTAAACCATGGCTGACGAGCTATTTTTCGTTGGAACTTAGCCCATCCATACATAAAGTTATGACCATAATCACCTTCTTTATGCCAACTATCATGTACATCATCTAAGATTTCCCAAGTATTACTATCCTCCATTACGAAATCTTTACGAGCTGCTCTCTGCATGAAGTCAGGATCTTTATGAACCTTTTTCATACGTTGTACAGCATCATCCATAGCTCTACTTGCAGTTTCAAACATGCTTCCATACATATAGACAACACGTTCTAGAGGTTCCATATCTTTAGTAAGAACCGATCTTAAAGTTGCACGACTTAAGGCTGCAATAGGTTTACCGATGATCATCACACCGTTACCTACAGCTGCTCTAAGAGTTGATAAACCTGATAACACATTGTTATAGGTAACAGCCCAAGCACCTTTAGCAAAGGCGTTCATCTGCCAGCCACTAATGCCTAGATCAGCAACTTCTTTGTTATATAAAAGACCAAGTGGACTTAAGTGATATTTAGTAAATCTGTTGAGTTTATCAAGAGTATCTACGTTTCCATTAGTTGCATCGTACGCTTTCATTAAGGTACGTCTTAACTTTGGATTCTTACTACCTGCTACTTCTAACTGTTTCTCAAAAGCAGCCCAGTCATCAACTAATTGTTTAGACTTAGCTCCAAACTCTTCCAGAGTCATCGCAGCTACAGTAGCTGGATCTTCTGATCCCCAAAGCTGTCTTAACCATTTAAGGTTGTTTTTCTTTTCATTCTGTTGCCAACCGGCTACATACTTAGCAATTCCATATTCATGCTCCAAGACACCCATCTTATCAATGATGTTTTTAAAGACTTGATCTTCATCTAGTAGGTTTTGAAACTGAACAGGTGCTCCAGCTTTAGCTGATATCTCAGCTCCAAGAGTATGCATAACTCTTGCTGAAGATTCTGTTACTTCTCTACCTAAATATAGATTCATCAAATCATTAAGTGCTGTGACGGCTGCTCTTGCAGCTCCAGCATCATCTAGATAAGTACCTTTCTTAAGGTGAACCTTACCAAACTGATCTATTAGATTCTTAGAATCACGATATTTCGTTTGAGTAAGTAGTTCTCTTAGCTCATCACCTGTACCAGCCTTCATGATCTTGTTATAGATCTCATAAACTCTATGGCTTATTTGACCACTATCAGTTCTAAATAAACCTTGTACAGCTTCATAAGCATCTGATGCTTTCACATCCTCAGCTATCTCACGTACAACATGTCTTGATTTACCCAACATCATAGCTTTCGCCTGTGCTGGTGTATATGGATATGTTGGTACTCCTAATCTACTAATACCACCACCTAATTGTGCATCAACATCTACTGCATTAAGTACAGAGAAGCCTGGAGGTGTATTATTTATACCAGCTAAGTTCTTTTCACTAGCTAGTTTTTGAGCAATATCAGGATCAAATTGCTGGATCATAGGATCTCTAGCTATTTTCTCTAAGGCTCTTTTATCTCTGTAGATTTGCCTTTGTTTCTGTCTTGTTTTTATCCATGTTTCACCAGGGACTTGAGAAGCTTGAGACGTGCCAGTTGTAGCAGATTGATTTAATAAATTAGCTTTTTGAGCCTCAATAGCTTTTATCTGGTCCTCATCAATGGTATTCTTAAGAGCAGTATCTAGGTCAATAATTGCATTTCTAGTATCTGTATCTAAGTTTTCAATCTGTTTAGCAGTTTTCCACTGCTTTGATCTCTTAGATAAAGGTTTTATATTTCTAAGAATTGGTTTACCAGCATTAAGTGCATAACCAAGTAAATCACCAAAACCTTGTAAAACACCTTCATCTATACCTGCTAACAATCTATTCATGTATGGATGAGTAGCATCAGCATCAGCTAAATCAGCTACTGTTGGAAACCAACCTTGTGGACCAAACATCCAAGGCATAGCCTCAGATAATCGTTTGAAATTATCAGGGTGAGTTATAAGTCTATTAGTAGGATCTTCACCATAATCACTTACAGCTCCTATAGCTCCATTGATAAGCATTTGACCGCCTACCCATTGAGTAGCACCATAAATACCTTTTAAATTTCTAGCAGCATGGAACTTAGCGTAAGCACCACCTGAGACAATACTAGGAATTATGACACTTGCAGCTGATCTAAACTGTTTAGCACCTTCATTATTAAAACCAGTTACTGAATCCCAAGTATCGTCTATACCTCCTAATCCTGGTATTGCGCCAATAACATCAAAAGGAACATCTAAGGCACCCCACATAGAAGCATAAGCCCACTTAGCAGGGTTAAGATCCATCTCCATTTCATGATGGAAATCATAAATCTGATCGCCTAATTTATCGACACCTTTCTCAAAGGTAGTCATTGAGTCAGGATCACTAAATTGTTTAAATTTATTTAGATAAGCTGTTGCATCTGCTGCTGCTTGACTAGGTTCGGAAAACGTATCAGTACCTTGAATATCAGTTCTAAGAGTATCACCTCTGGGATTTTCGGTTTCAGTATTATCCTCAACCATTTGCTCTGAGGTTAAGGGTTGATTAACATCTAGTATAAGGTCATCCTTATTTTCTAGATCTTCGTTTTTATTCATAGTTATTATCTGATATTGAATTCATAAAAGCTTTTATACCAACCTTGACCTGGTGCATACCTATAACCGTTTTCTTCACCTTTTAATTTGAAGTATTCAGTAGTATTACCGTTTGTTCTTATAAAGTTTCCGTCATACAGTATTTCATCTTTATTTACAGCACCTTTAGAGACAGCAATCATCTTATTGATTTCACTAATTATACCTGGATTGAATTGATATTCAGGAGCATTAGGATCAACTAAAAGGGCAGGGTCTACTGGTTGTACTGTTACGTTTTCAGCAACAGTCTCAGACATAAATTGAGGTTCTGCTTTTGACTCAGGTCTCCATGCAAGAGTTATTCCTTTTCTGGCATCGTCTAAGGTAGACAAGCTTTTAATAAACTTCTGAGCATTAGGATCATTTGTTTGTCTATGCCAAGCTTTCATAAAGGTGTGCATATTTAAAGCACCTCTAGTTTGCTCACCAGTTTCCTTATCAAATTGCTTATCTAATAAACCCATACGTTTAGCTACTTCAACTTGACTTCTAAATACGTCATATTGGCTACCAAAGTATTCAGGGTTTAAATCAGCAATTCTTTTTAGAATTCTTGGATATCTAAATGGATGACCATTAGCAATAGCATTATGTATTTCTTCTAGTTGTTTAGGTTTAAGGTAAAGCCTGTTGTGTATCATATGGTTCTCAGATTCAACCTGATTAACAGCTTCATCAGCTTCTTCACCATTAAGTGTAGTGAAATCATTAATAGCTAATTTTGCTGGACCTGCTGCAGTAGCTGAAAACTTTTCAAAGAAAGAACCTGCTCTTCTGTTTTTACCTTTACCATAATGACCAACTGTAAAGTCACCTGTTTTGGTTTCTATCTCAGCTGTTATCGCTTTAGCACAGGACTCAGCATCTCCACCTGGACCAATAACACATTGTCTAAACCTTGTTTCAGCATGGTAAGCAGCACCTTCATAACTTTCATCTATCTTTCCACCTCTCTTCATATCATCTTCAACCAAAGCATTAGTTAAAGCATTCTCAATTCCTTTTTTCCATCTATCGTCGTAGTTAGCTTGAGTTATTATTTTATCTCGTCTAGCTACCTCTTGACGAAATTTAACATTTTTAAATTCTGGTGGTAAATCTTCAGCATTAAAATCATCATAAGTAAATCTAGCATTGTCATACTTATCATTATAATGACCAGTAGACCAATCACCATCAAGCCTTCCAGCTGGAGTCCAATCTGTATATTTACCGTATTTATCTTGTATGTCTTGAATACGTTTAGGGTATCGTTGAATTAGATAATCAATTGCATTATTAGCTGCTTTTTGACTACCATTCCATCCAGTTTTATTATTAATATCTTCTTCAGTTGGATTAAAGAATTTATCAGCCTGTTTCATATCAGACTCAAATCTAGCATCTTCAGCAGCAACTTTAGTTTCCTCTGCTTTTTTTCTAGCTGCAGCTCTTTTCTGCATAAGAAGAGGTATTGCTTGTGTGTAGAAGTTATCTTTACCTTGAGCAGCTCTTAATGCAGCTTCTACATGAGCATCATTAGGAAATTTATTTATGTCCTGAAGGTCAGTAATTACAGCATCCCTAGCTTGTGCAGGAGTCATAACATCACCAGTTGATCTATCCCAACTTCTTAAATGAGATTTATATAAGTTATTAATAGACTCACCTGCAAGTTTAAAATCAATAACTTTTGAATTTAAGTTATTCTGAACAACTAATAACTCACCTTTTTTCCTTTCATCAGCTGCATTAAAAGCTTCTATATTTTCAGTTCTATTAAATAATACTCTTTTCTGTTCTGCTACTGTCTCCAGACCCTCAGACATAAAATCTGCACTAATTGCCTTTTGCTTAGTAGGATCATATAAGTTATGAGCTTTAAGATATTCAATCTCAAAATCCCTCATAAATGCCTTCTGTGCAGCAGCTGAGGTTATACCTCTTTCAATCATCTGCTGCTTAGCAGTAGGTACAAGATCTTTTAAAGCTAGGTTTGCATAAGCTTTTAAACGTCCATAATCAGCTGCCTTATTCTTTAATCTAACCCACTGAACTTCTTTAGGCTGATAGCCGTCAGCTTGCATATTATCAGCAATAAGCTCAAAGCCTTCACCTTCAACATAGTTAGCATCTTCTATTAACTCTAACCTGATCTTCTGATCTTCTGTAAGACCATGCGTCATATGGTAGTTATAAGAACCCTCCATAGTCGCTTCCCAGTCTTTATCTACTTTCTTCTTAGCAGACTCAAGAAATGAAGGTGCAAATTCAAGAACCTCTTCAAGACCAGTTTTAGCAAGTATCCCTGCTTTCTCAGCTTGGAAGTTACGAACCTCTTGGTTCATATTATTCTGCATAGCACCCAACTTTACAGAGTGAATGCTATCTTCCATATTTATTTGCTTGAGATTAGCTTCTTCAGTTCTATCAATCTCAAGCAGTTTGGCCTCAGCCTTTCTATCTCTAGCTTCTAGATTTTCTAATGCTTTTTCTTCCTCACGTTCATCTTTCTCTAACTTCTTTTCAAGCTGAGCAATCATGAACTGAGCATTAGGAATATTGCTATAACCCTTCCCGCTTGCGGGTTGGAATTTTACTTTTCCCATTGTTAGTTAGTTGTTATGGATAGTTCATTTTGCCTAGTGAATATGTAGCTAAAGCACCTCCTACATAAGAACCTGTTGATCCTTGGTTTCCTCCATATCCACCTTGATCTGTACCTGAGTAGTTATTAGCCATTATCCCTGCAGCCTTAGCTCCAGCTCCAGCAATAATTCCAAGTGTACTTGGTACTTGTGTAGTAGAAACACCTTTGATTGGTTGTGGGCCAAAGTCAAAATCTTCTAAAGGTCTAGGTAGTGCGTATTCAGCAACTGGTGTTTTGAGTGGTTTAAGTGGTGCTATACCCCGTGATGGTGTAAGCATACGACCTGCTTCTTGTTGTATTAAGAAGTCATTTAGTCGAGCACGACCATCTTTTCTAGCAGTGATAATGTTCTCTGTCATTATTGCTAGTTGTCTACCTTCATCAGCTATTTGAGATTGAAGAACTTTAAGTGCACTTGCACCAGCCTGAGATGTAGCATCTGCCTCACCTTTAGCAATGATACTTGCAACAATATTCTCTTCATTTTCAAAAGCATATTGTTGATGTGTTTCGAATTCTTGTTGCTTATTCTGTGCAATAGCTGAATCAATTGATTTATCAGTAAAGAAGTCAGACCTTTGCTTAAGCATGACATCATTCTGATACTTCATCTCTCTTATTTTTAGAGCGTGCTGATAGTTTCTTAGATTGTTTTTATCTTGAAACTCAGCTCTTGCTTTTTCATTTCTTTGTTGAAGTTCGATACTCCTTATAATCTCATCTCTTTGAGCTATAAGTTTTTCTTTATTCATCTCCCACATAGGAAGATCATACTCATCGTACTTCTTCTGTAGAAATGCTTCTTCTGCGTTCTTAGCTTTCTTAGCTTTTGATTTAGCTGATAAACCACCTAGTACTTGTAAACCAAAACTAGCTGCAGCCCATCCCCATTGCATCTCTGTACCAGAGGTAGCCATCATCTGCTCATGAGGCTTAATAGCCCCAGGAGCTTGCATTGACATTTCAGTGTCACTCATTGGGACACCGAAATCATTCATCATCATATTTAAGTCCTCCTATAAAATCTCGGTGAGTAGTTTCCTTCCCACATCATCGAGTTCAAGGACACTGGGAATGGTGAGTCATTAAAGACTCGTAAGCTAAAGTTTTTACTACGTTGGTGTATTGGTATTGTCACAACTCTTGATTCATCTAGTGGTACGTCATCAGCTAGGTATTCGTTAGCCATCTGTGATGGTGCTAGTTCATACCATTCGTCTAGATATATAATAACTGGGTCAACATTATATATATGTACATTATTTGTTCCGCTAGGTGGTGCTGTATTAAAAGTAATATACGCTTCATCATCATCACCTCCACTAAAGATAAAATCAGTTGTCTCAACACCATCTACTTTAACCTTAATTAAATCTGTACTATCTACATCAAAAGTATATCTAAACACTTTATTAGTACCATCACCACTTAAAATAGCTTGTTTTAATAAAGAGTTATCTAGTCTAATTGTTCTATCACTTTGGAATGTTCTAAGTGAGTTATCTACTTCTTTATTATTTATTTTAACTTTAACTTGGTTTTGATCAATATAACTTAAATCCGATTCAAGCCAACTATAGTCAGTATATACAGGGTTATTGTTTGTATCAAAACTATTAGTTTCAAACATAGTATGGTTCTTTGTACCAGCAAATCTACCTACAGAGTTTAATTTAAAACTTAGTAGACCAGATAAACCTGTATCAAACTTTAATCTAGCTACTGTTAAACTTGCAGAATAATCTTTTCTTTTACCTTGATCGTCAAGGTGAAAATAAATCTGTGGAAGAGTGATATCAAAGTCATACGCATATCCAACATAAACATTAGCTGCGTTATCTGATAAATCTAAACCTTCAACTATAAAGAATGTACCATCCGAATCTGTACCAACCTCAGCTGTTACTGTATAACCAGAGTTATTAAATGTACCAGCTGCAGTAGTACCAGCAACTAGAACTATATTCTTTCTATTAGTTAAGTTAGCAAAAGGTATATAACACTTAGATCTAAGGTTAGCTGAATCATATACAACAGTCTTTAAGTTGTTACCTGTTAAGCCATTACTAGCTGGTGTATAGAAGTCAATACATGGGTTAATTTTCTGACCATCAGCGTTGGTAATGATAGCTGCCTCTGGACTCTGAGTTAAGTTTGCATCAGATAGGATATATTGATTACCTTGTTTAGTAATACAGTACATATCATCCTGATCAACAGCTATATGTTGTATGGTTCCTGGTAGTTTCCATTTAAACCAAGATTCCATAACTAGTTGATTACCTTCTTTATAAGTCTTATAGAAAAATACCTCATCACTAGATTGACTAGCCATGCATATGAATTCATTCTGAATACTAGCTACAAGTGAATCTACATCAATAGTTATCCACTCGTTAACTGTTCTTCCAATATCAACAATATCTGGGTTCTCTTCTAAACCCCTAGTTGTCATACCAAACACCCTAACAAAGTTAGGAGTTTTACTAATGAAATTCATATGAGTACCAACATCTATAGGATGAACATTATCGCTCATTTCCATGTTTGATATTGGTCTTATTTTAGTAGCTAGTGGAGTTAAAGGTCCATCATCAGCATAAGCTAAAAACTGTTGAGCTTTACTGAATAATGCTAAACCTTGTCTAGCAGGTAATACTGCAAACAACTCAGTTGGTCTTAAAGATGCACAGTTAACATCTACTGGATCACCTTTAGTTATTGTTCTAGCTGAAGATGCATAAAAATTATAAGGATCTTTTGCTTTACTTAGGATCATATTATCTTCTGATAAAAACCCAAGTCTATGATCATGGAAGAAAGCTTTTTTTATAGTTTTACCTACAAAACTAGGATGATTATTTGTAAGATCATCACCAGCTATACGATCTTCCCAAGGTATAACTTCAAAAACAAACTGATTAACAGCATTGTTTCTTAACCTGTAAGGCATAGTTGTATCTGTTAAACCTGGAGACACATCTGGAGCTATAGATTCTTTCCAATAACCACTACCTGCTGAGCCATTATCTGCTACAAACTTTGCATAGTAGTTATCACCATCAGTACCTACTGAGTTAACAATAGTTACGATATGACCATGAAATGAATTAGCTGGTAGCCATGAAGCATTAGAAGCCCAGTCTTGGAATGTTACTAATCTTTCATTATCAGCACCACCTTTAGCTTCTAAAGTAAATGCTGTTCTAGTTTGTGTACCACCTACATTAGTTACATAGTCTAATTGTAGAGATGTACCATGTTTTGTACATGTAAAACCAGTAATATTTTTAGCATCAATTGCAGCTTTTATACCAGTTAATACATCATCATATTTAGCAGTTGCATTAGATGTATAACTACATGTTTGAGTACTGCCAATAGAAGTACCACCAAGTTTGACTTCCCAATCTTGACTTTGCATCTCTGCCTCAGTACCACTAAGTAGTAAGGTTCCTCTACTCTTAGCTTCAAAATTAGGTGTAGGTTGAGTAGTAACTTCGATTAAGTTATTACATATAATTGTAGTAGCTTGTACTGATAAGACATCATAGTCTGCTTTAACACCTGTTAAATAGACGTGCTGAGACCCATTAGTAACAGTACATGCAACTCCAGTAGCAGCATTCCATATATGTATAGAGCCATTAGTGCTACCTGATTTTGGAGTAATACATCCAACATATTGTTCTGTACCTCTATTAATATAGAACCACTTAGCACCATCTAATTGAGTACCAGTGAAATCTGTACCACTTGTATTCTTTAATTTTGAAATAAACTTAAATCCAGGTCTTTTTGTCATACCTAATGTTGGATCAGCTAGACCGTTTATACATTCACGTACCTGACCTGGAAGTTTCTCACTATCTGGTTGTTTAGATACACCACTTAGATAGTTATCTATTCGTTGAGTTACTGCTGCCATTATCTTTTAAGTGCATGATAAGGTTGATAACCGACATAAGGGTGTGATCCGTCAGGGTTTCCAAAGAATGAATAATCACCTTGATTTGTTTCATATTCAAGAGCCATAGCTCTCATGTATGCTTCCTTTTGTTGAAGCATTTGGTATTGAGTGTTATCACCAACGATACGACTTGAGGTAATAGTAGAAGCTCTAGCTGTTATGTAGTCTTGTATCGGTCTTGGTAAATCAACCCAATCAAATAACCATAAAATATCGCAATCTACATCTCCATCTGTCCATTTATCAGTGTGGTTATACTTGTCATATAATTTTCCATTTTTCTGTACTGCTTTTTTATCTCCAGCATCAGCTTCACTAAGATCTATTTGTAAATAATTACTTAGTATTGGAATTTCATTAGCATCGTTTGGAGTTATTGCTACATGGTATTCCTTGTTAAAGGACCAGCCTTCACTCTGAACCTCTCTAGATACCTCTAGAAGGGTCTGGTATGCAATCGCAACGTCTGGGTTGGTTTCATCCAAAGTGGTGACTGGAGCCTGACCACAAGCCATTAGGATTTGATTTATAGCGGGTAATTCTGTAGCAGCATTAGTGGTAGGAAAAGCCATAGGTATAAATATTTGTGAATAAAAAAAAGGGAGCCGTAATGACTCCCTTGTATAAGCATATTTAGAATGCAGCTGGTTTTGTAGCTGTACCAGCGAAAAGCTCTACGCAAGCAGCGGGGTTTACATAATCTGCCCCGAGTGCTAAGCGACCCAATATCACGTCACCCTGGTAAATCACACTAACATCTCCCTTCGTTACTTGAACTTGAGGTCCGATAGCTTCAACAACACCAGCAGATTCTCTCTGACCGATGATGCCGCATGAGTTAGCAAAGTTAGATGCTTGTCCATACTCATTGTTGATACCTGTAACAGAGTTACGAGCATCCTCAATGCCTTCTGACACGAAGCTACCTGTGTTACCAGGATCAGCCACGTTAGTATCTACAGCATCGTTATTACCTGATGCAGGTGTGTACTTAGTACCATACTTACTTAAGAATGGTATGTTCATTGACTTGTAGATCTTAATACCAGCGATCTCAACAATGCCATTACCCTTCTGACGGGCTGTACCTTGTGAGTCTCTGTTAATTAGACCATTCTCACCGACTTGTTGGATCAATTCATAGTATTGACGTGGGTTTAATACCCCAAATCTACCGTCAGAACTGACTCCTTTTTCATCCATTGCAGCTGCTGCATCATAGAATGCATTAACAAGTGCAGTTGCACTGTAAGCATCATTAGCATCAGCGTTTGTACCAACACGGATCTGTGTACCACCTGGCTCTACATAGTTAGACATGCTAACAGGTGATGCAGCTCTAGCTCCACGAGTGATGGATCTAAAGATTAAGCGATCATACTTTTGAGCAAGAGCGTATCCAATCTTTCTGGATATCTCTGATCTCAAATCGTAATGTGCAAGTGTCTCATCAAGTTCATACAAAAATGCTGAACTGATTAATAGATCATCAACTGTGATGGTCTTCTCAGCTACTGGAGGTGCATTTTCATTGTTACCTAAGATGCTGTTACCTGGTGTATGGTACTCAGCTTTGGTACGACCTGTGTAGATGAACTGTAAACTCTTACCGTTCTTAAGAGTTCTCTTCATGACAAGATCTCTAGCTATAGCATTATGCTGGAAGCCTTTGAACATCTCGCCACTGAACAATTTTAAATAGAGGGCTCGTCTGTCGGCGCCTCCATTACTCGACCCAGGTTTAGTTACACTAGCCTGATGATCGGTTGATTGTTGTGCCATTTATCTATATTTTAAAATGTTTGAAGGTATAAATCATCATCGCGCGCAAATTAAATTCGAAGTTTTGTGGTCTTTCCCACCGTCTAGACGGCTAATGGGTATCCCGCGTACGGGGCCAAGAGCCAAATTACAGAGAGGTCCGACACTGAGGTGCCTCTCTGCTATGGAAGTTCACATGAAGAACTTCGATATGAATGAAGAAGGCTAGAGCCATAAAGACTACTAGCCATAATTCATTTATTTTTTTCATAAGGTAGAAAGTGCTTCTTCGATGGATATATCCTCGTCAAATTTTTCGCCCTTATTTTTTGGGTCAGGCATATCACTAGCGGGAATCTCTTCCTCAATTGTGAGTGGGTCCATCATATGTAGAGGGATTCCTGATTTAGAGAACTCTGGCTCAGGGGTCAGTCTGGTGACTGATGCCCTAGCCTTATCGCTTTGTTGTGCCATTAGAACTTAAACTTAGCTCCTAACTTTGTACCATAGTTACGATCCTCATCACCATTAGTGATGGTAGATACTTCACCATAGATACCAAGGCTTTGAGATACATTAAAAGTAGCTCCAAGCTTACCAGATAGTTCAGTTTCTGTACCGTCAGTACCATCAACAGCTACAAATGCTGGACCACCTTGAATGTAGTAGTCAAGCTTTTCAGAAGAACCTTCATATCCAACGTGAACATCTACTGTTCTACCTGAATAATCAGAACCTGTGTAACCATCGTTAGCTTCAGCGTTTAAGTATACTCCAGCGGTTGCAGGTGCAGACGCTAAGGTGGTTGCTGCGAGAGCAAGTGCAATTGTTTTCATTAAATTAATCTTTGATTGTTTTAGTGTAAGTTACACCACGATACTTTAGTTTTACAGTCATTGTAATTCCTTAGTACCTAAGCCCCGTTCCATGCTTAGGTTTCATGCGTCCATGAAAAATGGATGAACGGACGTGGTGTTATGCGATTGGTGCGATCTCTTTAGCCGCTAGATCCAGCGGGAAATTATGTGCGTTGCGTTCATGCATTACCTCCATGCCTAAGTCAGCACGGTTGAGAACGTCAGCCCAAGTGGGGACTGTTCTTCCACTGGCATCGACGACTGACTGGTTGAAGTTAAAGCCGTTGAGATTAAAAGCCATAGTGGAGACTCCCATAGCGGTAAGCCATATGCAAACGACGGGCCAAGTAGCAAGGAAAAAATGTAAGCTACGACTATTATTAAAAGAGGCATACTGAAAGATAAGTCTCCCAAAATACCCATGAGCCGCAACAATATTATACGTTTCTTCTTCTTGACCGAATTTGTATCCATAGTTTTGCGACTCTAAACCAGTCGTCTCACGGATAAGCGAAGATGTAACAAGACTTCCATGCATAGCAGCGAATAAAGCTCCACCGAATACCCCTGCAACACCGAGCATATGGAACGGATGCATAAGGATATTGTGCTCTGCCT
>VTLG01000160.1_pt1 | contig 21500 bp, 17 predicted proteins | sample 4694571 | NCBI WGS metagenome assembly VTLG01 (sample SAMN12604809, study PRJNA352737) | marine metagenome | biome: ENVO:00000447; feature: ENVO:00000209|ENVO:00000569|ENVO:01000036; material: ENVO:00002151; isolation source: viral sequences binned using virsorter ... | reverse complement strand
ATCACAAATAAGTTTGTAACAATGTTCTTTGAACTCTGGATCTTCTAGCTTTTCAGCCCAATCTTTGGATTGAAATTTAATTTCATTACTTTCATGATCTTCCATAGTATACCACGAACCACCAACCTTTACAAGTTTGTGGTCTTTGAGAACCTTCAACCAACTACCTTCATCATCTACTCCACTTTCAAAGTAGAGTGGAAACTCAGCCTTTCTAAGTGGAGGACCTAATCTGTTCTTAACAACTTGTGCCAGAATAGTCATACCAATTACATTCTTTTTGGTATCCTTTATCTGTCCTTTGTTTTTCAAACGGATTCTGGTAGATGCATGAAATGGAAGAGCCTTACCACCTGAAGTTGTGTACGGGTCACCAAACATAGCACCCAACTTCACTCTTAACTGATTTGTAAATACTAAAGCTATTCTCTGTCTACCAATCATCTGAGTAATCTTTCTCATAGCTTTACTAATTACAATAGCCTTTGATGTTGCCCAACCATCTTTATCGAAGTCAGCTTCTAACTCTACCTTAGTAGTTGCTGCTGCAAGTGAATCTACTAAAATGGTTACAAGTCTATCTTTATCAGATTCTCTTACTTTTGTAACAATCTCTTCAATGGCTTCAAATATATCTTCTACAGTTTCCAAATGCAGATACAACATATTATTAATATCAACACCGATAACCTCTAAGAAATCCTCACTTACGGCAGTTTCAGTATCTATGTAAACAGCGACACCACCTTTCTTTTGAGTTTCTTTCAGAAGATGAGCACCTACTAAAGATTTACCACTACTCTCTAAACCATTCAACTCCGTAATTCTACCAACTGCAATACCACCATTAGGACGGTTTGAAATTGCTAAGTCTAACATTGTTGAACCAGTAGAGATAAACTCTTTTATATCTGTAGGTGTTTCTTGAACACCATCTAAGAAGTATGCTACTTTGTAGTCTTTGAACTTTTTATTTAAAGAGTCCGCTAAGACTCCTGCTAATTCGTCATTTACTGACATATCTTTCTCCAATTAAAAGTGGGTGTGTCCGGCTTTATGTCACACACTCGGTTTTATTAGTGTTGGCTTCAACACCCACTTAGTGATTACTTACTGAATAACTCGTCAAATGCAGAACTAGCATCTTCTACAGAAGTAGATGTTGCTAGAGAAGCTGGAGCAACGGTTTCTTCTTTTGATTCTTCAGTAGAGGAATCATCAGGATTCAACCATTCATTTAGAACTTCTGTAAGTTCTTCGTAAGACCTTTCCTGATATAATTCAGTAATGTCTTTTTGGTTTTCCAATATATTCTCAAGTTGAGCTTTATCACTAACGATTGGAGTTTGATTTGGTTTTACACGAATTGATGTCTTTGGAAAAGAAGCACCACTCTCTTCAGCAGTTATAAACTCTACTGATACATCACGACCATTTACAGGATCGGTAATATCACCATAGTCTGGATCTGCGATTACTGAAAGTAGTTCTTGGTAAACAGTTTTACCAAATCCCCAAAAACGAACACCTTGCGTTTCCTCACCACGAACAATAACAGGTGCAAAAGTTCTCATCTTAGCTTCTAACTTACGAGCCATCTGATACTCTTCTCTGTTACCACTCTGTTTTAATTTCTGAGCAAACTCTTCAATTGGGTCTGGACGACCAAATGAAATAGGTGAAAGATAGGATTTATTATTCAAACCAAAATGAAAAAACAATTCGATAAAAGGATTATCTTTATTGTGTAAGTAAGGCACCACACGAATCACCTGTTTACCTGGTTGTGGTTTCCATAAGTTTGATGTTCTATTATTTGTTGTCTGTAATTGATTAAGACGCTTGCGAATAGAATTAATATCCATTTGTTATTCTCCTAATATAATTTGTTAATTGTTAATTTTAAGTTACTATCGTAACCAATAATAAGTATATAACTTTTTAGTTAAATACAATTTTTTTTACGCTTTTGTGTTAATAATTCGATAAAGTTTTGTTGGTATTTTGTTGAGGCCATTTTCGTTTGTGAGTAGTAAAGTATTACTGTATTGTTCCCAAGGTACAGGAAACTTTTTATCTAACACACCATTGTTTAGACTTCTGATAACCTCATTAAGTGCATTAATTGAATACAATGTGTTTGTTTGCTTCTTTCTATGTAGTGATATAGTATTAGGAATATCCTCTGATAAATGTCCATCCTCGTACGAAACATTGTATGTACAGATTAATTGGCTATCATCATTTAGATTTTCGAATACATATATTTTATTGTACAGTATATCATTACACTCCATAATGATTCTTGTGATGTCTTCAATACGAGACCTAATTGCAAATGTACATAGTAATTGTGTTCTCATTATTCATTTCCATATTTTTTAATAAATGATTTCGCACCTACATATGGATCATATATTTCTCTTCCAAGTTTTTGATTTGTTTTTACTATTTCTTCTTTAAAATCATCTGCAATTTCCATAGAGAAATTAGGCGACTCTGAATAGCCTAATCCTCTTTGTCTAACATACATATCTGCAACTATTACCTCTTTTCCGCCTGCTTCTGCTTGATAACCTAACCTAAACTTATCGTATTTTGTATTACCTTTTTTATTTGGGTCTGGTGGTAATACTTTTAGCTTTTGTTCTATTTCATCGTAATTATCAGTACCAAATATTTCTTTAGAAACTATCTCATCTGCGGTAACTCCTCCGAAACACATACGTTCCTCACCTTCTAGTAAACTTTTCAAAGGAAATTTTTTCCTTACATCTGACATAACACCGTCATAAAGTTCAGGTACATCCATAAGATTTTTGATAAATTGGTCACCCATTTTTTTGACGATATCTATGTGGTCTTGATATGCTTTCTTCATAGCCTCATCACCATTGTTACCTAAAGCCTTACTAAACAAAGATGCAGCTTTTTTTGTATTTTTTACGGCCGTAGTTCCTTCTATCTGTTGTAACTTTTCTCTACTCATCGGTGGTTCGATATTCTTCAATAATTCAGACATTTTTCTCAGATAAATTTTTCCTTTAGCATCTACTTTGGATTTTTGTATTTCATCATCAGAAAGATTTTGCAATTTAGTTAGTTGTTCATCAGTTATATTATCCAATATATTTATTGCATTGTTAAGTTCTTTTTCGGAAGCTAATTTCGGATTTCCCTCTCCTAACATATCGATATTTTTATTCAATAATTCGTTCTTTTTATCATTTAACTCTTTTCTTTTTGTACCTCTGATTAAAAATTTTCCATTTTCTTCTTTTTGTTCCAACTGTTTAACCATATTGTCGTACTCTGTTTTTTCTTCATCAGTTAATGTCCATTTTAAAGCAGTGGTTACGGATGGTTGTGCAAGTGTGATTTCTAAATCTTTTTTGAAAGAGACTTCATCTAATAATTGTTCACCGTTGACATCTAATCTGAAGAAGGCATCGGTTGAAAATCCTTTTTTAGAGTAATCAAATCCCATCGCCCTCACATCGTTTCTAGTATCCCATGAAGAAGCAGTTACTTTCCAATTCCCTTTTCCATACATATCATCGTATCTGCTATGTGTAGTAATACGAGCTCCTTTTGATGACTCAAACCAATCTCTGTCGATTATTAATTTACTTTTTTTAGAACCTTTTTTGAACATTGAATCATCTATATTATCAAAGTGTTCTCCTAATTTTTGTTCTAGTAAACCCATTTGTTCATCCGTCATTGATATTGTCATCATACTTAAAATTTCCCCTGCAGTGGATGAAATTTGTCCTGCCCCAGCAGCATCAGTAAAACTTTTAATATTGGGTTCAAACGTGCCAGTTTTTTGAGTATTCATAATCCTCTCTAACACCTTAACATATTTTTTAGGATAATTACCTGATAGAAATTCAATCTCCTCATCACTAAATTTTAGAGGTTCAGCTCCTTCTTTTAACTGTAACTGAGGTGGTTTTGTTTTTTCATACTCTTCATCACTTGGTATGACTTCTTTACTGTAGTACTCTTTATCTATTTCAGATGCAAAATCCTTAGTGATGTTTTTCTTTTCAGGTTTATCTTCTTTATCTTTCTCTATCTTTTTTATATCATCTTCAGAAGCATTCTTTTTTATAAGTGTATGTTTATCTTTATTAACATTTTGAACTGTATAGATATTACCACTATCTTTATTTTTGACTATATCTACTTCTGTTAAATTATTTACTAATTCATTTCTTTCAACCAGGTTCCACCCGAAGTCTTTTAAAACAGAATCTAATACAATTAAATCTCTCGTACTTTTATGATTTGGTTTACCATTCTTAACCTGATAGGCCCATTCGACTAATATTTTATTTAAGTCTGTAATCATTTGAACTTCTCCGTTATATCTTCCATTTCATGATAGTTCCAACCTTTTGCTATTTTAACAGGAAACTTACCATCATCTTCGATAGCATTTTTAACCCTCTTCAAAAAATCAACACCATCTTCTATGTGAAAATCAAACAGAAAACTATCGTAGTTGTAAAGAACTAATCTACTTTTGAAGTTGTCTATATTTGGTATCAGTTTAGATAATACCTTCATATTGTTTTCTGTTTCTGTTAGCTGAATAAGATAATTAAACAGTTTATTCTTATTCATATCTGACAGATTTTCCATAAATATCTTCTTATTATAAATATCAGATAATATAAATTTATCCTTTTTAAATGTGTACCAAACTTTATCTATATATTTCTGCACCTTTTCGAAGAATGGATTGATTTTCAACACCTCTTCAGGTATGTGTCCGTACAAATACTGAAACGATAATCCTTTACTCTCCTCATACCCAACACCATAGAACTTTGCCATATGTTCATGTACAGAACCATTAGGGAATTTGTAACCTATCACATCTCCTATTAACCTTAAATGGTAAGCATCGTAATCCATCTCAACCAACATACCTTTACTACCGAATCTACTTATAAACTTTTTACGACTCCCGTCTTTTTTATTTAATGCCGCAAAATTCAAACCACCGAATCTATTGGATGGGCGACCTGTAGCAGTATAAGGATTGTATTCTGAATAAACCATACCATCTGTAGTTTGTAATCCATTACTCTCTATACGTTGTAGGTTATCCAATACGATATTATTATAGGTATCATAAGGTTCATCTGTATTATATAGCACACATTTCTTAACTATATCAACAACCTTTCTACAAGCCTGTAAATGTTTTAGAATAGGTATAACACAATTTAGATTTTCCTTACCCCAATTTATTCTATGGAAATGTTCATGTGCATTAGTTAAGGTATCTTCTATCACCAAAGGTTCATTCTTTTTTAGATACTTTAACATCTGTAAGTCTTTTACATCTTTAAGTTTGAGAAAATGTGCCAACTTTTTCTTATCATAAGTAAATACGGATTCATCTGTTTCTAACTTTCCTAATAAATCTACATCTAAGTTTATTGTATCGGTGTGATTGAAAGGTAGAATATACTCAAAAGTATTATCTAATTCAACAACATATAATAAACATAAGTTTGTGGCGAGAGGATGTTTATTATCATCACATTGTACAGGTATAATCAATGATGAAGTTGATTTAAACTTATCTACAAAATCATCCCACTCTTTTTGAGATTCGACTATTACCAATTGTGGGCTTCACTCCATAGTTCAGTTGTTTTTGGAAATACTTCTTTCATTTGTTCTAACAATACTTTTGCATATTCTTGTATTTCCCATTGTGAGGTTTTCTCATTTCTTAGTTCTATAAAGTTCATTACTGCCTGAAATGATGCTGTCCAATAAACTTCTGTATATTGTGATAGAGGTAGAATAGCTCTGGCCTGTTCTTTTGCCATACCCATCTCTAACAAATCATTATAGAAACCAACAACATACCAATGTGCATCCATCCATAGTTTTTGAGCATCTGATTGATTCTCCACTTCACCCTCTGATGCTTGTTTATTATCTTCAGATTGCGCCCTATAAACTTCTGGTACATAGAAGTCCTCAATAGGTACATACCTACCACTTATCTCATTCCACGCGTGGTCTTTTGTAGAACTAGATGATGATGTTTCAATACCAACAACATGCTTATACCATTGTCTCATTACAAACTCAGGTGCCTTAATATGAAACTGAACCTGTAGATGTCTAAATGGGGAATAGTGTTTATGTTTTGCAAGATAACGAACTAATCTCTCATCTGATTTATCGAACTTTGTTTTTCTTTTACCGAATGATACTCGAGCTGAATTGACAACTGTTAAATCATTTCCTAATGAATCAACAACCTCAATAAAGCCTTTATCTAAGACCTGACTTTTCATTTATATAACCTTTGATTTTATTATAAATATTAGTTAAAAAACCCAAATACAAATTTAATATGAACCACCACCGGTTCCACCGCCTCCGCCTGTCATTGTACCAGTTGGTGGTGCCTGTGCACCAGCCCCGTAGCCTGGTGATGGTGGTGGTACATTACTTTGTTGTTGTTGACTGGTTTGACTTTGCGTGGTTGATGTTGTATTTTGCCCCATCATTGGTTGAAGTTTTTTCTCAATATTTTCTTTTTTATTCAAACCCTCTTGCTCTCTATAATACTGAAACTCAGGTATAACTTTTTTCAAACCAGGAAAGTTATATTCACCGATAGCCATATTGATAGAAATTATATTAGTTTCTTTGACTAACTGTCTATCTCCTCTAATAAACCAATTTAATTCTGCATAATCATAAAGTGGAGACCTTCGAAAATCTTTTTCGGATATTTCGAATATATTTGACTTTTCATTTGTTTTTTTAGCAAAATACCTCTTTATATATTCTTTTTTGTAATCATCTATATCTGGTATTACAATTGTAGGTTTTAATATCATAGACTGTTGCGGATTTAATCTATTATAAATTTCTGTGGTAGTAAGATTAGATACTTTTGTAATCAACTCTGAAAGTATTTGTGAATGTTGAAGTCTTGTCATATAATATATCTTCAAATCTGTGGTGTAATGTATGTGATAAGGTGTTCCTTTCTTTACAGGCCTTCTTCCCTTTCTGTAGACAAACTCATTCTCTTCCGCGTAAAAACCTGTTTCAACTCTATTCGTCTTGTTATTAATACTGTTAATCAACGAATTAACAATTGGAGTATCTGATTTTTTAGACTCATTTATCTTGAAAATCTTTTGCCTATTTAGTTCTACAGTTGTGTTAACTGTGGTTACTTCTGAACTATTATCTGTTGTTGTTTGTGCCATCACATTCCTTATGTGTTATAGAAGCCCTCTGCTTCTATAATCAAATTGTTCTTAACTATTTCTACGAAAATACTATTTTCATCAGATATAGAATTTAATGCTTCCTGTTCTGAATTAAATGGAGTTCCCTCGACTTCTTCTAAGGAAAATGATATAGGAACATCTTCATTTTCAAAATTAAAAGTGTTAGCTGTACCTCTACCACTATAAACTCTAGCAAATTTTCCAGTGGCTAAACTCGTTTTTACTTCACCGGTAGAAACAAATACATCCACATCTTTTAATAATTCTTGCACACTACCGTCTGGTAATCTTGATAATCCCAATCTATCTAATACCTTATCAGCTCTAATTTTAATAGTTTCTAATTGTCTTTGTGGAGTATTTCCACTACCTGCTAATAATCCTGCTTCAGTTTGTAGTTGTTGTCCAACATTATTTGCAACGTTGGCTACATTAGTGGCTTGTTGTTTTATCAAATTTTTTATCTGTGAAAAGGTAGAAAGTCTATCATTCTGTTGTTGTATATTTTCTGCAGTGGGTATATCTAGTTCTTTATTACCGGCACTTTGGGTTGAGGAGTCTCCGTCAGCTAAATTTTCAACTTTTTTTGCATTTGGATCTTCTACAAAAAGCCCATCTTTGACGCTATCATAAAGAACACTAAGTGGGATTGTTGCTACTTGCCCTGCAGTTCCTACAGCCTGAGCACCTTCTCTGAAAAATTGCATTAATCCTCTCACCCCTGCAAACTTTTCTTTATCTTCATCTTCATATACCTCTGTTTCAAATCCAACTACATCACCTGACTCATCAACATCAAATAACTCGAGCTCATCCAAACCTATTAACATATTATCCAATTCAGAATCGGCAAAGTCTCCAATCTCTTCTATATCCTTTTTGCCTTTATACCTCTGATATGCTTCGGTGTATGGAGCGGCTCTATTTGAGTCAAGGTTAGATGATGCATTCTGTAAATCCAACTGATATTCTTCAGCATCTGCCATGAATTCGTCAAACTTTTGTTTTGCTTTTGCCAAAGGTTCTAGTATCTTTTTTAATTTATCAACGAGAGACTCCGGTTTTTGCCCTTTAAACTGTCTTGAAAGAGAGTTAATCGCATTAGTGGTGTTAAACACTCCCGTTTCCGCTGCGTAATCAAACGCGACATCATTTATTCTCATTATCGTATCGAAACTTGTAGTCCAACCGGAATCATCTATTTTCTGTGTAAGACTGGTTATATTGAAGTAAAAACATGGTCCTAAACTTACTTTATTTGAATCAAAAATTTCGAGGTTATATTTTCTAGGTAAGTAACTGACGTTGAGCATTGTCCTTGGTCTCAAACCTCCTATACCATCTATCTCCAAACTTAGATTAGCCCACTCATTTATCGGATCGCGAACACTTTGTGTCGTAGATACTCCTGTTTGAGTGAAAATCTTTTTTAACAAAGGTTCGTATTTAGAATCTAATTTTATACATTCCAACCAGTTATTCTCTCTACTCTGATCTATAAGATACATTGATGCTTCATCGACTGTAACTGAGGTATGTGAACCATCTTCATTTTTAGTAATACTAATTATCTCATCAGTTATTGCATCTATATACATACCCTCTTTTGGAACCGGTGGACCTACAAACTCCTTTGAGGAAATGTTTTTATCATTTGAGCTTTTTAATGGAATTTTTTTCCAATCTTTTAGTTCAACTAATCCACCATAGTAGACAAATTTATCGTTATCTTGATTTTTCAAAATTCTATTAGGATTTGCTTTGTCTACGCCTGATTTTGGGTTTTTGATTGGATTTGGTAAAAATGAATTCGCAGGAAATCCATCTGCTTTGGTAATTTTCATAAATTTTTCTTCTTCAGTATTACCCTTTGTACTAAGGCTACCCCCCGCATTTAGAAAAGCTGCGCTACCCAATTTATCAGGTATGTTGAATTCTAAGTTTTGATTTTTAACAATACTATTTTTTGAAAAACTTTCAAATTTGAATAATCCGTTATTTATAATTTGTCCACCATCGGTTTTTGTAGTATAAGCTTTTGTATTTCCTGATGCTTCAATGGTTTTATCTATTATCGAATATCTCGCTGCTTCAGATTCTAACATCAAATCAGGTACGTTATATAGTGAATCTTGTAAATAACCAATTAGTGTATCTATCGCAGATTTCAAAGTTTTTGTTGGAGGCTTCTCCTTCAAAAAACCTGAATTATTCAGATTACCTCTAATCGCTGTATCAAATCCAAATGCTTCTTGAACAGCACTAACATTCACAAACATATTCCTAATTCTACCATAGTTTGCATTTTGATTATCTTGAAATTCTCTGAAAGAACTTAATTTCTGATTTAATTTGTTCACCAAATCTACCATTCTACCTATCGTGAAAACTTCACCTGTTCTATGATTATATTTTAAAATTCCACCAAGTTTCGTTTCTTTTTCAGGTTTCTGATTTACCTCATCATCAAAATCGGCGACGTTAAAACTCCAATTAGAAGATGCCCAAAATACCTTTGAAAAATCCTTCGGTTTCATTTCTTTATTGTATGAAACGTAGTTTGATATTATCGGATTTTGAAAATCCTGAATACTTCTGAAATCCAAAAGAACATCATTACTATCATCTACTATAGCTAAATACTTAGAAAAAACGTTATCTTCTAACCAACCCCATCTGACGTAGACATCAGAGTCGGTGATTATGTCACCTTCTTTATATTTGTAATTCTTATTCCATCTTTGATTGTGAGGAGTAATTTTAACCTCTTTGGATATACTAAACATATTTGCGGCTGTAGAGTCTATCTTAAACATCCCCTCTACCGCATCACCGAATCCACTATCTGTTCTTTCCACACCCCCACCGGACTGAGCCGTCAAATCATCATTACCATCATTATCTAAACCTTGTTCAAATTCTTCTTGTGTAATTTCACCTCTTTCAAAACGTGATGCTAAATCATCCACAAAATTGATTTCTTCCTGTTCTTGTTTCTCCGACTCTATACCCATTATTTCCTTACATATTGAGTCTAAATTTAACACCGCATGAAATAAATCATTGTAAGCTATTGCCTCAACCAAAGAGTTCTCATCCTCTTCAGAAAATATACCTGCATCCCTTAGTGAATCCCCTAATGTGTTTATCACATCCGAGTAATTACCTTCGTAATCTTGTAACGCATTTCTTACCTCATCTTGAAGTCTTAGTGTGACTTCTGCACCGCTCTCCATCGAACCGACATCCTCTAAAAATGAAATACCAAAACCCGTTATAATTGTTTCACAATCAAATCCACCATCATCCCTTAGTTTAGAACTGAAATTAGAAACAAATCCACCTAATGCATCCATATTACCTTTCGATGCAACTATACCATCATAAGGATTTGTTAATATGGTTTGATCGACTATTATCTGATTAGTCTCTTTGTCCACTCTGATAAAAGTTGTATTGTCTACTGTAATATCATTTCTTGTTGGCCACACCCAACCAAACTGTAAGGCAACTGCAGTACCTACCCGTAAAAAATCTTTGAATTCTTCAAGTGAATCAAGTGATGGAGCACTCCAATTAACCGTTGCCTTTCTAACCCCATTTGCATTTAGAAATTCCATAACGATTGATTTTATACCACATATAGGCCTAATCCCTACACCACCACCTGCAATGGTATTTCTATATGTACCATCACCTTCTGGAAATCTAAAACCATTAAGTGTTTCAAATAGCTTTCCAGTTGTCCCATCTTCATTTTTATTTTCAAAAAATTCACCACCTGCAATACCTTTATTTATGTTTTGACTAGCATGTCCGTAGTTTGTTACCATAATAGAGTATGTGGTTCTTGAAGCCATATCCGCAAATGATATATTACCTGTAGCTCCCGTATCACCAGCTTCACGACGTGGTCTACCTTCAGATAATATTTCTCTATTGGTTAATTCTGTCTGAATTTCGGGTTCGATATTTCTTTCGAAAGTAGACATCTTATGAGCTCCTTCTTAGATTCTCCAAAATAGGTTGTATTTTTGTAGGTATTCTAAGTTTGGCCTCAGGGTTTAAACCTATAACACCATCGGTAAGTTCATTGGCCTTTGCAATTATCCACCACAAAGTTGAATCACCATAAAACCTCTGTGCCAAACTGTCTAATCTTTCACCTGATTTTGGATTTATAAATATATCAGAATCGGTTAATGGTATATTTGGAATTATAGTTGGTCGGTAATATCTGTTACCTTTACCATCTTTTAGTATTCTAGTAGTTTTATATCTCATGAGAACCATCCTTTAAATGTATTACCAAGACTTTCTAATCCATCCTCAATAAAGTCTACGGGATCATCTGCAAATTCAGTTATTGCATTTACAAAACCAGTATTACCTAAGTAAGCATTTACTGCCCTACCTAATGCACTTTGTTGTCTTTCTTCTACGCCGTTTCCTTGATAGAATTTTGTCAAACTATTAGGAGTTCTTCTGATACCGCCATAGTGAACCGGTAATGCTCCATCTGAGTTTGCTCTTGCTGTTATTAGGTCACCTGAACCAATGTATCTAAACTGACATGCTACACTTATATGTTTTGGAAATTGTAATCCGGCGTCTATTTCCCAAGTTGTGTTATCTTCAACAGTAACATTAACACTTCTTAGTATGCCAGGTGCATCTACAAACATATCTCCAATTGTTAATTCCATAAAAGGAGTTCTCATGCGATTATTTGTTGTATATGTTGGATAACATAAACCAACGACATAATCAAGCTTTTCTACCAGAACAGGTAGTTCCTGTTTAGTCTTTGGGTATAGTTTAAATGTAAATGATATATCTCTATCTGCACCTTTGTAAATATAGAGTTTGTCTGGTCTACCCATATACTTTTCTTCACCATATTCTGTAGTTATAGAATCTGAGATACCACTAAGTATTGCTCTAAGTATAATATATCTTTGTCCAATCACATCGAAGAATCTAAACTTAATAAAGTCTTTAACTTCACCTCCTGATATTCCAAAGGTATCAACTTGTTCACCTTTAACACTGGATGGCTCGGTGTTGAATGGGGTTATCATATTTATTGTATCACTTAATGAATCACCGCCATCATTCCTACCTTTGATAAAACCTAATGTCAAATCTTTTCGCGTCATATCTTTTCTTAAACTACCTTGATTTCCAATCTTATCAGCTACTTCCCCCTTATCTTTGAATCTCTGTACTTCTAATAAATTAGTTCTACCATCACCTTTTAGATCCGTACCTTTTTCTGTATTTTCATATATCTCTTGATTTTCCAACTTTTCAGATGGACTCAGTAATGTTCTTTCATAACTGAAACTTTTATCTAACCTACCATATGACAATGTGGCATATCTATCTATATTCGATATGTTGGTTTGTGAGTGAAAGTTACCACCAACCTTATTACTAACTTTATTTATATCTCTCTGTGCTAATTCTACCGATGAACCAACAAACGATGGGATACCTTTATCAATTGTAATTGGTGCAGAACTTTTTAATTCTCCCACACCCTCCGGATTGTTATATCTGTTAGGATACGCATCTATCATCGCACCAATAGATAGTTTTTTATTTTTAAATAATCTACCTAAAGAGTTTTGTCCTGCACCGTCTGGAAAGTTTAGTTCTTTAGTTACTAATTCTTCATATGTTTCCGTTTCTTCCTCTTCTGACATTCCGAATTCGTCATTTCCCGTATCTTGATATGTATCTCTTGGGCCTCTAACCTCAAATGTTTCTGTGAAAGTAACAGTATCCGAATATCTTAGCGGACTGTAAAAAGGTGTTTTCTCTATATCTGTTGCAGTATCGAAACTGTTAGCCATTCCGATAATAGAAAACGGTTGTAAAACTCGCGTATTTATATTTGTGTTAAATCGCTGTAACTGTTTTTGTTTACCTATTACTATTTCACCTTGTTCAACATCTCTATCATATACCTTTTGTAGTCTTTGTTTATCTATCAATGATATTGTTATAAAAGTGTTATTTATTTCTGGTACACCGAATAAATTAGTAAACTCATTGTTTTCATTGAATGTTGATGTTATTGGTCTGAGTATCACCGGGTGTAAATTCTTACCTTCATCAGGTCCTGTATTTGCAACATTTCTAAACGTATCTATACCAAAGTTATTTTGTTCATTTATACCAGAAGGTACTTTTGTAAACTGTCCAAATAAATCTCCTTCCTCTTCAAAAGTGAGTAATGTATCTATTAATGAACTATGACTTGTACCATCTAAAGTTTCTGTGAACTGCTGATTAGGTGAGTTTTGAAAAGTCCAAGTTATACCTGGTTGTTTATCTGTAGCAGTTTGTATTATATACTTTGGTGCTCTAAAATCCCAAGGTAATCCTGTAAAATCTGTGTATTGTGTAACGGAAGTGAGACCAGTTATTCTGTTCAGTAAGTTAGGACTATCACTTGGCCTTGCACCTACCGAAAAAGGGTCGTTGGAAAAACCATCTTCTAAACTCAAAGTGGTTTGTGGTGGTGTGAATTTTAGTATACCACTCTCTGTACCAGGTGGGTTTGCGTTTACACCCGTATCTGGTAAAACATAATTACCTTCTGCATCCCTATAGATTGATTCTCTACTCGTTATAGGATTTAAATCTGCATAATAAGTTCCACTATGACTGCGTGGTCCTACTGGTGTTCCTTCGTAATACTTTCTATATTCTGTTTGATGTTCACCTGCAACTACTTTAGTTGTGAACCCTTTGATTACCCCACCCTCTAAATCATCAAAGAAGTCAACACCGCCTTCTATTTGGGCATCAATTCTCTGAGGATCGGAAATACCGAACTTATAATTTTCTAAGTTTGTTCTTATATCCTTTAGTGCCATTATGCATATGCCCTCTTAGTAGCTCTGGTTAAATCCTGAACTGCACCTAATAATTCTTCATGTCTTTCTTGGTTCTTACCATGCTCCTTACTAAGTATATCATTAGTATTATTCGCTGCAGTAAGAGAATCTTTTGCAACCTGTGGTGTCGCAACAGCTCCACCACCCCCACCGGCATTAGCTCCTAAAAATGGTGCTAACTGTCCAACTGATAAACCAAATACATCCGCTAATGCACCTTGTTCTATCCTACCCAATCTAGCAAATGCTTCTGGCCCACCAACCTGTGCAATAATCTCGTTTATAACTCCCTGCTGATCATTTGCCTGTGCAAGTTGTCTCGCTCTATCTAAGTTTAACTGTCTACCTATTAAGGCTTCTGCCTCCATCTCTTTTGTTAGTGAACCTTCGATATCAACTAAGCTATCCATAACACCTTCAACCGTTTGTAAATTAGTCCCTAAATCAGCGGCAGCCCTAGCAGCTCTGAATACCTCATCCGCACCATCAGCACCTGCTCTTGCAAAAGCATCTGCATTTTGTGCGACATCTGCCATTACCTTTGCAACAGGTATCCCTTCTGCTCTTGCGAGACTTGCTTCAAACTCTAATGTTGATGAAAGGGTGTCCAATGATTCACCAGATACGTCTGATAACACCTTTAACAGTTTAGCTGTTTCACCACCACCTATACCAAGTTCAGTTGTTAAGTCTGCAATATTCTTAGTTGATAAAGCTGATGCCTCCTCAACATTTCCAAACTCTGTTACTAATCCGGTTACAAGTTCTTTGGCTTTTTCTGAGTCCCCACCTAATAACTTTGTTTGAAAGGCTGCAGCTTCCATTCTTGCAGATAACTTTAATGCATCACCTGCTGACAATCCTAAATTTCTTCTGACTTCTATCGCCTGTTTTGCTGCATCTATAAGTTTATTTACAAGTAAACCGATTACTACCGCTATTGCACCAATCGGGCCAGTTGCACTGACAATTGATTTTACTGTTGTTAGTATTCCACCTGTTGCAGCATCTAAACTTGAAAAAAGACCCGCAGATACTTGAAATACGTCTTGTAAATATGGGAACTCTTTCATCTTTTTTGCCAATTTTTCTACCGCAGGTGAAAACTTACCAAAGTCGGTTGTTGCCATAGCTTCTAAAATTTCCTGAAATCCACTTTCTCCAGATGCAACACTACCTAATAATTTTGCATAAGAATTTGCAGATTTTATAAGTTTTTCATCACCTGTTTTTGCGGCTGCACTTAGAGCTTCAGTCAAATTATCTCCACCAGAAGCTGCTTTTAACAATGAACCTGCCAAAGTCTTCCCTATGTTAGAAATGTTTTTTTCTAAACTTGCAGATTCTGCTTGTATTGATGCGATTTTTTGACGAACTTTAAGTTCTTCATCGATAGTTTCCTGTCTGTCAATTGCACTCTTATAACCTTTAGCCTCTAATTCTTCTATGGCTTTTAATCTATCTCTAACTCTTTGAAGATACTCTTCATATTCTTTTATACTTTCTAAATTTGGTATGTCTGCCATTTTTTACTTCACGTTTGGGTATTTCTTTTTTATTTGTGCTAATATGTCTTTGTGTATATCATCCAATTCTTTAAAACTCTTTTCAAGTTTAGGATCAGCTTTTAATAACGCTTTTGCGGTTTTATTAAGTTTTTTTTGTTTCCATTTGTCGTAAAGTTTGCTTACGAATCCCGCTTCCGTTAGCTTCATAATATTCTCCGTGTTTTTTAAGATGTGAGTTAATAATAAATATTAGCTAATCTACTTTTTAAATGAAGGCTTTGATGCTCCACTACGAGCTTTTTCATATTCGGCAGCCTGTTCTTTGAAATGTTTCTGTAATCTTTTAAAGTAAAATGTGCGTAGATATATGGGCATGTTGTACATCTCTGTAAAGGAAAACATACCTTGTGAATTGAAGCTTATCTGAAATATTTGTTCGTGTATTTCTTTCTTATACTCTAACGGAAGGCCAAAGAAACGAAACGGTCATTGGGACCGTAAATCTTCTCCTTTCGCCTTCATCATCTGTATACTCCCAATTCATATCAACATCAGGAGTTATCTTATCAACATACTCTCTGAAAGCGATTGAATCACGTGATAAGAATTCATTGTCTACAAAGTCTCTGATATGTTTAACATCCGGATTTCCATCTACCGATGTTATCTGATGTTTAAATCTTGTGGTTAATGTATATGTCACACCACCACCAATTTTTTCCAAACCTTTTACCTCTTTATCTATTTCCTTTTCATCTCCTGCAGTAAGTAGTTTGAACCCTATTTTTCTTTTGGTGGCTGGTAGTTCCATTTCGAAGAAGTTACCATTACTGATTGACTTCTTATCCATCTTTTTATCTTTTAATTTGGTTAAATCAACCTTAACCTCTTTACCCATATATGTAACTGTATAATCTTTTCCGTATGCTAATATTCGTGATGCAATTAGAACAGCATTTTTATCTCCAACTAATAACTCATCTACTTTAATTTGTTTATTGACAATTAATGATTCTAATAACTTATCTATGACAATTCCTTTCTTGATTAGGTTTGCAGAAGTAAGTATATCTTCCTCTCTTGCTGTCATATATTTTATTTCTATTTCACCACTTGAAAGAGGGCTCTCTTTAGGGTATAATAATCCCTTAGAAGGCAGACTAACTACCTCTGTAGGAAACTTATTCTCAGCCATAATTGACTCCTATATTGAATTAAGAACTATAACTATTTTTTACCAAATTTTTCGGCAGCTGTAACACCCAGTCCAACAACTGAAATGTACATAAAACATTCTAATATTTTATCTTTTACTTCAAATGCAGAAAAGGTATCAGCACCCCAACTACATATTAACATAAAGAATGCCATAAAACCGACAAATCTTTTACTTGAAATCTTCGCATCACTGCTAAGCATTTCCCTTAAAAAACTCATATAAACTCCTTAGAATTGTAGGATAGCGTAGTCGTATCTAAGTGTTAGTGTAATATCAGCTGATTCATTTACAGACCAATCTATTGTTCCGAAATTTGCATTAGCGATATAAGCACCTTTTAATGTCCACTCTTCTACTTTATCTCCGACAGGACCTAACATATTAAAAGTAACATCTTTTTTATAGAAGTCTGAATATCCATCTCTACCTGTTACTGACTCATGTGATAATCTCACCCATTCCATAACGGATTGTGCACCACTTGGTACAATTGGGTCATATAACATTATATCCAATGGTTGCCAGACACCTTTTCCTTTTACATATCTTTGTACGTTGATATGATCTAAAACTATTTCTTCAAATTGAATATTAGGTCTGTTTCCACTTTTAATTATATATGCAGGAATCCCTTCTATGTACATAATGAACCTATTCTTTAGTTTAGGTTCAAAAGGAGTGAACATAATTTCTGAAGGATCGATTAAGTCTGGCATTTCAGTTCTCCTATTAATAATTTATTTCTCATATATAAATATAAGGAAATTGAAAAATCATTCAAATCAATGTTATTTTCATTCTTAGTTTTTTCATAGTTTTTTACAATAAAAAAAAAGGGGAGTAAAACTCCCCTTTATTTTTAGTACTCCCTATTATTCAGGAAATGCTGCACCAGTAGGTAATACTGTAAAGTCAAGTACAATAAACTCTGCAGTTCTCGTTGGTTGAATGAATATTTGTCCTACTAATTGATTTCTATCAATTACGTCTGGAGTATTATTCGATTCATCCATTACAACTTTGAATGCACTCAAACCACTATTTGCTTGTACTGATTCCAAAAATGGATTTACAATATTTAAGAATCTGGATCTTGTAGATGAATCATTTTGTTCGAATACTAAGAATCTACTTGATGAGGCGATGAACTTCTTCAATCTAATCAATAATCTTCTTACATTGATTCTATCTAAAGCAGATGGTTTAGCCTGTAGTGTTTTCTGACCAAATACAACAACACCCTGACCTGGAAATGTTGCGATTGGGTTAATTCTACCATCATAAAGAGTATCTCTATCAGTATGAGTTAACTTCTTTTTAGCCATTCTTACACTTGACAATCCACCTCTATTTAAACCAGCAGGTGCGAACCATTCGTGTGCTACTTTATCAGTAAATGCTATCACACCAGGAATTACAACTGAAGGCGGAACCCAAACCATATTACCAGCCCTACCTGGATCATCTATCTTAACCCAAGGATAGTAACTAGCGACATAGTTGGTATCCAATGTTGCGACATCATTTACTGCAGTATTTACATTTGCACTATATGCTGAACCATCCATTACAAAAAAAGCATCAGCTCTAGACTCAACCTTATTAATTACATGATTCGTAACAGGTGAATGTAAACTGTGTACCATACCAGGTGTAACTACCATATTAATATCTATCTCATCTGGATTACTCACTGCATTAATCGCTCTTTTGTAAGCAACTGAACCACTAGCGGTTGTTGTTGAACAATCAAATCCCATTGAATTTGTAGACGATATTGCATTACCACTATTTATAGGTCTTGCAGGATCTATACCATCAAATCCATGTTGAAAAGGAACTGCAAACTTAAGCTGTTTGATAGATGATGATATGCTTAGATTCACAGTCTCACCCGCGAAATTAGTGTTTTGAGATTGTAATGTTGTGAGAGATGGAGATGTGGTATCACTTCCAAATCCTTTCATATTAAGTAGATTGAAAGCAATATTGTTTCCAACTGATTCCGACTTTGGAATTGGTGCAAGAAATTCTTTATTAGTATGAAGTGATGATTCTAAATTAAATCTTGAATCAATTCTGTATCCATAAGGTGCATCCTCTATATATGTAGATGTATCTCCGGCACTAAAATCCACCTGTTTAAGGGAAAATGAAGCAGATGGAACTCCTGCAGTTGATTTTACTGGATCTAAAATTGCAGCAAATCCCATAGGTTGGGAAGTCTTACTTGACTTGAATGCCTCTTCGTCATAATCACCGATTCTAATATGTCTTGCAAGATTAGGATAATTTCCATACATCGTCACATTACCTTCGTTATCAACTTTTTGAAATTGGTCTCCGATTACTTTTGCTATAAAGTTTGGTGACTCAGGATCCATGTTTAGATTAGAAAAACTTTCCATAAGGTTTGAACTCAAATCATAGAGTGCTAAACCAAATTGAGCAAATTCTGGACTTGTATTAGAATTTGTTGGTTTTTTTACATCTCTTATCACAACAAAATATTCATTAGTATGTGTGCCATCCGCCCTCATATAAATCTTAAATAGGTTAGTACCATTTTGATCTTGAATATAAGGTGTTCTTGCATTTGATGCATCACTATTACCTGTTATACTGATATCAATACTATTGTTATTTTCAGTAATTGTTTCTGCACCGGATTGGAAATCATATCCACTTGCGACAGCAAAATTTTCTATACTCATTGATGCTTGATTTCCGATTATGTTTCCTGCTCGAGATTCACTAACTGAACTTCTAAAGTGTTTGTAGATGTAAGCTGGTGCATCAGTCGCACCTATTTTTTTACCAGTTGCTATAGTTGGAATCTTTTCTGCAAAAAAGTTACTGGTGACTCCTGTACCTGATTCCAGTATAGTTAGATTACTCAAACTAGCAGTGGCATTTGCACCTTTAATAGTTAAATTAAACGCACTTGCAGAAGCATCACCTTCTCCATTACCTGTGTTTAAGACAGAACCACTTATTGAACCTCCAACGTTGTTAATAGCTGGTAAAAATGTCGCAACAGTAAAATTGTTACCAAGTGCACCTGATACAACTAAATTAAAACCTGAAACTTTGTAACCACCTAAATATCCTACTCTCACTACTTTAACCGAACCGGCTGATCGTAGGTATTCATTAACGGTATATGGTGTATAGATATCACTCGAAAATGAACCGAACACACTTTCAAACTCTGTCATCGATGTAACTTGAGTTGGTACAAAAGAAGGCCCTTTTAGAGTTGGACCTACAATTACTGCGTCAATATTTGCTACACCAGTTGGTAAGAAAGATAAATCCCTTTCACGAGTAAATACACCTGGGCTGACTATTCTCTCTGCCATGTGTTTTCTCCTTAAATTTAGAAATTAGATTATATATAAATATAATTCAATTTTCCCAAATACAATTTCGCTAGAAATTTATTTTATTTTTCTTATGATTCTTCTACAACTTCTGGTTGAGCTTCGGCTTCAGGTTGTGGTGTAGGTACGAAAACTCCTGTTTCAGGATTTAGTGTACCAGGCCCATACTTCTCAGTAAGTTCTGCAACTAAAGACCTTTCAGTTTCTTGATTTTCAACCCAATCAGATTCTAACTTAGATTCTGCTTCTTCTAAAGCATCCATCTGTTGTTCTAAAACCATCTTCTGAACTCTAGTTTGTCCGAATCCTGCTTGAATTGCTTGATATTTTTGACTTAAATCCTGAAGAGACTTTAACTCTTCTTCTGAAAATTTAATTTCTGACATTTGTAACTCCTATTTGGTTATTAATAACTATTAAATAAATATCTCAAATACAAAAAAAAATGTTTTTTTTATAGTCCGAATCTACCTTTAAATGCATTGTAGTTTTGTCTTACCTCTTTAGCACTTAATGTTTTATTATACAACTGAGCTATAGTAAGGTCGCCATCAAATTGAGTTGTAGTACCACCTCTTCTTCCCAATTCTCTTGGTGTCGTTCCTGAACCTAAAGTATCGACGCCGGTTGTGGTTCTCGACCTTTGATGTTCACCATTCATATAACAATTAACGGTAGTACCACCCCAAGTAAAACATGGATTATACCACTTACCTGTTGTTATATTGCTTCCACCATCGTCTACTTGTGCACCTGTATTAGTACCACCATTACCATCGAACCAACTACCATCAGATAAATCTATTCCTATCTTTCCTGCATATTGAGCTATCCAGCAACATGTTTCAAAAACTATCAATTGGTAGTATGGAGTAGTAGCACTACTTTGAACTTCTTCAAATCGTACCCAAAAATTAGCTGTCATAGTAGTCAAACCAGAAAACAGGTTACTACCAAATGTACCGTATTGACTATTATCCTTTTCTAAATGCATAATGGATTGTTGATTATAAGAAGCCATTGTAGGAGTACCTGATAACGTAATATTATTACTGTTACCTGATAAATCCTGCCAGGTACTTGCAGAAGAACCTGTTGCAACTGCATCGTAAAATCCTATAAGGCCTGATGTTACTATTGATGGATTACTTACTACTCCCATAATTAATCTCCAAATCTTGAACGATTTACATCGT
>VTLG01003617.1_pt1 | contig 21510 bp, 29 predicted proteins | sample 4694571 | NCBI WGS metagenome assembly VTLG01 (sample SAMN12604809, study PRJNA352737) | marine metagenome | biome: ENVO:00000447; feature: ENVO:00000209|ENVO:00000569|ENVO:01000036; material: ENVO:00002151; isolation source: viral sequences binned using virsorter ... | reverse complement strand
CCCAAGATCAACCTTTTTAACTTGCCATGTCTTACAAAAGAAAACTCACAGAAAAAACAATAAACTTTTATCCACCTGACAAGGATTGCTACGCTTGCTACGACACAGGAATCGTCAATAATTCAGATCGATTAGTTAACCGACTTTACTGGCACGATTACGATATTGATGAAAAAGGCAGAAAGTTTGCTGGCTCTGATGCAGCCATAATATGCCATTGCAAGAAAGCATACCAACAATTAGATGAAGAACAAAATGTTATCTCGTCTGGATACAGAGACTCGTTAGGTAACATCAAAACAATAATAACTTCCAGTGGTGAACACACTTTAGGCGTTTCTTTAACTAAAGATGAAACAAGAATGTTGCACAACAAAAGAAAGGAGTCTTGGCAACAAAGTGTTAAATTAATGAACGATTATCGCTTCCAAAATATAAACAATCCAAAGAAAGAATTGCCATATTTTATACAAACTGTCAAAGAAACTTTAAAAAATACTCCTTCCCTGTTTTCTTTTCCAACAGAAAAAGCTACTGTTGAATCAATGAAACTCAACCAAAGTGACCCACCGCCTTCCTAAAAACCTTCTTTATGAGTCGGCTCAAGCAAGAGAAAAGAAGGAAAATATAGAGTTTTCTAAGCAAAACCCTTATCCTGTGCCTCTTGCAAACTTAATGAGTTACAACTGGCCCGTTCACATGAATTGGGGTGATTGGTATTTGAACGAGGAAACCTACACCCTTGATTTGATGCCTGACTGTCACTTTGGCATTTGGGACCACGATGAACCCTTATACTCAATAAATTTAATTGAAGTATGCTCTGCTAACGACATGATTCGTTGGTTTTTTCACTTACACGGAAAGAACCCACACCTCTATGGAGAAAACTTAATTTCCGATCTCTTTTATGCTTTTTATGAAATTTATCACGATTTTAAATTAGACCTTCAAAAAATGGGACAAATTGTATGCCCATCTGCGGTTGTTAAACTTCACATTCAAAAATATAATCAATTCAAAAACAAAGCATGAAAATTAACGAACTTAAAAACGATCACAAAAATGCAAGAAAAAGAACTGACCGTTCCTCTGCTTTGATAAAAGAATCTCTTAAAAAATATGGTGCTGGTCGTTCAATTGTTATTGACGAAGAGAATCGAATCCTTGCTGGCAATGGAACAATTGCTGGAGCAAGAGCTGCTGGTATAAAAAACGTCAGAGTTATCGAAACCGAAGGTGATGAAATTATTGCTGTTAAAAGAAAAGGTCTTTCCGAAGATCAAAAGGTCGGTCTTGCTCTTGCTGACAACAGAACCTCTGACTTATCAGAGTGGGATAAAGAAATGTTGCATCAGCTTTCAGAAGATCACGATATTGATCCGTGGTTTACAAAAGAGGACCTTGCAGAAATACTTGGCGAGCCAGATATCATTCCATCCGAAGGTTTAACAGATCCAGACGAGGTTCCTGAAACTCCTGAAGAACCAACAGTTCAGTTTGGCGAGGTTTGGAAACTTGGAAACCATAAATTACTATGCGGAGACTCAACCGATCAAAACCAACTCCAACCTCTGATGGAAAATGAACTGGCAGACCTTTGGTTGACTGATCCTCCTTACAATGTGAATTACGAAGGGGCGACAGCAGATAAATTAAAAATACAAAACGATAATCAATCCGATGCAGAGTTCCGACAGTTTTTGGCTTCGGCTTACACGGTTGCTCATCATTATCTTAATGACGGTGCTTCCTTTTATATCTGGCATGCAGACTCAGAAGGTTATAACTTCCGAGGTGCTGCAAAAGATGCCAACTTGCAAATAAGACAATGCCTTATCTGGGTCAAGTCCTCAATGGTTATGGGTCGTCAAGATTATCACTGGCAGCACGAACCCTGTCTTTATGGTTGGAAAAAAGGAGCTTCTCACTTTTGGAACGCAGATCGTAAGCAAACTACCGTTCTTAATTTTGATAAACCAAACCGCAACAAAGAACATCCAACAATGAAACCTGTTGACCTTATCCAATATCAAATGTCAAATTCATCAAAACCAAACCATATCGTTCTCGACACCTTTGGTGGCTCTGGCACAACTTTGATCGCAGCAGAAAGAATACAAAGACAAGCTCGCCTCGTTGAACTCGACCCAAAATACTGCGATGTAATAATTAAAAGATGGGAGAATTTCACTGGAAATAAAGCAGAACGTGTAGTATTTAATTAAGAACTACATTTTATGGGCAAAAAAGGTACGCAAGCAGAGACAATTGTCAGGGCTCAACGGTTTGCTCGGATAATTGCTAACGGGGGTCGTCGGTCTGACTGCGTTCGTTATGCTTCCGAGAATTGGGGGGTGGGAGAAAGAAGCGTTGCTAAGTATTTACAGATAGCTAGAGACGAGCTGAAGAAGGATTGGGACATGGAACGACCTCAGATGATTGCTGATCTTTTGGCTCAATGCAGCACCTTACAGATGGAAGCTAGAAGGTCTGGTCAATATCACATTGCTCTTGGTGCAATCAATACTGCAGCTAAACTTGCACACTTGGTCTCATGAGTCTCTTAGAAACTGTCTCGCAAGGCCATGTTTTATTTGAGGAAGGTTTTAGTTATATCCCCTCGTCAAAAGATGTTATAAAAAAAATTAAATCAAAATTGCTTCCACATCAAGCATCTTTCTGTGATGATTTAAGTCACCGTAAACTTGCACTCGTTTGTGGCTTTGGTGCTGGTAAAACTTACGCCTTGGTTTCCAAAAGTATTATTCTTGCTTGCATGAACGTTGGTCATATTTCTGCCATTTTCGAACCAACAAGTCCGATGCTCAGAGATATTTTGATGCGAACCATGAACGAGCTTCTTGAGGAGTGGGAGATACCTTACACTTTCAGAGCCTCGCCTTTGCCAGAATATCAACTTACCTTTGAAGAAGGAACTCATACGATCCTATTAAGAACCATTTTGACTTATCAAAGGCTAAGAGGACAGAACCTTTGTGCGGTTGGATTTGACGAGGCTGATACTGTGAATAAAAGAGACGCAGAGCAAGCGATGAACATGGCTCTTGCAAGATTAAGGTCAGGCAATATTCAGCAGTTTTATGCAACAACAACACCCGAAGGTCATGCTTGGGCTTTTGAGACTTTTGAAAAGAACGCAAAGGAAGATACAAGATTAATAAAAGCAAAGACAAGTGACAATCCTTACTTGCCAGAGGGCTTTATTGATTCTCTTTTAGAAAACTATCCACCGCAACTAATCCAAGCCTATCTCAATGGAAACTTTACAAATCTTACGACGGGAGCTGTGTATTCCAGATTTGATCGAAATAAGCATTTAGTTGATAATATTCCGTTTGATATAAAGATGGAGACGCTTTTGATAGGGATCGACTTTAACGTGATGAACTGCAATGCGGTCGTAGCAGTCAAAGACGGAGATAAATTGTTTGTAATCGATGAAATAACAAAACAAAATGACACCGATGCACTGGCTCAGGAAATTAAAAGAAGGTATCCTACGAACAGAATATTAGTTTATCCAGATGCTAGTGGTGCTGCCAGATCAACGATCAACGCTTCAAAAACAGATATTGCAATTCTCGAAGGCTACGGTTTCTCAAGCATGGCATTACGTAGTAACCCACCGATCAAAGACAGAGTTCAAACCTTACAGGCACTCTTGGAGAACAGCAAAGGATGGGTGCGTTTGGCGATTCATGCCAGTTGCAGACGCTTAATCGAATGTTTAGAATTGCAAAGTTATGATGAAAAAAGTGGAGATCCAGACAAGCAGAATGGATATGATCATCTCAACGATGCGTTAGGTTACCTTGTATATAGAGAATTTAATATTATTCATGCAAGGGCAGGTCGTCGAACTGGTATTAGAATATATTAAAAGTAATGATATTATGAGGAAAAACCGTGTATAGCTCACTAAATATTTACAACCAGCCTGTAACTTTAGCTCCTACAACGGTTGCCTCTCCAAATGCTGCTTATCAGAGGATGGCAAATTTCTGGGGATTGATAGAGGATTTGAAGGAAGGAACTTATAAAATACGCAGCGAACATAGAAAATATCTTCAACAGGAACCAAGAGAGACTGATGATGCCTACGATACGAGGCTGGCAAGATCAACTGTTGTTCCATATTTGCAACGGATAGAAAAAATGCTGTCAGGTATGTTGGTGCGAAAGCCTGTCAGACTTGACGATGTTTCTGACCTCGTTCGGGAGCAGCTTTTTGATGTAGACCTTGAGGGTAACGATCTGAATGTTTGGTTGTATCAAACTGCAAGAACTGCAATATCATTTGGTCACGTTGGTGTTCTTGTTGATGCTCCAAAAGAAGGAGAGAAAGCAAGACCTTATTGGGTGACATATACACCAAGAGATATTCTTGGCTGGAGGACAGAAATTATAGAAGGCTCACGGCAACTGACTCAACTAAGACTTATGGAACAAGTCGTAGAATCTGAAGGTAAATATGGTGAAAAATTAATAAAACAGATTCGAGTTCTTGAGCTTGGTCGATATGAAATACATCGCAAGGATAAAAAAGGCGAATATAAATTAGTTGATGAGGGGGAGATGAGCATAAAAGATAAGATTCCGTTTGCTGTTGCCTATTCAAATCGAGTTGGTTACTACGAATCACGCAGCCCTTTATATGACATTGCAGAACTAAACCTCAAGCATTATCAAATACAAAGCGACCTTGATAATATTCTGCACATCAGTTCTGTTCCTTTGTTAGCTGTTTTTGGTTATCCAAACGCTGATGAAATAACAACAGGACCAAACGAAGCGTTGTCTTTACCTCCAGAATCAAGACTCGAATATGTATCTCCATCTGGGGACAGTTATGACAGCCAGTTCAAAAGGCTTGGAGATATTAAAGATCAAATAAATACTTTGTCACTAGCAGCGGTTCTTGGTCAAAAATTAGTTGGAGAAACTGCAGAGGCAAAGCGAATCGATAGATCGCAGAACGACTCAACGATGATGGTCATTGCACAGCAGATGCAAGACTTGATTGATAATTGTCTTAAGTTTCATAGTGAATATTTAAACGAACCAAACGCAGGCAGTTCTTTTGTTAATAGAGACTTTGTAACCGCAAGGCTTGAGCCAGCAGAGATTGACAGTCTCCTTAAAATATATGCTGCAAATGGCATCAGCCAAGAGAAACTTCTTGAGCAACTTGCAAGTGGAGAGATACTTGGAGATGACTTTGATATTGAAGAAGAACTCGAAAAGACGCAATCGGGTGGGTTGATAGAGATGAATCAAGAAAGTGAAGCAGCTTAATAAATGGCAGTTCCAGAGGCTTTTTACAGAGAAGCTATAGATCTTAACAGATATAGCAATAAGGTGCAATTTCAAGTTGCCACCCAATTTAATGAAGTTATCCTTGATGTTCTTAAGCAAATAAGAGACCTTGAAGGAAACAGCCCAGCAACAACTGCAAGACTTAGATCAATATTGGCTCAAATGGTGGATAGTCTGAAAGGCTGGGAGAATGAAAGTGCCGTTTATATGATTGATGAATTGCAAAACTTAGCAGAGTTTCAAGTTGGCTTCGTACAAGATCAACTCCAACGTGTCCTTCCAAAAGGAGAGTTTCAAGTTAACACGGTTGCTGTTTCTCCTGATTTTGCTAAATCAGTTGTGACCAGAGATCCAACCGCTTTGACGATCCGTTTGCGTGATAAAGATGGAGTATTCAGAACTGCACAGTTTGCATTGACTGCGAAAAGAGGATCGGATATTTCTTTGCCTAATGGTAAAACGGTTAAAAAAGCATTTAGAGGAATCGCTGATGATTCTGCTTCGAGACTTTCAAAAGCAATCCGACTTGGTGTTTTGGAAGGAGAGTCTTTACCAAAAATAGTCAGGAGGCTTAAAGGTCCTAATTTAAGTTTTGTTGGTAAGCCTCAAAATGCTATCGCTTTAAACTCTGCTTTGAAAGATTCAGAGGGAATGCTCTTATCAAATAAACAAATCCAAACTGTCGTCAGGACAACCGTTAATCAAGTGCAAAATGCTGCAAGTCAGGCAGTTTATGCAGCAAACAGCGATATTACTGGCAGATATCAATATGTTGCAACTCTTGATGCAAGAACAAGCTCTATTTGTCAAAGGTTAGATGGCCAGTTTTTTAAATATGATCAAGGTCCTGTTCCTCCTCAACATTTCAATTGCAGATCCACCACCGTTCCAATCATTGATGACGACGATCTTGCCAGAGCCTTCCCAAATACAAGGCCCTCTGCAACTGGTCGAGTTCCGCAAGATACAAACTACGCAAACTGGTTAAAAGATAATCCTGATATTCAAGACAAAGTGCTGGGAAAAAAGAAAAGATATTTTAATTTTTTGATGAGTCCGAAAAGAGGAAAGAAACAACTAAACGCAACAAATGCCTTAAAAAAAATTATCCGAGAAGATGGAACGGAGCTAACATTAGATCAATTAGCCAAACGATATCCAAATGCCAATTAAAAAAGGAAAGTCTCAAAAAACCATAACAGGTAATATCAGAATGCTTATGAAAGAGGGCAAATCAAGATCACAGGCTGTTGCAATTGCTTTAAGTTCTGCTGGTAAATCTAAACCAGCCAGAAAACGCAAAAGGAGATAAGATATATTTAGTTGCATTCAAAATCATGCCTTCACACTACGGATCAATGAAACCAAAAGGAAAGAAAAAGAAAAAGAAAGGAGGCAAAAAGTAATGGGTTATATTTTTAAAGTACAAGGTGCAGAAGAAACCAAGCCTAAGGCTGAAAACTCTGAAGTAAAGCCAAAAGCCAAAAAAACAAAAAAGAAAGGTGACTAGACGCTTTAGAAAAGTTCCAAAGGATAAAAAAACTGGGGTTGCTAAGAAATATCTTAGTGGGGCCAAAAATAAAGCTGCAAAGGCTGCTGAAATAAAAAGAACGGCAGCAGCTTATAAGCGAGGAGAGTATATTGATATTGAAGCTGTACAAAAATCAAGGATCGCTCAAGATGGCAGAAAGACCAAAAAGAAAACCACTAAGCGAAAGCGTAAAAAAAACACTTAAAAAGAAAGCTGCCAACAGTCGTTTTTCTTACACGCAACTAGCTGCTGTTTACCGCAGAGGTCAGGGAGCATATCTTGGTGGCGGATCAAGAAACGTATCAATGGCAGCTTGGGCGATGGGGAGGGTTAATAGTTTTATAACAGGAAAAGGCGGAGCAAGAAAGGCCGATGCTGATTTATTAAGAAAAAAATGAAGAAAAAAAAACTCACAACTCGCCAAAAAAATGCTTTAAAGCGTCATAAGTCAACTCATGGACATACAAAAGCACACATGGATGAGATGGTAAAGGCTATGCTTGCTGGTAAAACATTTACTGAAGCTCACAGGATTGCCATGAGGAAAAAAGGCAAATGACAATCAAAAGAGGCGGACATACTTTTGCTGGTGTTGATAAACCAATACGAACTCCAAACCATAAAAGTGGAAAGTCTCATGCAGTCGTTATAAAGCAAGGCGATGGCTTTAGATTAATTAGATTTGGAATGCAAGGAGCCAAAACAAAGCCTCCACGAAAGGGTGAGTCAGAGGCAGATAAAGCTAAAAGACGGTCTTTCAAAGCTCGTCATGCTAAAAATATTGCAAAAGGTAAGACAAGTGCGGCTTATTGGGCTGACAAAGTAAAGTGGAGTTAGTATATTAATAATTATTAAGATTTTTTATGGCTGAAGAACCAATCAAACCAAATCCACCTGTCGACACCGCTGCTCTAATTGCAGAAGTTGAAGCATTGAGAAAAAGCAAAGCAGAACTTTTAGATGACTATAAAAAAGCAAAAGAAGCTGCAAAAGCTGTGCCTCAAGATGTAGATGTAAATGCTTTGATTGCTTTTAAGCAAAAGAAAGAACAAGAAGAGTTAGAAGCAAAAGGTAGATATGAAGAGGCGACAGAAAAACTTGCTGCACAATATAGGCAAGCAGAAGAATCTAAAAACCAAAGGATTCAAGAGCTTGAGAAAAGACAAAGAGAACTTGAAGTCGAAGCCCCTGCGGTGACTGCTTTAGCAGACGTTGTTCACGATCCACAATATGTGCTGTCGAGACTTAATAAAGAGCAATTATCAAGAGACCCTGATGGAACGGTTGTGGTTGTTGACGGATATAACAGAACACCTGTCAAAGATTGGGCTCAACAAAATATGCCTCAATGGGTGCAAAAGAATCCAAGACCACAAGGTGGTGGAGCAACAACAACTAAGGTGACGGCTGATATTGTGACAGGAGAAAGCAATCCTTTTGCAAGAGAGTCTTTTAATTTAACTGAGCAAGCGAGACTTTATCGCACAGATATCAATAAATATAATATGCTCAAAAATGCAGTTAGCGGTTAATATAAGACTAACGTAGTTGTGCTGCGTCAGAGGTTGTGCCTCGAAGTGAACATATTTTATTAGTTTTTAATGGCTACATTAAGAAGTGATTTAATAATCCCAGAGGTGTTCACACCCTATTTGATCGAAGAGACAACTCAAAGAGATGCCTTTCTTCAAAGTGGGGTCGTACAACCTTTGGCAGAGTTAAATCTATCCGCAGAAAGAGGCGGTGACTTTGTAAAGATTCCATTTTACAAAGCAAACTTATCTGGCGACTTTGAAGTTTTATCTGATAGCACTTCTTTGACTCCAGCAAAAATTACTGCAGACAACCAGATTGCTGCTGTTCTTCATAGAGGTCGTGCTTTTAGTTCCAGAGACTTGGCTGCTTTAGCAGTTGGTGGTGGTCCTGATCCAATGGCAGCTATTGCACAAAAAATGGCTGCTTACGTTAATAACCAAAAACAAAAAGATTTATTCTCTTGTTTAACTGGTGCATTTGGTTCTATCAATGCAAACTCCAGCAGCTCTGCTTTATTTGATCTAACAATTGATTCAGAATCGGGTGACTCTCCAACAACATTGAGTCCAAGACACGTTGCAAAGGCTCAGGCTTTGTTAGGTGATCAAGGCGATAAATTAACAGCAGTTGCAATGCACTCAAAAGTTTTTTATGACTTGGTCGAGAGAAATGCAATTGATCGTATTTACGACAACACTGGAGCACCAGATTCAGACGCTACAGGTGGTAGCACAACAAGAGCTTTTGATGGACCAACAGCTGTAAGCAGCTTTATGGGGCTACGAGTTATTGTTTCTGATGACGTTCCAACAACTGGATCTGGTTCTTCTACTGAATATTCAACTTTCTTCTTTACACAAGGAGCAGTTGTAACAGGAGAGCAAGCTCCAATTAGAACACAAACAGATAGAGACATCCTTGCTTTAGAAGAAGCAATGGCTGTGGATCTTCACTACATCTATCATCCAGTTGGTCTTAAGTATGCAGTTTCAACTGTTAATCCAAATAGATCAGTTCTTGAAACAGTAGGCTCTTGGTCGAAAGTCTATGAGACAAAGAACATAGGTATTGTTCGAGCAACTAACGTATCTAATCAGGATTAATTATGCCTTCATTATTTGACGTAACTGCTGGGTCTTTAGTAGGCCCAACAACAGGTGGAACAGTCACTCAGGCTAGTTCAAAAGCGACTGGAGTAACTCTTAATACAGAGTCTGGCCAGATCACAATGAATGACGCAACACTTAACGCTGGTGTTGAGGTTACTTTTGCTGTTACAAATAGCAAAATCTCATCAACAGATGTCGTTGTTGCTTGTCATGGAAGCGGAGGAACCGCTGGTTCTTATCTTGTGAACGCAAGTGAAATTGGTTCTGGTAGTTTCAAAATTACAGTTTCTAACGTTTCTGCCGGAAACTTAGGTGAAGCTATTGTTATTAACTTTGTTGCCCTCAAGGGTGCATCAAGCTAATGGCTATGTACGCATTTAGGCGTATGAGAGAGAGAAATGAAGCTGCTCAAAAGGTGGCTTCATTAACTCCTACTCTTGAAAAGCCAAAACCAAAATCTAAGCCCAAGAAGGTGAAACTCGATGGCGATAACAATTGACGCAACTGTTGGTGGTGCAAATGCAAACTCTTATATCACTCTTGCTGATGCAAATTCATTTATTGAAGGATTAGTTCTCAGTGATGATGCTGCTGCGTGGGATGGGTCAAGTAACGATAATAAAAATCGTGCTTTATTTACTGCAGCACAAAGAATTGATCGAGAGAAATTTCTCGGTGCAAGAGTTAACGATACTCAGGCTTTAGAGTGGCCGAGATCAGGAGTTCGCAAACCTGACACTTACACAAACCTTTATGGATTATCTTTCCCAAATAGATTAGTTGCTGACTATTACACTGACACAGAAATACCTGATCGTGTAAAAAATGCACAGGTTATTTTGGCTGTATATCTAAATAACAACAGGAACGGGCTAGAACTAAGTGGTTTGGAGGATTTTCAAACTGTTAGTATAGGAAATATCAACGTCACTCCCAGATTTTTTGGTGCTGTTGGTGTTGATCGAATACCTCCAATCGTTGATCATTATTTGATGGGCATTAGAATAGGAGGAAGAGCAAACTTACAAATCAAGAGGTCATGAAAATGGGTTACGGATACGAATATCCCGCAGCAAAAATTATTAATGATACAGCAGCCCATACTGGAAGGTTTGGAAAAGTTGTTGCATTACAAGATTCTGTTATTAACACCTTAGCTGCGGAAAATATCACAGGAGATCTTACTTCCTTGCAATTTAAATCAACTGCTGAAATTTGCGGTGTGATAACTAGCGTCAAACTCGACAGCGGAACTGTTATTGCTTATTCATTATGAGTCTTGCAAACGCTCTTAAAAAAGCTGCATCAAAAACTCTGAGCAAACTTGGAGGAGATGTAACTATTCGACAGGTTACCGCTGGCACTTATAACACCACAACTGGTGCGATAACTGAGTCGACTTCGGATACAACTATTAAGGGCGTTTTAAGTAATGTTTCGAGATCAGAGGTCAACGATCTCATTGAGTCTCAAGATAAGATTTTAACAATATCGGCTGGCGATCTTACTTTTGTGCCAACCACAAAGGATAGAGTTGTTATAAGCAGCGTTGAGTTTAAAATTATTCAAGTTGCGATAAATGAGCAAAATAACACTCCTGTAAGTTTTGATCTTGTTCTGAGGTAATTATGGCGAGAGAAATAAGGCTGGCTGGAATCGGTGATCATTTTGAGGATAAAGTTATAAAAACAGTTAGAGATGCAACCTTGCGAGGGACTGAATTAATTAAAAAAGCAACGCCAAACGTTCAACCTCCAAATGTAAATTATAAAACAACTGGTAATTTGTTTAGAAGCTGGCAAACTGAAATCAAACCTTTTCAAGGAGTTGTTTTTACAGATGTTGAATATGCAGAGCCTGTTGCTTATGGAACTAATTTACCAGACAGTTGGGGTGGTAGATATAGGACAAATCAAGGAACAATAAAAGGTTATCCAGAACTTATTGCAAAACAACTGGAACAATATATTTCAGATCGATTTAGGAGTGCGTGATGGCTGCAATTGATTTAAACACAGTCAGATCAACTATTGAGGGCAGACTTGCAACAGAGTTAGCATCAAGCCCTGCGATTCCTGTTGTATTCAACAACATGGCTTTTGATTCAACAACTGAGGACACTTTTGTTCAATGTTTAACAAGTTTTGGGTCTGGCAGATACTTAGCTGGGGGAGTAAATTTAGTTGTTGGTTTAATTGTTATAAATATTTTTACAGAGGAGGGAATCGGTGCTGGGGCAAATTTTACGATTGGCAAAAGGCTGCGTGACCTCTACAATAAAATAACTGTTTCAGATGTCATCTTTGACTCTCCAATTGGACCAGAGGTTTTGGCTTCAAGTCCTGAAGGTAAGTTTCAAACTCAGTTAAGGATTACATTTGAAATTTATGAGGAACTTTAAACATGGCAAAACTTGAAATCACGGAAGAAATGCTGGATGCAATCGAAGCCGTTAAAGGAAGAAGAGAAGCAAATTATTGGGACCCAGATTGCAGAAAATATTATGAGGCACAACAAAACTCAAAAAAAGGTGTGAAAAATACTAAAAAAGGCTAATATAAAATAAATACTTTTTTTTTGTTATGGCTGTAAAAGGTGATGTTGGAAAAATTATGTTCCACAATGCTGCTGGCACTGAGGCAGATGTAAGTGATCTTAGAGCATGGTCACTGTCTGTAACTAAAGACACGATGGAAACCACAAAGATGGGAGACACTTCAAAAACTTTTATTGGTGGTCTTATCTCTGGCGAAGGTTCAGCAACTTTACTTTATAATCCATCAGGTAACTCAGATTATCAAGCTTTTATTGATGATGTTTTAGTCACAGGTGATGCTGGCGATGCGTTATTTGAGCTGTTTCCTGATTCTGCTCAATCAGCTAAAAAAATTGGTTTTTCTGGAATAATCACAAACGCAGAATATTCTGCAACTTTAGGAGAGATAGAAGAGATCGCAGTTACGTTTATCACCACTGGTGCTATAACTTCAGCTATATAGTATATTAGGGTAATCTTAAAAACCCTTATGCCAACAAAAAGAACCGTTGATCTTATCACTGAGGCTTTCAGTGATGTCATGACCGCAAGAAGAAAATATGAACTGAAAAAGCCAAACGGAGAAATTTTAAAAGAGATATATTTTCCTCCTCTAACAAGATACGACAGAATACAAGCTCAGGCTGCTGCAGGATCTGAAGATGCACTTGCAGTTTCTACAAGACTTCTTTGTCAATTAGCTCAGAATGAAGATGGAACTAAAGCATTTGCTTCAGCTGATGCAGAAAACTTAAAACGCTTTTTACCTGAATCTGTTTTAAATGATCTTGAGCTCTTTATGATGGATATACAAGTTAATTACGATTCAGTAAAAAACGAATCAAGCGAGATAACTGGTTAAATTTTGAGTTTTTTCTCGCAAAAGAATTAGGTAAAACATTAATTGAATTAAGAAAAAGTATCACAGAAGAAGAACTTATACATTGGGCTGCTTACTTTGATATCAAGAACGAAAGAGAAAAACAAGAAATAAATCGTCAAAAAGCAAAATTAAGATAATATATAATAAAGGTTATTTGTTTCTGTGGCTCAATCAACAGTCAGGTTAATAGTTGACGCACAAAATGCAATTAGACCTTTGCAACAAACTGACAGAATAACAAAGACACTTGCAAATAATACAAATAAATTAAAAAATAGATTAGATAAGTCAAGCAGATCATTTAGGAATAATGGAAGATCTGCAAGAGCTGCCGCTGGTGGTGTGCGAACATTTACTAGGTCGATTGCTCCTTTATTAAAAGCATTAGCTGCAATTGCTGCTGCAAGATTTGTTTTTGTTCAGACTGCCGAACTAGAAACTCAAAGAAAAAGTTTAGAAGTTTTAACAGGTTCTCTTGCAGAAACAAATCAAATAATTTCTGACCTTCAGGCGTTTGGTGCTGTAACGCCATTTACAAGTAGCGAGCTGATAGAGCAAACAAAAAGACTCAAAGCCTTTGGATTTGAAACGGAAGAGCTTGTTGATTCCACTAAAAGACTTGCGAACGTCGCTGGTGCAACTGGTGCCGACCTTTCTGGTATTGCAACCGCTTTTGGACAGATAAGAGCAAAGGGCAAATTGCAAAGGGAAGAAGAATTGCAGTTATTAGAAAGAGGAGTTGATATCACAACTGAACTTAAAAGGATAACAAAGTTAGAAGGTGAGGAATTTGAAGCTGCGATGCGAAAAGGTAAAATTGGAGCTGATCTCGTAAATCAAGCATTAATTAATTTAACAAGTGAAGGCGGTGCTTTTTTTGGTGGAGCAACTAAACAGGCTACAACTTTAAACGGAAAATTATCAACGCTTATTGATTCAGTCCAGACTCTTGCAAGAACAATTGGTGATATTTTGGGGCCTTCCATTAAATTTGTTCTTGATCAAGCAACTAGGGCTGTTCAAGCTATAGATAACGTTTTTAAAAGATTTCAAAATATAGGAAAGATTGGACTTGGAGGTGTATTAGGTGCAGAAAACCAAGCTCGAACAGACGCAGAAAGATTAACTAAATCTAAATTTGGTGATGACGCTTTAGAAAGAAATATTTTTGGTCAAATAAAAAACAAAGAGGCTCTGCAATTTTTTAAAGATAGAACCAAAGAACTCACTAAACAAAATATTGAAACAGAAAAATTAAAACAGAAAGATTTTGAACTTACTGAAACAAAAACAAATGCTTTAGTTGCCGAGGCTCAAAAAAGAAAAGAAATTAATAATACTCTTGAAGGAACAAACAAACTCACGGAAGGAGTTGTGGAAGGTACAAAAGGTATAAAAAATGCCTTTGATGAAATTGGAAACAGTATTGCAACAGGTGTTTCTGATGCATTGGTTGGAGCAATACAAGGAACAAAGTCTTTAGGCGAAGCAGCAAGAGGGATCCTTCAAGGTATAGCAAGTGATCTTTTAAGACTTGGTGTAAATACACTGCTCAAATCTACTGGCATAGGAATATTTAAAAATTTAGCTGGATTTGCAAACGGAGGCAGACCGCCAGTAGGCAGACCATCAATAGTAGGTGAACGTGGGCCAGAAATATTTGTTCCATCAACTGCTGGCACTATTATTCCAAATGACAAGATTAGTGGTGGAGGTATGACAAATAATATTGTTGTAAATGTAAGTATGGAGGGAGGTGTTGATGCACAGGGAGGAGAGCAAGAAGGTAGAGAACTTGGAAGGCTCATTGCGGTTGCCGTACAATCTGAGATAATACAACAAAAAAGAGCAGGGGGATTATTAGCATAGTGGCCACCTTTCCAGACATCAAACCGACCTACGGAACAAGAAAAAGTAATGCTCCGATCAATAGAGTTGTAAGATTTGCAGATGGTTTTGAGCAACGCATTGTTTTTGGCCTTGCACAAAATCAAAATCCAAAAGTTTATAATTTTACTTTTAATGTTTCTGAAACAGATGCTGATACAATCGAGACTTTTTTAGATGCCAGAGCAAACGATCAAGACAGCTTTGACTACACACCACAGGGAGAGTCAGAGAAAAAGTTTGTTTGTGAAAGTTGGCAAAAGACAATTCCTTTCAATAACAGGGCAACAATTAATGCCACATTTAGAGAGGTGTTTGAACCATGAGTACTGCTCCGATAATTACAGATTTACAAAAAATAAATCCGTCTGCGATTATTGAGCTTTTTACTTTAGAAACAACAGTGGCTTTACATGGTTCTGCTCAAACGTACAGATTTCATAATGGAACAAGTTTAAATAATAATGGAGATATAGTCTGGGCTGGTAATACTTATATCAAGCTACCAATTACAGCAGAGGGGTTTGCTTATCAACGTGGGCAGATTCCTAGACCTACCCTGACTGTTAGTAATGCTCTTGGGACTATTACAGCTATCTTGTTAAATGTAAATCAAGTTACAACAGGAAATGATCTGACAGGCTGCACTGTAACTAGAATTAGAACGCTTGCAAGATACCTTGATAATATAAATTTTCCTGTTACAACAACAAGCTCAACTACAACAACAACGATTGCCGACCCAGCAGATGCTGAATCTGTGACTTATACAGTTACTGTGGCAAACGTAGGGGGCATAAATATATTTTTGATAAATGGTGTTAATAATCCTGTTATAACAATGAAGCGTGGGTCAACTTATATATTTAATCAATCTCATAGCTCAAATGTGGGACACCCTTTGAGAATAAAATCTGACGCTGGAGGGCAACAATCTACAACAAATGCTGGAACACTTGGAACAGATGCAACAGTTACATATCAGCCAGCCTATCCTGATGCTCCTAGCGATTTGAGATATTATTGCACAGTTCATGGAAATGCTATGGGCAACACAATAACAATGAACAACCCAAATACTACAACCCAAACGACAACAACAACCTCAACACAACAAGTCAATCCTTTGGGAACACCAGACCCAACAGCAGAATTTCCAAGAGAAATATACAAAATTGACAGAAAATCAACAGAAACAAGAGATATTGTAGAGTTTGAACTTGCTGCCCCTTTTGATCTTGCTGGGGTGAGAAGTCCTAAACGTCTTTGTACTAGAGACAACTTTCCAAGTATCGGAACATTTATTGCATGAACTGGAAAGAGGCTGCTCTTGTTCATGCGAAAGACCAAGACCCTAAAGAATCTTGCGGACTTTTATTAAATATCAAAGGGAAAGAAAAATATTTTCCTTGTAGAAATTTATCAATGACAGCTTTTCAATGCTTTATTATTGACCCAGAGGATTATATAAAGGCAGATAATACAGGAGATATTATTGCAGTTGTTCATAGCCACCCTGTAACACCACCAGTCCCAAGTCAATCAGATAAAGTTGCCTGTGAACAAAGTGGGCTTGTATGGTATATTGTTAACCCTAAAACAGAATCATGGGGTTATTTAGAGCCGACAGGCTATAAAGCTCCCATACTTGGTAGGGAGTGGGCTTGGGGAGTCACAGACTGCTATACCTTAGTTCGAGACTGGTACAAAGAAAAACTCAATATTAATTTAATTGACTGGCAAAGACCTACAACACTAGAAGATTTTAACAAAGAACCTATGTTTGAGAAATGTGCAGAGGAAACAGGTTTTAGAGAACTTAGACCTGATGAAAAATTAATAGATGGAGATTTATTATTTATGTCAATTTTTTCTAATAATTTGAATCATGTGGCAATTTTCATTGATGGTGATGTTTTACACCATTTAGCAGATAGACTTAGTTGTATAGAGCCATATTCTGAGTGGTTGCTAAAATGCACAGGAAAGAGGTTGCGTTATGTTGCGTAAAGTCAAACTTTATGGAGAGTTAGCCAATTTTGTTGGTCATAAAGAGTTTGAGATCAAGGCAGATACTTTAAGCCATGCAATCAGTTTTTTAGTAAATAATTTTGAAGGTATAGATAGATATATGAACCCTAAATATTATCAGGTAAAAGTTGGTAATTATGCTATTGATGAAAGTGAGATAGGTCACCCTATAGGACAACAGGATATCCATTTTGTCCCTGTCATACAAGGTGCTGGAGGTAATGTAGGAAAAATATTACTTGGGGCTGCTCTTATTGCTGTTGGTATGGGTGCTTTCGGTGCTTTTGCTGGTAAGGCCGTTTCATTTGGAGCTAAAGGAATAGGATTTTCTAAAGCTGCTCTTGGTGCTAAGGCTGCATTTGGTATTGGTGCGGCTTTGGTTCTTTCTGGTGTAAGTGATATGTTATTTCCTATGCCAAAAATGCCAGAGTTTAAAAGTGAGCAAGACCCTAAATTATCTTACGGATTTGGTGGTACACAAAACACCTCAAGGGCTGGAACTCCAGTTCCTGTTGTTTATGGCGAAATAATTACTGGTTCAGTCGTAATCAGTGGAGCTATTGACACTCAACAGGTGAGAGCATGACAAAGCCTAAAATTATAAGGGGTTCTGGAGGAGGAGGAAGCCCACCGCCACCACCGCAGCCAACAAGAACTCCCGATACTCTGCACTCTAGGCAGTTTGCTACTTTTCTTGATCTTATTTCTGAGGGAGAGATAGAGGGTTTTGCTTCAGCATCAAAAGAAGGTTTAACAAAAGGGACAACAGCATATAACAACGCTGCTCTCAAAGATGTAATCCTTAACGATACTCCTGTTTTAAAGGCTACAGCAAACTCAGCTAATCCAGTTGCAACAGATTTTAACTTTCAAGATGTAACTTTTAATCCTCGTTTTGGCACATCTGGACAAACAAAAGTTGAAGGTATTGAGAGTAGTTCCTCTGTTACCGCAGTTGGAGTAGTGGTTACAGCTTCAAGCCCAGTAACAAGGCAGATAACAAATTCTAATGTTGACGCTGCAAATATTACAATAACTTTTCCTCAGATTCAAAAAGCGACAGATAAAGGAGATTTGCTTGGCTCAAGTGTTCAACTAAAAATATCAGTTCAATATAATTCTGGTGGTTTTACAGATTTAATTAGTGATACGATTACTGGAAGGACTGCTGATGCCTACCAGAGAGATTACAGAGTTGAATTAACAGGTGCTTTTCCTGTTGATATTAGAGTTTCAAGAGTTACCGCAGATAGCACAGATACAAGTCTTGTAGATGCTTTTCAGTGGACAAGTTTAGGTGAAATTATAGATGATGCAAACACTTATGCGAATAGTGCCTACGCTGCAATCAGACTTGACTCAATGCAGTTTAGTTCTATTCCATCAAGGAAATATAGGATTAGAGGAGTTAAAGTAAGAATACCAGCCGCAGGAGCAAACGGCTCTGGTACACCAAGCGTTGACAGTGCAACTGGTCGCATAATTTACCCAGACGGCTATATATTCAATGGTGTAATGGGGGCAGCAACTTATTGTAACTGCCCAAGCATGGTGTTACTGGACTTACTCACAAACCAAAGATATGGATTTGGAGATCATATAACAGATAGTTCTCTTGATTTATTTTCTTTTGTAACTGCAAGTAAGTTTGCAAACACTCTTGTTGATGATGGGCAGGGAGGGCAAGAGGCTAGATTTTCATGCAATGTGAATATTCAAGGAAGTGCAGAGGCTTTTGACCTGATAAATGATCTTGCAGGGGTCATGCGTTGTATGCCGATCTGGTCTGCTGGCAGTATTTCTTTAAAACAGGACAGTCCAGCTTCGGCATCATACCTTTTTAATTTGTCCAATATAACCAGTGATGGATTTACTTATTCTGGTAGCAGTCTTAAACAACGTCATAGTGTAGTTTCTGTGTCTTACTTCAATATGGACACACAGGACATAGATTTTGAGGTTGTAGAAGATGCCAACTTGATAAGTAAGATAGGCACAAGTATTAAACAAGTTAAAGCTTTTGCTTGTACTTCAAGGGGTCAAGCTGCCAGATTAGGTCGGGCAATACTTTTCGGGGAGGCTAATGAAACGGAGGTTTGCAGTTTTACAACTTCGATTGATAGCGGCATAGTAGTTAGGCCGTCAGCAATAATAGAAATAGCAGACCCTTTAAGGAGTGGTCTAAGAAGAGGAGGCAAAATTTCTTCAGTTACATCAACAACTGTTGTTACTGTTGATGATTCCACAAATACTGATTTGCCCTCTACAAACAATGCGAAGCTGTCTGTTGTCTTACCAAATGGAACAGTAGAGACAAAAGATATTAGTTCTGTTTCTGGTGCAACAATTACTGTGGCAAGTGCTTTTTCTCAAGCTCCAAATGTCAATGCAAACTGGTTGATTTCAGATGACACTGTGCAGTCTCAATTATTTAGAGTGATAAGTGTTGAGGAAGTTGACGGCATAAACTATTCAATTACAGCTTTATCTTATGTAAATGAAAAATATGCTTTTATTGAAGATGGTTCAACACTGCCGACAAGGACAGTATCAATACTAAATGAACTTAAAGACCCACCAACTGCACTACAGGCAGAGGAAAAGATTGTAGAGATAAATAATGCGGCTGTATCAAAATTGATTATTAGCTGGCAGCCTGTTCTCGGTGTAACTCAATATCAAGTCAACTACAGATTTAATAACGGCAATTTTGTTTCTACCACTGTTTCCAGTCCAGATTTTCAAATATTTAATACTGATATTGGAACTTATGAGATTCAAGTATTCAGTTTTAATGCAGCTTTGCAAACCAGTGCGACCTCTGCTGATTTAACTTTTAATGCTGTTGGAAAAACTGCAATTCCAGCAAATATAACTGGACTTACTGCTGAACCTATAAATGAAAAACTTATCAGACTTAGATGGAATCAGCCTACAGAACTTGATGTCAAACTAGGTGGATTGATTCACTTGCGGCACTCACCTCTAACGGACGGAAGCGGCACCTTTTCAAATGCTACAGATTTGATTCAAGCTTTAAGTGGTGTTACCACCTCTGCTGAAGTTCCATATCTTGAAGGTGAATATATACTTCGCAGTCAGGACTCAGGAGGTCGTTTCTGTGCTGGAGATACAAGCGTCATTATTGACTTACCTGATAATCAAGATGCCTTATTAACTCAAACAAGAAGAGAAGATACTGACAGTCCAAAGTTTCAAGGAACAAAATCAGATGTTGCTTTTGATGCAACAACAAATACAATCAACCTTGTTGGTGGTGGAAATTTTGATGACATCACAGATTTTGATGCTGTTGGCTCACTTGATGATTTTGGTGGGATTGTTTCGGAGGGAACTTATGATTTTGGTGGTACTGCTGGTGGAGATACTTTAGATTTAGGTGCTGTATTTAGTGTCGATTTTAAACGTCATTTTTTAACTGAAGCTTTTTACCCCTCAGACTTGTTTGATTCCAGAGGGCTTATTGATGACATAACCGACTTTGACGGCCTAACCGCAACTGAAGTTAATGCTGAAATGCTTATAAGGGTCACACAGGACAATCCCTCTAGTTCACCAACTTATACAGGTTTCCAAACCTTTGCAAATGGAACATACAAAGGAAGAGGTTTTCAGTTCAGAGCAAAACTTACAAGCAATGACGTTGCTCAAGATATAAAAGTTTCTCAGCTTGGATATACTGCAACAATTCAAAGAAGAACAGAACAGGGAAATCTAACGGCCAGTGGGGCTGGGGCAAAGGCAGTAACTTTCCAGCACCCTTTCTTTGTAGGTACTTCTTTAACTGAGGGTGGTGCAAATGCACATTTACCATCAATCGGCATAAACGCACATAATATGGCCTCTGGTGACTTCTTTGAGATTTCTAGTATATCTGGGACAGGTTTTACTGTACACTTTAAGAACTCCTCAAATGCATCAATTGACAGGAATTTTACTTATCAGGCTGTCGGATTTGGTAAAGGAGGATAGAATATGCTCAAGGTGATTTTTTAAATGGCTCAAGTTGCAAATTATGTAATTGATAATGGCACAGGCTCTGCCGTAAGAACTGACCTTAATAATGTCTTTGCTGCCATACAGAGTTTGAACAGTGGGTCAGCAGACCCTAGTGGTACACAGGTTGCGTTCCAGTTGTCAGTTAATACAACATCTAATTTATTAAAAATAAGAAATGCAGCTAATAATGGATATATTGAAATTGGTAATGTAACTCAGGCAAACTTAGGTCTTGCACCAGTGGCAGGGGCAACATTTACTGGGGCTGTTATTCATAACTATACAACAGCTTTAAGGATACCTGTTGGAACCACTGCTCAAAGATCAGGCTCACCAGCCACAGGAGACTTTAGATTTAACAGTACGACCACTTCTGCTGAGATATATAACGGATCTGAGTTCACGGCTGTAGGAGGCGGTGCTGGAGCTACGGGAGGAGGCAATGATGAGGTATTTTTTGAATCGGATCAAGCAGTTACAACTAATTACACTTTGACCGCTAATAAACACGCACATACAGTTAGCCCTACAATAAACTCAGGTGTTACTGTAACTGTGCCATCTGGTGCAATCCTTGTTATTCTTTAATTATGGCATTAAACATTAACGGCACTACTGGTATTTCTGGAGTTGATGG
>VTLG01014922.1_pt1 | contig 21515 bp, 29 predicted proteins | sample 4694571 | NCBI WGS metagenome assembly VTLG01 (sample SAMN12604809, study PRJNA352737) | marine metagenome | biome: ENVO:00000447; feature: ENVO:00000209|ENVO:00000569|ENVO:01000036; material: ENVO:00002151; isolation source: viral sequences binned using virsorter ... | reverse complement strand
ATAGGTGGAATATTTGGTTTCTTAGGTGGGGTATCATTAAAGGTATTGGAGAATGAATAATGGCAGATATTCAAATAGGTAAAAATAAATATAAAGTTACGTTAACTATATTAATAGGTGCATTTACTATATTGGTATCCAGTATAGGCTGGGTTCTTAGTTTACAAATGACTGTTGCTGCTACAGAAAAAGATATAGCAGAACTAAAACAACAGATTGTCGCTATCAAAGAGATTGAAGAAGTTGTTGATGAAGTGGATAAGAAACAAGCAATCATAGAAAATGAGATGCGTAGTATTATGTCAGACCATTCAGGTTTTACTGAAATACTTAGAGGGCTAGGCATAGACGGATATGGAGATAAAAGAGAATATGGTAACTATGACTAAGCCTAGTAAATCTAGTAAACCTACTCCAAAACAAATCATGGTAGGCTCTAGTATTTTTGCTGTAATCATGGCTACAATGATAGTAGTAGGAGAATTGAGTAACAAATGAAAATACCTAGATTTAAAATAAATATACCTAAGATAAGTATGCCAAGAATTAGTATGCCTAGCTTTAGGTTACCTACTTTCAAACTGCCAAAGTTCAAATGGTGGACAACTTTCTTGTACGCAGCGAAGGCAGCGTTAGATTTTATTGTTCCTTATGCAATAGGCTTAGGTAATGGAATATTATATACATTAACTTTTCTAACTATAATTATAGGTACATTACTTTTAACTATTACAGTAACTAACCCTATAAATCTATGGTGGTCTATTAGTCCTATTACGACACCTTATTTTGTTATTAGTTATAGTTATGTTATAGAACATTTAGATTTTTTACAGGGCTGGTACTGGGAAAGCGTTGGAATAGGGGTAGGCTTAATACTTTTTGGATACATTATACATATTAGGTCTATAAAGGCTCTCTATGAGGGCATAAAAGCATCACCAAGAGCTATTTTGTATTCTCCAATAACATTCTACAATGGATTAAAGAATTTTAGAGATTGGTTATTTGAGAAAATAGAATACTTAAATGGAGAATCAGAAAAGTGGAGAAAGTTCTTTACTGTAATGAAATCTCCTTATAGTTTACTTAGGTCATTAGGTCTTAATCCACAGATGGCTATAGCTGTATTAGGTATTGGTTCTACTACAGCAGTAGGTGTAGGTGTAGCAGAAGTAATGGAAATAAGAAGTTTTGAGAATCGTTCTCCTGGAATCTACTCTGCACCTAGCGAATACCCAGATGAAGAACTTGAGAAAACAATGGCTTGGAGAAAAGATAACCCTAATGATAATACGCTTCGTATAGTACTTGGTTCAACTCCTGTAGAAGAAATAACTATATCTAATGTATCTATAGGAACAATATATACAGGTTCAGCATTACCTAGTGGAAAAGCTGAAGCCATATTAATCGAAGGTAAGCTAGGTCAGTCTACAAGATTAGAGATAGGAGAACTTACATTTGAAAGAAATACCTGTAAGACTCTTACGCTAAGCGATATAAATGCCTATAAAATAATAATTCAACATAATATATCTGATGGTCAGTCAATTGCCCAAACAATTGGAACGTCTAGAGATTTAAGAATTAGTGGTGGCAACTTTATGGCTAAGAAATTAGTTACTGAAGGTGGTACTTATGATAGATTATGGCTTGATAGTGGTTCTTTAACTTCTACTAATGCTAAAATTAATAAGCTCAATCTTTCTAATATTGTAAGTAAGGGTGGAACTTGTGTAATAAGACAAGCTGATATAGGTTTACTCACAATACAATATAACACTACAGGTAATGACCAAGACTTTGCGACTAAAGAATTTCAAGTTCAATCATCTACTAAAGCAAGTATATGGTCTGTTATAGATAATAGAGAAGTATTACTTACTGAACCCACTACACAATGATTGATATTAAATATATTATCAGTTATCATAAATAATCTAGTAAATATTGTATTCATAAGATACATACTCCTTTTAACTAGAAAAACCCTTATCTTTGTCATGTGGAGATAGGGGTATTATTTTTTTGACACCTAGATACCAAAAAACATTTTAAAAGCTCTTAAAACGCCAATGGTGAATCCAAAAAGGACAAAAAAAGAGCAAAAACACCAGAATTTGGCACTTTTGCTTAAAATATTCCAAAAAGTAGATTTTTAAATTGTCCTAAGTATTTTGGAATGGATTCTAAATAGTTAGATTTTTAGAATTTTCCATAGCCTTGTTATTTTCTTCATTCTTTTTTATTAAATGTTCAGCTATGTATAAAAAATCTTCAAGGTATAAAGTAACAACATGTTCTATATCTCTTTTACCTTTATCTTTATGTGCTTGTAATAATATAGGTAACTTGCCTGTAAAATTACCTATCTCTTTAATTCCCCTTAATGCTTTTAATGTCTTTAGACTAACTGCTTTACCTGTACTAGATTTTTTAACTTCTCCTACAATAGTAAAGCTATTTATGTCAGGCACTTCACTTCCTGTTCTACCTGTAACAGGTATCCTAACTCCATGTAATAATTTAGCATATTCTCTTTCTTGTGATTTCCATGTATTCCTATTCATTTATTTCTCCTTTAATTTTCAAATAGTCTTATACTTTGTCCTTTAACTTCTACAATACTAGTTTTATTTTTATCAAATATTCTATCTACTGTAGCACCACCTAATTTTTGTTCTAGTTCTTTTCTATTTTTATTAGTAGTAATTAATGTAGGTAAATCTCTAGAATAACGATAATCTATCAAATCATAAAAAGTTTGCCTAGTCCAATCAGTAGCATATTCTTGTCCTAAGTCATCTATTATTAATTTTTCACTATTCTTAATTCTTTTAATGTAATTATCAAACATACCTTGTATATTAAAATTACTTTTACAAGTTTCTATAAACTCATTAGCATTTATATAAGTACAACCTACGTCATTAGATATTAATGCTACAGTTATAGCTTTACATAAATGAGTTTTTCCTAATCCATAGTTACCTGTCAGTAGTAACCAATTTCTAGCTAATGTTTCTATGAACCCCCATGAGTAAACATTGTCATAAGCTAGTTTAGAATCTACAGATTTTTTAAAATCAAAAGTATCAAGAGTAGGATTATTATCTAATTGATTTAATCCACTTTTCTCCCATAAGAATTTTAATATATTACTTTCACTTTCTTTTACCTTACATATACAAGGAACTACCTTTCCAAAATCTTCATGATTTATATCAAAATCTCCTGAAATCCAACCTATTCTTGTAGTCCTTTTTTTACTTTTATCATCACATAAATATTCTGTAACAGTACAAATACATTCACTAGGAACCTTGAGTCTTACACTTGAATCTGTAATTAAATGGGATTGTGGTTTTTTCTCTTTTACGAATGAGTCGTAGTTTGCTTTATCCATAAGTATCTTATATCTCCTTTTTTTAAAGGATAGGGGATATGATATATTCTATAAGGGGAAAGGAAAACTTTTTTAAATTCTCCCTTCCCCTATTGTATCGGAAGTTGTGCGTTCTCTAGCACAAATTCAACCTATCCTTTCGATTTGATTTTGAGATATTGTTTCATATTCTCAATATTTCCACAAGTTCTGCAAACCAATTCTCTTTCTCCTTCTTCTTTATTCATGCCCCTGATATAGCAATTACTTGCACCACATTTTAGACATGAAGGTCTATTGTCTTTTAACCCCTTACTCATTATCTTCACTTCCTTGTTCTTCTATATCTTCTACATCAGTTGTAGTAGTTTCTTTATCTACTTTAGTTAAGCTTTTAATGTTTTGGAATTTCATATTTCTACCTTTCCACATAGATTCATTTACTTCTAATATAGCTTTAACTATATCTCCTTGTTCTAATGTTTCATGTAAAGATATATTACTAGTATAAGCATCACGCCTAGCAGACCATTCAGCATCAGCTGTTTGTCTACGACCAAACTTATCTACAAAAGTAAGTATTTCAGCAAAGACATATTTTTGATACTTATTACCACTTCTATCTGTATCTTCTTCATTACTTATTATAAGTAACTCTAATTCTGTTTCTCCATCTACAGTTAGGTAAGTTCCATTTTCTTCTTCAGGCATACCTTTTTCCCCTAATACATTAAAGTCATCTTCTAAATCTATAGTATTAGGTTCACTAGCTTTAGTAGGTATAGGAGTAGGAGTAGGTATTTCTATAGAGTCAGCACTACCATCTTCGTTGTACTGCACTTTAGCACCTAGTTCTTCAGGTTCATAGATAGCACCACCAAAAACATCAGGTGTAAACCACTTAGCACCATTAGTTAATGCTCTAGCAAAGAGCATATTTCTAGGATACTTATCCCAATTCATACCTTTAAGACCTGCTTTTTTAGCATCTAACATGGTAAATGGAGATACTCCTATAAGTTCCCATTCTTTTCCATCTATAGATAATCCAAAAAATTCTAAGGTACATTCTGTATCTGTATGACTAGCTACCTTATAATCATACTTACCACTAGATTTAATGAGTTGCCCTACTTTAGCATATAATAAAGATACTTTACCATTAACTAAGTATATAGAGTTACAGGCTTCAATAAAGCCCATACCCATTTCCCTACCTGCCATCATAGTAAGTAAAGTTTGTTCAGCCGATTGTAGGCTAGTAAACATTCTAGACTTAAATATAATTTTAGCTAGGCTAGACATTTCTCCATAATTCATTGGTACTACTGATTTATTTTCCATTAACTTCTTCTCCTTGTTCTTTGATTTTAGTTGGTTCATTGAATAAATTTAACATACTTAAAAAAGCATATTGCTCTAAAGTTTCTCTAGTAGCGTTTTTATGCAATTTTTTATACCTACCTTCTACTGTTCCTAAATTTATTATGTATTTTAAGTATTCTGTTGAATAATCTTTGATTCTTTCTACTAGAGAATCATTTGTATTGTTACTCATTATCCTTTTTCTACTCCTTCCATATAATCTTTATGTACTTTATTTAAAGATGGTCTTTCCACAGCAGTTAATCTACTTGCATCTAACCTATTAATAGTTAAGTTTTTATTATAGTTTTCCATAATAGTTATAGCACCATAAGATTCCTTTAATGAGCCACTAATCCCTGCTACAGTAGTTAATGTAGTCCAAGTCCAAGCAGGTTTACTTCTTAAGGATTCAACTAACCTTTCTTCATTTATTTCATGTCTAAAATGATAAACTATCCTACCTATAGACCTTAATAAATTATTAGAAAGAGCATCTCTACTAAAATCTTTATCAGTATCTCCATAAGCAGTTGTAAGGATTGCTAATGTTCTTTCTAGCACTCCCCTTTTAAACAAATCTTCCATTAATTTAATTGACCTACTTATAGGATAATTTCTAGCACTACTTCCTTTAGGAGCAGTAATACCAGACATTTTTACTCCTGAATCATTACAGATTTTAGCTATTGATACAGCAATATTATCTTCTGAAATTATCCTAGCCTTAAACCTTTCATCAAAGGTTAATGGTTTTGACCCCTTATTATATTTATCATATAAATCAGACCTTTCTTTAACAGGCATATAAGGTAAAACTTGCACTTCTACAAGTTCTTCACTTCCAAATAATTTTTCTATTACATGAAACCTATGTTGACCATTAATTATTTCATACTTATCTTCACTAACTTCACATACCAAAGGTAACTCTACTCTTTGGCTATCCCAGTTTCTCATTAAGTATTTAATTTGATTAGGTTTTAAATCCCTAGCGTATGAATGATTAACATAACATTCACTAGGTCTAACTACTCCTTTATTTCTAATGTAGTTTACCCCTTTATCTTCCCTATCATACCATTTACTATTATCTTTATTTTTCATAAGATTTTCTCCTATTATAATTTATTTATTTGATTCAACTTTAAGAACAGGATTAATACTATCTCTATTCTTTTCTATGATATCTTGTACTTTACCTTTGTATTTAGATATCAAACTTCTAGCTACCTTACCATCTACTTTTACTTTAGATGGAACAGTAGTAAATAATTTATCTAACTCATCAGGGGATATTATTTCTCCTAATTGAGCATATAGATTATCTATATTGTATTCATATACACTATGTTTTTTACTTATGTCATAGCCGATAGCCGATAGTCCTTCTGTTCCACTATCAGCTATACGTTTAAGTATTTCTATTTTTACTTCTCTTAATAATTCACTAGCCTTACGAGATATATTTTGATGTTTAATATATTCTTCAGCTAGGGATTCATTGGACAAGCTAGTATAGTTTTTGTCTACCATTTTAGATACTCCTTCTTCTAGATATTCTAGTCTATGGATTTATAATTTTATTTTACCACAACTCCATCACACCATCAATCAAAATATTTCATTATCATATCTTCTATGGTGTCATAAATAGAATTGAATAAGTCTTGTCCTAATTCTGTATATTGAGTTCCATCATCATTAGGATTATCTTCAAAGATTAAATAATTTTGTGCTTTTTCCACTAATATATAATCTGCTATATCACTAGCTAATCCAATTCTTGTGTGGTCATCTATTTTTATTTTATCCATTGTCATACCTAACAATTTTTACACAAGTAACCTTTGCATGTTCAGGTATAGCTTTAGGAGTAATGAGATTAAGGGAGAAATCGCTATTTCCACTAACCGACCAAATTTCTCCATTAACTATTAACAAATAATCATCTATATCAAAAGTATGTATTTCTTCTTTTATATTCATATTTGTCCTTTATCTTCTTCAGGCATTTTTAAATCAGGAAAATTAAGTTTATCTTCTCCTAAATCAAATTCAGTAATATCATTAAATTTATTACCTATAATTTTATGAGCATTACTATCTACATGGTTCAAAAAATCTTTACTTGCAGTTTCTTTTACTTCATCTATATCTTCAGCTTTAGTCATAACATCATCTAATTTTTTAAAAGTAAATTTTTTAAGATATGGAACTCCTTTATGTTTACCTAGTTCAGCTATTGCTAAATAACCTACATTTTGAGTTAAACTTTGCCCCCTAATACTAACGATTTCTTTATCTTCTTTATTAATAAAAAAGTCAGGATTACCTTTTGCTTTTTCTTTAGATAGGTAATCTTGTGCTTGACGGCTTAATTCGTTTGCATTACCAAAGTTAAATTGTTTACCTATTTTAGGATTAACTTCTTTAAGAGTTCCACTTTCAACCATAGCGTAAGCTACTGAATTTACATTTTGTAGCTTTTCATATAATCGTGTAGTTTTTTCATTATTGTTCTTATAATCTCTTAATAAAAATATATCAGCACTACCATCTTTATCTAAATAAGTAACAGCAGGTGTTACTTCTTCTAAACTAGGCATATCTTCTTGTCCTTGAAAGATTAGATTAGCTATTACTCCAGCATGAGCATTATGAAAACAAAAACATAATGCACTATCATCTATTTCAAAATATGCTGATAAACATACATCTTGAACAGGATACTTAGTAGTTTCTTTTAATTTATCTAGAAAGTGATTTTTTTCGTATTCGGCTATGTACACACAAGCTTCACATTTTTTTGACATAATTATCTCCTTTTAATCTAATAATATACTATATGCTTTTACGTTATTTTTCTTAAACCAATCTATTCCTATTCTTACAGTTTCATATCTACTAAACATTTCTGCCCCTTTAATAGTGTCATATACTGCTATTTCTTCAGGTGTTAATATAATACTTTCCTTAGAATAAGGATTGGTAACTTCTACAGGTTCTTTATCGTAAACCATGCAACTAAATGGTTTTTTCATTTGATATGGTATTTTTTTATTCATAATTCTCCTTTTATTTGAATGTATTTTTTAATTCACTTTTTGCTATTACATAATTACGTTTTGATACGCCATTATCAAAAGCATTTACTTGTTCTCTTATACCTTTAGGTAAAGACTCCCAAGATACTACGATTTGATGATACATAGTTTGTAGTTTTTGACCTATTACTGCCATAACATACTCCTTACTTAATATTTTATAATATATAAAGCTATGAAAAACATAGCTGATAAATGTTTACACCCCCTTAGAACTATCTAATTTTTTTAACCTAGATGGAATTACTATATTAAAATTACATGAATCACAGCACTTACCATTATCCTTAATTGGACTAGGATTATTGCCAAATCCATACCATATATTCTTACATATAACACATTTATATTTACTCATACGTTCTCCAATTCAAAGTCATCATAAGTTATACAATCATCACACATAGGAAAACTATCCCCATAGTATGTGAATGGAACATCATCAGGTATTTGTTCGTTGCAAAAATTACATTCAGTCATATTTATATCCCCCTTGATAATAACCATGAAAATAATTTATTTAATTTATTCAAATCATCAGTTGAATTATCATACTTACTTATATTTATAGAACATTCACTAGGTGCTATTCTATCGTTACTTACACCACTTATATTTACTAAACCAAACCTAACTCCTGCATTATGTAATCCATGACCTAGTTCTATAGAATGTTCTTCACAAAGACATCTTGAATAATCTATGTTTTTGTAATTTTCAGCATAAGCACTAGGATAGCCATCAGTAATTAATATAGCTATAGAATTAGTATAATCTCCTTGCAATTCATATTTAAGGTGTTGTAATCCTAAACATAATGGAGTTCCACCATAATTATCTATATGACTATTGTTATATTTACCTGTTTCATAAACCATACCTACAGACATTTTTCCTAATACTATATGTTGATTATATCTATTAATTTTAGGAAGATGACTAACTTGTGAATAATATTCACTATCTTCATTACCATTAATATTAAAAGAGCAACCATAAATCTCTACATCATTAAAGTTATTACCTATAGAAGTAGCAATATCATAGGCTTTATGTAACCTAGTTCCTTTTTCCATAGAACCCATACTTCCACTTATATCTACTATTACTCTTATTTTAACTTCAGCTTTAGGTTTTTCCTTAAATATTTTAGTATTACCATACTGTAGTTTCCATGCTTTAGAAGTAACCTTTCCATGTTTAGCTACTTTGCTATACATATTAGATTTAATTTCTTCAAACATAACACTTAATGTATTACTTCCTTTAAAAGGAACTAAATGTTTATTTTTTACAGTAACAATAGGAACTATATGGTCTTTAGTTTTTTTATCAAAAGTTTTAAATTTACTATCTTGTTCTTTTTGTTTTCTCCCTTTATCTTCTTCTAATAATTCTTTAAGTTTATTCTTTATCCTAGTATTTATTCCCTTTTTACTTTTATCATTTTTAAAAGTTTGGTAACCATGTCTATCATTCCAATCTTCTCCAGTTCCAGTTCCAGTTCCAGTTCCACCACAACCTTGTTGTTTAGGAAATTCTCCTTGCCATACTGATTGGAAGTCTAATAACATAGCTACTATTAATTCCATAGTTTCTATAGGACTAATACTGGTATAATTTTTATCAAATTTATCTTTATAATCTTTAAGATATATATTATAAAATTTACCTACTATTTCTTTTAATTCAGTATTAGTTTCTTTTGATAATTTATCAATTTCTTTATCAATAAAAGCAGTTGTAGGATATTCAGTATTAAATCTACTAGCTAATATTTTCCATATAGAGAAATAATAAGAAGTAGTCATTAACCCACCTTCCATATTATTTATCCTATGTTTTAAATCATTAGATAAAAATTCAGTTATATCTTGTTTTATTATTTTCCAAAGATATTCTCTAGTAGTATCTCCGATAAAAGAATTAAAGCTATCTTTTTCAGAAATTTTTGCTAATCTCAAGCCATCTATAAAATCAGCTAATTTATTAAATTGTTGAAATGTATAATATTTTGAGTAGTTTTTTTGTATTTTATCTTTTATAGAATTACGTAATAAGACTCCATTTATTTCATCATAAACTCTACCTAGTAAATAATTTTTATCATCTACATTATTAGAATCTAAACTTACTCCAAAAGTATCATCTACTAATTCCTTAGTAAGTTCATTATTTCTTACACCACTAAGACCTTTTGTTTTTTTAACATGATTTAAATGTTCTCCAAAAACACTTAACCCAAACATATCTTTTTGTTCTTCTTTTTCCCATAGTTGCATAATTATCTCCTTATATAATTAAAAATTTAATTTAAGTGAGTCAGTTTAATGTCATGACTCAGGACATAGTTTTGGGAGTTACTTTTCTTCTACTACTCTAAACTTAATTATTGCAGTAGACTTGATTTGTTCTACTTGTTCTATAGAGTAAGCATTAGTTGTTACAAACTCTATTGACCTTAATAGGTCTATTTCATTAGATATATGACTACATATATTAGATATCTCCCTAACACTTAACTTAGTTCCATTACCATCTTCTCTACAAGTAGTAGCAAATGCTAACATTCTTTCTGTATAAGTCTTATCTTTGAGTATGTCATATATCATAGATTCTTCATCTACTAAAGGATTACTATCACTAATTTTTATCTTTACACTAAATCTCTGGTCTAATGCTTTATCCATCATTTTAGTAGTGTAATCTGAACCTGTAGGATTCATAGTTCCTACTATCCATAGATTAGAATGAACTTTTAATGGTATAGCTGATTCTTCAGGAACTTCAAAAAACTCAGAGTAATCCATTAAGTTAAATACTCTAGTTAAATCTCCACCCCTATTAGCTTCTTCTATAGCCCAAAGACCACCTTTTTCTATAGCTATATAGCCTTGACCTTTTCTAAAAGGTAAATCTACTTGACCATTAGTTATACTAGGATATCTTTCTCCTATTAAACTACTAATATCACTAGCTTGATGTAAGTTAACCCTGTAGAAACCACTACAAGGCATATTTCCTGATTCTCTACTTTTAACATATAAAGCATGAGTTAATACAGATTTACCACTACCTGCTTCTCCTATGAATAAAGTATTAGGTCTACGACCCCTTATCCTTATCTTACTTACATCATTAGCTATTTCTTTAGCATAAGGTGTAAACCTATTAATATATTCAGCTTTTCCTGTTGGTTTATATTTTAATAATTTTTCTGTTTTTTCTTTTGTAGTCATAAGCACTCCTTACTTATTATTTATTCTTGTATTTCTTTTACAGCTTTTTTTAAAACTGCTGATACATCTACTTCTCTTGCAAATTTATCAAACGATTTTTTTATTTTATGTTCTCCTTTATCATATTTATTACATAATGAATTAATGCAAAATTCTTCAATATATAATTCTTGATTACATTCTTTGCAATATTCTTTTATTGTTAACCACATAGATTACTCCTTACTTATTATTTATTTTTGTTATCTATTTTTCTATAATTAGGTAAAGAAATTGATAGATTATTAAAGCCTAATAAAACATCATTACAAGTGCAATTAGTATCACTAGGCTTAGTTGACTCATGTTTGTCATAAAAATCTTCCTTATTTTTATATTCAACTTTTTTTTGATTATATATACTTACTACTCTAAGATAATCTATTAAAACACTAACAAAGTTTTTGTCATACAAATCTTCTAGAAAATCCCTAAATCCATGCCAACATACAGCATTAATCCTAGTTTTTTTATCATAACCAAATTTTTGATATGGTCTAGATGGTTCAAATGTATCTATGTTTAGCTTTACATTTATACAATTTTTACTAACTTCAGTTACCTTAGCTATTAAACCTAAATTACTAGCTATTTGATATACCCTACTTTTTACACTAACTGGTTGATATTTATATTCATTTATTCCATATATCTTCACAGATTACTCCCTACTATTTTATTAAATTCATTAACATCACTAGCTTTACAAATAGATGTTATTCTATCCATTGGTATAGTTACTGAAAAGTTATTACCTAGCTTAGCTACTACATTATTATTATGTAGTTCTAAGTTAGACATAGGTATTCTAGGTAAACCTAGTCTGCCTAAAAGATGTGTTATTAAACCATATATATTATCCATATACATACTCCCATAAATACTGGCACTCCAATTAATTTCGATTATGTGAGTGTCGGAGCGAGAAACACCACTTCAAAATCTTACTAAAAAAATCAATACAAATCAATATCTCTCTACGAGAGATATTGCAATACATTGGTTTCTGGGAAAATGTTTTTTCGTTGGAAATTTGCCCAAAAAACGCCAAGCCTATACAAGTCTAATAATATACATAGCTATATATTTTTTACCTAATAGCTATTATAAGACCTTTATTAGAAATTTTACCTAATGATTATATAGTTTGAACTTAAATTTCATTATCTAATGCTAAAAAATCATTATGTTAAAAAATACGTCAATATGTAGACTTTAAGTTTAATTATGGTAGTTTTTAGGTAGTTTTTAGAAACTTATTGAGATTCACTTATATACTCTTCTTAAGTCGAAAAAAAACCATTATGAAAGATACTTAAGGAGATTGAAAAAATATATGTATCTGTATTAATAAAAATAAATAGTTATAAGGAGTTATAAATATTATGTATTCTTTTACAGATAAAGAAGTAGAAGTCTTAAACAATATGTTATCTATTACATATAAAAATTTTCAAGAGATTGAAGATAAAAAAATGGATAAAAAACTATTAAATAAAAAACTTAGATTATCAAATAAAAAATTGATAAATAAGGAGATTAAAAACTTATGAATAAAAATAATAATTACGATAAAAAATACGCTATCAATAATCCTAACGCTATTGTTAAACCTATCAAGAATTCTACATTAGGTTTAAAACTAGTAATCAGTAGTTTTACAGAAGGTAATAAAACAACTGATTTTCTAGCATTAAATAGCGACCAGTTTGAATATGACTTAACAATGAAAAAAAGTTCTAAAGCATTTATAAATTTATTATATAGTTTATATAGTAATAATGATGCTCAATTGAATGAAGTCATAGACATATTCAAAAAATTAAAGATTATTGATAATGATTATCTAAAATCTTTAAGCAATAAAAAAGTTGATAAAAAAGTTAATAAAAATACTAGATTAGAAGTTAGTTACAAGAGTAATGATAACTGGATTTTATTCCCTGAAAAATTCAAGAATCAAAAACATTTTATTAACTGGATGCGTAAAAATCACAAGGCTAGTTTTATTGATGAAAATAACGCTCTTGACCAGAATATAGAAAACTTAGAAAACTATATTTTAAATGGAGTTTTTAAAATCAAAGAAATTACTATTATTAATAGTGTAGATACAACTAGTTTTAACCCTACTGTAGAAACTAATAATAATGGAGTTGATACAACTAGTTTTAATCCTAAAGATACTGTTATAAATCCGACTAATTTTGAATACTCAAATGAAGAAGGATTTAATCCTAGCAATACTGGATTAACTAGAGATAGTTGGAAGGAATTCAAAGTAAAGAATCCTAAATTATCAAAACAAGTTAGTAATAGAGCAAAACAACTAGTAAATAGTAGTAGTTATGATGGAAGATTTCCTAATAAAAAATGGACATCATTCCCAGTCATAATGCCACTATTTAAACAGGCATACAATGAAGTATTAAACATTGATACTAATCCTATAGTAAATAATATGGTTAATGGTTCTGGAAATACAGATAATAAAGTTATTGAAACTACAGTAAATAATGAAGTGTCTGGATTAAGTTATTAATATAAAAATAGCTTAGATAATAGGGGAGTAAGAAGTAATATTTTTACTCCCCTAACTTTAATAAAAATAGATAAATAAAAAGTAGGTAAAAAATGAAAAAATATATTATAAGAAAAATTAAGTTTTTAAGAATTAAATTAACACTAAGAAAAAGAGATATTATCCATTACATATTTGATTGTAGAAAAAGATATTCTATAGATAGAATTAAGCACCTAATTCAATATAATTTAAGTGAATTTATTATCTTTGGGAAATTCATAACTCTTAGTAACTATAAATCAAGTTATGATGAGTATATGTATTATGAATTTACCGAGTATTCAAAAGAAATTCTAGATGATGAAAACAAGCACGAATGTTGCTATTATGATTTAGAAGTAGAATATGAAAGGCATAGGAATAAATGCCACAATAAAAGAATAATTTATACATAAAATTAAATACTAAAATTATTAGACCGATTAGATTAATTTCTAGTCGGTCTTTTTTTTATCCCTTTTTAAGTTCAATTATTCACTGGACTCCAGTTTAAATTATTAAATATATATATACATATAACTATATATACTTAATATCCTTTTAAAGCTTATTTATCCATCATTTAAGACCTATTAAAACCACAATCTATACCAAAGTATCAAAACTACTTTAAAAGGGGATATATAAGGGGATATACATCATGTATGACTACATAACATTTTTAATACATATTTTTAAAAGGCTACAGTATAAGAAATATATATATCTAAGTTTAAGGGAATTATAGCCCTAAATATTACCTAAATAATTTAATAGATTATCTAACCTTTTTATATCAATTATTAGGCTACTTTATGTAATGATTAATGATGTTTCTATTAATGCAAATAGATTGCATTTTCTAATAGATGTTGGTCGCCGAAGCACATGGAGCCCCCTTGTCTATATGTATGGACTTACTCAGGGCGTTGAGTTATATTTATGGGATGCCTTATAAAAATGGTAGGTATACGAAGCCTACGGCAGCTAAAAGATTAAGTATGTTAACTCCAGGTGGGTTGGAGATGCGTATATTGGATGCTATTCCTAATTGGAAGAAGTGGAGTCGTATATTGAGGCATATTTATATTTTACTCCCTACTCATGGTGATTTGGATAGTATTGCAGATGCCTTGAATAAGGATGTTAAGCACTTGCAAGAGTTAATTGATAAGAATAAGTTTGATTTTAAAAAATATTTTGATGCTTACGCATCTTCTGGAGAGTACCCAATACAAAAAAGTAGGGGTTTTCCATTGAAGCATAGTCATTTGGTTGAGCAAGTAGCTAATGAGTCTACTATTACAGCATTAATTAGGTTAGAAACTGGTAGTAAGTCTAGTTTGGATCAGAAAGTTGTTGAAGATGCAGGGTGGTTATTGAATATAAAGCATGACTCAGAAAAGTATAGGCAATATATTGAAAGTACTACAGGTAAGTATAGAAGAAAACTAGATTCTCATAATGAAGAAAAGGAATCCTCTATTGAAGATAGTGGATTATTACACTTTGAACAAAATATAGACCCTGAAGAAATATCAACAAATGGTTCTTAAAACTAGTGTAGTTGTAAATTACATCCCTTGTGAATGGCAGAAACGTCTACATGGATTAAAAGCTAGAGTGAAATATATCTGGGCTGGTAGACGAGCTGGTAAAGGTCGAGCTGTAATACAAGAAGCACTAAGTCTTATCGAAGAAGCATCTAGAAAACCTTTTATCATGAATAATATTGACATGACTAATACTCTTGTTCCCCCTATACATATATGGACTGTTGCCCCTACTAGAGCACAAATGAGGCAAGTATGGAATGAGATGAAAGCATTTATACCACCACACCTTGTTAAGAAAAGAGTAGCAGGTAGAGCTGGAGGTCGAGGATCTGGATGGAAAGAAGATGAACTATATGTAGAATTAGAACTTAGAGCACCAAATGGAAAATGGCTTCCAGGAAGGCATAGGAAAAGCATTTTATGGGAATTAAAGTCTGCTGATAACCCAGAGTCCTTACAGACTGTAGGGTTAGATTTTTTACACATAGCAGAGGCACAGGACATAAAGGAAGCAGCATGGAATAAAGTAAGACCTACTCTAAACTCTCCAGGAAGAATAGGTAGAGCTTGTATAGAAGGCATACCCCCTATCTCTAGATCCCATTGGTTTTCAAGAAGATTTAGAAATGCTGAACAAGAACCTACTACTTCTGCTATAGCAATAAAAGCTACTACATTTGATAATGATTATTTAAGCCCAGATCAATTAGAAGATATTAATAGAGAAAGAGATTTAACTACTGATGATATATGGAGAAGGCATTATCTAGCTGAACAAGCAGAAGGTGCTGGTGGATTCTTTACTAAGATACATGAAGCATCTACAGGAACAGAAATATCTAGACCTAATGCTACTAAACAGTATGTAGCAGGACTAGACTTAGGTAAACAAGTAGATCCTACTGTGCTAATTATTAAGGATAGAGTAACTAGAGAATCTGTAGCTGCTATAGAAATGTTAAAGACAGATTGGGTACTACAGAAAGATACTATAGCTATTGAATGTGCTAATTGGAAAGTACAGGAAGTTAGGATAGATAGCTCTGGCATGGGTGGTGATGTAATATATGATGAATTACTAGCTAGGAATGTACCTGTAATAGGTTTTAAGTTTACTCAACAATCTAAGTATCAATTATTTTTAAACTATGCTATAGCATTACAAAATGGTACTGTGCAATTTCCTTCTACATGGGATAAACTAAAAAACCAGATGGAGGCGATAGAAATAAAGCAGTTGGGAATGGGATATAGTTTTAGTCATCCTGACTCAACACATGATGACTGGGTAGATGCAGAATGCCTAGCACTAATGGCTTGTGATCCTGCTATGGTAGACTCTAACATGAAACAGATTATACCTAGCATTAAAACTTTTGAACCATTAGGTGTCAAATCATCTAATACGTCTAAAATAATACAAAGAATTAAAAGGGCAAGAAGAAAAAAGCAAATAGAAGAAGCTCAAAGAGAGTTCCCTGATTTGCAAGTTAATGGAATACCATTAATTCTTGAGGAGGATATTAAATGGCAATGAGCAATACGGAACTGCAAGGTTCTGCACAAGAAACTGCAGATTTGCTTTCTGCATTACCTGAAGAAGAACCAGGATTATCTTTACAATGGATATTATCTCAAATGTCACAGGAAGGAGCTATATCTACCTTTAGAAACTTTTTTAAGAATTGTGAAGAAGCAGATCAGTTTTATACTGGTGAATTTGATTTTTCTGTTCCAGAAGGTGGTAATCAAGTAAAACTTGGAACATTTCATTCTATTATTGAAACATTAGTTTCACACGCTAGTCCTAAATTTATTGATATATCAGTTCCTCCACCAGGTCCTAGAGGTCAAGCTAGAGCAGAACTTATAGAAAAGTTCTTGCAAGGTGCTCATCACATGATTCAGCAAACTACTCCTGTTCAAAGAGAAATTGTAAAACATCAGGGATTATATGGAGTATCATGGGCTAAATATGAATTTGCAGGACACTTATGGAGTGATTTCCCAGATCAAGAAGAAGGTGATTCTGAATCTGTATATAAGGAAAAAATACAAGAAATCATCAATAAAAGAAAATTTACATTTCCTATTGTAGCTGAAGTAATAAATCCTCAAGAATGTATATGGGATATAGCTTCTACAAGTCCTAGATGGATAATTAAGTTTTGCGAAATGGATGCTTCTTGGGTAACTGCACATTTTCCTGAATGGGAAGGAAAGCCAAATGGAACTGTAGAGTTCTTAGAAGTATGGACATCTACCCATGTAGCTTATATAGCAGATGAAAGATGGGCTATGCAACCTAGAAAACATACTTACGGAAGAATACCTTTTGTTAAGTACTATCCACAGACTGGAGTAAAAACTATAGGTAGAAAACCTGAACATCTATATAGAGGTATAGGTCATGGTAACTTTGGTATGTTAAGAGCAGAATCTAGGTTAGCATCACAATACCTAGATATAGTAGGTAGAAACGCTTGGGCTAACCTTTCATTTAGAGGACCTAGAGGATTAACTGAAGAAGTTATGTCCGAATATTCTCAAGAACCAGGAGCTAGAAACTATATTCCACCTAACGTAGAAGTAGTATCAGATCCTGTAGCTGAAGCACCTCAAAGTATATTAATAGCTATGCAAACAATAAAAGGTGCAATAGAAGCAAATACTGTTCCTGCAGTAACTAGAGGAGAAAGACCAGTAGGTGCTGCTAGTGGTTATCATACTGCTGTATTAGCAGGTATAGCCAGTCTTAACTTTAGTTCTGTAGTAGATGCTACTGAACGTGGTATGCAGGAATCTAATGAAATATTATTAAAGATTGTAGAAAATGTTATAAATGATGAAGTTACTGTATTCGGAAAGACTGAAACAGGAGATCTTGATGCTAAGTTAAAACCTAACGATATTCGTGGACATTATGTTAGCTTAGTAAGATTAAGTAGTGTAAGCCCTGAAGAACAGGAACGTAAACTTAGCTTATGGAGAGATACATGGAGATCAGGTTTTGTGGATTGGGGAACAGCTCTTAGAAGTGCTGGAGTAAGTAACCCACTAGAAGTAATAGGTAATAGAATAGCTGAAGATTTCTTTGATATTCCTGAAATAAGAATGTTATTTGCTCAGATTGCAGCAGAAAAACTACCACAGTTATCTCAAGCTATACAATCTGCTACTGGGGCTACAGAAAATAGTGCTCAGCAAATAGCTAATAATATATTAAATACTCAAGGTGGTATGCAATTACCTAATGCAGGTAACTTTGGACCTGGAAATCAAGCAGGAGCAGGAGCACCTGCAGGTAACCAGACTAGACCAGTAATGCCTGGAGGAATAGATGAACAAAATTTAGTAGGTAGACAAATGGCAGGACCTAGAACAGGACCTAGAAGAACTACAGCAGGAGCTGACTTAGCTCCAGGAGGAGGAGCTTATGGCTAAGCAACCTAAACAATCAGCATTAAACATGGGATTAAGTAATTTCTTAGATTATGCTACCCTAGCATTTAAAGCTGTAGATAAAAGATATCAAGACTTAGAGATACCTAATGTTGATATTAAGCAACCTAAACCTAAGTTAAGGTTTCCATATACTAAGTATGAAGAACCTGATAATCCTTTTGGAGGAATTGACTAATGGTTAATAGATATAATGATTTAAGTAATCCTTTTGCTTCTATTTCAGGACAAGCCTATAACGAAGATGAGATAGCAAGGCAAACAGAACAAGCTAGGCGATTAGCTAATACTCCTACATACCAGCAACCTAATTTTCCTGTAGTTTCTCAAGATGATCTTACAAAATATATACCAAGTGATCCAAATTTTTCTGCTTTTCAATTTATGGATCAAAGTAGTCCTCTTTTTCCTACATTTGGAGTTACAAGAGAAAGAAAGACAGTAAGTCAGTTACAAGAAGAACAAGATATGGATATACAAAGACAAGATTTAATAGCTCAAAATAAAAAATATAATATTAAAACAGGGCGATATGAAGATATTGATTCTGAAACTGGAACATTTCCTATTACTCCAACTACTCCAACTGCTCCAACTACTCCTACTCCTGAACAAATTCAATTACAGAATCAAAAATCAACTGCTGTTATTGGTTCTTCTAGTGCAATAGCAGATATTCTTGATTTAGATATTCTTGGAATAGAACCTTCTGGATCACCAAATTTAAATGAACAAGATGTAAATTTGAGAAAAAATGTAGCTGCCAGAAACTCAAATATGGCTAAATTAAATGCTACAGGTTTGTATATAAATAATATGAATTTAGCAACAGCATTCCAACAAGCTATAGATAATAATGATGCAAACTTAATGAACCAAATACATAATTTGGTTGTTAATAATTTTAATATGTCTTTAGAGAAAAAACAGGCTTCACTTCAAGCTTTAAATGAAAGTCAAGCAAATATGGATGCTATTTTACAAAGTGAACAAAATATTTCACAAATGGCTAAAGAAAATATAGCTGATCAATATCAACAAGGTTATGGTCCAGCAGGTGATGGTCAAGATGGAGGTAGCCCTTTTACAGAAGATGAAAGACTTAAAATGGCTGAATTTATGGGTAGGTTATCTGAATCAAAAGCTACAGACTCTGCTGTTCCTATGGTACCTAGAGATTTAATTAAGAGTTATTACAATATGAATACTAGATCTTGGGAAATGGCTCCAGAAAGTCAGGAGATGGTAGAAATGATGAAAGATGCTCAAGATGCAAGAATACAATCTCAAAGAATGGCACAAGAGCAAGAAGCTATTACAGAACGTGATCAATCTATGGCAGAGATGACAGCAAACCTTGAACAAGAAAGATTACAACTAACTCAAGAACATGAAAGAAGTTTGCAAGAAATGCGACAAGAAATGGAAAAAGATTTAGCTCAAGAGCAAACTAAGTTAGCTAGAGAAAGAATGAATGAAGAAATTGGTCTACAACAGGAAAGATTATCTTTAGAAATAGCAAGAGCAGGAACTGAAGAATATGAATCACAAGCAAGAGTAGCTCTTGAAAAAGAACAACAAGGATTACTAGAACGTAGGTTTGACCAAGAACAGTATGAATTTGGTCTGAGTCGATTGACCGAAAGTGCTAAACGTGCTCAAACAGAAAGACTATTAAGATATAGTACTGAAGAACAGAAACAATTAGCTAGAATTACTGGTCAAAATCAAGAAGATATAGCACAAATACAAGCAGATGCACATATAGAAGTAGCTAAACAAAATGGAATATCTGCTGCAGAAGTAGCAGGTATAAATGCTAAATCAGCTACAGATGTAGCAGCTACTCAAAGTTATAGTGCTGCAGAAGTAACAACTATACAAAGACAGAGTGCTTATGAAATAGCAATACGAACAGGAATGGATCAAGAGGATGTAGCTAGAATACAGACCGAATCACAAAAAGCAATTGCTAGTATGCAAACTGAAGCTGAAATAGAGATAGCAAAAGACAACACTGCAAATAATTTTGCTATAGCAACTTTAACTACTCAAACAGAAGCAGAGATAGCTGAATTAACTACAAATGCTCAAGTATCAATAGCAAATACAAATAACTTAAGTGATGTTCAAGTAGCTACTATTGCTGCTACTTCTACTATTGAAGCTGCTCAAAAAACAGGATTAAGCACTCAAGAAGTTGAAAGAATAAGAGGTCAATATAATGAAATTATAGCAAGTGCCACAGGTTTAACTCAGCAAACAATAGCTAATATTCAAGCTACTAGTGCTGAAATAATAGCTAATATTCAAGCTGGTGTTGCTTTAAATGAAGGACAAATTCAAGAAAGAATAGCAGGGCAACAAGCAGAATTAGCAGAACAACAAATAGCTGCAGATAGATATGCTACTGATATACAACAACAGATAGCTGGTACACAAGCAACATCACAACAAGCTATTGCTCAGACTCAAGCAGAAACAGATAGATATATAGCAGAACAAGCTAGATCAGGACAGATGGGTATTGCAGGTGTTGAGGCAGGTGTAGCTGGTGCTCAAACTCAAGCAGAAAGAGAAATTGCAGAATTACAAAGACAAGCTCAAGAATATATAGCTACAACACAAGGTTTATCTGCAGAAGAAGTAGCACGAATACAAGCACAAGCTGGATTAGGTGTTGCACAAACACAGGCTAATCCTTTTGGCTTATCTACTCAGCAATATTTAGATCTTCAAGGACAACAAGCTAGAGGTGGATTAACTCCTGAACAAAGACTTGCAGAGTTAGCTTTG
>VTLG01007945.1_pt1 | contig 21520 bp, 24 predicted proteins | sample 4694571 | NCBI WGS metagenome assembly VTLG01 (sample SAMN12604809, study PRJNA352737) | marine metagenome | biome: ENVO:00000447; feature: ENVO:00000209|ENVO:00000569|ENVO:01000036; material: ENVO:00002151; isolation source: viral sequences binned using virsorter ... | reverse complement strand
AGCATATTCAAAACCCTCAATAGTCTCAAATCTTTCGTTATCAATGTAGTTTAATTCACCAGCACTGAAGTATGACTCAGCAGCCTGAATAGTATTGATGTTACCACCAAGACGTAAGTCAGATATAACAGCATCAAGAACTAATCCAACGTCTCTCTGACACTTACTAATGATAATGTTCTTACTCTTAAGTGCTTCATACTTAGTAGTGATATATCCATAAGTCTCTTGTGCTATAAGATCCTTGTTATCTTCAATTCTGTTAGCAGCATCTTGATTCCCATTATTTACAACTACTGTAGTAGGGTTGAGAATTTGTAGTGATGATGGATATGATTTAAAACCAGATGGTTCTAAAGTACCATTGTATATTGAAGCAGTTGGTGTGGATTTACCAGAACCAAGTGCGTATGGATCTAACTCAACAAATATCTTTTCTTGACTCCTAGCACCAATTCTAAACCCTTCTAGAGTAGCAGCAGGTCTGTTAAGTGGATCTGTAACACCTGTACCACCAAAATAGATCTTAGTGTTATTAGAAGCAGTATTTGATGCTTGAACATCAAATGTATAGTAGTCTACTCTTTCTTTATTAGCACTTGACTCAACAATCTTCTTAGGTGGAATGATTGCATCAATGTAACCACCCTTATCCTGTGCAAAAGAATATCCTTTATGACCAACAGCATGGAGTGATGTATTACCAAAGTTACTGTTAGAGTTGGTGATACTCATATCACCACCACTTTCCATTAGGAAGTGATCAGCGAAACCAACAGCGAAGATACTAACACACTGAATGAATGCATCATTCGTTGCTTTTATGTGGGCGTTTCTCCAGTCATCCTTCCAGTATGCATCACCCTTAGTGTGGTAAGGTACTGTTGCAAATGCATCGGAAAGAGATGCTTGGTTCCAAGTGTTTGTATATTTGTCGTAACGGATGAATGCTCTATCATCTTTCTGTAGAGATACACCAGTGTACTGAGCACAGACCATAGACTTGAAGCCTGTTGCCTTGCTACCATCTGCTAATAGACCACAGATACCCCATGTAGACCTGATAGACAGGTTGAACATGTATGGAGAAGCAGATTGAACTGAGTCAACCTCTGCCTGTACATAAGCACCTGTATTAAGACCATTACCTGTATTATATGTCTGATTATTCTGTAATCCTAAACTTGATACAGTACCAGGCAACTGGAAACTAAACCTTCTACGGTTAGTAGTATTAATACTAGAAACACTGAATGTACCATTCAATGCATCATCTAGACCATTGTTTTGGATAGCAAAGAACTGGTCTTTGATATATCCATGAGCAATCTTTGTTGTTACATTAACAGTAATAGTTCCAACAGGAGATGAATCAACTACCTGTAATGATTCAATAGATCTTAAGTCAGATAGAGGACCAACGATTCTGTTTTCAGAAACATTAGCACCAAACTCATTTTGATCATCTATAGTAGGTTGATACTGTGCAAATGCCTTAGCAACCTTAGTGTAATAGAGATCTAGTTCATTCTTCTCTGCATATTGGAATACAGTAATCTTATGGTGTGAATACTCAGGTATTGCTAAGTTTGTGTTATCGCCTTTACGGTAATACACTTTACCAACACCAGCATTAGCATCATAGAGAGGAGATTTAGTAGTAATATCTCCATCTTTGATGGTAAACTGCCAGATATAAGCACCACCAGTTACATTGAATATTGAAGTTCTTGCCTGTTCTTTATCAGCAGGATCAGGAACATATAAAGGACGTATAATAGTTCTACGAAGATCATAACCAATTAGAGAACAACCTCTTGGGACTACACAACCACCTTTTGAATCGTTGAACTTATGAAGGACGTTATCAGGATTGGAAAGATCCACAACCGAAGAATCTGTCCAAGCATTGCTAAATTGATCAAAACTAAAAACTGGGGTGTTTGAGTTTGATGCTAAACCAGGTCTGTTATCAATATAGTGGTCACCAGGCATAAGCATGATGGTGAACTCATCAAATCGATCATTATCTATTCCAGGTGCGTAAGAATATCTTGCTACCTCGATAAATGCCCTCTGAATAGTTACAAATGGGCGGTTTGGTGAATTACCTCTATTGTCCAATTCATCAGATGCATTGAAATCATCTGGCGAAACGTACAAATATCTACCAGTTTTGCTGGAGATTAAGTTATCTAATCTGGTTAATGGCATAGTCCTTGGGTTACCACTTGGTTGTTATAGCTGTCCTTGGGTTATTTATCACAGTTCTTTTCTGCTTCCCCACTGTTATTTAGATGTGGTGTGAAGAAATTAAAGTTAATTAGCAACTTTACTCTCATATCTGTCTGACTAACACCTCTATGTCGCCAATTTGATGGAAATGTTACCCATCTATTAGCAACACAATCAACTTTTTGTCCATTTTCAAACTCTGTATAACCATTACAACTATTCAAATAATATATGCCTGTAGTCATATGACCACATAACCCATTATCATCAGAATAATCTGTGTGATAATCACTTTTAAACGCTTCTTTAAATAGAGGTTGTAAATTTGCTTTTATCCTATGTAACCCAATATACTCAACTCTAGAAAGAATTGGAAGTAAGTGCTCAAAGTATGTAGACTGTTCATGCACTACACCACCAAAATGACTTGATATTTGATAAAACTGATGAATAAATTGAAAGTTCTCTAATGTTTGATCATCTTCTCCAACCTTATACTCATTATACTGCCAAGGAAACTGTGAAAACAAAAATGTATCCAACATTCTATTATATTCTAACTGAGTTAAAAAATCATCGGTTATATGTAGCATTTTTTCCCAGAGAATTTTTTCTGAATTTATTGATGGGCAGAGTTGGATTTGAACCAACGTAGGCTTAGCCAACGGATTTACAGTCCGTCTCCTTTAACCACTCGGACATCTACCCTAAAGGGGGCTTTCCACCCCCATGAGTCATTTGGGTAACAAGGCTAACTTAACCCCGATCACTCCTGTTATACAGTCGCTAAACGAGCAGCCATAGGGATGCGAGTGAATGCTACGATGTTATTCGCAGCAGGTGTATCTGTTTTTGCAGATGTGGTTTGCTCTCCGAGCAGGTTTCAGTCCCGATCCTTATACCCTGTCGAAGCCATGGCATCCCCTAGCTATGGAGATGAGGGGAATCGAACCCCTGTCCAGAATGTAGGTGTCGTCACCTATCCTCAAATGAGGATGCCATCAGAGGGATTTGAACCCCCGACCTTGGCTTTACAAAAGCCCTGCACTACCACTGTGCTATGATGGCGATGGTTGTATTATATCATGCCGTCTGTAAAATTTCAAGTGTCCCCACTGTGCTCCCCAGACTTGTTTCTTGGTTTCAACATCAAAACCCTTATCGAGTACCCAATAAGAATCTTCAGTCAATTCTATCTCATTCTGTAAGTATGTCTGTCTACCTTTGTAAGGCACTAGACATTCAGCAGTAGCAGTTGCACCACGATAAACTATTCCATCTAACTTAAATCTAATATCACACCCCAAACGTCTCTCCAATGGTGCATCAGCGAGTTGATCTAGGTTCTTACATCCTACATATGGTTTTGGATCTGATATCTCATAGTTCTGGATGATATAATCATCCTCTTCTATTATCTTTAAGATAAACTGTCTGTAAGGATTAGTAGGTTCATAGTTATATGCTTGCTCACCATAAAATAACCCATCCTTTAATTTAATATGTGATATTATAATATGAGCATAACGACTAGGATCCTTCATTGCTTGATGCAAATTACTGAAGTGACCTACCAAACATTCTTCAAATTTTTTCATCAGGCATAGTTTCAACTGTAATAACAGGTACATCAAATAATAACGGATGCATCTCTTCTTGCAACAAATACTCAGAATTTTTTAAGACTTGATCTGCACTAAACTCTGGATTCAACGCACATTCAAATAATACCCATCTATCTTCTTTCTGTATGCTGGTTAGTGGATCATAAGTGAAAGGCATATTCTCTATGAAATACATCTTTACTGGTGTTCCATCCATCCAGCAATGTTTAATATCAAGTCTATATCCTTTGAAAGACATCATATTCAATCATCTCTCAGTATATAGACAAAAAAAGAGACCCCGAAGGGTCTCTTTGATCCATCTCGAACTCTACTATTTAGAATACGAACTTAGCACCAAGCTTAGCACCCCAGTTGCGAACTGTGTCGCCTGAAGCATCTTCGCCATCAGTAGCACCAGAGATCTCTGCATAGATTCCTAGATCTTCAGAGATTCCATAAGAACCACCAACTTTACCAGAGATTTCTGTCTCTGTGTTGTCGCCAACTTCAGTATGGTTCAATGAAGGACCACCTTGTACGTAGTATGCGATCTTACCTTCTGCACCAGCAGTTCCTTCGTATCCAAGATGGATATCAGTAGCTGTAGATGAATAATCTCCATCAGGATATGAAAGGTTTGACTCAACATTCACGTATGGACCAGCAAAAGCTGCACCAGCGAGTAGGAATGGAGATGCTGCAACAGCAGCGATTGTTGATTTGATAGACATGTTTGTTTTTTAAGTGTCTCGCAAGGATACAAAAAGACCCTGCGGATGATAGACTTCCCCGACATGGGAGTCTCTTACATCACAGGGTTACGATTCTTTCGAGTCCTGAGTTATGTAAAGTTATTTATACATTATTACATCTTATGGGTGGTAGGGTCAACCCCCCTTGTGACAGTTTGTTAACAGTCACATAGGTTAGGATGTTCACCTGTTGCACACCATGCTGCTGGATCTGCTACCTGATTGCATTCATATTCATCTGGTACACCTGGCCAAGACCAATCTATTGCTCCCATACCACCTGAAGGATCGCATCCTACTAATAATGGTGTGAGTAATAGTAAAGGTAGTTTCTTCATTCCTCCTCGTTAAGTTGTTCTACCCAATCGTCATCGGGTGTGAATATAATTGGACCTTGTGCTATCGCAGATTCAAGGTCTTCTAGAAGATCGTCATCATCCATGAGTTTAAGAATTTAAAAATATTTGAGTACCTTTGATATTCAATATCGCTTGAGACTCAATGTTCATCATGCCCTTGGAACTGAACGTCTTGATTCCTTTAGAATCATGAGTAGAAGTTCCTTCAACATTAATGATCTCATTACCTGTATTGGTCTCGTTTAAATCCTTGTATGCTAGAGTATAACTCTTAGTAATGGTATCAGACAATGCCTTACCAATGGTACGTGTTACATTACCATCTGTGATTGTATCAGTAAAGTTACCTTTTGTCAAGGTTCTCTCGTAATTACCCTTAGTAAAAGTCTCTGTATGGTTACCTTTAGTACTAGTGAAGGATGTGTCGCCTAAATCCACAGTCAGTTGATACGAATCACCACTAACTGTGGGGATAGGTGTTGATTGCTTACCACCAATCTTATGAGCAAACTTACCACCAAAATCAAAGTTAACATCACATGATGCTTTCAATTTCATGTGACCATTACAATCAACTGAGAATAAAGAACGCTTATCATCCTTCATATCAATAGTATAGTGACCCTTTACTGTCTCCTTCTTCTGTCCACTACACTCAAGTTCCTGAAATGCACATTTTGTAGTAATCTTACCTGCTGATCTCTCAATAGTACCACTACAAGCACCAGACTGATCTGGTTCACCTGCCTGTAATTTTATGCTATTTCCTTTTAGGGTTAAATCATTATCAGCAGTTACGGTTACATTCTTACCTCCTAGAGCCATATGACCATCGACTGCCTCTACATTAACATCACCATATGATGTAATAGATATTGGTTTATCCTGATCTAAGAAGTTTTCAATCTCAAGGTTAAGTTTACCACCAACCTTAAGTGTTAGGTCACCCCATGCTCTTAAGGTCATATTACCACCGTCTTCGTCTTCTCCTACCTTAGCAGCACCTATGAATACATTACCCTTTTCATCGAAATCAAGTTTCTGACCATTATCTGTAGCAATAATAAATGTGACTCTACCTTCTGGGTTCTGTTGTCTTATAATCTTACAACCAAACAACCTCTCAGCAGCCATCAGGGCTTCTTCTGTAGCAGATCCAGGATTACTATCAGTACCTCTAGAAGTATTAGAGGTAGGCAAACCCCCATTGTTTAGAGCATCTTTTGTATTCTTTGCTGATGTTTGGGTTTGACTTGTCATGTTGGGCAATCCACGTAACTACCTGTACCTACCTTCGCATATCCTAACAGATCTCTGGTCTCACTGTCAAGACATACTAAACTTGCTACTGCAAAAGCACCAAATCCATCACCAACTATTTCAACCTTTGGTGACTCGTCAAAAACGGTAGTCCTATCTATTACATCAAATCCACTAACAAATCCATTTGAATTAATTCTTGCTGATACTAATGATGAGTCACCATTAACATAAACAGTAGGTGGTGTTGAATACTGCATTCCAGGTCTAACTAAAGTAAGTGAATCCAATACACAATTCACATTATCTGGTTGATTAGTAACGTAGTTAGTTCCTCTCTGGGTGATACGAATTTCTGATACCCTACCCTCAACATCAAGTAATGGTATACCAATAGCACCCCATCCTTGACCAGTAATAGCGAGTTTAGGTGGTAGTATGTATGGATCACCTGGATCATCAATAGGTATTTCAATAATCTTTCCACCCTTATCAACAATAGGATCACCAAGGGTAGGTTCTTTAAATCCTGGATCTGTGTATGGTGGTTTTGGTGAAGAGAACTTTTCTTCTTGTGCTAATATATCAACCAATGCTACAGCACCAGTACCATTAACACTGAATGTTAGACTCTCTGTCTTCTCCACTTCTGCATCATCTGCAATACCAATAACAAGCATAGATTTATTATCTTCTACAACAAATGTTCCATAGAGATTACCACCAACAATATCAGACTGAGTAATGTCTGGACCGAATAATGTATATCCCATCAATGTACCATTAGGTATACCATTAGATGTTATACTATAAGTAATGAACTCACCTTCCTTATACTGTAACTTATCAGTAGTTACATTAATGCTGTACTCATCGTTAATTACAACATCTGGTGGTGTTACACCAGTATCAATAACAGGATCACGATTAGGATCTGTAGGAGTACCACCAGTAACAGGTACTATAGTAACAGGAGGACCACCAGGTCCAGTGAAAGGTGGTACGTATGGAGTAGGATCAGTTGGTTCTGGAACAGGAACAAGACCAATAGTTACTATTGCTTCTCTCTTTAAAAATTCTGCTTCACCTAGACCAGTAGCATATTCAATCTCCACCATGAAATCTTCAGGTGTATCATTCTCTTGATCTCTAATAGTAGGTATCTCAATATATCTTTCTGTCTGATTCTTACCAAATCCAAGTATACCGCTAGTCTCTTCATAATCTGTACCCTTTATAGCAGTACCATCCTTAGTCTTATACGTTACAGAACTTGATGCCTCAATATAACCACTCCTAACAACCTTAACAAGTGCTTTCTCACCCTCTATAACATTAGTATCATAGATATCATAATTTGTTAATCTCTCTGTTGGTGTTGCATCACCATCACCAGGATCTAAAGTTCCAGCACCACCTCCACCAGGAGTTGTGTCGTATATGTTGGGATTAGTACCACCGCTAGGTACTACAGCAGGTAGTCCACCAAATATAATACCACCTGTTTGCTCTGGATCATCATATCCTCTAGCGTCATTACAAACACTCTGACCATAATCCAGAGGACCATTTTCTATCTGGTCAAGAAGACCATCTAAGAAGTCTCCACCTCCATCTTTCTTCTGCTTACCAGTACATCTTGTATTTTCCTTACCACATTTTGAATCAGGACCACCACAAGAGATACCAAGAAGACTCATGATCTTAAACATTGCACCACCGATCATATTCAAAGCACCACCAGCAACATTCAAGATTGATTGAAGAGGACCGAGAACACTATTCATAAGTCTTTGTACGAAAGACATTATCTTGTTTATGATAGCATTAACGAATATATCAATCTGACATGTTGCAGACCTGAATACTTTCAAGAGATAATCAAATATCAAACTGGTAATAAAATCAGTCAGTCTTCCCATTATATCTTCAATGGAACAACCGATTTTCTCTAGTACCATAGTCAACCATTTATCAACACCCTCTAAGATGCCTTTAAATGGTGATAATATTGCCTTGACGAGCATATCAACGCCCTTCTTCAAGTAACTGATGATAGTTCCACGTATCCTCGCCATAGCAGATCTGACGACTCTCAGTATCTTATTAATGTAACCATGAGCTTTATCCATATAACTGAAGATCTCTCCAGTTGCTCTATTAACAAGATAACTTCCTAGATTACCACCACTGTCCTGAACCATTTTAAATAGTTCACCCATAATATACTTGATGTCCTTCTTAGTCTCACCATTACATTCTGCTTGTGCTACTTTAACACAAACTTGTGTACCAAATGGGTTTGCTGCACTATTTTCAAGACGATGTGATTTGTCTTGTATTGATAGTGTCTCAGTAGATCCACCAGCTACTTGTGTCCCTGCCTTATTTGTGTTAACTTCATCATGCTTCTCAGCAAGAGTAGTTACTGGGTTGGTTGTAGGGTTTAAGAAACTGGTAAATGCTAGACATGCTGCTTCCTCGGCATCAGCCTGAGTCATCATAGCAGGTGGTTTTGCTTTTGCATTAGCAATAGCACCAATCGACATAGCAATGATTGGTTTGGTCTTTTCGTTATCTAACCAAAAACCTAGTACCCAATCAGCAGGTTCTAGATTAGCAGTAGATCCACCAGCACCACCTGCCTTGTATGGTACGTTAAGAGGCATTGCTGCCTGTGCCCAAGGTAAATCAGCAGTAGGGACATCACCACATACTGAAGAATGAGCACCAACAATCCTGACCCTAAAGCGGTTTGAATGCTTAGGGTTGTCAACTTCTTCTACTTGTCCTACCCACCATGTTGGTGATACACCAATCTGCGATCTAGGTAGTATTGAGCTAACTACAGGATCCATATTTAGTCGTCATAAATCAAGCACTCAGGCTCGTCTGGGTTTTGGTCACAAAAGAGTTCAATAGCATTGGGATCATGGTGATCACCTGCTTCGATCTCTTCTTTATGGTGCTCTACGTACTCCTCAAGATCATGGAGTTCTTCTTTGTAATGTCTGCGAGCAGCAGCATTTGTTGTAGGATCATCTAAGATCTCTTTATCATGCTGAATATGGTCTTCTATACTTTTCATATTTGTATTCCTAGATTAGAATAGGTGAATCATCAGGAGCACCATAGGTGTCTCTCTGTAATTTTAGCACTGTAGTGACGTTATAATTGGTTTTGTTGTATAACCGTGATAATTGGGTTATGAGGTAGTAACCACTATTAACAGTATCTACTTGCTCTTCTTTCTCCCTTTCGGACGCTGGTATAGCGTTTTGAAGGATTACACGAACCCGATCACCCACAACTAAATCGAGATTTCCTGGGACTTCGATTCTTAATCCTTGTGTATTTAGTATATAGTTCCGAGAGAAGGACTGTAATAACAATTGGTCAGTCCAATCTTTGTACTCAGCATCATCTTTTGCTACACCCTTACCACTATAGTTAACTTCATTGGATATCACAGCAGATGCTATCCTAGTAGGACTAGCAGCATTCATAGTTTGTGCTTGATTCAAACCATCTTGAGTACCCAAATGCTTTTGATTATCAAAATTATCAGATAGACTAAATTTCTTAGTCTCAACCTCACCTGTATCAATATTAAACAACTGTAACTCACTTGAATACACACCCAATCTCAAAGCTTCCATCACATTAACATCACTCAAGAATGCAACAGATAGTATATTAGTTGGTTCCATGTTTCCACTTGTATTCTGAGACTCAGTGAACTGCTTGATCAAACGACCATCACCAGATGCACCTTGAGAGACATCACATAAGGTATCAATAGATCTAAACTGAAAACCATTAGCATTTCTAAAGAACAAACATCCTGCACTATTCAATTCAGACATAGATCTATCTGCTAACATAGAACAGACAGAGAAAGGATTTCTATTGTTAGGTACAACAACAGTTTTGTTCTTAGTATTATCTGCTACTAAAGTATCATCATCAAAATATTCAGTCAAGATTGCTTTAACTATTTCAGTAGGAGTCCCAATAAATTTCTTAGATACTTTCTTCTGTTCATTAAGTAATGCCTCTTCAGATATCAACCCTATGTTATAGGACTGTTTACCCTGACTCATAAAGACATCTCCAATACGATAGGTACGAAATTTCATTTCATACGTTTCTTCGTCAGGACCATTAACAACGATCTCCACTAAATCATATCCATGTATGGGAGCAGTTGATCTAACATTAAATCCAGAATCAACTACGCTTAAATTACCACTAACAAAACCTTTAGTAATATCTTCATAGTACGAGAAACCCATAACAATCTCAGTAATATCAAAGGCATTACCTTCGGGAGTAGTTAATACAATCTTTTCAAACGTAAAGGTTGCTGCTGATACTTGGTTAGTGGATTCCGTCATGCTGCTATAACACTCTGTAAATTAAGATTCTTGAATGCATCAGTATTACTATCATTCAATTTAGTCACATGTTCTCCACTAGTCTCATTACTCTGACTGTTTCCAGATCCTGTATCATTATTTGCTACGTTAACAATGATTGGTTTCTCTGGTGGTTTCTCAGTCACTTTCTCATTCAATACTTTATTAACAGTATTGGTGGATTTACTAATGTTATTAATATCACCTGTAGTATTATTTGCAGTAGTAATGTTATTTTGGTCACCATTAGTAACACTACTTACATCGTCACCGCTTGTGAATACAGGTCTTTCAGCATTTATTTCTCCCGACTCAAGACCAGTCAACTCCTCCATCATAGCATCTAATTCTTTAGAACTACCAGGTTCAGCAGAAGCTATCTTACTCTTCAATTCTAAAATTCTATAGTGATTAAATATCCTCTGATCTAGATCTTCATCTCCACTAGTACCACCATCAAGGACAGTCTTTATTATAGACTTCTCAATATCAGTAGTCTTCTCAATCATATTCGCACTACTAGTAATAAGTTTCTCTTTCGTTTCTTTATTAGTCTCTACATTTTCATTTTCAGTAGTTATTCCTTTATCCTTCAACAACTGCTCATTGGCCTCATCCACATTTTCCTTACCATACCAACTCAAAGTTCCCCATCCACCAACATCATCACTAACAACATCCATAAAGTCAACAGCATTAAAGAATTTTCTAAATCCTTCTCTTATGTTAGAGTCAACCTTGGCCATCTTCTTATTAGACTCAGAGAAGTTACCATGCTTAATAAGAGAATCAATACCTGCAAACAATCCAGTAAAAGGAGTACCAATTGTCTCTAATGCAGCAGAACCAAATGCAGTAATATCGCCAAGTGCATTCCTTACAGCATTCTTACCATCACCACGTACCCAATCATCAGTACCACGAGTTAATTCACCAAGCCAACCAGAAACTAATCCAGCACCAGTAACTGCTATCGCTGGACCCATTACTGCACCAGCACCAGTAGTTGTTGACATAGCACCAGTTGCTATAGCAACATCTGTTCCAGCATCAGCAAGATCTAAAGCACCTTCAGCATAATTACCTGTAGCAATGTTAGCGATTCCACTAACACCACTCATACCAGGTATTGCATATTTTAGAGGAGTTTTATTCAGACCCTTTAATGCTTTACTAGTACCAGGAGGGATTATATTATCAACTTTAGTTATTGCAGATACAGGATCCACAACCTTATCAACTTTGTTGAGATTTTTAACATCAATTACTTTACTGAGATCATTAACATTACTCAATGATCTAGAAGCATCAGAGGTATTATTTACAATCCTATTAGTATTAGTTGCAGTCTTTACAAGATTATTAGTTACTGAAGATGGTGGTATAACTTCTGATCCTACTTCAATTGCGTCTAATATTTTAGCATTCTTACCAAGACTTGTTGTTGCACCAGAAGGTTTGAATGAAGTAAGATTACTTGCTTCTAAAATTCTACTGTTTGGTACTACATTATTAACCTTACTTGCTTTATTCCAACCCTTAAATGGATTCTTAAAATTGAATCCCTTCATTCCCTTGTTGAGTTTGGACAACCACTTGCCCTTGCGGAACATCCTGACTAATTGGATAGTATCAGTAATTCCATCTATAGCACCAAAGAGGTCAAAACCACCTCCTCCACCACCTCTTCCACCAGCAAGTTTCTTTACTACACCTTGTGTACCAGATAAATCTTCACCAGCTTCTAGTCTTCTTTCCTTTCTTAATCTCTTCTCGTCTGCTGCTAACTTCTTCGTAGTACTTAATAAGTCAGTAAGTGCTTTAGTCTGAAAAGCTACTAACTGATTCTGTGCAGCAATATCATCAGAAATCGTACCTAATACATCAACAATAGCATTAGATGCACTACCATCACTACTACCTTCTAGAAGATCTTGAGCAGGTGGTAAAGATTTTGCTCCAGGCTCAAGTAAGAAATCAGAACCAGCAGAAAGCATAGGTGTTTGGGATGCTGCACCCAAGACATCCTGTGAATACATGTCATAGATTGTATTCAAACGCCTTTTGAACCCTTCAATCTTTTTCTTATGCTTATCTCTATCTTCCCATACTCTCCTAGCAGGGTCGATCAACGATCCTGAAGTAGTTGTGTATGATTGAGTTCCTGAAGCCATTATTTTTGCTGTTGGTTCTTGAGTTCTTCAAGATATTGAGTAAGAAGTGCAAGGTATACAATTCTTTCCCAAGGAAACATATTATCTAGCTCTGTCAAACTGTATTTATGGTGTTGCATCAAAGCAAAGTTTGTCTGAAAGTACTCCTCCAGAGAGGTGTGGAAGAGTGCTATGCGAAAAAACTTTGTAGTCCCTCCAATGTATACTTATTCTCCTTCTTAGTTTCTGGATTAATTACCTTAAAGTCATACTTTAATTTAGGCATTGTCTCAAAGAATTTAGTTATCTTTTGAAACTGCCTTTGAGTCAAACTCTCAATAAATGACTGAAGTTCTTTTGTAGTGCAGTCCTTTGCTTCTGTTACTTCCTCACCTTCAAATATCTGATCAATGGAGTTTAGAACAACATTAAGTCCATCAACCTCTTTATCTTCCAAGAATCCAACATTTATGAAATGATGAAGACTAGGGTATTTCATAACAAGACCAACATCTTTACTGAGCATTATCTTATCACTATGACCCTTTGGTTTAAACACATTTACATCATTAATGTTAATAGTATGACTAACCTTTGTCTTACCATCATCCAAACATGTTACATTCAGTACTATCTCTTCACCAACTGAAGCAGCACGAATCTTAAGGAAAACATACTCTAAGTCAAAACTAGGCATATCTTCTACTTTCACACCACGAGTTGTAATACAAGCTTTCAATACATCTATCAATGCCTGTGTTATTTGCTTCTCATCTTTAGAGTCCATTGCAAGGAGTAATATTTTCTCTTCCTTAACAAAAAATGGACGATATTTAATCTTTTTACCGCTTGATGGTAGTTCCAATTCATAGGTCGGTGCGGTAACCTTTGGTAATGCCATAATATGATTTTCTTTTATTTATGCTGTTCTTTGATCGGCATATTTGACGAAATGCTTACTATAATGGAAGTTTGCAGTAACTTTAACTAACTGATCCATTCCAAATGATAAAGGAACAGAATCCACTGAGTAAGGATATGCCTGTTGTATAATATGTGCTTGAGACATTCTGCCTACCTCACTATTAACACCCCTTTCTGCCTTATAAATGAGAATATCTGCGTGATAGTCTGATGGAAATCTCAATCTAGTAGGTCTATTGTATAATTTATCATTTGTCTCATTATAATATCCACCAGCATCATACAATTGACCTTCTTGATCATTTTCAGCAAAAATGTATTGCCACCATCCTTGAACAAACTTGTATGGTTCCATGTTAGCATCAGCCATCCATGATAAAGAAAAATCCGTATACATCTTAGTATGTGGGTATGATACAGATCCTTCTCCAAGATATCTACCAGTTATTTGACCAGTTGCTGCATTTGATGCTGGTAAATTCGCTTCATCACAAAACTGTTCGTATAGAGGTTTATCAGTCATCTCTATATGATCTTTTAGATAGTTTTTCAACGTATCTGGCAATGTAAAAGTGATAGCAAATCCAGTGGATTTTGCCATTCCACCCCTTTTCGCCATTTGTGAGACGTATTCTGAGATCATCTTGATCTAAATAATTAGAGAATTCCTATATTATATATGGCTTATTCTGGGAAGTATAAACCAATAAACCCTAAAAAGTATAAAGGTGACCCAACAAGGATCATATATCGATCACTATGGGAACGTAAATTCATGAACTTCTGTGATACCAAACCATCTGTTACCAAATGGGCTAGTGAAGAACTATTCATACCATACAGATCACCTAAAGATGGTAAAATCCATAGGTACTACCCAGATTTCTACATGAAGACTGGTGATAAGGAGAGTATCATAGAAATAAAACCAGCGAAACAATGCAAACCACCAAAGGAACCAAAAAGGAAAACTGCTAGATACAAAGCAGAATGTCTAACATATCTTGTTAATCAGGCAAAGTGGAAATATGCTAGAAAGTGGTGTAAGGCAAGGAATTTATCATTCGTAATACTCACGGAGAAAGACTTAAATGTCTGAAACCCTATTCGAGAAAATTAAGGAAAGAGCAGGTAGCGAACCAAGATCAGTTGGTTGGTATAGGAAGCAACTGCGATATTTGTCTGCAGAATACCATAACAAACCAATAACACAACTACTATCAGACGAAAATGCTGATGATAAGCAAGATGAACTCTTTCAAGACACAAACGAGTCAAGAAAAACGGTCAGAAAGGGTCATTTCTACCTATTTGAATACAAGGCATCAACAAAATGGTTGAAATGGTATGATACCTATCCTCTAGTATATGTTGTAGATAGATCCGAGGATTACTTCATAGGATGTAATTTTCACTACATCAACCCAAAATATAGACTAAAAATAATTGAAAACCTAATAGCACATGATACACTTGTCGTACCCAAGGGTTCTTTCCATAAATACCTAAGAGAAAACGTAAAAAATGGTCGATATCTAGACTTAGGTGTAGATGAATGGATGACTGCTATAATGCTACCTATAGACAACTTCGTCTACATAAAGAATGATAAGCAGTTTAGTGTTCGTAAAAATGATGTATGGGATGATTCTTACAAGAACAGAAAACGAACTATTCGTGTTAAACGTACATTAGAGACATACTAATATGGCAATGGGAGTAACAGGTGTCAATGATGCCAAAAAACAAGCAGATTCGTTAACAGGTGCTAACAATCTGGATAGTGCAGCCAAATCAACAGTAAGGTATCCACACGATCTGAATATATCATCTGAAACAGACTATATGCAGTTTGATTTCTATACCTACAACCCACCTTTCAACAGAACTGGTTCTGGATTGAATAAACCACAAAATAATAATGCAGTAGCGAATATGGGTATAGCTGCAACAGTAGCTGGACCTGCTGGAGCAGCAATACAGGCAGGGATTTCTCTAACAAATATAGGAAAAGGTTTCGGTTACGATCAAGTAAAAGATAAACTTGGCGATGAAAAAGGAAATGAAATTGCTGGAAACTTTGGTAAACCAGCAAGAGGTAGAGGTGGTGCAAAAATACCATCTATTCAATTATTCATGCCTCAAGATGTAAGTACGTCTTATGCAACAAACTGGGGCGGTAAAGAATTTGGTAATGCTACTACTGGAATATTGAATGTAGTAGGTGGTAAAGATCTAATTAACGGAATGGTAGAAGGTGTAACGAGTATCCCTGCAGGTCTTAATGCATTAGGTGCTGATGTATTAGCTAATTTATTATCCAATGCAAACCAAAGTGTAACCCAAGATGATATTCTTGGTGGTACTTCTGCTAAAGTCAAAAACCCAAACGTAGAACTATTATTTGGTGGACCTCGCATACGTAATGTAGGATTCAAATTCAAAATGTCTGCTAGAACAGAAGACGAAGCAAAAGACATTCATAATATTTGTCATATATTTAAAATGGAGTCATTACCTGCTTATGGTAATGCTGCTGGTGATGGTAAGGTACCTGCAGATATGACTGGTTTTACAAACTTCATTAAAGTACCAGATTTGGTAAGAATGAAAATGATGAAAGGTGGTAAATTACATCCATACCTATCACAGTATAAAGCATTAGCACTAACTAATGTTGATATCAACTATACACCAGATGGTTCTTATGCAACCTACATAGGTGGTTATCCTACAGCAGTAGAACTATCAATTCAAATGGTAGAGACTAAAATCGTCTACAAAGAGAATCTCATGCAAGATCAGGAGTGGAGTTACTAATGTACCTTTCTATACTACCAAACGTAAAATACGACAAAAAACCACAGAGTTTTCCATTCTCAGAATCTGATTTTGTAGTTGCAAAAAACTTCTTTAGGAGATTTGAGGTAAATCCCGATGTATTCAGTTATGCTGTATTTTACAACAAACATGCAATACAGCATGACGAAAGAATAGAAACACTTGCCGAGAGAGTATATAATAACCCTAGTTTAGATTGGATAATAGCATTAACCAACAACATAATCAATGTCTATGAGGATTGGCCAATTTCTAACTATTCTCTTCAAAAATGGTTAGAAAGTGAATATACCGATCCATACGGTGAAATATCATATTACGAAATTAAGGAAGATGTTAAAAATAGCAAAGGAACGATATTTTTGAAAAAAGGGCAAAAAGTCGATAAAACCTTCTATGACGGTAATTACAGATATAACAACGAAGACGTAAATAACTCATTTACAACAGTTGCTGGAAATGCGATAACTTCTCCAATATCGGTATTTGAAGATGAAACCAGAAAGAATGAATCAAAAAGAGAAATCTTTATCTTAAAATCTCAGTTTATTAGACCATTAATTGCAGAACTAAAAAAGCAGAGCACCTACAAGAAGTGCTCTGCCTATATTTCTTCTAAACTAAAAGAAACTCAAATTTAGATCGACTTTTTTAGTCAATTTTTATCGGGATTTTTTTTCCCGAATTGCCAGAACTAAAAAGTCAATTTCGCATCGTATTCTAGTCTTCCTCTGCTAATCTAGCAAAGTAACTTAAAGCATCGTCATCATCAGCCACTGGCGATGGAGCACTCTTAGTTTTAAAACTAGGAGCAGATGATGCTGCAACAGATTCAACTGCAACTGGTGTTTCCACTTCTTCCCTATAAACAGGAGCAGGTGCAGGTGCACTATTCAAAACTAAATTTAGTCTTGCTTGCAGTTCTTCATATGTTTTGAACTGATCTGGTGCTGTGAATGCTGAGAGACTATGCTGTTGTTTGTAAATGGCTTCCAATTCAGAATCATCTGAATTAAGAGCACTAACACTATCAAACTCACTGCTATCATAATTCCAGAAACCAGCTACTGTCTTAATCTTCAACTTGAAATTAGCACCTTCCCAGAAATCGAAAACATTAACTGGTTTCTCATCTTGGAACTCAGGTTGCATTGCAGCCATGATCTTGTCGAAGATCTTCTTACCGTACCTATAAAGGAATACTTTTCCTTCATTACTAGGATCATTTGTATCCTTAACAACGTAGATGTTACTGTAGTAAGACAGTCTACGCTTTTGCTTACGTGCTAACTCTTTACCTTCTTCTGTACCAGCGTTCCAATGACCTCTATTAATCTCACCAACAGGATCCTTTTGGTTAAGGGTTGTTAGAGAATTTTCGATATACCAACCACCTGGTCCTTGAAAAGCATGTGAATATACTTTTGCCCAAGGAAGTTCTTCTCCCTCTGCTGGTGGTAAGAAACGGATAACTGCGTACCCACTACCTGATGAATCTAGACCTGGTTTCCAGATCCTTTCATCTACATTACTATTGTTATTACTTAACTCTTTTATCTTATCTTGCAAGAAATCAAAATTTGCATTTGACTTCTTCTTTAATTCTGCGAATGACATACGATGTGTTTAGATTTTATTGGATTGTGTTGTGGGGGAGGTTGGAATAATGTATACCAACAAGTACAGGGCATTTCTACATAATAGATTTTTACTGTACTGCCTGAGTCCCATCTGGTAGGATGATTCTGTGCGAAACACAGCGAGCACCACCTCTGACTCATCACCTTAACTAGACCATTGCCAGCAAGTTTAATTCAGTCACTCCCATATCAGGTAGCGAACCCGATATACTATTTATAGCACGAACCGAAGGGGTTTGTCAAGCTTCTTTCTGTGTTTCTTTCAACATATATCCAACCTTTCTCTTTAGTTCATCAAACATGGTCTTGATATCTGTATTGGGGTCAGCACCCATCATCACAATGCCTTGCTTCATATTCTCAAGGACTGTCTTTGCTTCTGGGTCATCACTCAACTGCATACGTGCATACATGATCTCTTGCTTCTCAATCATAAGTTGCAATGCTTCTAGGTACTCAAGTTTCTTCTCGTTATTTAAGAGAGGAAAACTCATAGCATACTTGAAACATATCTGTTGAAGTTCCATCATCTCTTGGATGTCGCCTCTAACCAATTCTGATCTAAAAAATTCGGAAGTCATACTAACATTAACTTTGCTCTAGATGTACGTTTAATAAAGTTCAACTGTTGTGCATCAAACTTTAACTTTTCTTTTAAAGGTTTGGAAATGAGTTTAGGAACTGTCTCCAATTCAATCTCATTCTCATCACAGTAGTGTATAATAGCATCGATATAGTTCATATCATTATTATTTAAAACTATTCTCTCCACTTCCTGCGAGAACTTCGCAGTTGTCATAAATTTATCCTCTAATAGTTTACTTTTTTCCATGTTTGGTTTGGTATTCGTCTATGTACTTAAAAAGTGATGCAAGATATTCCTTCTTAAGAGGACGAATAACTACTTGTGTCTCACCATCTTCACAGGAGACTATCGTAACTAATTGCTTAACTCTTAACTTATATCTCTCCAGAAGCATACATGCATAGGCAGTTTCTTGAACAAAGTAATCATAAAGATACTGTTCCTTCTTCTCCTTAGCAGAAGTTTTAAAATCTATAATGGACAACAGTCCATCGTACTCTGCTATGCAGTCAACTCTACCTGCTAGTTCTAAATGGTCTGAGTATAGAGCTGCTTCTTGTAGTAATATATTATTTATTCTATCAAGACATGCCTTAGATTGCTTGAACATTACTACAGGTAGTGGATGTTCTTTGTAGTTCTCTAAGTCTAACTCATTATTAATGTAATCTTCAACAATAGAATGATAGTGAGTACCACGTGTAGTAGATCTCCTTGTTATATTGTTTGCTTTCTCCTCACCAACATTCTTTCGCCACCTTGCAATAGCTTTAGCTTTCTTAGCATTGTTGGAGATAACTGTGGTGACTGAAGGATACTTATTGCCTTCAGGTGTGAAGTACAATCGTTTACCCTCAACCATCTCAGCAGTCATTTCGATGGGAGTTATATCATTACGATGAGTGAACACTATGCCTGTCCTGTGTTAATTTTACTGATAAGGTAAGACTTAACAAGACCTGACCTAATGATGTCCTCGACACCAAACTCAACGGAAGAGAACTCATCCATACCCTCAAGGATACGTTGGAAATCTAAGATACCATTCTTCTCATTAGTTTTAACTAGGTCAGTCTGGAAGACATCACCAGCAAATATAATCCTTGAGTCTTGTCCTACCCTAGTGATTATACTATCTAACTCATGGAAGTTCAAGTTCTGTGACTCATCAACCAATACAATAGCATTGTCTAATGTAGTACCACGTATGAATGAGGTAGACCAGAAAGAGATAGTCTCTTGATGCTTAAGGTTTTCATACAGCATATCAAATGCATTATCATCAGGCATCTTAAACATACTCTTTACCATATTCTTGTATGGTATCTGATATAGTAATGCCTTATCATCATGGTCACCAGGTAGGAAACCAATCTCTCTTGTAGATACTAATGACCTAACAATATATAATTTCTGATATGGATTATCTGCTGATAGTATGTCCTTGAGTGCAAGATACATCGCAACAAATGTTTTACCAGTACCAGCACAACCATAGGTGAATAGGTTCTTACCCTTCTCCCACTCATCATACATTGCTACCTGATTCTCAGTCAGTGGTGTGATATCAAGGAGAAAGTTCTGATTAATAGGTTTCTTTCTCTTTGCTACCCTCTTTGTAGGTGTTCCATCCTTCTTAGTAGTAGCCATTACCATCCCCTCACTCGTGAACCTGGTTGCTTTTGAACTTTATTCTTCATAATATCAGCCCATCCTGGATGTGTTTTACTCATTTTATTACGCCAATCTCCTACCTCACCTACACCAGCACAACCTTTAGACCAGTCTTTATCCCAGTCTGGATTGTCCTTTCTCCATTGATCGTACTCTTTCATAGACATGACGAGTTCTTTAGTCTCTCCTGTCTCTTTATGTTTTAGTGGATATGTTGGCATGTTATTTTACACGTGGGTTATTGTTTGCTTCTTCATCCTCAAAGAACTTATGATAGTGTGATGCTGCTACGTTAAATCCCTGTCTATTAAATGTAATATTAAAACTGAGACTTATTCTCTCATGATCTGTGTTGTTAGGATTTGTAGCATGGTGTAGGATAGAAGGCCAGAGTCCTAGGACACCGTTCTCTAACTTAATACCTGCTTCACTACCACGAGTGATCATACTATAGAGATAGTTACCAACAAACATTTCATGTGGACTTCTGATCTTTAGATCTCCATCCTCACCATTGGTGTTAAGGTAGTAGACTCCAGAGATATCACTGTCTCCATGATTGTGGTAAGGTGCATACTGATTATGTAATGTCTTGGTAAACCAAGACTCAGTAATAGTATACTCCATCGGATGTTTCCATTCAACATTCTGACTAGGTGCATTCTGTGCTAGTTTATTTTCTATTTGATAAACATAGTTTCTAATACCAAAGTCTAAGAACTTAAGGAAGTGGTTGCATTCATATGCTGTTAGCATACAACCTCTAAAAAAGTTGCCTTCCATATCTGTACTGACGTTATGTGCATCAGGTGCGTATGGTAGGTGTTCAAAGTTTACCTTATTGTATAATGTCTTTAACTCATGTTGAATGTCATCAAACTTATCACCCCTTGCTTGGATAGTGTAGATAGGTGTTGGAAATAAATTTGTTAGTCCCATTACCTATACCTCTTAGAGATAATAAGTTCTCCTAGTACATGAAGTAATCCTTGCTTGAATAGTTGCCAGAATGTTTTACCAGCATCACCATCAATCTCATCAAACATATACATGTTTAATCTAAAAGCATAG
>VTLG01006153.1_pt1 | contig 21521 bp, 36 predicted proteins | sample 4694571 | NCBI WGS metagenome assembly VTLG01 (sample SAMN12604809, study PRJNA352737) | marine metagenome | biome: ENVO:00000447; feature: ENVO:00000209|ENVO:00000569|ENVO:01000036; material: ENVO:00002151; isolation source: viral sequences binned using virsorter ... | reverse complement strand
TGTGGCATATTAGCTATTGCCATTGCTTCTTCTAAACCTTTTTGAGTACCGTTAAATGTAACTAAATTATTAATTCCTTCAAGTTGAGTTGCTAAATCACCACTCATACCTAATGCACTTGTTATATCTCTTGGTATTCCTCTATTGGTCATGTTTGATTTCATTTGTTGATACATTTCAAGAACTGGAAATAAGTATTCTTTTTCTAATGTACCACCAGCTAATTTTTCAAATTTATACCTAATGCTATCAGGAAGTTTCATTTGCTGTGATAATATCTGATAAAATTTATCAGAACTAGCAAGTGCCATAATATCTTCTGGTGAAGGATTACTTGAAAACTGTACACCTGATTGTGAGTATATAAAGTTTTCATATATTGGCATTTCTTTTTTACCAATATCCTGAATAATTCCTGAATCTAAAGCATTAAAAAATTGTTGTGCAATGATTTGATCTTGTGAAGCAATCTCATTTGTTTTTCGTATTGTCTTTACAGAATTGATTGCTCTACCTATACTTAAAAGATCTAATGTATGAGGATTATTGGCTATCAGATTTTTTATAGATGAATAACTGACACCTCTTTTTTCAAAATCTAAACTTGAATTATCACTTACAACATCAGGGAGGTCTTGCAATCGACCACCTAAAAAAGCATCATAAACTTCGCCTATCTCAGAACTCGATAAGTTTTGTAAAGCTATACCAATTCTTTTTTCCATTACTCGTCTGCGTAATTCTCTTATTCTTCTTTGTGATTCTGAACCAGTTATTTTATTATCAGTCACAAGATCGATATACTCATTTGATATTCTTTTCATTAGAGAATCACCAACAGCATTATCTCCAACCATGTAAGCATTGATAGCCTGGTTCGATAAATTTTCTGTTAGTTCATCAGTATTAAAAACAATAAGTTCATCCTCAACTCTCTGCTTATTTACCATTGCTGTATTATTACCAATAGCTATTTTTGCTGAAGCATAATCTGCTAGTATTCCTTTCATTGAAGGATCAGATTTATCAATCAATCCAGCAACAGCTATAGAAGCATCAGTGTTATATTGGTCAGGATCAGATTTATTATTATTTAAAGCATTTGATATTTCAGTATCAATCAATGATTGCATTTTATATTCATATCTTCGCATCATGTTTTCTTCAAAAGCTTTTGTACCTATAGTACCCATACCCATAGGTGCTTTTGTTATTTGACCATTTTCATCAAAGACGTCGACTTGCATTGATGCTCTTGCACCAGCTTTTTTTGCTTCTTCACTTGCTCTTTTAAAAAATTCACCTGACAAACCTTGAGATATTTTTGATAATGTTTCCCAAGTATCAGACTCTGATGTTCTTTCTTGAGAACGAACAACACCTACTGGTTTATTAAATACCTGATTACTAAATCTTTCTATCTTAACCATTAATCTGTATCTCCAACTTTTACTCTATCATATTCTAAAATACCTTGTGTACCACTACCAACAAGATTTAGAAGTCCTTGTCGTCGTAAAGACTTGGCTCTGTCAGTTGAACTTGATATAGCTTCAAACTTTTGCAAATCATAATTTTTAGAAACATTCTTTCCTTGAATAGCTATTCTGTCTAAGTCAGTTTTAAGTGTAGCAAAGTTACTTTTTTCAAATGCTCTAAATGATGGATCACTTGCATCTCTTCCCATAATAGCCCTCATGGCAATATTTGATGCCATTGATTGAGAAAAACTTTGTAGTAATGCTGTTGTTTCCTGTTCAGCATTAAGTTGTGCTACTTGTTTTTGTTGTTCTATTCTTTCAGCAGTTCTCTGACCAGCCCTTAATGCTTCCTTTGCACCAGCCCTTGCTGACATCATTCCACTTACACCTGATGCTACTGTTGTAAATAATAATAATTGTGGTGACGGAACACACATTAGAAGGCTACCTCCACTATCATTCCATTTAGTTGTAAAGAAACTGGTGCAGTTTGAGTTATCAAAACTCTTGGGTCTGTACTGTAACCCAACATTCTAAACTCTTTCTTACCAGTAAATTTTGATAAGCCTTGTGAAAAATCATCAGTTGTACTTTGTAATATCAATGGTACTGCTGTACCACCACTACTAACAGATACAGATAATGTTTCCACCAGGTCTAAATTAACTCTTGTTATTTGTCTTGGTTCTGCTGTAAGAGGACCACCATCTACTTGTGCATCTAATGGAAGAGTTGTTAATACACCAGTATAACCAAAACCAATTTCTGCTGAACTTGTTGTACTCACAGCAGATACATCTATTTGATTTGAACCTTGCGTATAGTTTCCAAGATAATCATTTCCAGATACGACGTCGACTTTTGCATTGTTTTCAAAAATTGAATTTGTTGTGAACACTCCATTACTTCCTGAGAAGTCATCACTGCAATCTAAAGTAGCTGTATCCAAGAACTCCTCTAGCATAAACTTTACAGTACCACCACCTAAATCTCTTTTAGCAACACAAAACAATCGTTCATCAATAGTACACATACTGTGAAATCCACCAGTAGTGCCAGTATCAGAGGTTGTCCACAATGTCCACCCAGCCTTTTGTTCATTACGAATTGAATGAAATACTGCGATTGTGCCATCACTATTAACAAAAAAAGCATAACTTTCAGGTCTTGCCAACGCACCACGCATAGCTGTCATTTGCGTTGGATCGATCACAAGATGTGAACTTAATAATGAAATAGGTGTTGATACATACGCACTTTCCTCGTCACTAAATACAAACTCTCTTACTGTCCTACCACCTCTTTGAACATATACTGTAGCACCATCAAATGGTGTAGGTCTTACACTTGCACTACCAAAAGGTGTTTGTCGTCGTATCTGTGCATTTGTTGGTGTCAATGCACTGCTTGCAAAAGATGGTATAAAAAATTCAGAAGTGCTTGTGAACACTTGTAAATCTCGTGAACTTGTTAAATGTTTAATAGAGTTAAACTCACCAGCACTGATTGCAAACTGTATGCTCTCATTTGATTGTGCTGTACCAACATCAAAGTTAAAAAACTCTGAAGTTTTCGACGACCATATTCCATCAGGTTGACTTGTTGTGCCAGCAAACCAAAGTCTATCTTCATGGAATGTAACAGCACTTGGAAAACCTCTGAGTGTAGAGTAAGATTGTTCATCAAAATCTGTGTCTGCTGTTGTTCCAGCTAATGTTTTTCTAACAGTTGCATTAACTTGAGTTGCACTTGTAAAGCCAGTTACAAGACATTCATTACCTTTATATCTTACAATAGTTCCTACATGACCACTTTCAAAATAATTTGCAGAAGTTGTTAATGTAATATTACCACTTGTACCACTTGGAGTAAGAGTTACACCACTTTCTTGAAATGCAAAATATGGTTGGAATTTTTCATCATTAGCTGTTGTTTCATCAAATGCAAACTTTCTTACTTCAAATGTTGTAAGTCCAGTTCTAACTATTCTCATTTGTATATGAGAACTATGAGCAACAAACATATTATCAGCAGACTGTGCTATAGTTTGATGTTCTATTGTATCAACAGTCCACGGCAATGTTGTACTATCTGTATCTGCTGTTAATGCTTGGATATGAGATATTGCACCAGTTGATGCAACTATACGAAAGAAGTCACATCTACCAGCACTAAATGCTACAATATATCTTTCGTCGTCAGAAAATAAAAATGGTTCTATCTTTACTTGTAATCTTTTTGCATTGTCTACTGTAATAGTAGTAAACTTATGAATAAACTCTGTGCCTGGTCTACGTTTAACTCCACCCTCTGCCATAAGAAAAAAGTTTCTACACTTCTCTGCTGATTGAACATAAACATTCAAATCAGTTCTTGATGTCATTGATGGTGAAACTTCACCTCTTTCAAAATTGTTGAGAGGTACACGAATACGAGCCATTAGACATTACTCGATAATGTACCAGTTGTCCTTCTTGATGTAACAAAACGATTAGTAGAAAGTCTAAGAGTTGTCTGCTGTTGACTATCAAGTGTTCTTGCTTTCTGCATAAAGAACCTTGCTTTCTCAAACATATTATTAGACATACTATCATTTCTTGCTAGTGCTAATGCAAAGTGTCCAGCCAATTCATAGACGACAGCCTGTACAAAGTATGCTGGAAACTTAGCTTCTAATTGTCTAAAGTTATAATCTATGACGACGACATCATTAACACTTGCATCATTGAAGATAAAGTTACCATAAATCTGATAGTCAATATTTCTATCATTTACTGTAACAGCATTTATCATTAATGAGTCAGAAGGTATTTGGTAAGCTGAATTATATCTACCAGTTGGTTCATCTGATAGTCTGTTACCTATTGCTTGGTTTACTGCAAATCTCCATCTTGTATTTACAAGACTAGCTTGAATAGTATCTTCATAAAGATTAACAGCAACCAATGCTTCGTTTGATCCATCACTAAAAGAAGTAATTGGTTGTGCGCCAATCAACACCAGTGACCGAGTACATATATCGATAGGAGATGTCGCTGATGTTGATTGACTCATATTATTTAGTCGCCATCTGTTTCTGCAACAGCAGTTCCGTCTGAAACGTCGACTGCTGAACCAGTGTTTGAAAGCACGGTACAAAAATTTGTTGTAGGAGTATTAGTATCCATAACAATAATTAAGTCCCTTACGTTCAACATATTAGCAGAGTTATTAAAATAACCAGCACTGTTAACAGTTGCGATTGTATCTGTAGTTTGATAAATCCAAAGATTTACTCCACTAGCACCACCTATTCGGTGTAATCCACTTGCACTATAAGCCATGATCTACCTCCTAAGTGTTATTGTCTAAGAACTCATAGACACCATTGTCATCAATAACAACAGCACCCATTGACATCATAGACGTTGCAAGGTGAGATACCCTTTCAGGTATGTAATTTAATTCTGTTGTGACGTCGGCACCAATACCTAGTCCTACAGCAGAAGTGTGATAAGCCATATTCTTACCAGCAGTTACTGAAGAAGAAGAGAAGAACATAAAACCTAAAAAGTTCTTAGCTGTCATTCCACCAGCAAAAGGTAAGTTAGCTTCACCAACAAAGTCTGCACTAGCAAACTCATTGATTGCATATAGATCAGCAAATCCCTTTGGGTTCATTGCTACATATCGACCACCATCTTCTGGAATGTCAGCAACACCAAACTGCTCAAACAATGCTAACACATCTGCCTTTTCAATAGCAGAACTTGTGTCATGAATTTGAGTAGAACTAGCACCACTATCCATAGCAGTGATTAATATTTCATCAGTCTTTCTACCTAAAGCACCAGCTTCAGACTTAGCGATTGCCTGACGTTCATCTATATTAGTTTTGATTTCATCCAACTTGTCAATATATTCAGCAGCATAATGATCTTCCATTGTTACATCAACAGTTGTGTGGGTCAATTCCATAGGTGTGATTTGACCATTTCTACTTTTAGTAGAAGCTGAACCTTTACCAATCTTCTGAAAGCGAACTGTGCTTCCTCTCACATTAGCAACAGTACGCACAGTGTTCCTTAATTTAGAACCCATACGTTGATATGCTAAGTGTACTTCAGATTCAAACTGTCTAATAAAAGCAGTATCAATAGTATTAGCCATTGATTGTCTCCTTTAAAAAGTTAAAATTTATCAGTTTGCAGATGATTGTCCAACTTTCAGCTTCATTAAGATTGTCTTTAAAAAGGTCTTTCAGCATACATTGGGTCATTACGAATTAAGCATTGGCATTTCTAAACCCTCTTGACAACGCACAAAACGTAAACACTCAAAACTATTTACATATACTGGTACAGAATAAAAACTAAACCCAAGCCAAGCTAACCAAGTTATTGTTCTTTTATGATCTGATGGTACAACATTTTCTAATACCTCATAATCTTCTTGTAAAAGTTCGATAATCTCTCGTGATGCTTTTAAAAAACTAAAGTGGTTTTTCTCTATATCTTTACTGCCAAGTAACCATATAGAAGCAAAGCTACTGTTGTTTGAATACTGCATTGTACCAAACATACATATAGGAATGTCGTCGACAAGTGCTGTAAATGTTTTACAGCCTTTATCGACTAGTGGCATATGTAATGCACGATTAGGTGAAACACCATGAATGATACATTCACGAACATCCTCAGGTCTTAGATTTTCTTGTAGGTACTTTGCATCTTCACTTGTTGAAGAAACAATATCAATTCTTCCTATTGTAGCTGTATAGTTACGAACCATACAGTTTATTGAAACCATCAGTTACTTTATTGACAAAGTTTTGATCTCTTTCACCAGGCTTCCAATATCTAGGATCACGCATCATTTCATCTAAGTCATCTTGATTTAATGTAGCTGGTTGAGTTCCATTACCACCAAGACTACTATTTTTTTGCATCTCCATTATTTTTTCAAGAACACCAATGCCTTCAGCAGTTGAAGCAAGATTTTGTATTGCACCAAACTCTTCTTCAGTAAAGTTATTCTGTGTCCACAAAGTAACTGCATCAAGTCTTGCTTGAGCATTATCACCTAACTTTGCTTTCTCAGCTTCAATGTCAGGTTGCATACTATTCATAAACTCAGCAAACTTTCCTATACCAGCTTCAAACTCTTCTTGTGAATAACCATTTTCAAATGCTTCATTAGCCCACCAGTTAAACATTTCATTATCTTGAGCTAGTTCTTCATCAATGCTTTCAGGTATTTTGTAATCACCAACTGATGCTGGTCTACCATTATAGAACTCTTGTTCAAGTTCTTGTAGGAACTGATCTCTTACAGTTTCATCTTTTTGACCAATCTTACTTTCTAATTCACCATAACTTTGAACTAAACTTTCAGGTGTTTCAAACTTTTCAGGTAACCATTCAGGTCTTGTTTGTTCCACTTCTTGGCTTGTTGAAGAGTCCGTCTGATCGTTTACTACTGTCTGTGTCGCTTCTTCCATTCTTTACTCCATGATTATGAACAATTCTGCGTTCAATTATCCCTACAATATATCGTTGACCCTCAAGGTGACGTAGCTTTGCATCTGTTATATCAGGTCCAGCTACCATTTCTATAGTTATACTTTTAAGATATTTCAAGACTTCTTGACCTATTGGTGTAGAAAAACAACTACCAACAGCATCTGAAATCATTTCATCATTTTCTTTTGATCTTGGGAATCCATCAATTCCGATATTATTTGTCATGTAAATTTCCTATGCGATTTAGTTTTATCCGAAATACGTTTTGGTTGTTTAGAAAACTGTTTGCCTTTTTTAATGGCACGACGTTTTGCTTTAGTTGACCTTGCGTACTCTTCGTCAGATAATGCACTAATTGCAGAGGAAGGTAAATATCTTTCTCCAGTTGCATCTTTTCCTTGTGTCGACGGCTTACCACTTTTGGTTCGCCATTTCTGTTTAGTCCATGCAACTAAGGATCGTTGAGGTTTCTTCATGAGGTATAGCCACCACCAGCTTTCTTATATGCTAATGCTAACATTTGTGCTTTACGAGCAGACCATTGACCAGGCTTTCCACCTTTGCCACCAGCCTTTATTCTTGCAAATATTCTTTTACGCATTGCTGGCTTGGTATAGTTGCCAGCTTCATTTACTGCCATTTTTCTTCTTCTTCATCTTTGAAGCCATAATTTTTTTCTTTAATGCTTCAGGTAAGTTCTTTTGTTTACCACTTAACATTTGATTTTTTGATGGTCTACCCTTTTGTGAACCATATGTTCCTTTTCCCATTGGCATAGTTTATCTCCTTAACAATCCCATTTACGAAGTGATTTATTAATTCTGCTATTGGGATCGTTTGCTGTTTTAGCAGAAGTTAATTTTCTTTTCATACCTCTCATTCTAGCACAAAAACTCTTTCTACGTTTTGCAGACTTTGGACTTTTCTTAGCTTGTTCTCTTGATACTGGTGGTTTAAGATTACCACCTTTGGCATTGTAGGAAGCACGACCTTTTGCATTTAATCCACCCTCAGGGTTCTTACCCTCTTTTCTTTGCCAAGCTGGAGTTGCCATAAGTTAATATCTATTTCCGAAATTTTCTCTTTTTGTTTTTCTTATTCTTGGTAATAAATGATTTAAGGTTTTATTGTATGCTGAGTTTGGTGCAAAACCATCTATTCTATAACTTTTATAAGTATCAAAAAGACCAGACATTCCCATAAAATTTATTACTTCTTGACGTTCTTTTGATCTAGTTCCAGCTACTTTTATTTTTTCTAATTCATTTTTTGTTTCTTTTGTTGATATATCAATATCTTTTTTTTTAGAACTTTTTCTGATAAAAGCATTTAATTTTTTTTTATTAATCATTCTTCTTGCTCCATCATAGGTTGTTGTTGTTGCTGTTGAGCAAGCTGTGCTGTCATTCTAATTATCTCTTCACGACTTGCTTTATCTCTTATGAGGTTATCAGGAACACCAAACTTTCTTGCTAGATGTATAGATGTTTCTTCACTATCTATTAACAAGTTAATCATCTGTGGTCCAAATCTACCACCAACTAATTCTAAGAATCTGTCGACGGAAACAATATCCTGTTGTGCCTGTGCTTGTGCCAATGGAGATACAGACCTTACTTTTACTTCTCTACCATTGATTGTAGGTATCTCAATACGACCTTGTTTTTTGAGTATATGTACAACTCTTTGTAATACTGGTGTTACAAGTTCAGCTTGTAATCGACCGAAAGCAGAACCTATACGTCTTGATAGATCAGCCATTCTTTCAGCAATCTCTGTAGCACTAGCTGGTGTTCTGTTTGGATCACCAAGCATATCATTATACAATGCTCTTTTGATATTATTACGCATATCATTTAACACAAGATCAGCGACATCAAATCTACCAGCAGTTGCTATTGGCTGTAATCCAGCAGAACCAGGCGACTTTGGAATCACAGTACCAGGCACTAATGAAACATTATCAGGATTTATAACTCCATCATCTTCCATCTGATAGATACCTGATATAGCCATCTGTGCATTTTCTAATATAAGTTCAATAGTAAGGTTGGTAGTCTTGATTGCACTGAGGGCATTGATTAATGGACCTCTCCCATAAACCTCCCCAGATGCTTTCGACCAGCGATAAGCTATTATAGGACATGAACCAACACCCTCATACTGTTCATCTAAAATCTTCTGTTTTGTCTCAAGATCAATAACGCAATATTTATGAGCCATAACATTAATTCTAGAATAATCTCTATATACTATTTCTAGTATCTTTCTTTTTTCTTCAGGACTTCTAAGGACTGCTTCTTTTATTTTTTGCGGAATAATAGCTTTTGGATACGCAACCAAAAGCTGTCCACCCCTGATTTGACGTTCTCTATATATGGAGTCAACTCTGTCATCAGGACCGACATCCAAGACAACATGAGGTAATGGAATCGCTGAAAACCTAACAGGATTAACTGCATCACCTTCTTCACATAATAGAACACCAGTTCCAACAGCACAGTCAAGAAACGACTCGTGTACTTCTTGAGCAAAGTTACTGTTCTGTAGAATCTCAAATACATAATCTGTTACTCCTTGCAGTTGAGAATTAACTTCATCTCTTTGTTCTTCAGGTACTTCTGAACCAGCAATAAAGTCAGCCCATCTTGCAAAGTTTGGTACAAGACCTGATTGCAACCTTGATGCAAATTCTTGTACACCGACGACGGCAGTTTCATCAAAGATTTTATCATCTCTTCTTTGACCAGGTGTTTCTGCATAAAAACTTTCTCTTTGTGGAAGAGCATACTCATAACATTCTTCAAACAATGATGTCCAATTATCTCTGAGTGACTTTGCTCTTTCATATCTTCTTAATAAATTATCTACTGGTTTATCAGCACCAGTATTGATTGGTGTAATTGTATTTACTTCAACCATTACATTGGGTCCTTATAATATCCGATACCACCTGATTGTCCTGATATAAGTGATCGACGACCAACTTTTCCAGAGGAAACCTTTTTATTAAACTCTTCTTGTTTCTTTTTCTCTGCTTCTTGTCTTTTCTTTTCTTCAGCCTTTTGCTTTTCGATTTCAGGATCGACTTTGGGTTCAGGCATTACCATTTTAGGACTTTTAAAAAAACACATAATTTTCGATACTCCATTCAAATGATTTTATCCACGCACAAAAATGATACATAGCTAAACCATATATTAATAAAAACACTCTTAACCTAACTACATCCGTGACCACAAGCCAACTCTTCTTTGTTTTGGTCGTCGACGAAAAACATCAAACTCAGGTTTTGCATTAAATGATCGTAGTGGTTTATTGTTTCCAATGATTGATCTACCCTCACCAGCACCCAACATTAGATATTGAAGTGCATCATGTATATGTGAATACATATTCTTATCAGGTTTGTCATCAAATCTTTCACCTGATACTTGTAATCTTCTATATTGGTATCCACCCTCAAAACCTTTTATTAGCTGTCGACAGCGATAGTCAACCATAAATGCTGGTACACCCTCAACCATCTTCATCAATGATTTATTTACAGCTTCTATTCTTAGAGATACATCATTAGATGGTGCTGGTAATGCTCTTAATCCAGCACCTCTAAGTATTTGAAATGGTGTGCTTTCATCTGTTTGCGCCCTGAAGTCACCACTTGGATCACCATATATCAGTGCTTCACAGTTTAAATATTTAGTTGCAATCTCTTCTCTCAACAGTTCAGAGAACCTTACTATACCCATATCAAAAGCAACTATCTCAGCTTGTATTAACCAACGACCTCTTACTTTTTGTGCAAATACCCCAGCTGGAGTAAGTCCAAAGTCTAATCCAATATATACTGGCTGACCATCTGCTACTGGTATTTCTTCTTTTGATACATGAGTATCTCCTACAAACATTGGATATATTGGTTTACCATCAGAAATACTACCAAGTTTATTCATTACATATACATCTATCCAAGACTTTGTTTTACCTTTGACAGTATTCTCATAGTATGTACTCAAAAGGTTTTTTCTATTTTCTGCTTTACTGTTTTCTTTATAGTCGACGACAGTACCATCTTCGTTTTTCTTTTCCAACATTCCTGGTGGCTGTGTAAAGAATAACCAGTTATCAGGTTTGACCAACATCTTTATTTCTTCTTTTGGAATATGATCTGGTACTGGTACTTCACCTGACATAATCGCCCACCAGTGATCTTCCTCAGGTGCATTAGTATCACAGATTATACCTGACCAGCTTGGACCTCCCTCTCTCATAGATGGAAAACGACCAACACGCATTGTACAAGCATCAACAATACTCTTTGGTATTTCTCTTGCTTCGTTTATCCATATACCAGTTAGTTCTAATGACAATAGTTTCTTTACATCTTCAGGTCTATCAAGTGCTAAGAATATAACTTCAAGTTCTATATCACCTTTCATAATATTATGTGTATATGGAACTTCCCATCTAAACTTACCCCATGTATTTTCTGGAAACCAATCTAACCATGTTTTGATTGTCGTTGTCCTAAGTTGTGGATTGGTATTTCTAATAATCGCCCACCTCGATTTACGAATACCCTTTTCGTTTTTTTTCTGTGCCAATGCTCGTCTAAAGACTTCGACACAACACGCCACCGACTTTCCACTTCCAACTGGACCACGCAGTCCTCTAAAAAACGAGTCATCTTTCATAAACTCCTTTAATACTACACCATCAGGTTTGTACTTAAATGTTGTCAATGTTGTTATCTTTACCAGCTTTTATAAGTTGTTCAACTGTAGCTGGACCTATTGTTGCAATTAATTTATCAGCTTCCCTATCAGATTTATGTTCATCAGGTACATACTGTAAATGTATTTTCTTAACAATGGTTCTTAGTAATCGTCTTTCCTCAGGCTTTAGTATGTGTAAAAAACTCATAGTTGTCCTGTTCGTTTTTGATAAAATAAATATCCTAGCCACATTATCACAGCACCAACCAATGTACAGAGAAATATAACACCAGCTATATTCAATATTCTTGCTCTCATTTCTTGTTGTGCATACAACTGTTCTTGTCTTTGTTTTCTTATCTTGGCTTGCATCTTCAATAAATCAGACCATGCATTAGGACCATGCGTTAGATTAATCCAGTTACGCAGTTCTTCTTCCATAGCTTCTGCCTTTTTTTTCGCAGCAAATGCATCCATTGCTTCCTGTTCAACACTTGAACCAGCAAATAATTTTTTAAACAATGGAGGATTCTTTGACATCTTCTCTGCATGGTTGACATCAGAAACAGCACCCATCCATCTTCCAATGTCACCATACATTGACTCCACATCCTTCCCCATCTGGAAGCCTTTTTTTATTAGGTTGAAGGCTGTTGAAGCTGTTGCAAGAGCAGTTACTGGGTCCACAATTATCCTAGCAGTGATCGTATTTGCGACATGATACCAGTAAAACCACTCTTCTGTCGTTTTTTTCTTTTTCTTGAAAGTTCAGTAAGTAGAGTTGGAGTTATCTTTTCTTTAGTAACTAAGTCTAGTTTTGTTTCTTGTGGGTTGTCCAATCTATTTACGACGTCGACATTATTAGATGTAATCTTTTGTTGTGTATTAAACAACTGTGTCTGTGACATATCAGGTGTTGCCTGAAGTAAAGTTTGACGATTTCTTGAACCAACAACTTTTACAGACTTAGGGTCTGTGATAGCTTTAATTCTTGTTTCTTTACCAGCAAGTGTTGATCCAGTGATAGGGTCTTTATAAATTGTACCACCTTTAATAAGTCCACCACTGATTGTAAACTTTGTCGGACTCTTTGGCTTTGGAAGGGGTGGTGACATTTTTACTGGTTGATTAGCTTCAGCTACTTTTCTTGTTGTTTTAGGACCACTAGCTTTTGATACTACTGTCTGTATCTTCTTTGCATTGTCTGCACCTCGTGCTGGAGATTGTGCTTTTGATTTTTCTTTTGCTTTTGCTAATGCTTCTTTTTGACTTTTTACTAAAGCAACTCTTGCTCTTTCTTTAGCTTGTGCTAATGCTTTTTGTGCATTGGCTTTCTCTTGTCTTTCCTGTTCTCTTTGGTCAGACCTAGACTCTTGTGCTGGTCTTGACGATCTATTTTGTTTTTTCTTTTCTTCTTGTTTTGCTTTGTAAACACCTCTTGGTGGCATATCAATTCTCCTTATTTAATACTGTTAAAACAGATTGATTAAATTTATTCTTTTTTATTTCCTGACCCTCAGGTATATCCCAGTTAATAGTTCTTGTTGCTCCTGAATCATCACCAAGCATTAAACCACCAACTGCGTGTAAACCACTGTAGAAGTTTCCTTGACGAATATTATCAAACACATCTCTTTTAAATTGAACACCACCCTCTGCTTTTGCACCAGTAGACTTTAGATTTGGATTGAAGTCATAGATGTCTGTTACCCTATAACCATCTTCTGTCCTCGTTACTCTAAACTCTCCAAGAGTCATCTTGATGTTCATGCCATCACTGTTCTTAAAAAACTCTTTAGCAATTTCAATCGTCGACAAATCATTAAAGTTCTTCAAACCAAAGTAATCATTTAAAGACTTGTAGTTAAAAGATTGTACTGTTCCCACCTCAGCATCACCAAGCTGTTCATCAAGAAAGCTTTGTAAAGTATCAGTAGTCTTTTTACTAAACACTTCTCTTAGCTTGACGTCGTCTCTATCAGCAAATTCAGGTAATAATGAGTTGTATAATGAATCTGTAAATAACTTTAGTGCTTCTCTCATACTTCGCTTATGTAAGAAAAAAATATATTAGACAACGCACAAACCGAACCTTTGTGAAATAAATGCGAGTGAGGGAGGAGTAACAGAGTAGGTGTCGGACTTTTTGACCCCACTACTACTAACTGAGATCAATGTTGACATTTATATTTCCAGCAATCAGGTGCATTTGTTTATCAGGTGCTTTGAATCCAGCTCTATCTAGTATATCCTTACTTGCTTCGAGCTGAACATACTCACTCTTAGCACCTGATGCTAGCTTAACTAGCTTTGCACTAGCCAACGTAGCATTTACTCCCAAGCTTTCTGTTATTCTCTTCATCATATACTCTTGTACATGGGCTAGTCGCAAAGCCTTACTAGCTGTCACTCTCCCACTCTCTCCTTTTGCGTATCCAGCTTCTTGACTAGCTTTCGTTATACTGCAACCTTCTGCTACGAGTGTATCAACTAATACCATTTGTTTCTTGGTCAGATGTCGACGACCATTATCTAAATCTTTACTCATGTCAAACCCCCATATCCCCCTTGTAGGACACAGAATCCTAACCTGTCAAGATACAATTTGTTATCTAGTATTGTAGTTACTACAAACTCAACTGCAAGACGTATCCTTTCAAAACATTTAAGCTAGTCATGTCCTCCTAAGTCTTTGAAACAAAACATACCAAGAGTGATAGATAAACGTCGCAGACACATTGATAAAAAGAAACCACACACACGCACCCAGACATCACGCTGAAGCGTGATGCCGAGAATATGGTTTCTTTTTATTTATAGTTGCTGTTCGCTAGATGAAGCCTTCCAGGCTTGGCGAACAGTAGTCTTGATGATGCGCCCAGCGCAGGTAAATGTATCTGCTTTGGTATATCTATCACGGTATGTTCCGTTACAAAGCCTAAGGAGGGCTAAATGACTAACTTAAATAACTTGAAAGAATACTTAGATTCTAAACTAAATGAAACTACAAGACCAAATAACTTGTATCCAAAATCCAGAATCACACAAGGATTCTGTGATCAACTACAATACCAAATTGATATGAAGAAGAAAGACATATCAGACAGTGATTCCCTTGCTAGACAGATAATGGGAGCCAACATCTCAGACCAAGAAAAAGACGGCAACACCGTCATTCAGTCTGCATCAACCACTGGTGCTGTGGGTTCACCACACTATAACGAATATGAACTTGAGAAACTTCAAGTCAAAATAACTTCAATGGAATCAGAGGTCCAGGACCTTGAACTTATCTTGAAAGACTTTGCAGACTTACACAAAAAAGTGTCAGGTAACAAATGGCTACCTAGACCAAAGAGAAAGTCTATGCAATCCAAGAATCAAAAAGGTACTTCATTCTTCCAAAAACGTTTTGCACAATAACCAACCGAAAGGCTCAGGAGTTAATCTCCTGAGTCTTTTTTTTTTATTTTTGTCGCGATAAATCCACGGGTTTTCTAGTTACAGTGGTAGCCGTCGTCGGCAAAATAATACCTCATGAAAATTGAGAACACTCAAATTTATTATGGTGATTATAGTGTAGTGGTAGCACGATTGATTGTGAATCAATTAGGTTGAGTTCAAATCTCAATAGTCACCCCAAATCATTTAACAAGGAGAAATAAATGGAAAAAGAAATAACACTACATGATTTTGATATCTATATATTGTATTGCAAAGACATGAATGATCTTAACTTTGATACCATGACAATGGAAAGATACATAAGATTATTCAATGCTGGTAAATTTGAAAATATTAAATACATAATCTTGCAAGAATTAGAAGTTGCAAAAGCAATGTGTAGGATGAACGCATCATGAGTAGGATGGGTCAAATCAAATTAGCTGGATGGTTGAGCATACCATTATGTATTGCAATCATATATGTAATACACAGCTTTCCACAAATGTTTCCCTATCATGGCATATGGCAAATCGTTATAGCTGGGGTAGCATTAAATACAATAGTTCATTTAACAATAACAATTCCAAGATGGGAGAAAGACAATGAGCAAAGCAGACAAGATTGTTCAAATCATAATCAATAAGATTGAAGAAGGCATTGACAACAAATGGCAAATGCCCTGGCATAATCGAGACTTTAGATTTCCAATCAACACTGATGGCTATGAGTATCAAGGGTTGAATTGCTTTTGGCTTTGGATGGTCAAAGATATGCGAGGTTATACTAGCAATCAATGGGGTACATACAATCAATGGAAGAAACTTGGTGGTGATCTTGGTGGTCAATCAGCAATTGCATACAACCAATACATACTGCAACCAAACATAAAGATTGACGACGACAATCCAGAAAACAGTTACAAGTATTTCAAATCATGGGCTGTATTCAATCGTGATCAAGTCAAAGGTTTGCCAAAGCTGGAATCAGAACAATCATTCGTAACAAAAGAAATGATTACTAACAAGACAATCAAACAGCAATGCATCAACTGGTTCGCAAACATACCAGCAACAATTCATACTGGTCACAATAAAGCCTGTTATGTTCCATCAAAAGATGAAATCCGTATGCCTGACTTTGATACATTCAGAACAGACATTGATTACTATTCTGTACTAGCACATGAGATTATACATTGGACAGGTGCGGACCAAAGACTAAACAGAAAGCTATCACAAGAAAGACAATCATATGCTTTCGAAGAATTGGTTGCTGAACTTGGCAGTGCATTGATCGCTGCAAATCTCAAGATTCAATCTAAACCAACAGACAATACAACTGCTTACCTCAAAGGTTGGTTACAAGCAGTCAAAAAGAAACCAAAGACACTATGGGATGCAATGTCTTTGGCTAAAAACGCAGTCTTTTTTCTTAACAAATATCAGGAATCATCTAAGAAAAAGGTTGCATAACCTATTGCGTTCATGCAATAATATATAACACTTTGATAAATATAGAGGAGAATAACGAATGAATTTATCAAATAGCGAAGCCATGACGGCTGACAATATCTTAAATCAAATAGCAAACAAGGTTGTTGACTCAATGAAAACTGAGTTTGGTGACTCACCTATCGAATGTCTTAGGTTTATTCAAAGTCTAAGAGACAGAGGTATTGAGATTACAAACTCAAGTCCAATCGGTGTGTTTGAAGTTGAATGTAACAATATACTTGATGCTCTTGCTGAAGAAGCTGAAGCAAAAGCAATCATGGCAAATAAAGATGGAGGTTACTAATGGGTAAGGTCGTCGACATAGGTGCTAAAGAAACCTTAAAAGAAATATCTGTAAGTCTTAATTGTAGGATCAAACTCAAGATATATCTTACAAGAGATAAGACTACACCAGGCTTTTACAAATTAGCTGAGAATGAGTTAGTCAATATCAACAGACTCATTGAGGATTACATGAAAGGTAATATGTATGAGGTCCAGCAGTTTCATTGGTATGTAGATCAGGAGGAAGTCAATGGCTAAAAATACACCGACTGAAATACTTGACAATATCAAAAAACTATTAGTCAAAGATATAATAAATCTTTGGGATACAGCGAATATAAATAATAGTGCAGACAAAGGAATAGCACCAGCTGTGAGAAATCTCGAGTTTGATATTAAATTAAAACTTCTAACTAAAATAGTAGATATGGAGGTGAGTGATGGTTAACTATACTAAACAAAGCGACATCAAAATTGAAGTCGTATGGGGTATGGATAACAACGATACCAGCGAATATTATTTCGAAAGTGAAAAAGAAATGACTGCTTTTGTTGATGGAATCAATGAAGCAGTAGGCTGGCATGATTGTGTTGTATGTGGTGATGGCTATGAATATTCATCAGCAGAAGAATACTTAAAGGAGATGGATGATGAATAAAGATAAACCAGCTACTGTATATTATATCCCAGCTACAAGATTTCTTGGTATTCAATTAGATTTTGCATCTAAATTGATGGAAGAAAAATATGGTTTAACTTGTTTAGAAAAAACAGAATGTGGACATTATAAATATACAGACATTCATCAAGATATATTTAATGAAATCTATGATGATGTTGAAAGTATTTTAGAAAAAAATAATGTCTATAAAAAAGATTCTCAATGTCCATAAAATGTAGGATACCTATGGTGGTACTACCATTGAGATACACAACCAACACGGCTAACCCAAACAAGCCGTGTGGTTGTGTTCATTGCGTTAATGCAGTAAGGTGTGATTATGAATAGTTATATAGTTGAATTGATAAGAATATCTAGGAAGATAGATATATCTTTGATACAAGCATGGAAACACTCAGGCATTGATATGTCTACATATTATCGTGCAATCAATGGTGCTGAGTTGAAACACGCAACAGCTTTAAAGGTTGAAGATGCACTTTACTCATTACAAAAAGCCAGTAAAAATAACAGAAAACTGGCAAAGAATTATAAGCGATTTAAAAAAATATCGAAATAAAAAAGGTATGAGCCAAGAAGCGTTGGCTGGTGAAATGGGTATCGAACCAAGTCTAATGCAGAAGTGGGAAACATTTAAGAGAGTGCCATCAGGATTTATGTTTAGTTGCTGGCTTGATGCGCTTGAATTAGGAATAACAATTCAAACTATTGGAGGTGCGAATGTCAAACGAAAAGAACAAAGGAAGTTACCATGAAAGATGGTGGGTAAATCTTTTCAATAGCTGGGGATGGAGTGCAAAACGACAGCCATTATCAGGTGCATTAAAAGATTATCCAAGTGATATTGATTTAAGTGTCAAGATATTTGGAGATGGTAATTACATAACATCAATACAATTATTATGTGAAAGCAAATACAGACATAATGGTTTTGCTTTGATCTCAAAATATCTTGGGAAAAAAAATAATAATTATGATAACGATTTACTTTTGTTGAAGCAAAAGAATGGTGAAGCATTTATGTGTTTCAATGTAAAGAATACAAAAGTATTACACCTGGTCAGATTTCAAACAGAGGAGAATGAAAATTGAGAGATACTTATAATGGTCTTACAAATAATTTTATTGAAGAACTTGAAGAGTTCTTGAATGAAAAGTTTGATGGCGAATGGGAAATGAACTTTCAAGTAGATGGTAGAGCAATCGATATAAGACTATTGATGTCACCAGAAGAAAGAGTCGTCGTCAAAAAAGGAAATATAATTCAATTATTTCCTAAATAAAAAACCCTCATGGAGAGGGGATACAATCCATGAGGGAATATTTAGTAGAGGATAACGAATAATCTATATGTACCAATACAAACCATACAATGTCAAGAGGTAAACGATATGAGTTTCAAAAGAGTCTCAGCAGTTATGGATATTGAACTATCAGATGGTCTCGCAAAGTGGGTACTTGTAACACTTGCACATCATGAAAACAGCAATACTGGACACTGCTTTCCATCAATAGATAGGCTGGTAAAGCTAACTGGTCTATCAAGAAGTACAGTAATCAGATGTTTGAAAAAGCTGGTTGATCTAAGGTTAATACACAAACATCCTGATCGTGGTAAGTCTAATCATTACGAATTTCTTTTTGAATACAAAGTCATCAGAAAGAACCAGTGTCAGAGTGACACTACACCAGTATCAGACAGACACCCTAATAGAGAAGTAATAAAGAAAGTCGTCGATACAGAACAGCAGAAAGATGTATGGAAACAATGGATGCCATCTGATGCTGAGAAAGAAATCCTTAACAATGAATTTGGAGAGATAGATCATGCCAAAGAAATTATCAAGTATAAAAAATATTATGCCACCTCAACAATCGCAGTACCATTCAAGCACTATAGAAGCTGGTGTCAAAGAGTCGCAGAGTTTGCTGGAGTTAACAGAGAGGGAAAAGAAGTATTACCTAGCGTGCAAACTGGAAGAAGGAAATCCAATAGAAGTAGACAAAGAAGTTCGCTTGTCAGTGTTATTAGAACTATCAGGAATGATTGATATTAAAGAGTCTTATCAAGATGGTAAGATATCAGTTAACAGGATAGTCATACATTCAGATGACAAAGAGAAGTTACACCGTGCTTTGAAAATATCAAAAGGTTATTGTACTACACTTGAGGATGATGACTTGTTAGCCAGGCTTACGATTATGTTTTCAATGATGAACAAACAAAACTTTGATGAAGAAGATTTAGAATTGAAGATACGTTCTCTTGTTCAGCAGATAAATCATGTAGATAAAATACCAGCAGATATAATGATAAAGTGTATTGACTACATGACAAAGTACAAAGAGTGGTATCCTTCATACGCAGACATCTATAAATTCTGCGGTGATAAGTTTATGCTAAGAAAAAAGCTAACCAATGCCTTGCATGAACGCATTAAATACTTGCAATAAGTAACGAATAGTAGTAAATTGTAACTCATTTGTAGGTAAAAAAATAGGTATTTAATAACCTACGAATTTAAATAGTAGAGGAGATAATATGAACCGAAAAGGTACTATCGGTGGCTCAGACGTCGCCAAATTACAAGACCCCAATAACTGGTTTGAAATGTGGGAGATCAAGACTGGTCGTAAGCAGTCACCTGATCTTTCAGATGTATTACCAGTAGCTATGGGTGCAACAACTGAAGCATTGAATCATGCTTGGTTTAGAAAACATATGACAGGTGGCAATGAAGAAATGATGCACAGTATATTCTATGAAGAACGTACTGAGTATTGGCAACCAAAAAAAGTAGATCAGACTTTATCATTGCAGCTTTTTGATGATCCTGATGTTATCGTTGCTAACATTGATTGCATCTATGCTTCCAATGATGAAAGTAATTTTGATACTTACTTAGTTGAGTTCAAACATACTCATGCAAATAACAGATTAGATAATGTATGCAGTGACTATATGCCACAGATACAATTCTATCTTAATGTAGCTAAGATTGAGAAAGCATATCTATCTGTATTGTTTGGTAACAACAGACATGAAGTTTGCTGGATAGGTAGGAGTAGAGAATACTTTGATAAGACTATGATCAATGTCAAAAACTTTTGGGCTTATGTCAGAGATGATACACCACCACCAATGGAACAAGTTGCAATCAAAGAAGTATCTGTTGATAAAGTTATTGTCGACGGCTTGATTGCTAGAGATGTAAGTAAAAGTAATTCATTTACATCAAGTGCAGACACATATGTAAATACATTAGTATCAGCAAAAGCAAATGCAGATGCAAAGAAATCACTTCTTGAAGAGTTGAAAGATACAGATAGAGAAGTTTACAATGACCAGGTGAGAGTTTACAGAACTAAGAGTGGTCGGAGAATTGCTCTCCAAAACAAACTGGATGTAGCATGAGGAAACAAATGCTACACCCAATCATATTTTCAAAATCATTTCATGGGAGAAATTATAATGAATGATAAAAAACCTAATATAACACAACCAAAAAAGCAACAGACAATTGCTCCAAAAAATATTGATGAAGCAATGTTGTTATTTCAACAAGACAATATTACTGCAAGCAAGACTACTAGAAATCCGTTCTTCAAGAACACATATGCTAGTCTTGAAGAAGTGATGAAGGCTTGTGATCATGGTAACAAATATGGAATACTGTATGGTTATCAATCAAGAGTTACAGAAACTGGTAATCTAATTATCATTGCTACTGCTACTCATGTTCCTAGTGGCACAAGCAAAGAACTACCAGTTCCATGTCTTGTACCCAACTTGCATGATCCTCAAAAGCTGGGGTCAGCTATCACATATGCAAAGCGATATGCTCTGCAAGCATTGTTTGCATTGCCATCACAAGATGACGACGGCAACAAAGCAAATGGTATTACTGTACCAACT
>VTLG01003616.1_pt1 | contig 21526 bp, 31 predicted proteins | sample 4694571 | NCBI WGS metagenome assembly VTLG01 (sample SAMN12604809, study PRJNA352737) | marine metagenome | biome: ENVO:00000447; feature: ENVO:00000209|ENVO:00000569|ENVO:01000036; material: ENVO:00002151; isolation source: viral sequences binned using virsorter ... | reverse complement strand
TTATTATCCCTGAGATTTTTACGCCTTATGTCATTGAACAGACCACTCAGCGAGATTCATTTCTTGCAAGCGGTGTGGTCGCACCAATGGCAGAGCTAAATGCAACAGAGGGTGGTGATTTCGTTAATGTGCCTTTTTTCTCCGCAAACTTAAGTGGCGATTTTGAGGTTCTTTCTGATTCTTCTTCATTGACTCCCGGCAAGATTTCTACCGATAAACAAATTGGAGTTATCTTACATCGTGGTCGTGCGTTTGAATCAAGAGATTTAGCTGCACTTGCAGCTGGTTCAGACCCAATGGCAGCAATCGGTCAAAAGATCGGTGCTTACATTGCAAACCAAAGACAAAAAGATTTACTTGCTTGTCTTGATGGGGTATTTGGTTCTGTTAATACAACAGACTCTAATGCTGCATTTTTTGGTCTTACTATTGATGGTGGTTCTGGTGATACACCAACTACTTTGTCTCCTAGACACGTTGCAAAAGCAAGATCAATTCTTGGCGATCAAGGCGACAAACTAACTGCAGTTTGTATGCACAGCAAAGTTTACTATGATCTTGTTGAAAGAAAAATGGTTGACTATGTTCTTGCATCTGACGGAAACGGCGGTTCTGCAACAGCAAGTGGTGGTACTATAACCCCTGCATATGCTGGTGGAAACGATACAGTTCCGACATACTGCGGACTAAGAGTAATTGTTTCTGATGATGTTTCTACTACTGGTAGTGGTTCTTCAACAGAGTACAGTACATATTTCTTTACTGCTGGCGCAGTAGCAAGTGGCGAACAAGCTGGTCTATCAACAGAAACAGACAGAGACATTCTGGCTAAATCTGATGCTATGGCTATTGATCTTCACTATACATATCACCCTGTTGGTTCAAAATGGGCAGTTACAACTGTTAACCCAAACAGAACACAACTTGCAACTGTAGGCAACTGGTCGAAGGTCTATGAAACAAAGAACATTGGTATCGTAAGAGCTACCAACGTATCCACTCAAGACTAAAGGTAATTAAATCATGCCAAGTTTATTCGAGGTTACTGCTGGTAAATTAACTGGACCAACAAAAGGCGGTACAGTTACACAAGCAACTAGCAAATCTACAGGTGTCACTCTTAATACAGAGTCAGGTCAGATTACTATGAACAACGCAGCTTTGGCTGCTGCTGCAGAAGTATCATTTACAGTTACCAATAGTGAAATTGCTGCAACTGATGTTGTAGTAGTTAACCATGGTTCTGCTGGTACTGCTGGCAGTTATCTAGTAGCTGCAAACACTATTGCTGCTGGTTCTTTTGCAATCACAGTTTCTAATGTTTCTGCTGGTTCATTAAGTGAAGCCATTGTTATTAACTTTGTTGCACTCAAAGGTGCTTCAAGTTAATGGGAATGTTCGCTTTTAAGCGTATGAGAGAGCAAGAGGCTACCAAAGCGGTAGTCTCTGTTCCCTCTAAAAAAAATAAATCCAAAGTAAAAGAAAATGGCAATCACAATCGACGCAACAGTAGGGGGAGCATCAGCAAACAGCTACATAACTCTGTCTGACGCAAACGGTATAGTAGAAGGCCTTATTGCAGATGATGATGTTACTGCTTGGGATAGTGCTACAGATGATAATAAAAATAGAGCCTTATATACTGCAGCGGTAAGAGTTGACCGTGAGAGATTTTTAGGAGCAAGAGTAACTAATACACAAGCATTGCAGTGGCCAAGACAAGGTGTAAGAAAACCAGACACATACATAAATACATATTCAATAGGCTTTCCATTTCGCATTTCAACAGATTATTTTTCAGAAACAGAAATACCAGAACAAGTACAAAAAGCACAAGTAATATTAGCTGTTTACTTGAATAACAACCGAGATGGTTTAGGATTAAGTGGTCTTGAAGATTTTAAGAATGTAAAAATTGGTAATCTTGACGCAACACCGAATTTTTATGGTTCGGTAGGTGCTGATAGAGTACCACCACTATTCGAAAGATATTTTACAGGCTTACGAATAAGTGGACCCGGCAACATAGCTATCAAAAGGAGTTAAAAATGAGCTATTACCCAGCAGCAGTTATTATTAACGACACTAGCGCAGTAACAGGCAGATTTGGTTGTGTACAAGCACTAAAGGATTCTGCGATTGCAACTTTAGTGGCAGAGAACATAACTGGCGATTTAACAAGTATTGATTTGAAATCAAACTGTAAGATTGAAGGAGTCATTACAAGTATTACTCTTTCAAGTGGTACAGTAATCGCATATCGTTTGTAATGGGAATATCCTCTGGACTTAAAAAAGCAGCATCAAAAGTTGTTAATAAATTTGGTGGAAGTATAACTTACAGAAGAATAACCACAGGAATTTATAATCCATCAACTGGTACTATTAGCGAAACAAAAACAGATTCCACAATTAAAGGAGTTCTTGATGGGGTAACAAATGCAGAGGTAAATGATTTAATTACACAACAAGATAAAAAATTAACTATTGCTGCAAAAGATATAACATTTACACCTACAAATAAAGATCGTGTTGTAATTGCTGGTGTTGAATATAGAGTGATTGCTATAAATACAAGTGAACTTGATAACACTACTATAACTTTTGATGTATTTTTAAGATGACAAGACAAATAAGAGTAGACCAGATTGATGATGTTTTTAAAGATGCAGTACAACAGCTTGTAAAAAAAACAACATTACAATGGACAACTCTGTCTAAAAAAGCAACTCCTGTAGGTGAAACTGGTAATCTAAGGAATGGTTGGAAAACTAATATACAAAAATTTAGAGGCACTATAATAAATAATGTTGAATATGCAGAACCAGTTATTTTTGGCACATCATTACCTCCTAGTTGGGGAGGTAGATTTAGAACAAGTCCAAAAAATAATACAATTAAAGGTTTTCCTATATTACAAGCAAAGCAACTTACAGTAATATATATTCCTAATGAGTTAAAAAAAATTATTAGGAGAGGATAATGGCAGCAGTAGATTTAAACACAGTAAGAAAAACTATTGAATCAAGATTAAATGATGAATTTCGCATAGGTCCAACTATACCTCTTGTATTTAATAACGTGCCTTTTGATGATTCTTCTGCAGACCAATATATACAATGTATAACAAGTTTTGGTGCTAGTGAATATTTAACACAAGAGGCTCCAAACTCAAGTACAACCGGAACTAATTTAATTGTTGGTCTTTGTCTTTTTAATATTTTTACAAAGCAAGGTATCGGCGCTGGTAATAATTTTGCTATATGTAAAAGATTAAGAAATTTATTTAACAGAATTACTGTTTCAGATGTAAGATTTGACGCCCCTGAAGGACCTTCAATTTTACAATCAAGCCCTGAAGGAAGATTTCAAACACAAATAAGTATTACATTTGAAATATATGAAGCACTAACACCATAATTAAAATTATGGAAAAAAATAAGAAAGCTGTAAAAAAACCAAAAAAAGGTTAAACTGGTTGTAAATCTTTCTTTTAATTGTTATGGCTGCTGTAAAAGGTGATGTTGGGCAAGTCAAATTTGATGATGGTGGCTCTTCAGTTAACCCTGTTCTTGGTACAAGATCATGGACAATGTCAATTACCAAAGACACACAAGAAACTACTGTACAAGGCGACACCTTTAAAAAATTTATTGGTGGTCTAATCGAAGGCGAGGGTACTGCTGAATTAGTTTATGACAACGCTGCATCTGGTGAAACTGCAACTTTTGTTGATGGTGTATTAACTACAGGTGATGCTGGAACAGCAGCTTTTGAATTATTCCCTGATAGTGCAAGTGGTTCAGCAAAAATAAGTTTTGTTGGTTTAATTACAAGCTTTGAACAAAGTTCAGCAATGGGTGATGTAAACACTATTAGCATTACATTTAAACCAAGCGGTACTATAACTTCAGCTATTTAATTAATTTATGCCAACAGAAAGAACCGCAGACGTTTTACTTGGAGCCTTTAAAGATGAAATGGTTTCAAGACGTAAATTTGATGTTAAGGATAAAAATGAAAAAGTCATTATGACTTTGTATTTTAAACCTATAACAAGATATGCAAGGGTAAGGGCACAACAATTAGCTGGTTCAGATGATGCTCTTATTATTTCAACACAACTGTTATGCCAGATGGCAGAAAAAGAAGATGGTACGCCAGCTTTTGATATGTCAGATGCAGCGATTTTACAAAGATCATTACCAGAAAAGGTTTTAAATGATCTTGAATTATTTTTAAATAATATACAACTAGATATTGATACAGCAAAAAAAGAATAAAGGGGGATAACTGGTTAAGGTTTGAGTTTTTCCTAGCAACAGAACTTGGCAAGACAGTAGAAGAACTTAGAAAAAGTTTGTCTGAAGTTGAGCTTATATATTGGGCTGGTTATTATGAAATAAAATATGACGAAGAAAAAAAAGCTATATTACGCCAAAAACAATATTCAAGGTAATATATAAGAAAGTATTTTTTTATTTGTGGCAGAAGCAGTTGTTACCTTAAGAGTTGATGCCACTAACGCTACAACTGCATTGCGAAACGTACAGAATCAAACAAATAAATTATCAAACGCATCAAGAGGTACAACAAAAGCTTTACATGGAACATCTACTGCAGCAAAAGGATTAGGTGCAGCATTAGCAACTTCACTCGGACCTATTGTTTCTATTGCTGGTGCATTTGCTGTGTTGAATAACAGTATAGGTACATTTTTAGCAAGAGATAGAGATATTAAAATACTAGAACAAGGTTTAAAAAATCTTGGTGCTGGTGCAACTTCCTTACAAGAATTACAAGAGGTTGCAGATAGATTTGGAAAAACAACTTTATTTAATGAAGAAGATTTTACAAGAGGTTTTAACTTATTAACCAGTTTTAGAAATATTGGAGTTGATGCTTATGAACGAGTTGCTCAATCTGCAGCAGATATTGCACAGGTAAACCAAGTTGATGTTAGTACTTCATTTATGCAACTTGCTAAAGCATTACAAGACCCTGAAAGAAACCTATCAAACTTAAATCGTTCTGGTATTGCTTTTTCAAAGCAACAAACAGAAGTAATAAAACAGTTGATGAAAACAAATAAAGTAGCTGAAGCACATGCAATGATTCTAGATATTGTAGATGAAAGTTATAACCAATTAGCACAAGCTGCCGCTGGTGGTTTTGCTGGATCAGTTGATACTTTGGGCGAATCATTTAGAGATTTTAGTGAAACGTTAGGCAAGTTACTTGTACCAGTAATCCAACCAGTTGTAGAAGGCCTTACAAGTTTATTAAATTTTTTAAATACAGAAGGTGGTCAAGCCACCATGATTATTATTGGTTTAACTGGTGCAGCAAAAACACTTTCATTAACATTACCATTATTAAGTGCAGCTATGTTAAAAGTGGCAGCAGCTGGTGGGGTATTAACTATTGCTTTAAATGCAATACCTTTTGTAGCTTTAGCAACAGGTGCGGGGTTACTTACAACTGCAATAATAAAAACAAAAAATAAACAAAAAGAATTAAATGATGCAATTAAAGATGGAGCAAGTGATGATATAGCAAAAGCTTTAAAACAACAAAGAGACGAATATGAAAAAATTGACAAAAGATTACAAAAAACTACTGGCAGATCAAAAAAAGCATTAGAAACAAAATTAAAAGATATACAAGCAAACATAACTGCACTAGAAGGTAGAAACAAAGTTTTAGAAAAAGAAAATGAAATTACAGAAGCAAAGAAAAAACAAAATGAAGAAAATAAAAAAGCAGAAGAATCTTTAAAAAAACAACAGGAAGAGACAGACAAATTAAAAGATAAAATGACAGAAGTAGGTGAAGAGATTGAAAGCAGTATAAAAAGAAATTTAAGAGAATCTATTACTGGTGCACAATCGTTTGGACAAGCAATGACTAATGTATTAAATAAAATAAGAGATAAAATTATTGACGCTCAAATTGACAAATTAATTGGAAATTTTGGTGAAAACTTTGGCAAAGGAGCATCTAAACAAGGAGGCAAAGGACTTGGAGGATTTATAGGTGGCATCTTAGGCGGTCTATTTGCTGACGGTGGTAGACCACCAGTAGGCAAAGCATCTATAGTAGGGGAAAGAGGACCTGAGTTGTTTGTGCCAAAAGTTGCTGGTACAATTATTCCTAATAACAAACTAGGAGGAGGTGACAGTACTACAAATATAGTTAACGTATCAGTTGATGCGTCTGGTTCTTCAGTAGCTGGAAACAGCCCAGATGCACAGCAATTAGGTGCTGTTATTGGTGCTGCTGTACAGGCACAATTAATTAAAGAAAAACGCAGTGGAGGTTTATTAGCAAGATAATGGCAACATTTCCAAACTTTACACCGATTTACGGTTCTACAAAAACAATAAACACAAAAGCTGTAGTTGTTAATCTGGGTGATGGCTACCAGCACCGCACTCTTTTTGGCTTGCCGCAAAATCAAAGTCCTATGACCTTAGATTTGACATTTAGTGTCAGTGAGAGTGAATCTGACACCATATTTTCTTTTCTTAATGATAGAGATATAGATCAAGCAGCCTTTGACTATACTCCAACAGATGAAGCAAGTTCTTTAAAATTTGTTTGCACTAAAAAAACAAAATCAATTCCATATAACAATAGAGCTATAGTGAATCTAACTTTTGTACAAGTTTTTGAACCATAATGGCTATACCAACATCTGAACTACAAAATATAAATCCAAGTGGAATTCTTGATTTATTTATTATTGAATTAAATGTTTTATTGCATGGTAAAAATGAAACTTTTAGATTTCACTCTGGAACTAATCAGTTAAATACAAGTATTGTTTGGCAAGGCGATCAATATGACAAATTTCCTATACAGGCAGAGGGCTTTGAATATTCTGGCACTGGTTCGCTGCCAAGACCTACTCTAACTGTTTCAAATGTTTTTGGTTTTGTTTCTGCTTTGATTATTGATACAAACAATGTAACTGCAAAAAATGATTTACAAGGTGCAAAATTTACAAGACGAAGAGTTCTTGCAAGTAGTTTAGATGATGTAAACTTTCTCTCTGGTTCAAATCCTTTTGGTACTCCAAATGCAAATGAACTCCCCCAAGAAATATATTTTATTGATAGAAAAACAGTTGAAAACAGAGAGTTTGTGCAGTTTGAATGTGTATCAGTTCTTGATTTGCAAGGCATAAGAGTTCCAAAAAGACAGATAACACGAAAAGATTTTGACGGTGTTGGTACTTTTATAAATACATGACTTGGAAAACTGACGCTGAAAAACACGCTTTTGATTCTCTACCAAATGAGTCCTGTGGGTTGTTGGCGATTATTAAAGGAGAAAAAAAATACTGGCCTTGTAAAAACATTGCAGAGACTTTACAAGAATATTTTATTATTGACCCTGATGACTGGGCTGATTGTGAGGATAATGGAGAGATAATTGGAATTGTACATTCACACCCTACTGGTTCTATTTTTCCATCAGATAATGACAAAGCTAGTTGTGAATTTTTAGACCTTGAATGGTTTATTTTTAGTCCTGTCATGAAAGATTGGTATTCATTTAAACCGTCTGGTTGGAAACCACCATCATTAATTGGACGAAGTTTCGTATGGTCTGTTCATGACTGCTGGTCTATTGTGACAGATTATTTTAAAGAAAATAAAAATATTGAAATACCTTATTGGGATAGGCCAAAAAAAATAAAAGATTTTATAGAAAATCCACAGTTTGAATATGCTTTACCAAAACTAAATTTTAAAAAACAAGAAAATATAGACGATATACAAAAAGATGATGTTTTGCTCTTTCAATCGGTGACAGGTAATTTAGATCATGTAGCTCTTTATGTTGGTGATAATATGATATTAAATCATAATATACATAAATTGTCTTGCAAAGAGCCTTTGGATATGGCTTACCTACAAAATCTTAGAGGAGTTTATAGGTATGAGCCTTAGAAAAATAAAAGTTTATGGAAAGCTTAGAAAGTTTTTAGGTGAGTCATCTTTTGAGGCTGATGTTGATACACCATCACAAGCAATAAAATTTTTGCTTTGTAATTTTCCAGAAGTTGAAAGTCATATGGCAACTCAGTTTTACAAAATAAAAATGGGTAACCAAGATATTCCACTTGATTTGATGCACTTAAAAGGTGAAGAAGATATTAAAATTATTCCTGTAGCATCTGGATCATTGCCTGCTGTTGGTGCTATTTTTTCAGGTATTGCTTCAGGGGCTGCGGTTGCAGCAACTGCCGTTTCTGCTATTCCTGTTGTAGGTGGAGTTGTTGGAGGGGTCTTGGGTGTTGGAGCTCAAGTGATTGGTGCTGTCGGTGCGGCTGCTAGTGTTGTTGGAGCCTTGCCTGTTGTTGGAGGCATTGCAAGTTCTGTAGTCACAAGTGTTGCAATAGAAGGAGTGACTTCTTTGTTAACACCTACGCCGTCAGTCCCCACAAGTTCTGCTTCAGATGCTTTTTCACAAAATGATCCTCAAATGCAAGCTAGTAACTTTGCTTTTAGTGGAATTGCAAACGTCAGCAGAAGTGGAGTAGCGGTTCCGATAATATATGGAGAAAGGTTTGTAGGAAGTGTGATTGTTTCAAATGGTGTTGATACTGTTCAAGTAGATGGTACAGCCTAATGCCAATTCCAAGTTTTAATGAAAACCAAAGAATAACTGACCCAAAACTACCAAGAGATCAGCTTGGAAGTATTCAACGTCAAACAGTTGTTCATGTGCTGGGCGAAGGACAGATTTCTGGATTTCCTTCAGCTTCAGGGGTTCATGGTTCAACAGAATATACAAATGGCAGTCTCAAAGACGTATTTCTAAATGGAACACAAGTTTTACAGCAATCGGCAAGTAATACAAATCCAGCTTCAAGTGATTTTAATTTTTCTGATGTTCATTTTGAATCAAGGTTGGGAACAGCAAACCAAACACATATTGCTGGTATTTCGGATATTGAAACAGAAAATACTGTTGGAGTTGCAGTTACTAATGGTTCACCAGTAAGCAGAGATATTTCTTCTGCCTTTTCAAATATTAATGCTGTAAGAGTAACTATTGGTTTTAATGCCTTACAAAAATTTGAGGATAATGGTGATATTTCTGGTACATCAGTTGATATAAGAATACAGATTATACAAAATAACGGAACTACAACCACACCGATTGACGATAGAATCACAGGAAAGTCAGCTAGTGCATATTTTAGAGATTACAGAGTTAATATTCCATCTGGTTTTTCTTTCCCTATAACAGTAAGAGTTATAAGAGACACCGCAGATAGTAGTGTAACTACCTTGCAAAATGGCACAGTATTTTCTTCTTTTACAACAATAATTGACAAGCAAAACGCATATCCAAACACCGCACATGTTGCTTTAAGAGTAGATGCTGAACAGTTCCCACAGATGCCTAGAGCTATGTTTAGGGTTCGTGGTGTAAAGATAAAAATACCTCATAATGCAACTCCGAGGTCAGATGGTAGTTTAACTTTCAGCGGAGTTTTTAATGGCACTTTAAAAACTGCAAAAGAATACTGTAATTGTCCAGCTTGGGTGCTTTATGATCTTTTAACTAATGAAAGATATGGATTTGGCGATCATATATCAGAAAGTCAACTTGATAAATTTGCTTTTTACTCTGCCTCTGTATATAACAATGAATTGATTTCAGACAATGAGGGAGGCACTCAGCCACGTTTTAGTTGTAACGCAGTTATTCAAAATCAACAGGACGCATACAAGCTGGTAGGAGAGCTTTGTAGTGTGATGAGGGTACAAGCATACTATCAAGCTGGCTCGATAACTATAACTCAAGATAGACCAACAGACCCTAGCTATCTTTTTACCCTTGCAAATGTTTTGCCTGATGGTTTTAGTTACACAAACACTTCTAAACGTATCAAATACACAGTTATCAATGTGCAGTTTTTTGATATGGAGACTCAAGAGTTTGATTATGAAACTGTAGAAGATACGTCATTACAGGCTAAATTTGGATTTGTTGTTAAAAATATTAGGGCATTTGCAGTTACTTCTAGGGGAATGGCTCACAGGCTCGGTAAGTGGTTTTTGTACACACAGGCAAATGAAGGTGAAGTTGTTACATTTACTACAACTCTTGAGGCTGGTACTTTAGTAAGAGTTGGTGCTGTAATAAAAATTGCTGACCCTGTGAGGGCTGGGGTAAGAAGAGGAGGTCGTATAAGTAGTGCAACAACAAAAAAAATAGTTGTAGATGATGCGACTGCGGCAACAGATTTAGATGCAAACAATAATCCTGTATTATCAGTAGTTTTACCTGATGGTACAGTTGAAAGTAAAACTGTTTCTAGTATCTCAGGAGCAGAGATTAATCTTTCAAGTGATTTAAGTGTTGCACCAAATTCAAACTCTGTATGGATTTTGGAAAATAATACTGTTGAGACTCAATTATTTAGAGTTGTTGGTGTTACAGAAGTTAGTTCTTTAACATATCAAATTACTGCTGTATTTCATAACACTGGCAAATATTCATTTGTCGAAGATGGAACAACTTTGCCAAGTCGTACAATAACAACACTTACCGACAAAAAATCAGCACCATCAAATTTATTAGCAAGTGAAAATATTGTTGTTGTAAATAATAGAGCTATAAGTAAGGTGTTTGTTAATTGGCAAGCAGTTGCTGGAGTTCAAGAATATCGTGTTCAATACAGATTTAATAATGGAAACTTTACAACTTCAACTGTAAGCAAAACAGATTTTGAAATTTTTAACAGTGAACAAGGAACCTACGAAATAAGAGTTTTTAGTTATAACGCACTTAGACAACCATCAGCTAATCCCTCTACAGTTTCGATTGCTACTGTAGGCAAAACTGCACCACCAGCTAATGTTCAGAATTTAAGAATTGAACCAATAAGTCCAAAGCTTATTCGTCTTAGATGGAATGCATCAGTAGATACAGATGTTATTCATGGTGGTTTTTGTAGAGTAAGACATTCTCCAAAAACAGATGGTTCCGGTACATTTCAAAATGCAACTGATATTGATAAATTAGCTGGAAACAGCACACAGATTACCGTGCCATATATTGAGGGTGAATATTTAGTTCGCTTTGAAGATGACACTGGGAATCTTAGTACAAGTTCAGCTTCAATAATTATTGATTTGCCAGATGCTTTAGGTGCTTTAACAGTACAAACAAGAAGAGAAGATAATGATTCGCCAAAGTTTCAAGGAAACAAAACTAACCTTACATTTGATTCAAGTACTAATTCAATTAAGCTTACAAATCCAGCAACAAATGCAACAGGCGAATATAATTTTAATGAAGTTTTAGATTTAGGAGCTGTATTTAGTCTTGATTTAAAACGTCATGTATTGTCAGAGGGTTTTTATTCTGGTTCTTTGTTTGATTCAAGAACAGCTTTAATTGATACATGGACAGATTTTGATGGTGCAACTGCAACGTCAGTTAATTGCGAGGTTTTAGTGGCTGTCACACAAGATAATCCATCATCTGGATCTCCAACATTTACAGCTTTTCAAACATTTGTAAATGGTACATATAAAGGTAGAGGTTTTAAATTCAAGGCAGTATTAACATCAACTGACCCAGCCCAAAATATTCATATAAGTGAATTAGGTTATACTGCAACATTCCAAAGAAGAACGGAACAAAGTGCAACAGCGATTGCATCAGGTAGTGGTGTTAAGAATATTACGTTTTCGAACGCATTTTTTACAGGCACTTCCGCTTTGCTAGGAGCAAACAGCAACTTGCCATCAATAGGAATTACAGCGACTGATAATATATCTAGCGGTGATTATTTCCAAGTTACAAATATCTCTTCGACTGGTTTCTCAGTGCATTTCAAAGACTCATCAAATGCTAGTATTAATAGAAATTTTAATTTTTCTGCGGTAGGATTTGGTAAAGGTGTTTAATCAATGACAAGACCAAACAGCACTAATAAAGAAACTAATAATAATTACGAACCAGCAAATGCAACTGGCGCAGCTGTCAGGGCAGCAATTAAAGATGTTTTCGGTGCTTTAAGAACATTAAATGCGGCTAGTGGAGATCCAAGCGGTACAGCTAATTTGGCAGCTTATCAACCACATATTGATTCAGATACAAATTTATTAAAAATTAGAAACGGAGCAAATAACGCTTTTGTAACATTAGGAAATGTTAGTCAGGCAAATTTTGGTCATGCTGATTTAACAGGTGCAACATTTACTGGCCCAATAATTAATAACTACACCTCAGCCTTAAGATTACCTGTTGGTACAACAGCCCAAAGACCGGGTAGCCCTGCTGCTGGTGATATAAGATTTAACTCAACTACAACTGAAGCAGAAATTTATAATGGTAGTATATTTACAGCAGTTGCTGGTGGTGCGGGTGCAACAGGTGGTGGAAACGATCAATGGGTGTTTGAAAACGATCAAACAGTAACTCAAAATTATGAGATTACTGCTAATAAACACGCACACTCTGTTAGTCCAACGATTAATAGTGGTGTAACTATTACAGTGCCATCAGGCGCAATCCTTGTTATTCTTTAATTATGGCTTTAACATTAAACGGTTCTACAGGTATTACAGTAGTTGATGGTTCATCTTCCGCACCATCAGTTGTCGGTTCTGACTCTAATACTGGTTTATCATTTGCAGCCGATACTGTAAATATTAATACAGGCGGCTCAACTAGAGCAAAAATAGACAGTAATGGAAGAATGTCTATAGGTGGATCAACTGACGTAAATCAACTTTTACACGTAGAAAATGCAAGTGGCGATGCTTTTATAAGAATAAGAGGTAGTGTAAATAAAGGAGTAGCTCTAAATAATTCTAGTGGGGATTTAATGGGCATTTTTTGTAGTGGTGGAGCTGTTAATTTACAAAGTAATGATGTAGTTATAGGAAGTTATATATCAGGAGCAAAAATTTCTTTTCAAACAGGAACAGCTAACGCTGCTGGTGAAGTTGTACATATAAATTCTGGTGGTATGATGGCTTTCGACGGTAAAAGTGGAACACCATGGGGGGCTACTTTTAGAAGTGACGCTGATGATGCCAATAACTCTGTAAGAATGTTTTTTGAAGGAACTAATGGACAAGCAAATAGAACTTTTTCAGTAATGAGTGAAAATGGTAAATATAGAATTTCTGGTGGTGGTGTTGCTGGTTCTTCAACTGGTAGTCAATTAGTTTATTTATCAAGTACAACAGCTACAAGTTGGTCAAGTGGTTCTGATGAAAGATTGAAAGAAAATATAACTGAGATTCCTAGTGTTTTAAATAAAATTAAAAATTATAGGTGTGCAAGATTTAATTTTAAAGGTGATGATGCGTCAGATATTGAAAATATAAAATTTGGATTTATTGCACAAGATTGGGTTGCAGATTTTCCAGAGGTAATATCTTCATCAACAATTAATGCTGATGACCCAAGCGATACAACTGAATATTATGGTATGCAATATACAGAAACAATACCAATTTTGTTAAAGGCGATTCAAGAACTAACTGCTAAAGTAGAAGCATTGGAGGCTGCATAAATGTCAAAAATTCAACTTAATGCTGCGTCAGGTGGAGGTTCAGTAAGCATACAGGCTCCGTCGTCATCAGGTAGTGATAGCGTTTTTACCATAAATGGTACATCAAATGGCTTAATTCATACGACTACTTTGGGTCCAGCTTTTTTTGCTAGAAACAACAATAGTCAAAGTTTGTCAAACGGTACAACTAATAAAGTACAATTTGATAATGAAATCTTTGACACAGATAGTTGTTATGACCCCTCAACCAACTATAGGTTTACTCCAAATTTAGCAGGGCTTTATCTAATTAGAGCTAATGTGCAAATTGGAGGAAGTATGACAGGCACTATGGGTCTTAATATTTATAAAAATGGCTCACGATTTGTAAATATGGACAGAAATATGAGTGGTTCTGGTGGGCAAAGTATTTGTTTAACATCTTTGATTCCTTTTAATGGTAGTTCTGATTATGTAGAGGTTTTTGTTTTTCAAAGTAGCGGTGCTTCTAGAAACCTTGCAAATGGAACTCAATATGCAATAACTGAGTTTTCTGGAATGTTTGTGAGGGCAACAGCATGATTACTGACGGTACACTTTTAGCAAGAATAATGAAAATTTATTCAGCATTAACTGTCGAGGATTTCCACCCAATATATGGAACAATTGAATTGCAAAATGATGCTGATGGTAAGGGTGATTATATAAAAGATTGGAGACACTCTTCACTAACTCAACCTACTGAGGCTCAAATAAAAGAGGTGACATTATGAGTACATTAAAAGTCAACAAAATAATACCAGTAGGAGGTGTACCATCTGGCGGTGGTGGTGGAATAATTCAGACTGTAACTGCCACAACAACCTCTAAAGCTGCTGAAGATTGTTCAACAAACTCATTTAGAAATGGATTTTCTTTTAACTGTACGATTACACCAACTTCTAGCACAAGCAAAATAATGCTTTTTTATAGTATATCTTTGTGCGTTGAATCACCAACAAGAGAAGTAACAGTTAGACCAACTAGAGGTGGCACTGCTTTTTTGATTGGTGATGCTAGTGGTTCAAGAACAAGAGGGTCTTTTGCCCGATTGTTGTCTGATAACACTCAAATGGAATCAATCAGTTTTTCATGTTTAGATTCACCAAATACAACAAGTGCTGTAAATTACGGTTTTGATTATGCAGTCATGAATAGTGGTTGTTTTTTGATAAGAAATGCGGTTTTTAATGATGGAGATGATGCAGATACTTTAAGAGGGGTATCTACAATAACTGCAATGGAGGTATCAGCATAATGGATTTACAAGCAATAAAAAAGGCATATCCAAATGCTACATTGATTGATGAAGAAAAAGGAGTATTTGATTCTTCTGGTGAAAAAATTACTACTGAAGAATCTAAAATTAGTACTGCAAGAACTGAAATAAATGCTGAAGCTGCAAAAGTGGCATATCAATCTGTTAGACAACCGTTATATCCATCTTTAGGTGATTTTGCAGATGCAATGTATTGGAATAGCAAAGGAGATTCTAGTAAGCTGACAGCATATTACTCAGCCTGTGAAAAGGTCAAAACTGATAACCCCAAACCTAGTTAAATGGCAATAATAGCTGGAACTTATGATTTTACTGTACAAAGAAGGTCAGATCATGCTGAACCTTTTAGAATAACAGATTCAACGGATAGCGCTGTAAATCTCACTGGTTATACAATAGCTGCGCAAGTATGGAACAAAGAAAGGTCAGGTAAATACGCAGATTTTTCAGTGGCATATACAAATAGGTCTAACGGTGAATTTGAAATCAGTTTGACAGATGTACAAACTACACAATTTACTGTAAACGAATTATCTTATGACGTTTTGCTTTTAAATCCCAGCGGCAAGCGTGAATATTATATAGAAGGTACTATATTTGTAAGTGAGGGCTATACCACAATATGAGCAACATTAATGTCACTCAAAATAAAAACACTGTTACTGTAAACGGTGAGACAAGAGTTGTAACTGTGAAGGTTGCAGGTCCTCAAGGCCCCGCCTTTGCAGCAACTGGAACATCACTTAATGATTCAAATAAAGTAGATGGGTCAGTGGTGTTTTTCGATTCATCTAGTGGTACATTTAAAGCAGACAGCACAACCACAAAACTCACACTTGTTAATGGAGGTAATTTTTAGGCCATGTCTAATACAATAAGAATTAAAAAAAGAAGTTCGTCTGGTAGTGCGGGTGCGCCATCTAGTTTATCTCCATCAGAATTAGCATTTAATGAAGCAGATTTAAAATTATATTATGGTTTTGGCGATAATGGTTCTACACCCCCATCTGCAAGTTCAATAATTACTGTTGGTGGTGCTGGTGCTTTCTTTAATAAAACAGATACCAGAACAGCAAACACAGTTCTTGTAGGACCAGCAAGTGGTTCAGCTGCAGCACCTACATTTAGAGCTTTAGTTGCTGCTGATCTATTAAAATTAAATGAATTTACTGCACCTGATGGTGCTATTAGTGCTAATAGTCAAAAAATAACAAATTTAGCTACGCCGACAGCTGATGGTGATGCGGCTTCGAAACAATATGTTGACGGTGTTTCTCAAGGTTTAGATGTAAAAGATAGTTGTGTTGCTGCTACAACTGGAAACATAACCATATCAACCGCACTTAATAATGGCGATACCTTAGATGGTGTTTCTCTTTCTACAAATGATCGTGTACTTGTAAAAGACCAATCAACAGCTTCAGAAAATGGTATTTATATTGTTGGTTCCTCGCCAGCAAGAGCTGATGACTTGGCTGCTGGTGCAGATGCTGCTGGAATGTTTACATTTGTAGAACAAGGAACTGTAAACGCTGATAATGGTTTTGTTTGTACAAGTAATAAAGGTTCGGCTGTTGTTGGAACTAATAATTTAAGTTTTGCACAATTTTCTGGTGCTGGACAAATTACTGCTGGTGATGGTTTAGACAAGTCAGCAAACACTTTATCAGTTGATCTAAAATCAAACGGTGGTATTGTAATTGAATCAACAGAAATGGCTGTTGACCTATCTGCAAGTTCTATTACAGGAACTTTAGCTGTTTCTGATGGTGGTACAGGTGCTACGAGTGCGAGTGCAGCAAGAACAGCTTTAGGATTAGCAATTGGAACAAATGTTCAAGCATATGACGCTGACTTGGACGCTTTATCTGGCTGTCAATCAGGCGCAGCTTCGGCTTTAGCCTCTTTAACTTCAACTGAAGTGGCAATTCTTGACGGAGCAACCGTAACGACTTCAGAATTAAACGTCATGGACGGTGGTACATCTGCAACATCAACCACTCTTGCAACAGCAGATCGTATGGTCATGAATGATAATGCCACTATGAAACAAGTAGCACTCAGTGATCTGGTCACATTTCTTGAAGATGGTTCTACTTCTGGTTTTGATATTAATGGAGGAACTTATTAAAATTAATTTTTAAGGAGGTGACTCAATGGCTAATACAATTAAACTCAAGCAAGGTTCTGGAAGTGACCCAAGTGCAAGTGATTTAGTTTTAGGCGAACCCGCCATAAGAACCGATACAGGCGAGATATTTCTTAAAAAAGATGATGGTTCTATAGCAAAAGTAGCTGGTGGTATTGATGATGGAGACAAGGGAGATATAACTGTCAGCAATGACGGTGGAACTTTTACTATTGATAATGATGCTGTTACTTATGCAAAAATTCAAAATGTATCAGCAACAAACAGAATTTTAGGTAGAGATTCAAGTGGTGCAGGTGTAATAGAAGAAATAACCCCAGCTAATTTACGCACAATGCTAAACGTAGCTGATGGAGCAACTAATGTAACAAATACAAATCAATTAACAAACGGAGCAGGGTTTTTAACCTCAGTTGGAACTTCTAATATTTCTAATGATGCTGTTACTTTTGACAAAATAGAGAATATCGCCACAGGCGGAATTATGGGAAGAAATAATAGTGGAACAGGAAGTATGGAAAGATTAACTGCTTCTGAAGTAAGAACACTCATTAATGTAGAAAATGGAGCCACTGCCGATCAAACAGCAAGCGAAATTCTTACACTTATCAAAACGGTTGATGGATCTGGGTCAGGATTAGATGCTGATACGCTAGATGGAGTTAGTTCTGGCAGTTTTCTTAGGTCAGATGCAGCAGATACAGCCTCTGAAAACATAACAATTAACGGATTAAAAGTTGGAGAATGGTCTGGTAGTTCAGCATATAAAGGAATTTTTCATAGCAGCCAAAGTAGTAGTGAATATATGATAATTAGCAATGATGGTCATACTTTAATTTCAGCAACAGGTGGTAGCAATGTTTATATAAGAAATGGAGCCAATGATAGTACAAACCAATTAATTATTGCTTCTGGTAATGATGCCTTAACTTGGAGAGGAAACAAAGTTTTTCACGCTGGTAATGATGGTGCTGGAAGTGGTTTAGATGCTGATTCTGTTGATGGTATAGCTGGATCAAGTCTTTTAAGATCAGATGCAGCAGACACCGCAAGCGGTGATATTACATTTTCTGGCGGTGCTGGTGCTGTTACTATTGCTGCTAATAGTGATATAAGTCTTACAAATGGAAGTTGGACAGGTAATCATACAAAGATTCAACATAATTCAAATAGACTTTACATTGTTGGCGGTTCTGATGGCATAAGATTTAGAGAAAGTGGTACAGACAGATGGCTTATTGATGGAGATGGGCATTTTAATCCAGCAGCAGATAGCACTTACGATATTGGAGAAACAAGTTCAAGAGTAAGAGTTGGATATTTTGATGAGTTAGACAGTGCGGAAGTAAGAGTTAACAATGGAATACTTGAAACAAAAGCTACAATCGCCACTTCACATTCTTTAACTTCTGGTTTTAATGCAATGGCTGTTAGTCCTACAATAAATAGTGGAGTTACAGTTACAGTGCCATCTGGTGCTGTTTTCGCTATAGTTTAATAAAAACTATGAATAGTATCATTGAAAAGCAAATTCTTGAATGGAAAGAAGAACTTGCAAAGCAAGTACAAAAAAGAGATCAAGCAAATAAAGTCGCAGATGAAGCAAACAGAGCTATTTTAATGATTGAGGGCGGTTTACAGGCGAAGGAGATATTGTTGAAAAAGATCGAGTCATCAAACCAGCCATCAGGTACAGTGGAGCTAGGCCAACAATCAAGAAAAGTACCATCAAAGTCAAAGGCGTAGCCATTTTTAACAAAATTTCTTTTAACATAAAATGCTTGACCGTATTATAAAAATTATTTCCATCTTGTCATTTTTGATGTCAATTTCAATGGCAGCTTTTGGATATGTAGCAATTCGCTATATGCAAAGTCCTGAGTTTGAAAGAGATTTAAAAAACAAACTTATGGGCGATTTAAAAGAAAAAATGATGAAAGAAATACCTTTGCAAATACCTAAAACAACTTACCCTGCAATGCCTCTTTAATGGGAATACCAGAATTAAATATTCCAGATGTACAAATACAACCAATATATGATTTTACAAAGCCAGTAGAAATAATACCTTTAACAATTAATGTTCCGGGCTGTACATACCAACATAGAGATGTAAAAAATACTGGCAATAGAAATTTATTACTTGATGACCCTAATGGTGTTTTTACTGTTTGTGATGCGCCATTCCCAAGTTTTAATCCAATGAATTACCAACCAAATAATTTAATAATGTCAGAGGATACACCAATAATTTCAAGCCCACCAGAAATACCTGAACCAAAACCACCAGTAACACAAAAACCTGTTGCAAAGGAAGCAGAGTTTTTTGTTAAATGTCCTGACCCAGAAAAAGATCAACGTGTCGGGGATTTTCGTAACGATAAAAGACTAGAGCGTGTTGTAGGGCATAAATTAAACGAAGATAAAAGTATATGCATTACTTTGTATGAGGACACCAGCTTTACCGAGCAGTACATACCTAATGTCCCTGCTGTTACTAATGCTGCTGCTATTGCTGTGGTTGCCGCTAGCACTCCGATTCTTATTAATATTATAAAGCCTCTTGTAAAACAGATATTTACTAAATTGACTAAGAAAAAAAATAAAGTAAAATAAATATCCGTAGATGAGTGTAATACCCGTTGCTCGTCTACTCCTTAATAATATGCTTGTGCGGTAATACTTGGTTTGGCGGTACTGTAATAACAATATCTTGGCAAGTAACTGCACTCGGACTACCAGCAACAAAGCTTACCCCAAGTTTTGCCTGCTTGGCGCATTGCTCCAACCTAAATAGGCTTATTTCGTATTGTGTTTTTTTGATAAGAAGTTTTTGTGCTTCTATATTTACTTTTGCTGCTTCTTTGCAAAGTTTTCCACCATTTCCAAGCGGTATATTAAATTGAGCAGATATTCCGTAATTTAAGTTGTAGTTATCTTTTTCAAAACGTGGTGTCTCTTGATAATATTTAACCTCGCCAGTATCTTCATCATAAATTGCTTGTCTGGTAACAGTTTCGATTGGCCTGTTAAAAGACCAAGCATCTGTTAAATATGGTGTAATTGTAAGACTAGGAGATGTACAAACAATACCTTGGCTGTAACGGTTCTGTGGCAGGCTGGAAGGGGTTATCATTGTGGCATTATTGTTAACTACCCCTGTACTTTGTGACTGAGGGCTACTGACCGTTGTATTGGCATATAAAGGCTTTATAGGTAAAAGCAATAAAACTATTGACCAAAGGTGCTTGTAGTTTCTGAAGTTGTAGAAGTTGTTATTGTTCTTTGTATGTTTGTAACTGTGTCTAGGCCGGGTGTAATGAGAGTTTCTTGTATCGAAAATGCTGCGCCATCTGTTGCAATTTTCCAACGAGGTACCGCTTCTAGATTTGGACTTGTCCAACTAAAGTTTACTCCTCCAACTGTTTGGGTGCTTTGAGTCGTAGCAGTAGGGTTGATATATCCTGTTTCAGCTTCGATATTATGTCCACTTGCTGCATATGAGTAACCAGTTCTGTATTGGTATGATGTAATCGTTTCATTTATAACACTTTGACTTGTTGATGAAGTTGTTTGCGAACCTGAACGAAACTGTGGAACCACAGGTGTTGCAAGGGTTCTCAGCGGATATATTATTATAACTAACAGCCAAAATTTAATCAATGGTTATAGTAACTTTGGTTGAGCCAATACAACTTGTGCCGCTACCGCCTGCTGTACAAGTGTGGACTCCGCTGGATAAACTTGTAAGAGCAAGCGAGCCTGCTGTGCCTCCGCTTCCTACTGTAGTCTGACCACTTAGTACTGGTAATGCTGCAATACCGCTAGAAGGGGTGACGGTAGATGGGGTGGCGTCACCCATAATTACTGATTCTGTTTTGCTAAAAGCTGACCCTGCACTTGTTACTGTGGTGTCTGTTTGAATCATTGCTGGCACTCCATTAGTAAGGCTGCCAACATTAATTCCACCTATTTTTCCAGATGTTGTTGTATCTCCAACAGTTACAGAGGGTGTGATATTATTACCACTTAAAGAATATGTTGTACCTACTTTATTCGTAACAACATATGGCATATCAACAGTTATTTGGGCAGATGTCACAAATTCTTGCTTAATGTCACTTAAAACTGGTGACATTGGTACAAGTAATAATAATGGAAGTAGTTTTTTCATTTAATTCCTACGTTAGTGTCTTTGTTATCCACTATTTTAGCAGCGTTTGTAGGTTTCTTTTTGTTAACGGAGATACCATAACTGCCTAAGACCCCACTGGTCAAGCCGGCTAAAAACGCACCATCATTACGAATCTTGTCCATATATCCAAGAGTCATCATTGCCAAAGACCAGCAAAGAATCATAAATCGGACAGCATGGCCAAAGATTTCACCCCAATCCGTACCTTCTTTTTCTTCTTGTTCTTCTGCCATAAAATACTACCCATTTAAGAAGAGATGACCACCGCTTTAGGGTAGTATGTGCCAAATGTAGCAAATACTGTTATGTTTGGAAAGTAACACAATAA